>QWCJ01000028.1_pt1 | contig 82928 bp, 51 predicted proteins | sample 1972501 | NCBI WGS metagenome assembly QWCJ01 (sample SAMN09866711, study PRJNA288562) | Human vaginal metagenome isolate term2_vaginal, whole genome shotgun... | isolation source: vagina | host: Homo sapiens | place: USA: California
CGCCCCCAGCCGCAAGGCAAACCTCCGCGGTGTTTTTCATAGTTATTGCACCCACAGAGATTTTGCACTTCTATTTGGAATTAGCATATTCCCTACATCATAAAAGAAGTTCTACAGTTCATCTTGCAGGCTGAAACATTGCTATCTTTCCGATGTACACTAACTTTATGGGCATTTAAGATGTCTCAAAATTAAAAGTTGGGTACTATCCTTTGTAAAGAGCGAGACGGTGAAGGACTATGAAGATGCGGTCGGAAGAATTGAGAAGCGTGGGTATGTCATACGCGGTCTGATCATTGACGGCAAAAAGAGTCTCTTCAAAGGTATATAAACTCTTTGAATATTCCGAATAAAACCAGCCTGCAAAATGAGCTATTGAACATCTAACACAAAAAAACAGCCTGAAAAATGTCCATTACGCCTAAATTGTTCTAAAGTTCAACTAAATTAATGATTGCTTGCAAATATTTTTACAATGAGAATTTTCCAAATAGAGGTAAAAAGAGTGAGATTTTTTCACAGAGAACTAAGCAAGCAAAATGAAAACGACAAAAATGAAGAGGCATCGTCTTCAAAAGCTAAGCTTTTACCATGCCATCGCCTTGATTATCGGTTCTAAACGCCATGTTTTGTTCGCTAATAGCTAAGCTTTTGAGAACCAATGGCTAAGCTTTTGCAAACCAATGGCTAAGCTTTTGAAACCCGAAGAATCACCTGCTTTTCAAACACAACTGATTATCAATGGATTAAGAAGCACACCTGTTTTTCGTATAAACACAAACGAAGTCGGGCAAAAATTAAAACATGCACTTCATTTCAACCGACAAATGTGAACATTTCTTATTTTATTGTCCTTTTTATCGGTTGTTGATTTCAAGTAACTGAAACCGGCTTACTGTTTCACTTTCGCAAGCCGGCAGGGCATTGAACATATTATCTGACCGTGATATGGAAGCATCCTTGTTTCTTCTCATACTTTATGTAGCAACGTTCCTGCTTCCGCATGTCGTTCAACACCTCGCACAGCACCCATTTCAACGTGTCATCACGAACGGGACGCGATATGGCACCATACTTATTATAAGCCACATCGAAAGTCGTTCCACGCAGATGGCAACTGTTTTCGGTGGCATTACCATTATGACGCCGAAGCTTCTCCACATCCTCCTTTGTGCGCAACACACTTGTAACATACAACTTGTTAAGGGGAATACCCTTTATCTGCAAGCTGTCGAAGAAATTCCGACCGATGTCTTGAAGCAATATCGCGGCTCTCGGAACAAGATAAGGAATGCTGCTCGACAACTTTCTCACTTCATAATAAGGATTGGCAGCTATGTAAACCAGTTCACGTTTTCTATTCTCCGCATCTTCACGATTCCTTACGGGAGGCACTCCATGCAACGATGCCGCAGCCCATTGGACGTTTTGAGAGTCAGGAAAACTCTCCTCATAACTCGCCACGCTCCAAATTTTATGCCGTCCCTCCTTACCATCAGCTGTAAAAAAGCGGGATGTCGCGCGCTGAGCAGGATCAATACTTTTATCGCCCATATTTCCCTCGAATTGCACATTTTCATTTTTATCTTTGGAATGGCGAACGTCAGAGAGTCCACTCTCATGTGTGGAGGACGAACGCCTCACCTTAACAACGGAGGGATAAATGAGACGAGTCAATGCCAAAGCCGCCGTTACGACAAGAAATATTTTTAGAAAGCCATTCTTCGTTATTTTATACTTCTTCTTCATTTGGCAAAGGTAAGCATAAATTGAGAATAATAAATTATGAATTAAGAATTATTTGCAAGGTTCGCTATTTTATATTAACTTTGTGCCCTATAAATTACAAGAGAAAAGTTGATAGAAAAGCATATTATTCTTGAAGACATCGACCCGGTGGTTTTCTATGGGGTGGGCAATTCGCATCTACAGATAATCAAGTCGCTACACCCAAAAATAAGGATTGTGGCAAGAGACAATGTCGTCAGGGTGCTTGGCGACGAAGAAGAGATGGCAAAGCTGGAAGAACACATTGAAAAAATGCGCCGGCACATTGTAAAATACAACACCATCCATGATGAAGATATTCTTGACATCGTCAAAGGAAGAAAATCAAGAGAAGAGGCAATAAAAGGCGTTTTGGTTTACTCCATCTCCGGAAAGCCCATAAAAAGCCGCTCGAAGAATCAACAAGAATTGGTGGATGCTTTTGAGAAAAATGACATGGTGTTTGCCGTTGGTCCTGCCGGAACCGGAAAGACTTATTTAAGCATTGCCCTGGCGGTTAAAGCCCTTAAGGAGAAAACCATCAAACGCATTATCCTATCGCGCCCCGCGGTGGAAGCCGGAGAGAAATTAGGTTTTCTGCCGGGCGACATGAAAGAAAAAATCGATCCGTACCTCCAACCATTATATGACGCTTTGGAGGACATGATTCCGACGGTGAAACTTCAAGACATGATGGACAAGCACGTTATTCAGATTGCCCCATTAGCATTCATGCGCGGACGAACACTCAACGATGCCATTGTTATCTTGGACGAGGCTCAAAACACCACACCGGCGCAAATAAGAATGTTCCTGACTCGTTTGGGATGGAACTCAAAAATGATTATCACCGGAGACATGACTCAGATAGACCTTCCCCACAACCAAAAGAGCGGATTGAAAGAAGCTTTGTCCATCCTTTCGGACACAGAGGGAATTTCGGTCATCAACTTAGACCAAAGAGATATCGTAAGACATAAGTTGGTAACAAAAATCGTTACCGCCTACGAAGCCTACGACAAGAAAATATCAAAACAAAGCGACTCTAAAAATTGAAGAAATGAACGCATTAACAAAAACTGATTTCCATTTTGATGGACAAAAGAGTGTTTACCACGGTAAAGTACGTGATGTTTACGACATCAACGACGACCTTATTGTAATGGTGGCTACTGACCGTATTTCAGCTTTTGATGTCGTATTACCGAAGGGAATCCCATTCAAAGGCCAAGTTCTCAACCAAATCGCCGCAAAATTCTTAGACCAAACCGCAGACATCTGTCCCAATTGGAAGTTGGCAACGCCGGATCCGATGGTAACGGTAGGCTTGAAGTGCGAAGGCTTTCGTGTGGAAATGATTATCCGCTCCATCCTTACCGGTTCGGCATGGAGAGAATACAAGAAAGGTTGCAGAGAGCTGTGCGGAGTGAAGTTGCCCGACGGAATGAAAGAAAACCAAAGATTCCCGGAACCAATCATCACTCCTACGACGAAGGCTGACGAAGGACATGACATGAACATATCGCGCGAGGAGATTATTCGCCAAGGACTTGTATCGGAAGAAGACTACAACATCATCGAAGATTGGACGCGGAAACTCTTTGCCCGCGGTCAGGAAATTGCGGCAAAGCAGGGATTAATCCTCGTTGATACAAAATACGAATTTGGCAAACGCGACGGGAAGTGCTATCTCATTGATGAAATCCACACACCTGACTCCAGTCGCTACTTCTATGCTGAAGGCTACGAAGAAAAATTCCGCAATGGTGAGCCTCAAAAGCAGCTATCTAAAGAGTTTGTGCGCCAATGGCTCATAGACCACAATTTCATGAACGAGCCAGGACAGGTGATGCCGGAAATAACCGATGAATATGCGGATAGCGTCAGCAACAGATACATTGAGCTATACGAGCACATCACCGGTGAGAAATTCCAACGTGCCGACAATCATGAGGATTTGGCACTGCGCATCGAAAACAACGTGAAGAACTATCTAAAATCTAAGAAATAAACATCAAACCATCCGACCTTGCCTCACGCCGAAATACCAACAAAAAGATATGACGGGGTGAGGCAAAGCCGATAATGACGGAAATGCGTGTATAAACAAGAAAAAATAAAGCCATATAACGGTTCCGGAGAAAAAGGAAAACTTGTAGAGGAAATGTTCGACAACATTGCCCCGACTTACGACACGCTGAATCACAGATTATCATGGGATATTGACAAGGGGTGGAGGAAGAAAGCGATAAAACGGCTTCTACCCTATCACCCAAATAAAATTTTGGACATCGCAACCGGAACAGGCGATTTTGCCATCCTCGCTACCCGAATGTTAAAACCGCAATCGGTAACGGGTGTTGATATTTCTGAGGGAATGATGCAAATAGGCAGGGGCAAAGTGAGACAAGAGGGAATGCAAGATATCATTTCGTTCCACAAGGAAGATTGCCTGAACTTATCATTCACTGCTGAAACTTTCGATGCAGTAACGGCTGCTTTCGGCATTCGCAACTTTCAGGACTTGGAAAAAGGGCTGAGCGAAATGTACAGAGTTTTGAAAACCGGCGGACATTTATGCATCATAGAACTGACTACACCGGTTCTTTTTCCCATGAAACAACTCTTTCGATTTTACTCGACCTACATTCTACCCGGCTATGGACGGCTCGTTTCTAAAGACGAGAGTGCTTACGAGTACCTAAATAAGACAATAGCTGCTTTTCCACAAGGAGAGACGATGATGGAAATTCTCAAGAAGATCGGTTTTTCCAGTACATCGTTTAAACGCTTAACTTTTGGAGTCTGCACAATGTATTTGGCTGAAAAATAAAAAACATTCTTTGTTATGGATAAATACGGACTTATAGGCTTTCCGCTTGGACACTCATTCTCAATGGGATATTTTAATGAAAAGTTTGAGAGCGAAGGAATTGATGCGCAATACATCAATTACGAAATTCCGGAACTTGACAACCTCCTTGAAATACTTAATTCCACTCCGGAACTAAAAGGGCTTAACGTTACCATTCCGTATAAGAAAAAGGTGATGAAATACTTGGATTACATCAGTCCGGAAGCAAAAGCCATTGGAGCTGTTAATGTTATAAGAGTGGAACACAAAGGTTTCAAAACCTTACTGAAAGGCTATAACAGCGATGTAACAGGATTTACGAAGAGTATAGAGCCATTATTGGAACGCTACCATAAAAAAGCCTTGGTATTGGGCACCGGCGGCGCAGCAAAAGCCATACACTACGGACTAAAACAACTTGGGGTGGAACCTCGATATGTATCCAGACGGAAGAGCTTGGAAGGATTGACATATTATGACATATCACCAAAGATCATAAAGGATTACAACGTAATTATCAATTGCACCCCGTTGGGGATGTATCCAAATATAGAAGAATGTCCGAAACTCCCATACGAGGCTATGGATGGTCATACATTATTATACGATTTAATTTACAACCCGGACGAAACCCTTTTCTTACAGAAAGGAAGAGCACACGGAGCCGTAGTGAAGAACGGTTTGGAAATGCTGCTTCTACAAGCTTTCGCATCTTGGGCATTTTGGAACGGTACAGAATATTAAAGATTTATTTTTCAACTATTCGACAAAAATGATGAACAACAGATATGCAATGCGTGGCGTCAGCGCGGCGAAAGAAGACGTACATAATGCGATAAAAAACATAGACAAGGGGCTTTTCCCACAGGCTTTTTGCAAAATCATACCCGATATTTTGGGAGGCGATCCGAAGTATTGCAATATCATGCATGCCGATGGAGCAGGAACAAAATCGGCATTGGCTTATTTATATTGGAAAGAAACAGGCGATTTAAGCGTATGGAAAGGCATTGCCCAAGATGCCATCGTGATGAATACGGACGACTTGTTGTGTGTGGGTGCGGTAAACAACATACTGGTGTCTTCTACCATTGGCAGAAACAAAATGCTCATCCCCGGAGAGGTAATCTCCGCCATTATCAATGGTACGGACGAACTATTGGCAGAAATGAGGAAAATGGGGATCGGAATCTATCCCACAGGAGGCGAAACGGCGGACGTAGGCGACTTGGTGAGAACCATCATCGTGGACTCTACGGTAACTTGTCGCATGAAACGTTCGGATGTAATTGACAATGCCAATATTCGCCCCGGCGATGTCATAGTAGGATTAAGTTCAACGGGACAAGCTTCTTATGAAAAGCACTACAATGGTGGAATGGGCAGCAACGGTCTGACGAGTGCCAGACATGACATCTTTGCAAAATATCTTGCGGAAAGATATCCGGAGAGTTACGACCATGCCGTACCTAACGAACTCGTTTACAGTGGGAAATACACACTGACCGACAAGGTAATGGGCAGTCCCATCAACGCCGGCGAGCTGGTTCTCTCTCCTACTCGCACATACGCGCCGGTAATCAAACGAATACTCGATGAATGCAAGCCGGAGATACATGGCATGGTACATTGCACCGGGGGAGCACAGACAAAAGTGCTGCATTTCGTTGGTGAAAATTGCAAAGTGATAAAAGACAATATGTTCCCGGTTCCTCCGTTGTTCAAAGCGATTAAGGAGAGCAGCGGCACCGATTGGAAAGAAATGTATCAGGTGTTCAACATGGGGCATCGCATGGAGATTTATGTAAGCCGAGAAGTTGCAGAGCAAATCATCAATATCAGCAAATCGTTCAACATCGATGCACAAATCATCGGACACATAGAAGAAGGTAACAAGAGCTTGACCATTGAATCCGAGCACGGTAAATTCGAATATAAATAAAAAGTAAATAGCGCATGGCAGAAAATAACATATTAGAGAAGTTAGATGGTCTCGAAGCCAGATTTGAAGAAGTTTCCACTCTCATTACCGACCCGGAAGTGATTGCAGATCAGGCGAGATATGTTAAACTCACAAAGGAATATAAAGAACTTAACGACATCATGAATGCTCGTAAGCGATACATAACTTGCCTGACAACCATTAAAGAAGCCAAAGATATTCTCGCCAACGAGAGCGATCCGGACATGAAGGAAATGGCAAGGATGGAACTAAACGAGAACGAAGAACTGCGCCCTGACTTGGAAGAAGAGATAAAGTTGCTTCTTGTGCCCAAAGATCCTGAAGACGATAAAAATGTACAGATGGAGGTTAGAGCCGGAACCGGTGGAGACGAGGCGGCTCTCTTTGCCGGCGACCTTTTCAGTATGTATAAGAAATACTGCGACAAGAAAGGATGGACATTGTCGGTAACAGCTGCTTCGGAAGGTGCAGTGGGAGGTTTCAAGGAAATCGACTTTGCCATTTCAGGAGATGGGGTTTACGGTGTGCTGAAATACGAATCAGGAGTTCATCGAGTTCAACGCGTTCCAGCCACAGAAACCCAAGGTAGAATGCACACATCGGCTGCCACGGTGGCAGTATTGCCTGAAGCTGATAAATTTGAAGTGAACATCAATGAAGGCGATATAAAATGGGATACGTTCCGTTCGAGTGGTGCCGGTGGACAGAACGTAAACAAGGTAGAATCAGGCGTGCGCCTACGTTATCCGTGGAAAAACCCAAACACGGGTGAAGTAGAGGAAATCTTGATAGAATGTACTGAAACACGCGATCAACCGAAGAACAAAGAGAGAGCATTGTCGAGACTGCGCACTTTCATCTACGACAGGGAGCATCAAAAATATGTAAACGATATCGCCACCCGACGCAAGAGCCTTGTCTCTACAGGTGATCGCTCAGCTAAAATCAGAACATACAACTATCCGCAAGGTAGGGTTACAGACCATAGAATTGGTTATACAACGCATGATTTGCAAGGTTTCATGAATGGAGACATTCAAGACATGATTGACGCATTGACCGTTGCAGAAAATGCAGAAAAACTAAAAGAATCGGAACTATAATCATTAACCTCTCTCATCTTTTCATTAAGATGGGAGATATTTTTATATTATGAACAGAAAACAATTAGTTGAACACATCTTTACGAAGAAAACCTTTTTGTGTGTAGGTTTAGATACCGACTTGAACAAGGTTCCTGCATTTATTTTAAAGAATGAAGATCCAATATTCACATTTAACAAACGCATCATTGATGCAACCGCTCCTTATTGCATCGCCTATAAACCCAATTTGGCGTTTTACGAATGCTACGGATTGAAGGGGATGCATGCTTTTGAGAAGACAATTCAATATTTGAAATCTAACTATCCGAATCATTTTATCATCGCTGATGCTAAACGGGGAGACATTGGGAATACATCGAGAATGTATGCTCAAACATTCTTTGGAGAATATGACATCGATTCCGTTACCGTAGCTCCTTATATGGGAGAGGACTCCGTAAAGCCTTTCCTTGAATATGATAACAAATGGGTGGTATTGTTGGCTTTGACCAGCAACAAAGGAAGCAAGGATTTTCAATTTTTGGAAGACAAAAAAGGAACTCGACTTTTCGAACACGTTCTGACAAAATCTCAAGAATGGGGAACACCTGACAATCTCATGTATGTGGTAGGTGCCACTCAAGGACGTTTGTTTGAAAACATAAGAAGATTTGTTCCAGATAATTTCCTTTTAGTGCCGGGAGTTGGCGCACAAGGAGGAAGTCTGCAAGAAGTCTGCAAATATGGAATAACAAAAGATTGCGGACTAATCGTAAATTCCTCAAGGGGAATAATCTATGCTGATAATGGGGAGAGCTTTGCCGAAGAAGCTGCCAAGAAAGCTAAAGAATTGCAAGAAGAAATGGAAAAAGAACTTGCAAGACTTTGACTTTCAAAGGCTCGTATTCTGTTTTGAACCACGGCATCACCTTTAACAATGAACGATAACAAAATAATCAGCGACCCGGTTTTTGGCTTTATACGAATACCAAGAGGAATTCTACTTGATATCATTAAGCATCCGCTGATGCAACGGCTCTCAAGAATCAAACAACTCGGAGTAACTTCCGTTGTTTATCCGGGTGCTCAACACACAAGGTTTCAACACTCATTAGGTGCTTTCCATCTGATGGGTGAGGCTATATTATCGCTTCAGCAAAAAGGTGTATTCATTTTCGACAGTGAGGCAGAAGCCGTTCAAGCAGCTATCCTCATGCACGATATAGGGCATGGTCCGTTCTCTCATGTTCTTGAAAACACATTGATTCAAGGAATATCGCACGAGGAAATATCACTCATGATGATGGACTATATTAATAAGGATATGAATGGAGAGCTGTGTTTGGCAATAAAAATTTTTAAGGACGAGTATCCCAAACGTTTCCTGCACCAACTTATTAGCAGTCAGCTGGATATGGATAGACTGGATTATCTTAGGAGGGATAGCTTCTTTACCGGCGTAACGGAAGGAAATATAGGGTCGGCAAGAATTATCAAGATGCTGAATGTGGTGAACGACGCACTTGTGGTGGAACAAAAAGGAATTTATTCCATTGAGAACTATCTCACCACAAGACGCTTGATGTATTGGCAGGTCTATTTGCACAAAACAGCCGTTGGATATGAAAAGATTCTTATCAACACATTGTTGCGAGCCAAGGAGTTGGTAAGAAAAGGGAAAGAACTCTTTGCCTCCCCATCGCTTCAGTTCTTTCTTGAAAATGATGTTGATACCAATTTCTTTCATCAGAATTCGGAAGCACTTCAAAATTATATTGAATTGGACGATAACGACCTTTGGTCCGCGCTGAAAGTTTGGAAGAACAATGAGGATACTGTCTTATCTACTCTTGCCTCTGACTTTATTAATCGAAAATTATTTAAGGTTGAGATACATGAAGGACCTATTTCGAAATACGCCATCGAAGAACAAAGACATAAACTCTGCAGTGCACTCAACTTAGATTACGAGGATACAAAGTACTTGGTGTGTAATGACACAATTCAAAAAGACATGTACGACATTAACGACGATCACATAAGCATCCTATCAAAAGATGGTCAACTAAAAGATATTACAGAAGCTTCTGAAATTCTTAATATTGATCTTCTATCAAAAAAAATTCGCAAATATTACTTATGTTATCATAGAATATGACAAAAGTTTGTTATCTTTGCAAAATTAAGCACAAACAGTAATAATGGAATTTACCGCAAAGCAAATCGCACAATTCATACAAGGACGCATAGAAGGAGACGAAAATGCGCGTATCAATTCTTTCGCGAAAATAGAGGATGGAAAGAAAGGTGATATATCATTCTTGGCAAATCCCAAATATACGCACTACCTCTACGAAACTGACAGCACCATTGTTCTGGTGGATGAAGACATCAAAACAGAGAAACCGACCACTACCACGCTAATTCGTGTAAAAAACGCAAGAGATTGTGTAGCAAGACTATTACAACTCTATGAGAGTATGAAGCCTAAGAAACAAGGTATTGACCCTTTGGCGTTTATCTCACCAAAAGCAAAAATTGGTAACAATGTATATATAGGGGCGTTTGCATACGTTGGGGATAACACGATTGTTGGCGATGGAGCACAAATCTACCCACACGCAACCGTGATGGACAATTGCACATTGGGAAACAATTGCATCATATATCCGAATGTCAGCATTTATCATGAATGCAAGTTGGGTAACAATGTCATCATTCACTCCGGAGCTGTAATCGGTGCCGATGGCTTTGGTTTTGCCCCTAACCACGAAAACAACAACTACGATAAAATCCCACAAATAGGAATAGTAACCATAGAAGATAATGTTGAGATAGGTGCGAATACTTGCATAGACCGCTCAACGATGGGAAGCACCTATCTGCGCAAAGGAGTTAAGATAGATAACCTTGTTCAAATAGCCCACAACAATGACATAGGGGAAAATACGGTCATGAGCGCTCAAGTGGGCATCGCAGGCTCAACCAAAGTTGGGCAATGGTGTATGTTCGGAGGACAGGTGGGAATAGCCGGTCATATTGAAATTGGCGACAAAGTTTTTCTCGGTGCGCAATCCGGAGTTCCCGGTAACCTCAAAAGCAATCAAACGCTGATAGGAACTCCTCCCATGGAATCAAAGCCATATTTCAAGTCTCAAGCAATATTCAGGAAACTACCTGAAATGTACAAACAACTAAATGCTTTACAAAAAGAAATAGAAGAACTGAAAAAGAATAAGTAACTGATAATGGAAACTACAAAGCAGAAAACGCTCAAGGGAAGTTTCTCTCTCTTCGGCAAAGGATTACACACGGGATACAGCCTGACAATTACCTTTAATCCTGCACCGGATAATACAGGCTACAAAATCCAACGAATAGATTTAGATAATCAGCCCATCATAGACGCAGTTGCGGAAAACGTGATTGACACTCAAAGAGGAACAGTCATCGCTCGCGGAGATGTTCGTGTAAGTACTATTGAGCATGGCATGGCTGCTCTATATGCTATGGGTATTGACAACTGCCTCATACAAATAAACGGTCCGGAATTTCCTATCTTGGATGGGTCATCAGCCAAATATGTAGAAAAGATTAAAGAAGTTGGCATCGTTGAGCAAAAAGCCCCTAAAGACTACTACATCATACGCAAAAAGATTGAAATCAAGGATGGAGATTCCGTCATTACAATATTTCCCGATGAACAATTCTCTATCACGGCGATGTGTTCTTTTGAATCAAAATTCATAAGCAGCCAATTCGCAACTTTGGACAGTATAGATGAATTTGCTTCAGAAATAGCTCCGGCACGAACTTTTGTCTTTGTAAGAGACATTATGCCATTACTAAAAGCTGACATGATCAAAGGAGGGGATCTTGACAATGCGATTGTAATCTACGAAAAACAAGTAGAGCAAGAAAGATTAAACCAATTGGCAGACCTGCTTAAAGTGCAGCGTATCGATGCCAATGCCATAGGATATATTCAGCACAAACCACTAATTTGGGACAATGAATGTACCAGACACAAACTGCTTGATATCATTGGCGATGTAGCTTTAATCGGTAAACCTATCAAGGGGCGTATTGTAGCTACCCGACCGGGGCACACTGTCAATAATAAATTTTCAAGACTCTTACGCAGAGAAATACGCAAACATGAAATCCAAGCGCCAATTTACGACCCAAATGAAGAACCACTGATGGACAATATCCGCATCAGGGAGTTACTCCCCCACAGATACCCCATGCAGCTGGTTGATAAAATAATCGCAATGGGCTCCACCAGTATTGTAGGCGTAAAGAACGTAACAAGCAACGAAATGTTCTTTCAGGGACACTTTCCACAAGAACCGGTAATGCCCGGTGTTCTCCAAATAGAAGCCATGGCACAATGTGGCGGAATCTTGGTGTTATCGCAAGTAGAGGAACCGGAGCGATGGTCAACCTATTTCTTAAAGATTGATGATGTAAAATTCAGAAAGAAAGTTGTCCCGGGCGACACGTTACTTTTCAGAGTAGAATTGTTATCTCCGGTAAGACATGGCATCAGCTCAATGAAGGGCTATATGTTTGTAGGCGATCAAGTTGTTGCGGAGTCTTCTTTCACAGCTCAAATTGTTAAGAACAAATAAAAGCCCCAAAATGAACAAAATAAGCCCAATGGCATTTATTCACCCAAATGCCCAACTTGGAGAAAACAACATTATCGGTCCCTTTTGTTACATAGATGATAATACCATCCTCGGCGATAACAATATACTCCAAAACAGTGTAACCATCAACTATGGTGCAAGGATTGGGGATGGCAATGAATTCTTTCCGGGTGCAAGTATTTCCACAAAACCACAAGACTTAAAGTTTCAAGGTGAAGATACAATTTGCGAAATTGGCAACCACAACTCTATCCGTGAGAATGTTACCATATCGCGAGGTACCGCCTCCAAAGGAACAACGATTGTTGGCGATTATAATCTTTTCATGGAAAACATGCACATCGCTCACGATTGTATCATAGGCTCGCACATCATTGTGGGAAACTCCACGAAATTCGCAGGAGAAGTAACAATAGATGATTTTGCAGTTATCTCCGCAGCTGTTCTTTGCCATCAGTTCTGCAAAATTGGCAGAAACGTAATGATTCAAGGTGGAAGCAGATTTTCGCAAGACATACCTCCATACATTTTAGCGGGCAGAGACCCCATAAGATATACCGGTATCAATATCATCGGGCTTCGCCGGAGGGGATTTAGCAAAGAACAAATCGACCAAATACACAACGCATATCGTATTCTGTACAGCGAAGGCACAAGAGCAGAGAATATGCAGAAGATAAAAGACACCATGGAACTGACGCAAGAAGTAAAAAATATTATCGACTTTGTGGAAACTTCCGAACGAGGAATCATTAAATAGCATACGATTGGAGCCACAGACCCTGATAGTTGTAACCGGTCCCACCGGTGTGGGAAAGACCGATTTGGTACTGGAAGTGGCTGAAAGCCTAAACATTCCAATTATAAATGCCGATTCAAGACAGATTTATGCCGAGCTGCCAATAGGTACCGCAGCACCAACAAAAGAACAATTGGCAAAAGTAAAACATTATTTTGTTGGAAATCTTCATATTACCGATTATTTCTCGGCGAGTTTATATGAAGAGAAGGTACTAGAACTGATGGCTCAACAACCACAAACGTCTTTCATCCTTAGTGGCGGTTCCATGATGTACATTGATGCGGTTTGCAACAGCATAGACGAAATGCCCACGATAAGTGATGCGGTTCGAACCGAAATGAAACGGAGACTTGAAAAAGAAGGATTAGAAACTCTTGTCGATGAATTAAAATCCCTCGACTATGAACATTGGAAAATTGTCGATAGGAAAAACCCGAGAAGAGTAATTCACGCATTGGAGATTTGTCATCAGTCAGGCACGACATACACCTCTTTTCGCAAAAGAAAGAAAAAAAAACGTCCTTTCAAAATTATCAAGATAGGTCTGAACAGACCACGAGAAGAGTTATATTCCCGAATCAATCAAAGAACCCGCAACATGATTGATGACGGACTGATAAAAGAGGCTTTGAACGTTTATTCTTACCGACATCTCAATGCGCTCAACACTGTGGGATACAAAGAAATGTTTGATTACCTTGACGGGCTGACCACTTTGGATGAAACAATTCTCAAAATTCAAAGCAATACACGAAGATATGCGAGAAAACAGCTCACATGGTTAAAAAAAGACACTTCCATGAGATGGTTTGAACCAAACGACGTTGAAGAATTGTTAAACTACATTACAAATAATCTTTCTTCATACCAAATCCATTAAATTTGCATTGTAGAAAACTACTCAATGACAAGAATACGTTATAGACGATGAAAGGTATTTTGAATTTCATAAAGCAATTATTCATGGGAATACGCCAATTCTTCCCTTGGTACAGGAATCTATATAAAGGCAGAAAATGGTACACTAAGACTGCTCTCGCAGTGGTGTCATTGATAGTTTGTGTCTTTTTATACTTCGGAATGGTAGATATTAACTTCTTATGGCTATTTGGAAAATCTCCGGGATTTATAGACATCAAGACACCACAAACTTTTGCCGCTTCAGAAATTTACAGTTCAGACTCAGTATTGATAGGTAAGTTCTTCAAGGAGAATCGCTCTCCCGTGAAATATGAGGAGGTAACACCTCATTTTTGGAATGCTTTGATTAGTACTGAGGATGAAAGATTTTACAGCCACCATGGAGTAGATTATTTAGGTTTGGCAGGTGCATTGAAAGATGCCGTTACCAAAGACGGTGCTCGCGGAGCTTCCACCATCACCCAACAGTTGGCAAAAAACATGTTCCGAGTTCGTACTCAATATTCAACCGGATTATTGGGAAAAATTCCGGGAATCAGAATGTTAATCATGAAAAGCAAGGAATGGATAATTGCCCTCAAACTCGAACTCATCTATTCCAAGAAAGACATCTTGACGATGTATGCCAACACCGTGGATTTCGGTAATAATGCTTATGGTATTAAGACTGCCGCAAGAACCTATTTCAACACGACGCCGGCAAAGCTGACACTTGATCAGGTTGCAACACTGGTGGGAATGTTGAAAGCTACCACGTATTACAACCCCATCACCAATCCCAAGAACTCTTTGGAGAGAAGGAACACCGTTTTATACAATATGGTAACACATAACAAGTTATCAAGAACAGAATACGATGCTATATCGAAAATACAAACGAAATTGGACGTTCACGTGGAAGAGAACTATGACGGACAAGCACTCTATTTCAGGGAATATATAGCCAACTACTTAAAAGATTGGGCAAGCGAAAACGGCTATGACCTCTACAGCAGCGGACTTAAAATCTATACCACGATAGATACGCGTATGCAAAAATATGCGGAAGAAGCTGCCATGAAACAGATGAAAAAAATACAAAAGGACTTCAACAATCATTGGAGTGGGCAAGATCCGTGGCGAGACGAGAATGGAAAATTAGTACCCGGGTTTATCGAAAGTATCGCTGAAAAACAACCTTTCTATAAAAAGCTGTTAGAGAAATATCCCAACCAACAGGACAGCGTGCTTTATTATCTGAATAAGCCACACACTGTTCAACTCTTTGACTACGAAAAAGGCTATATCACAAAAGAAATATCGTCATTGGATTCCATAAGGTATATGGTGAAATTCATGCACTGTTCCATGGTGGCTATGGAGCCTCAGACCGGTGCAGTAAGAGCATGGGTGGGCGATGTGGATTTCAAGACATGGAAATACGACAAGGTAACAGCTGCCCGACAACCGGGTTCTACCTTCAAGCTGTTTGTCTATTCGGAAGCGATGAACCAAGGACTGACACCTTGCGATAAGCGACGCGATGAATTTATCAGCATGCAGGTTCCCGATAAGAAAACAGGACTTATAAAGACATGGACTCCCGGTAATGCCAACGGAAGATATTCCGGCGATTCCGTTACGCTAAAGACAGCGTTCGCGAGAAGTATCAATACCATCGCGGTGAGACTGGGACAGGAAATGGGAATTAAAAACATCATCAGAACCGCCCAAGACATGGGGATAAAGAGTCCGTTAGATGACGAGCCTTCACTGGCTTTGGGATCAAGCGATGTAAACTTGCTGGAAATGGTCAATTCCTATTGCACGGTTGCCAACGATGGAGAATTTCACGAACCCGTGGTCGTAACAAAGATTGTAGATAAAGATGGAAATGAGGTCTATGTGGCACCCAACGAGACAAAACAAGTGATGCAATACAAGAGTGCTTTCTTCATGCAACAACTATTGAAAGCCGGCATCACTGATGGCAGAGGCACGAGTCGTTCCTTGAGCCAATATATCATTGGCGATACCGATTGGGGAGGAAAAACCGGTACTACAAACAACCACTCTGACGCTTGGTTCATGGCGGTAAGTCCCAAACTTGTTGTGGGGGCATGGGTCGGAGGAGAATATAGAAGCATCCATTTCCGAACCGGTGCGTTGGGACAAGGTTCCAAGACAGCTTTGCCCATTTGTGGAAACTTCATCTATTCCATTCTACGGGACAACAAATTCAGAAAATATCACGCAAAATGGATAAACAATACCGACGAAATTGACGCTGAGATGTATAATTGCCAAGAGGTACAACCAAGACGCCATGAAGTTGATAGTCTTGAACTCTACCTAAGGGAAAAGAGAAAAGAGACGCAAGAATCTGATGAGGACGAAGACAATACACAAGAAAGCGAAAGCAATCCGAACATTGTACCCGAAGAAGACGCGCAACGATCGATACCTGCACCAAATGTTCCCAAGCATCCGGTGCCACCAATCACCAAGCCCAAAATAGAACCCATTGAAAACTAATAATGTCGAAAAACAAAATTGACATTAATGGCATAGAACTGAATAATGAGGATTTTCAGAAGGCTCTCCAAATTATTCAGTTCACGCATAATTCTCTTTTTCTGACCGGCAGAGCAGGAACGGGAAAATCGACATTCCTGCACTACATCGCCGCGACTACCAAGAAAAAGCATATTATATTAGCCCCAACCGGCATCGCGGCCATTAATGCCGGTGGATCAACACTGCACAGTTTCTTCAAACTTCCCTTTCATCCCCTTCTCCCCAACGACCGACAATACTCCGTAAGAAATATACGGAACACCCTAAAATACAATTCCGACAAACAAAAACTTTTGCGCGAGGTGGAACTTATCATTATTGATGAAATCAGTATGGTAAGGGCTGATATCATCGACTTTATCGACAAGGTACTTCGTGTTTACAATCGCAACATGCGAGAGCCGTTCGGTGGGAAACAAATGCTGTTTGTCGGAGACATTTATCAATTGGAACCTGTTCTGAAAGAAGAGGACAGAAAATTGCTTCAAGCATTTTATCAAAGCAGCTACTTCTTCGACGCAAAAGTGTTCCAACAAATTCCACTCGTCAGCATAGAACTACAAAAAGTCTATCGACAAAACGACCCCACTTTTATTTCCATTCTCGACAGAATTCGCACGAATCAAATCAACAATAAGGATTTGGCTCGTATCAACGAACAGGTATGCCCGAAAGAAAAAGAAGAACCGGTTGAAAAAGAAAAGGACAAGGATTTGTCCGTTACCCTGTCTTCGAGACGCGACACTGTAGATTGGATAAACTCTCAACAACTTGACCTGCTTCCCAACGATAAAGTTACTTTTTTCGGAAATATCACAGGCGAATTTCCAGAAAGCAGCCTTCCCACATCCATGGAATTGGTGCTCAAGGTGGGAGCACAAATCATGTTCATCAAAAACGATATAGAAAAGCAATGGGTTAATGGAACTCTCGGCACGGTTAGTGGCATTGACGAGGAAGATGGGCTGCTCTACATTCATACAGAGGAAAACGAAGACCTACAGGTGGAAAGAGAGACATGGGAAAACATCAGATATCGGTTCAATGAGGAAGAACAAAAAATCGAAGAGGAACAGATAGGTACATTTGAACAATTCCCCGTTAAACTGGCATGGGCGATAACCGTACACAAAAGTCAGGGACTTACGTTTAAGAACGTAACCATAGATTTTACCGGAGGGGTTTTTGCCGGAGGACAGACCTATGTTGCACTCTCGAGATGTAAGAGTTTGGAAGGAATCACCTTGCGTGAACCCATAAAAAGAAATGACATATTCGTAAAATCCGAAGTAGCACATTTCGCAGAGCATTTCAACAATAGGAGCATAATAGAAAAAGCACTGGTGCAAAGTAAAGCCGACAAAGAATATTTCGATGCCAACGCATCGTTCGAGCGGGGAGATTTCGATTCATTCTTAAAAAACTTCTTCTTGGCCATACACAGCAGATATGACATTGAAAAACCCATTGTCAAAAGGTTTTTAAGGCGTAAACTACAAATCATCAATCAACTAAAGGATGAGAACAAAGCACTTAAAGAGCAGCAAGCCCGACAAGCCCAACTCTTGAAAAGATTATCAGCTGAATACGTAGTCATGGGTAAAGATTGTGAAAAGGAAGGAATGACTTCCGCTGCCATAAACAATTACAAAAAAGCTTTGGAACTTTATCCCGACAACCCATCAGCCAAGAGAAAATTGAAAAAGCTTCTTCCGAAAGAGACACAAAAAAATAAATCCTGAAACAAATGCACAACTCACCCGGTTCATATATCACACATATCATCTCACTTTTCGGAATTGCGTTGCTCACAGCATGCAACGGTCAAAAAGTGCACAATGTTCCAACCGGAGATACTGTCGCAGCCGAAGTATTTGCCCCCATAGAACAAGACACAATCGTTCGCATAAATCTTCAACAAATCACCAAATTGGCATTTCCCAAATACAAAATCAAGAAAGCAGAACCGATTCTCCCCGACTCCATCAGCATCGCCGCCGATGAGGAAACCGTTAGCGGAGGTAATTACAAAGCCACATTGGTGCTCGACTCCGTCCCCTCAAAGGCTTTTTACGCAAGAATTGAAAACGCGGCAAAAAAGGACACCTGCTGGACCATTAACAAGTTCGCGTGTATCTACGATTGTAAAGACAAAAATAACGGAAAGTATCAAGTGATTGTAAGCAAGGACACGCCACTCATCTACGTTACACACCTCAACGCAGACATGATAAAACAGAAAAAATAATTTTGTAAAAAATCTTCACCCCTTATATTCAAGTCCTTTGCTTTTGCCGTGCAAAAGAGCAGTTTTTAGGCTGCAAAAGAGCATCAACAAGATTGCATCAAGTCATGACCACTTGACGTATTTTATTCCGATGCCGAATAACACATATCCCTTTATGTCCTCAATCCGTATTCAGGTGATGGCAAACAGACGCTTGATAGTGAATATTCTACTCGACCATCATTGTGAAATTATATTACAAAAACTGCATCCGAGACATGCTTCGTAATTTACTGATAATCAGAAGGATATTAATTATGATTTAAAAGCTTGCCTTTTGCACTCCAATTCATGACCTTTGGCAATGCAAAAGCTTACCTTTTACGGAGCAAAAGCTAAGCTTTGGACAGATGAATGAAGAAAATTTAGGACATTACTGCCACAAAGGAACAAAAAAACAACTGAGATTGCCGGTTTTTCAGAAGCCCCTTATCCTGAGATTGCGTACTTGTGGGTGAGGAAAAATTCTGTTTTCAGAGAGCTTCCACTGTAATGCTTCGTAGTTATAAAAACGGAATAAAATAGTTTCTAATGACCGCTTTGGTTACAAACGAGCGAATTGTAAATATTCATTATTACTTCTTTTCCTTGTCTCTTTTTAAAAGCTGTAGAGAAACCCTAACGATGCAAATTCTTTCAATTGCCAATAGCCGTGCTTCTCATCGCGGACGACACCATCATCAAATCTTGGATAGATGAAGATTTGAGCACTAATATACTTATTAAACTTGAACGTAAACGTATTCTCCCACTCCAACTCAGAACGTTCATAGCTGGTATAGCCGTATAATCGGGTCTTCCAACTCAACATTTCCATCAACTGCCAGCGCAAATCTAACGTAAATTCCGATCCAAAATCATGCTTTATATGCCTACCTTCTTCAAGTCCCAATCGCATTGCCAATCGTTTTAGGCGGGTATATTTCATGTTGTAGGCTATCGGGGCAAGATGGATGTTCCCCTTTAGTTTATGTTTCAACCAATCCACACTATAATCCATACCTAAGGACAAGTTAAGATTGAAAGGAGCAAGGAAATCAGCATAAAGAGAGGGGTCGTTAGAACGATAGGAATGGGTGAACTGTGAATAGGCTATCAGTTGAGTGGCATAATACCACCGCTTATTGGCTTGTACGCCAAATTTGGATGTTACTCGGAACAAGTCCTCTGTCGTTTTGAAATTATGCAGAGAATCGGATTTACTACTTTGCAATCCGAACTTCAATTCCAAGCGATTATCCCATTTTATCTTTTGTTTGTTGTTGAAATTTGCTTCCATCAATACAGAAGTCAACGCGGAATAATTACTTTCTCCACCTTGATACCAATTACCGGAAATGTAATTCTGCAAAATCTGCAAAGAGTAATCTCCCTTGTAAGTCCAAAAGTTGGGCTTCAATACCATAACCTTTACGGGCGCAGAGGTAGCTTCGACTGGTAACGGTGCTTCCTTTTCTACAATCTCCACATCGTGTCGGATGGGCTTTTCAACATCTACCAAGGTGGCACGCTGGTTATGCAACTCACGATCAGTGGTACGTACCAAAAAGGGAGATTTCATATAAATCTCCAATAAATACTTGTCGCTTTCCGGTTCGGAATTTGGATAGAGAGAAAATAAATTATCAATCACCTCTCTATAATAAGTGGTGGGTAAAAATATTCTCGCCTGCTCCGTTGCACTCATTTTATATTCCTCAGATATGGAAGCAGATGATTCGAACAACTTCTGTCTCAGTATGAGAAGAGAATCCGTATAGGCTGCCAGCATAGAGGTATCTTTCTTTACCAAGTTCTCATGAACAGAAAAGCCTGTCATTTGCGCATGGGAATTTATAGTGAGATAAGTAAGTAGAAATATCAAAAAGAATTTACGCATCATGCAACCTGAATTATTTTGCGTACAAACTTACACAAAAAAAGTCATAAACAGATGATTGTCGTCATAAAATATGTTTTCATCACAAAAACAAGGCAATCGTAATGCACCCATGAGGACAAACAGGTTAGGCTTTTAGGAGAAACCGGAGTGGTTGCCATATTTTAATACTTTTAGATAGAAAAAACAGGCTATCATAGGTACTTATTCATAGTTTTTTACTAACTTTGCAAACTATTAAGGTGTAAAAAACAACCCAGTACAAATTAAAATATATTTATAATCGTGGCTGAAACAAAATATATCTTCGTTACCGGTGGTGTGGTATCTTCTCTCGGTAAAGGTATCATCTCATCTTCAATAGGAAAACTTCTTCAAGCAAGAGGTTATAATATCACTATCCAAAAGTTTGACCCATATATCAATATCGACCCGGGGACATTAAATCCCTACGAGCATGGTGAATGTTATGTAACCGCAGATGGCATGGAAACCGACCTTGATCTCGGACACTACGAAAGATTTACAGGCATACAAACCACGAAATCGAACTCCATGACTACAGGTCGCATCTACAAAAGCGTTATTGACAAAGAGCGTCGCGGAGACTATTTGGGTAAAACCATTCAAGTGGTACCCCATATCACGGATGAAATAAAAAGGAATATTAAGCTGTTAGGGAAGAAATACCATTACGATTTTGTCATTACTGAAATCGGAGGAACCATCGGCGATATAGAGTCGGCTCCATTCCTCGAGGCCATCCGCCAACTGAAATGGGAATTGGGGAAAAATGCTATCAACATTCACCTTACATATATCCCCTATTTACAGGCTGCCGGAGAACTGAAAACAAAACCAACTCAGCACAGTGTAAAGGAACTGCAAAGTGTGGGCATTCAACCGGACATATTGGTTCTCAGAACTGACAAGCACTTGGATATTGACATCCGCAAGAAAGTAGCGGCATTTTGTAACGTTGATTTAGACAGTGTCGTGCAGAGCGAAAACCTGCCAAGTATCTATGAAGTACCCGTAAATATGCAAAATCAAGGGCTCGACGCTGCCATACTTCGCAAATGTGGCGAGGAAGTAAAACCGGCTCCGGAGTTAGGACCATGGAAATCGTTCCTTGAACGCCAACGTAAAGCAACAGAAAAAGTAACCATAGGCTTGGTTGGAAAATACGATTTGCAGGATGCGTACAAGAGCATTCGGGAAAGTCTGCTTCAAGCAGGAGTGTATAATGACCACAAGACCGTTATCAAATTTGTTAATTCGGAAAATCTCACAGAGAAGAATGTAGCCGAACAGCTTAAAGGACTTGACGGTGTGGTGATATGTCCGGGGTTTGGACAGAGAGGAATAGAAGGCAAAGTGATTGCCGCTCATTATACGAGAACCAACGACATTCCTACTTTCGGTATTTGCTTGGGAATGCAGATGATGGTAATAGAATTTGCTCGCAACGTTTTGGGATATAAGAATGCCAATTCACGTGAAATGGATGAGAAGACCCAATACAACGTAATTGACATCATGGAGGAACAAAAAAACATCACCAACATGGGGGGGACCATGCGCTTGGGAGCATACGAGTGCGCCTTGAAACAAAATTCAAAAACACTCAACATCTATAAACAAGAGTTCATACAAGAACGACACAGACACAGATACGAATTCAACAACGAATACGAAAAGGAATACGAAAAGAACGGTATGATGTGCGTGGGAAGAAACCCGGAATGCGAACTAATCGAAATCGTTGAAATACCATCACTGAAATGGTACATTGGAACACAATTCCACCCGGAATATCAATCAACCGTATTAAAGCCACATCCGCTTTTCCTCAATTTCATTAAGACAGCAATAGAAAACAAGAAAAACAATGGATAAAAACACTATCATTGGGTTTGTACTGATAGCTTTAGTACTTTTTGGCTTCGCATGGTGGCAGCAACCCTCTACCGAAGAACTCGAACAACAACGAATTGAACTGAAAAAGGACTCTATCGCAAACGCGAAAAAAGCACAGAAAGCCAAGAAACTCGCAACACAAAAAGCAAACAAGCAAGTAGAAACAGCTGAAGACTCCACAGGCTTGTTTCATACTGCCTTAAAAGGGTTAGCTCAAGAAATTACCTTGAGAAATAATAAGGTAGAACTGACATTCAACACTAAAGGGGGTATCGTAAAGAAAGCCGTAATAAAGAATTACGTTGGGCATAATCTGTCGGTTAAAGACGGTTCGAAAGATGTCAATGACGTTACTTTGTTTAGTGGAGATGACCAAAACCTGAACTTCATGTTGCCTACAAAAGAAGACAACATAGAGACACAAAATTTATATTTTCTCCCCTCTAACGTCTCTGATTCCACACTTACACTGACCGCTGCCGATGGAAAAGGAAAAACGATTACGCTCAATTATAAACTTGAAAAGGATTACTTACTGAAACTTGATGTCCGAACTTCGGGAATGGCAGGTCTGTTCAAGCCAGGTGAAAATCAACTTCTCGTTGAATGGAACGACAAATGTAGGCAGCAGGAACGCGGATTTACATTTGAAAATCGCTATGCCACACTGACTTACAAGAAGAAAGAAGGAAGCACCGACTACTTGAGCGAAACTGCAGAGAAAGAAGAAACAGCAGAAGAAGCGCTCGACTGGGTGGCTTTCAAAAATCAATTCTTCTCAGCGGTAATCATGTCAAAGGATGGGTTTGCAAAAGGTGCAAAACTGAAAAGCATCCCTCAAGAAAAAGGTTCGCAATATTTAAAACAATATCATGCGAATATGGCTACCGCCTTTGATCCTACAGGGAATAAAACATCAGAGTTCAAACTTTATTTCGGTCCAAATGATTTCCGTTTGTTAAATAACATCGGCACAGAAAGAACCTTTGGGAAAGATATGGATATGCAACGTCTTGTATATCTTGGCTGGCCATTGTTCCGAATTATCAACCGATGGTTCACCATTTATGTATTCGATTGGCTAAGCAAAGTATTCCCAATGGGAATCGTTCTCATCCTGATAACTTTACTATTGAAAGTTATTACCTACCCAATGGTGAAAAAGAGCTACATGAGTTCGGCAAAAATGCGCGTGCTCAAGCCGAAACTCGATGAAGCAACAAAACAATACAACAAGCCTGAAGATCAAATGCAAAAGCAACAGGCGATGATGCAAATGTATTCGGAATACGGAGTCAGTCCACTATCGGGCTGCTTGCCCATGTTAATCCAAATGCCTATCTGGATTGCTATGTTCAACTTCGTACCAAACGCCATTGAACTTCGTGGCGAAAGTTTCTTGTGGATGAACGACTTAAGTACATACGACCCCATCATCAGTTGGAAGCATAATGTATGGATGATAGGCGACCATATATCACTGACGTGTATCCTATTCTGTTCGGCAAACATCCTGTATTCATGGTTCACGATGCAACAGCAAAAAGACCAAATGGTAGGACAACAGGCTGACCAAATGAAGGTAATGCAATGGATGATGTATCTCATGCCTCTCTTCTTCTTCTTCATGTTCAATGATTACTCTTCGGGGCTAAATTTCTATTACTTCGTTTCCTTATTTTTCTCTGCCGCAATCATGTGGACGTTGAGAAGAACAACAGACGACGAGAAGCTTTTGCAACTCTTGGAAGCTCGCAGGAAAGAAAACAAGAAGAATCCGAAGAAACAAAGTGGACTTGCCGCACGTATGCAGGCTTTGCAGGAAATGCAAAAGAAGCAACAGGAAGAGTTGAAAAGAAAACAAAACGAACTAAACCGAAAAAAAAGATAATAACTATGAACAAAAGCATTTCAATTGCAATCGCGGCAACATTACTTATGAACAGCGGAATTGCAAATGCCCAAGAAGTGAACATTGGGAAAAACAACATCACGCTTAGTGGTGATGTAATGACCCCGGAAACATTGTGGGCAATGGGTAGAATTGGTACAGCTCAAGCTTCTCCGGACGGAAGTAAGATAGTTTATCAAGTGGGTTACTACAGTGTAAAAGAAAACAAAGGACATCAGGTTATTTGCGTGATGGACGCAGATGGAAAGAATGTTCGTCAGCTCACAACTTCTGCAAAGAGCGAGAGCAGTCCTACATGGTTGGACAATTCGACCATCGCCTATCTCCTTGATGGTCAGGTATGGACAATGGACAGCAATGGAACCAACAAGAAACAGCTTTCCAATTCCAAGACTGAGATTGAAGGCTTTCTCTTCTCTCCCGACAGACAAAAAGTGATACTCATAAAGAGTTTACCTTATTATGGTACCATCAAGAAAAACCCCACTGACTTACCAAAGGCCTCCGGAATGGTCATTACAGACATGAACTATCGCCATTGGGATCATTATGTGGAAACTATCGCACATCCTTTCTTGGCAACTGTCTCCACAGTGGGTATCAGCGAAGGCACGGACATTTTGGAAGGCGAACCTTATGAGAGTCCATTGGCTCCTTTCGGTGGCATCGAACAAATAGATTGGAGCAAGGATTCAAAGTCCATAGCATACACATGCCGCAAGAAAGAGGGAGTTCAATATGCCATCTCAACCGATGCAGACATCTATCTCTACAATATTGACACGAAGAAGACTGTAAACCTTTGCAAACCGGAAGGATACGTCTCACCACAAGTGGATGCTACAAAGAGCTTGAGAAATCAATCCGTTAATCATCAAAGCGGAGACATGAATGTTGGTTACGATGTTAATCCCAAGTTCTCACCCGATGGAAAATATATCGCATGGCAGAGTATGAAAAACGATGGCTATGAGAGTGATAGAAACCGACTTTGCGTTTATGAATTGGCAACCGGCAAGAAGACTTACGTTACTGAAGCATTCGATTCTAACGTAGATGACTATGTATGGGCTCCGAACTCTAAAGAACTGTATTTCATTGGTTGTTGGCACGCGACCATTAATGCTTACCGTACCAACTTAAAAGGGGAGGTAAAGCAGCTTACCGATGGAAAACACAACTATGTTTCCATTTCTCTTCTTGGTAATTCAGGAAAGAAACTACTCGGACTGCGCCAAAGCATGTCGCAAGCTAACGAAATCTTTGCCATTACACCGGCAAAGAAAGAGAAAGCAAGCCAACAAACACAACTCAGTTTTGAAAACAAACATATCTATGACCAGCTTGCTTTGGGCAATGTTACCGACCGTTGGGTAAAAACTACCGATGGAAAAGACATGCAAGTATGGATTATCACTCCACCGCACTTTGATCCTTCTAAGAAATATCCCACATTATTATATTGTGAAGGCGGTCCACAGAGTCCGGTATCACAATTTTGGAGCTATCGTTGGAACTTCCAAATCATGGCAGCTCATGGCTATGTCATCGTTGCCCCCAACCGTCGTGGGCTTCCCGGCTACGGCAGTGAGTGGAACGAAGAAATTAGTCGAGATTGGACCGGTCAGTGTATGAAAGACTATCTCTCTGCCATTGATGATGCGGCAACCAACCTTCCCTTTGTTGATAAAGACAGACTGGGCGCGGTAGGTGCTTCTTTTGGAGGGTTCTCCGTATACTATTTGGCCGGACATCACAACAAACGTTTCAAGTGTTTCATTTCTCACGATGGTGCTTTCAATCTTCAGGCAATGTACACCGAGACAGAAGAGGCATGGTTTAGCAATTGGGAATATGATGATGCTTATTGGAACACTGACCAGACGGAAGCCGCTAAGAAAACTTATGCCAACAGTCCGCACTTGAATATTGACAAATGGGACACCCCTATTCTTTGCATTCATGGAGAAAAGGATTACAGAATCAACGCCACACAAGGCATGAGCGCGTTCAACGCAGCCAGAATGAAAGGCATTCCGGCAGAACTGCTACTCTTCCCCGATGAAAATCACTGGGTATTAAAACCACAAAATGGTATTCTTTGGCAACGCACATTCTTCAACTGGCTGGATCGCTGGCTAAAAAAATAATAGTAGATAAGCATTTAGGCTTCAGCCTCAATGCTTATCATCAAAAATTTGAAAACATTTAATTTACCTAACTTCATTATGACTGAACAAATCAAAACATTAAGAGATTCGGCAGCAATGCGTTGGACAGCTCTTCTGCTCCTTTCCTTCGCTATGTTTTGCGCCTACATCTTCGTTGACATTCTCTCCCCCATCAAAGACCTGATGCTCGAACAGAGAGGATGGGATTCTACGGCATTTGGCACCATGCAGGGTTCCGAAACTTTCCTCAACGTATGGATTTTCTTCCTTATTTTTGCCGGTATCATCCTTGATAAAATGGGAGTTCGCTTCACCGCCGTGTTGTCCGGATGCGTGATGCTTACCGGAGCTTTAATCAAGTATTATGCCATTAGCGAGACATTCATCGGTTCCGGAATAGCAAACTGGTTCACGGAAAATCTCAACTACATCCCGGGCTTCGATGAAATGGGTGTATCACCATTTTACGCCGGAATGCCTGCATCTGCTAAAGTGGCTGCCATTGGTTTCATGATTTTCGGTTGTGGAACCGAGATGGCAGGTATCATGGTTTCGCGTGGTATCGTGAAATGGTTCAAAGGACGCGAAATGGCATTGGCAATGGGTTCCGAGATGGCTTTTGCACGTTTGGGAGTTGCCACTTGCATGATTTTCTCGCCTTTCTTCGCCAAGTTTGGTGGACACATCGACGTATCGCGCTCAGTAGCATTTGGCGTGGTGCTCATCTGCATTGCTCTGATGATGTTTGTGGTTTACTTCTTCATGGATAAGAAGCTCGATTCTCAGACCGGTGAAGCGGAAGAGAAGGATGACCCATTCAAGATCAGCGACCTCGGACAAATTCTCACCAGTATGGGTTTCTGGTTGGTAGCCTTACTCTGCGTGCTCTATTATTCCGCTATTTTCCCATTCCAGAAATACGCGGTAAACATGCTTCAGTGCAATCTTACGTTCAAAGACATTCCTGCTGACTCGTTTTGGGCTTCTCCCAGTGTTACTTTCACTCAATATTTCATCATGCTGATAGTAGCCGGAACAGCTTTCGGCTTCAACTTCATGAAGAAGAAGAGCTTAAAGTACACGCTGATGGTCATCTCCGTGATATCCCTCATAGCTTATTGCTACATGGGATATATGCGCCAGTCCGCCGAATCCATCTTTGCCGTATTCCCACTCTTGGCAGTAGGCATCACTCCAATCCTTGGCAACTACGTTGATCATAAGGGCAAGGCAGCTTCCATGCTCATCTTGGGTTCCATCCTTTTGATCGCCTGCCACCTCACCTTTGCTTTTGTACTTCCAATATTCAAGTCAAGTCAGGTAGGTGGAGTCGTAGTGGCTTATCTCACTATCCTTGTATTGGGAGCATCCTTCTCGTTAGTGCCCGCATCCTTGTGGCCAAGTGTCCCCAAACTGGTCGATGCAAAAATCATCGGTTCTGCTTATGCCCTGATTTTCTGGATACAGAACATCGGACTATGGCTCTTCCCAATGATTATTGGCAAGGTGCTTGACGCGACGAATGTAGGTATCAAAGACCCAACGAAATACGATTATACCTATCCGTTGCTGATGCTAGCAGGCTTGGGTGTCGTAGCCTTGTTCATCGGACTGATACTTAAGATTGTGGATAAGAAGAAACATCTCGGACTTGAAGAGCCGAACATTGCCGCATAAAAAAAGAATAAGACATAAGTTCGCTGACAGTTAGTTTAGCCTGCGAACAAACACTTCATAAGAGGAAATGCAGAAAGCGTTTCCTCTTTTTTATTGTAGGTAGGTGATATTAAGTATTACCCCGATTAAACCCAAATCGATCATTAGGATTTCCCGGCATTGTATGGCTGTGAGAAATCCTTTATCTTTTCCAATGGTGTCCTGAATGATTTTGTGGAAGCCCCATGCAAGGTTGCATCAAATCATGAGACTTAGTGTGTATTGTTCCAATGCCGGAGAGCACCAATCTTCTCATGTCGTCATTCGTATTCAGGTGATGGAAAACAAACGCTTGATAGTGAACATTCGACCCGACCATCACCACGAAATTATATTACAAAAACAGAGATAGAGACACGCTTCGTAAGCTATTGATAATCAAGAGGATATTAATTGCGATTTAGAAGCTTAGCTTTTGCACTCCAATTCATGACCTTTTGCATTGCAAAAGCTTACCTTTTACGGAGCAAAAGCTAAGTTTTGGATAGATGAATGAAGAAAATTTAGGACGTTATTGAACTTTTCCCATATAAGATGAGAAGGATTTTCGCGTTTTCAATGACTTGGTTAAATATAGAGTATGCTTGGTTTTTGTTAAGCCGTTTGTGCATAGAGAGTGTGGTTATCAACATATATCATTTAGTCATTATTCAGGGGGTAAAGAACCACTTTCTACCAATTTTCGAAGAGTTCCAAACCAAGTTTTATGCCGAAGCCTTCGAAATGTTTTGGAGAGAAGCCCGTAAAAATTCCCATCGAGAATACGCGAGTGGTAAAACCATAGCCTATTTCTGTGTAAGGCGATAGCTTTTGTATGCCCAAACTACTGGCATACAGACGTTCTTTTTCAATGATTCTACCGAAGTAGGGCATCCACGTGAGTAGAAGCAATGGACTTTCGTAGGTTAAGTTGAAGCGCATGTAAAAGTCGGAAGCGTTGTACCAGTTAGGATTCAACAATTCGAACTCTCCCGACCAATCGTCATACCATCCGTGAGGAATATAATTTTCTTTAAAATTGGAATAGTCGAGGAATTGTGTTTCTCCGCGTTTATCAAGATAGAAGCCCAATCCTCCACGTAGCGACAAAGAGCGCAGGCAGGGGAGGTGATGAATATATTGTCCGTCGAACTCCATTTTGTCGTAACGAAAGTTGCCTCCAAATATTTTCATGGCGTGTTCGTATTGAGAAGTAAAGACAAGGGGATAATCGTTGGTCAGCGGATACCATGAAACGGAAATGAATGGTGCGAACGATTTGTAGTTTGAAGTTCTTCCGGCTCGTTTAAATCCTTCTTTATCAACTGCCGAGCGTCGATGGATAATAAACCCCGACTTCATTCCCAAACGTTTGTTTATGATATCGTAGTTGAATGCCACCTTTGATTTTAAGTCCTTGAAATAGTCAAGGTTCATGGCATCCCAATTGATAGAATCGATGTTATCCACCTGTTTCACTTCATCTAACACTCTCGAATCCACTATCCTGTTGCCATTGGAAAACTCAAGTTCCACATAACCATTTCTTCGTTTATTGAAATTGTATCTTGAGGTGAATGTATAGAACAGTTTGCTTTCCCTAAAGGCATATCCCAGTTTTACGCGACCGGAGAAATTGCTGTTGTTCGTCAGGTCATAACCACCCCTGAGGTCGAATTTATAGGTCAAGCCCTTTCTGTGATTATATCCCAAATACAAGGGATTCAAAAGTGGATTAATTCTAATCTTTCCTCTTTTGTCCACCGTACTTACATGAATTTTATGGAGCATGTTCTCGCCAAGGATGTTCCATAAGAAATATTTTATCCCTTTTCTCTTTTTCTTTGTTTTCGCAAGAGTATTCTTACTTTTGCTATTAATAGAATCGTATTCTGCCATTGTGGCAAGTTCCGTCATATTCAGTTTTATGGGACGCAAGCTGTTCATCAACTCTCTGTCTTCCGAGTTTTGTATTGTATCCGGCAAGGTAACCGGCAAATTGTAGTATGCATCGAAGGTGGCATGTAGGTGATTGCCGAAACTCTTGATGGATGAGAAGATGTGGCAGTTCGATGGATATAAGGTTTGGATGCCCTTTTCTCCCATCTTTCCTGAAACGGAGAAACGCACCATGTCGTATTCTCCCTCAAATTGAAAACTGATGATCCGACCCGTTATGCGGTTCACATTCAGCAATCCGTTTCTCAGCAACTGCGTGTTCTGAAGTTTGCTCTTAAAAGTGATGATGGCAAGACTGTCATTTATCATCTCTGTCTTGTAGCGGTAATATTTCCGGTTGGAGTTTCTGACGGGAGAGAGGATTCCATTCTTGAAAAGCTGGGTCTGATAAAGTTGCGGACTCAAATATTCCACAACATTGTTGAGTGTCTTGTGTCTGTGATAAATTGTGCTTATCAAGATGTTTTGAATAGTTTTTACGTTTTTCCTGTCATGAAATATCTGTTTGCTGTAACTTTCAAAGAAGAATTCTCTTTTCCCATCTCGCAACAGATAGAACATAGTGGGTATGGCGGCGAGCGTAAAGTTTCGACGTAGTATTTTTATATGCCCCTTCAAGTAGGTATTGCTCACAAGAGAGTCAGGGAAATCGCTAAGATAAGGTTCGGCATAATTCATCACCCGGCGCAACAACTGTCGATCGTAATCCCTCGCTCCCGCCATCTGTACCGCGAAGAGAATCACTATCAGCATGAACGTAACCCGCTTGAGCTGCATGTTTTGTGAAAACCCTTTATTCATTTAGCAAACAAAAATACAAAATATTTTTTATTGATAGCGGTTTTTATGGGAAATCTAACAATAATTGCCCTTTGTTTTAGGTTTAGTAAAAAAAAGTTATATAGTTTGTGTGTGCGGTTGGAAAAACGTATCTTTGCAAGTGTAGCATTATTTTTAATTTCATAAGAACGTGAAGAATCTATATATAATTGTTTTATTTTCGCTCCTGCCTTTTGCTTCCATGGCTCAAGATATAGTGATTGGCTCCGTGGAATTGAAAGATGGGGGGAAATATCATGGTCAGCTATTTAGAGGGAAACCCAATGGTAAGGGGAAAACCGTCTATAGAAATGGAGATGTTTACGAGGGAGAATACCAAAGAGGAAAACGACACGGAACCGGCACCTATACTTTCTCTGACGGAGAGAAGTACTCCGGGCAGTGGTTTCAAGACCAACAACATGGTCAGGGCGTTTTTACTTTTAAGAACGGCAATAAATATGACGGATTGTGGTACAAGGATTATCAGCATGGTCGGGGAAAGATGTACTATTACAACGGTGATGTCTATGATGGTGATTGGACGTTTGACAAGCGAGATGGGATGGGCAGGTACACCTTTGCCAATGGAGCGTATTATGACGGACAATGGAAGAATGATGTTAAAAGCGGACATGGGAAGTTCTTTTGGCCTGATGGCTCTACGTTCACGGGGGATTGGATAAATAACGTGAAGGAGGGTAAAGGCATTTACCTTTATGCTGATGGTGATGAATACAATGGAAATTGGAAAAACGACCTGCAAAACGGTACGGGGATTTATAAGTTCAACAATGGAGACCGTTATGAGGGAGATTACTTGGATGGAGAACGCACCGGAGAAGGTATCATAAAATATAAGAACGGAGATTATTATGCCGGGCACTTCCTAAAAGGTTATAGGTCGGGACAGGGTACCATGTCTTGGAGAAATGGAGATGTATATACAGGAAACTGGGCCAATGATTTGCAAAATGGACAAGGCACATTGACAAAGAAAAACAAAGATGTGATAGAGGGACAGTTTCGCAATGGAAAAGTGGATGGGTTGGTTATTATACATTTCTCGGATGGCAGTAAATTTAAAGGAACCTATAGAGATGGGAAACGCATTGGCAGTGCCATTGAGATAAACGCAGAGGGTAAACGCTTCGAGGGCTTCTATAAAGATGACAAACGAGACGGTAAATTTATCGAGCGAGACAGAAATGGCAGGATAACCGCTGAAGGCTATTATGAGAACGGTTACAGACACAATAATTAACGCAAATGTTCCACTAACATATTATTTCCCATGCGAATGAAAAAAGCCAAGAACATATCAGCACAGAATAAAAATTTTCAGAAAGCTCGACAAGAGAATAACAAAGGTTTAATGGGGATTGTACAGAATGACCCTTATCTGCAACCTTTCAATGAAGCAATTAAAGGAAGACACGACCACGTTTCTTGGATGCTGAATCGCATTACAGAAAATGGGAAACTATCGCTCTCTGATTTCGCAAACGGTTATAATTATTTTGGCTTACACCAAACCATTGATGGGTGGGTATTTAGGGAGTGGGCTCCCAATGCCACCGACATTTTTCTCATTGGCGACTTTAATGATTGGAAAATCAATGAGGAATACCGCTGTAAAAAAATTGAAGGCACGCAGAATTGGGAACTTAAACTTGCCCCCGAAAAGATGTCTCACGGCAATTTGTATAAGATGTATGTGCGGTGGAACGGAGGAGAGGGAGAAAGAATTCCGGCATGGACTCAAAGAGTGGTGCAAGACAACAAAACAAAGATTTTCTCGGCGCAGGTGTGGTGTCCTGCCACTCCATACATTTGGAAGAACAAGAAGTTCCGACCGGAAACATCACCTTTGCTCATCTACGAATGTCATATCGGAATGTCGCAAGACGCCGAGAAAGTGGGAACCTATACAGAGTTTAAAAGCAACGTATTGCCCCGGATAGCAAAAGCCGGCTATAATGCCATTCAAATCATGGCAATACAAGAACATCCCTATTATGGAAGTTTTGGTTATCATGTGAGTTCTTTCTTCGCCGCCAGTTCCCGATTTGGAACTCCTGAAGAACTGAAGTCCTTGATAGATAAGGCTCACTCCTTGGGTATTGCCGTGATAATGGATATTGTCCATTCTCACGCAGTGAAGAACGAGGTGGAAGGTCTTGCCAATCTTGCCGGAGATCCGAACCAATATTTTTATCCGGGCGACCGACGCGAGCATCCGGCTTGGGATTCGCTGTGCTTTGATTACGGCAAGGACAATGTGTTACACTTCTTGCTATCCAATTGTAAATATTGGCTGGAGGAATATCATTTCGATGGCTTTCGCTTCGATGGCGTAACTTCAATGCTTTATTACAGCCACGGATTGGGAGAGACCTTTACCGGATACGCAGATTATTTCAATGGCCATCAAGACGACAATGCCATCTGTTATCTGACGTTGGCAAATCTTCTCATTCATGAAGTGAATACAAGAGCCATAACCATCGCCGAAGAGGTTTCGGGTATGCCCGGATTGTCTGTACGGTATGCTGATGGTGGCTTTGGCTTCGATTATCGTATGGCAATGAATATTCCCGATTATTGGATAAAGACCATTAAGGAACTACCTGACGATAAGTGGAAGCCCTCTTCCATATTTTGGGAAATCACAAATCGACGTTCGGATGAGAAAACGATAGCTTATTGCGAATCGCATGATCAAGCATTGGTGGGCGATAAAACAATTATTTTCCGTTTGATAGATGCCGATATGTATTGGCATTTCAAGAAAGGAGACGAAACTGATATCGTTCGACGTGGCATTGCATTGCATAAGATGATACGACTTGTCACTGCTTCAACGATGAACGGCGGTTACCTTAACTTCATGGGCAATGAATTTGGGCATCCGGAATGGATTGATTTCCCCCGAGAGGGGAACGATTGGAGCCACAAATATGCTCGGAGACAGTGGAATTTGGTGGACAATAAAGAATTGTGCTATCATTATTTAGGGGATTTCGACAAAGATATGCTTCGAGTTATCAAGAGCCGGGAAAAATTTAATGAAACACCGGTAAAGGAAATATGGCACGATGACACCGATCAGATATTGGCTTATTGCAGAGGCGATTTACTATTTGTTTTCAACTTCTCCCCTTCCCATTCTTATCCCGATTATGGTTTTTTGGTGACTGAGGGAACATATCAGGTTGTTCTCAATACAGATAGCACATTGTATGGCGGATTTGGCTTTGCCGATGATAGCATGAAGCATATTACCAACGCGGATTCTCTGTATGCTCATCAACACAAAGGTTGGTTGAAGCTTTACATACCGGCACGCAGTGCAGTAGTACTTCGGAGAATGGTTTAATATTCCAATTAGCATGAATAACAGGCTTTTACGTATCATCGGTGGAACAATCTTCTGCGTCTTCAGCTTTTGTTACCTTTTCTTTTATCAAGGTGATGTCATGCGAATTACCCAGCACATTGTTTCAGGCGGACAAACCTCCTATTCGCCATGGTTGGGAGCCGTATTGATTACACTTGCTCTCCTTTTCTTGGCAATGGGAGTAAGGTTGCTGTTCAGTCTGAAGAAGTTGTCGGCTTTGGCTTATTTTCCTTCTGCCCTATTGCTTGCCTTAATCACTGACATAGATTCTCGTGCCACAACTCTTTTTCTACCAAACACACCATTATGGGTATTTATTGTTCTATTGATATTATTTATTCCGTTGATCATCTTCATAAGCAAACGTGAATCTCAATATTCATCTAACTATCTTTTCTTGCGCCAATTGTGGATGAACTTAGGAGTCCTGACCTTGCTGTTCTTATTAGTTTGCATCATGAGCAACCACGATAAGGGCTTCCATGATCGTGCGAAGATAGAAGCATTAATCAACGAGGGGGACTTCACAGCCGCATTGCAGGCTGCCAAAAGAATGGAAACGGCAGATTCTGTCAGTACCATGCTTATTTTATATTCCAATGCACGTCTGGGAACTCTTGCGGATAGTTTGTTTGAATATCCGCTGACGGGTGGTTCAAAGGTGCTGCAACCCGGGCGGATACACTCGCTTATGCAACCTGACAGCGTAATAAACAAGACTACACGGAGGTCTGCCAACTATCATTTAGCCGGTTTCCTCTTGGACAAGGACTTGCGAAACTTTGTAAAATATCTATCGCTCTATTATCCCACAGACAGCCTCCTGCCTCGATATTACCAAGAAGCGAAAGATATTTATCTTCATGGAGCCAACAAGAGCCAAGCCCAGAAAGGAAGTTACACTTACTATTATCTGCATTCTCCTCAATAAAAAAATTATTGCCGTTCTACTTAATCGACTCTTGCCGTTCTATCTAATCGACTCTTGCCGTTCTACTTAATCGACTTTTGCCGTTCTATCTAATCGACTCTTGCCGTTCTATCTAATCGACTACTGCCGTTCTATCTAATCGACTCTTGCCGTTCTATCTAATCGACTCTTGCCGTTCTATCTAATCCCCTTTGGTCGATTGGGTATTATTGCTGTCCGCAAAAAAAAATAAATTCCCCATAAAGCCATTCATGAATGCTTATGGGGAATTTGCATCTTTAGATGTTTATTGCACTTATCCGCAGCAGAACAAGATGATGAGTTGCGCCGCGAGGATTCTCAAGAACATGCTTAAGGGATAAACGGTGGAATAGCCGATTGCCGGTGCTTCACCGTTACATACAGAGTTGGCATAGGCAAGTGCGGGAGGGTCGGTGTATGTTCCCGCCAACATACCCATGATAGTAAAGTAGTTGAACTTGTATTTTAAGCGCGCAATGGATCCGATAATGAGTATCGGGATAATGGTAATCAGAAATCCGGTGTAAACATATTTCAGTCCGTCTCCCTGAACAACCGTTTCCCAGAAGCCATTGCCGGCCTTTATACCAACCGATGCAAGGAAAAGCGCAAGACCGAATTCACGGAGCATCATGTTTGCTGATGTCGTGGTATAGGTTACCAAGTGCATTCTATAACCAAATCTTCCCAAGAGAATAGCGATAATCAGAGGTCCGCCGGCTAAACCCAATTTCAAAGGAACGGGCATTCCGGGGACTGCCAATGGCAGGCTTCCGAATAATATACCTACCACGATTCCCACAAAGATGGTGGCAATATTGGGAGCATTCAATCGTTTCTGCGAGTTACCCATCATATCGGCAACACGTTCAACGTTTTCCTCCGGACCCACTACCATGATTTTATCTCCTACGTGGAAGTGGTGATTTCTTGAAGCAAAAAGATCCATTCCCTGTCGGCTGATACGCGTAACATTAACACCATAAACAGAGCTAAAGTGCATCTTGCCCAGTGTCTTACCGTTCATGGAACTGTTTGTTACGATAATTCTGCGGCTTACCATTGGCTGCTTCTGATCTTCCTCATGCCAGTTCGCATCAATTTGTGGCCCAATGAAAGCAGTAATGGCAGGAACATCAGCCTCAGCGCAAACTATCAATATCTCATCGCCCACCTCAAAGACGGTATCGCGCTTGGGAAGCGAAACAAGCCCATTGTGCATGATACGTGTACATACAATCTCACCTTTCAGGAAACTTGATATTTCTTCCAAAGTTCTTCCGGCAAGATAGGCATTATCCACCCTTAAATACATGGGATGGGGCTTTGCGTGTGGGTTTTCAGCTTCTTCACTTTCAAGTTTTTCATTTTCTTCTTCCAAGTTCACCTTACATATATATCTCACGGCGATGGTAGCTCCAATGATACCGACCACACCCAATGGATAGGCACACGCATAACCGGACGCGATGTCAAAGTTCGTCCCGTTGGCGAATACGCTCGACAATGCCTCTTTGGCGGCTCCAAGTCCGGGAGTGTTGGTTACGGCACCATACATCGTACCCACCATCATGGGAAGATTGGATGGATTGTTGGTGTCGAAAAAGATGTAATAACAAGCAAACATCACCAAGATGTTCAAGCCTATGGCCAAACACGACAGCATGTTTAATTTCAACCCTCCTTTACCAAAACTCTCAAAAAATCCCGGTCCTACCTGCAAACCTATCATGAATACAAAGAGGATTAAACCGAAATCCTGAAGGAATGTTAGGGTGGATACCGGGCCGGTGAAACCTACGTGCCCCGCAAGGATACCTACAAATAGAATAAAAGTAACGCCAAGTGATATGCCTCCGATTTTGATTTTTCCCAAATAAACGCCGAAAGCAATCACCAAGGAATAGAGTAGCACGATATGAGCTACACTCTCCTGATTTGTAAATAAATTTATTAACCAGTCCATAAGTGTATTTTTAGCGAGCACAAAGGTATGTATTTTCTTGCACATTTGCTAACTTTTGTGTCATTAATTCATTCGTAATGGAAATATCCCCCTATTTTCAAGACAAAAGATTGATTTTCGTTTTATCGCATTCCTTTTTTCTCAACAATTCGTTGTAATCAAACTTTTTATTTAATTTTGCACTGTGATGAAGTATAGTGTTAAATGTAACAACTGCAATGAAGTGTTCATGGCAGAAACAGATAAATATGGGCAACAAAAATATCGCTGTCCGTATTGCGGTAACGTCGTAACTTGTCAATTCAATGAGCCGGAAGTTTTCCGAACCAAAGCACGTTCAATCATCCCCATCATTGATGCAGATGAGGTCGCCCCGGCAGAAAGACAAATACCGGTTGCGACAACCGTGCTCTCCAACTCATCTTCCGCACAGGCTACAGGCGATGAGAGAGATGCCGATCATTCTACCGATTCAATAAGCCGGCATCGGGACGTGACCGAAAAGATACCCATGTTTTTTAATCATTCCACTTCTCGCCTGAAGCGTTTCCAAGATAAATATGCTGATGGTGATTTGTGGATTTTCTTTGGTTTCAGTTTCTTATTCGTCTTATTGGTCATTCTTAGTTTGTTTGTCATGTCGCAAGTGGTAAGTGGATTAGTGGACGGACAATCTTGGTTGTTTGAGAAATACATCAAGCTTAGAAATATGCTGTAAACCGATTTCTTTTCCATACCCTACACCCGATGCTTGCGATTCTTACAGATAAGTAGGTGTTCAAAAATAATTGCCACAATATTTTCGTTTAATTTTGAACACCTACTTAACTTTTTCTTCTTACTTGTCGTAATGCCGATGTCCCCATTTCATGCTCAACTTCATTCCAAGCAGAGAACAATTCCAAAAGCTAAGCGATTGCTTTCCAAAAGCTTAGCTTTTGGGATGTAAAAGCTTAGCTTTTGGAACGCGAAAGCTAAGCTTTTAAAAATCGATTTGTAAGTAATTGATTATCAGCACTTACTATCGCAACAAAAAAAGCAGTACGTACCTTTATTATTCTCAATATTAATCTCATTTTTTGTGTTCGCAACGGTTAAATAATAAAGGGGCTCAAAAAGCTATTTGGAAAATCGCATAAAACCTGATAATTTGGTATTTGACAAAAATAAATCCATCAATAATATATTTATATCTTCATTAAAAAATAATGAATTATCCTTATTTCAATCCCCATATTCTTGCGACATTTTTACGTGGAAGACTTTCTATTCGATTTTCAATTTCATCGGGAAGATTACAGAAAAAGTCTATTCCGGTAAGTTCTTCTAATTCATCGATGTTACGAACGTAAGACGCGGTAAGATTGCCATCATTTGCTTTGTGTTCGAACCAAAGTCCAATCGCCATATATGAATTCCCTTTCTTGGCAAGAATAGCCATATAAAAATATTTTGGGACAATGAGACCGTTATTTAATTTTTGCATAATCAGGTTTTCACGATCTATTGTTCCACCTTTGACAACATAAAGGGTATCTCGAAAGCCATCGTTATTCTTACTTCTCAACCAGCTTTCAGCTTTTTCCCAAATTCCGGCGTTGAAACTATTCCATTGGGGTTGCATGTTTGTTAAATAAAACGTCTGAATATTGGCTTCTTTGGAACATAGGCGGTCGGCAGACGGACAAATATGTCCATGATCAAATCCGGAACGCCAATATGGATCTGATGAAAATGCGTTATGCGCGTCCAATAGTGGGTCTTGTGGATATTGCAGTTCTCCGATATTTGTATTAGGTTTGTATCTGTTGGTATTTTGAATACTGTTATTTGCATACATTTGGTAGCAGCTCCATCGTTGTGATTTCTTCTGAATATCCCATTCCGTGCTATAGTTTACTCCATATTCATAATGGGTCTTCTTTTGTTTGTTGTCATAAGCAAGTTGGGCTTCATGAACAAGAATTATGTTGTTATCTCCCTTTACACGCGGAAATTCCAACCTATGTGTATAAAGGTTTTTATTCTCTAAGTTTGAATTGGAATTGTTTTGCGCTATTACCCCATCGTCTCCATCGATTGGTGATTTACTTCCACTACATGAATAGAATGTTGTAAAGAAAATAAAATAGGAGAATAATGCCAAGTTATATAATTTACTTCTTTTCATGATGCTATTGGTATCTGAATGATTTTAAAACTTGTTGCCTGCAAACAGAGGAACATTCTAAAATGATAAAGTGCGGTTAAGCGCATATGCAACTACGCTTGACCGCACTTTGTACCATCTGGTGTTATATGGTCTTATTTCTTCAACTTACCATAACGATTCATGAAGCGGTCAACGCGACCGGCTGTATCCACAAGTTTACTCTTTCCGGTATAGAACGGATGAGAGGTACTTGAGATTTCAATTTTTACCACTGGGTAAGTTTCACCTTCAAATTCTACTGTATCTGTTGATTTGCAAGTAGATCTTGAAAGGAACATATCGCCGTTGGACATATCCTTGAATACGACGGGGCGATAGTTTTCTGGATGAATACCTTTTTTCATTTTGTAATAATATAGTTTGTTAATAATAAAATATCTTCTATCAAGGGCTTGTCTTGTGTTCTTTGCTTAACACTTTAAGACAACTCAACAAGGTGCAAAATTACGAATAATTCCGCACCCTGCCAAATGTTTAGACAAGTTTTTTATTTTACGACGACATTCTTTATTTCCCAAGTGCCGGCAGCTTCCGCCGAACTGTTGTATTCAAAGGCGATAAATACTTGCGTCTTTCCTGCAAAAGGAGTCATGTCGCAAGTGGCATCCACAAAAGTCCAATCAGTTCCGGACGGCATACCAGTGATATTAAGTGCTGTCCATTTCTTGCCATCTGTAGAAGCGAACACCTTACAACCCTCTGTAACTGGCATTGCCTTGAAGAAATTAGCTGCATGTTGGAATGACAATGTTGCCTTAGTCAAGCCTTGTAAGCTGAAAGAAGGCGAAACAATTCTACTTTGTGTTTCATAGCTATTTGGTTTTTTAAACCCGGTAGCCTTCATCTGCTTATACTTCGCATCATGATACCAAACAAATTCAAGATCGCTTGGAAGAGGTTTGACATTTACTATCGTGAAGCCTCCCATATTCTCTGCAAAAGTAGCCTCTAATCCGACATTGGGTGTCGTGCCTTCTGAAATAGAGATGAGCTTGTTTTCTTTATCCATTTCATAGATGGTTTCACCATTTTTGTTGGTAAATGCTTTCAAAATGCCTTTTACTACAACTGTTTGTCCAGCTTTCAAATCATCTATGGATTTGAAATCAGCACCATTTAGCCCTTTCCCGGAATAAATTTGGAGAGCTTTGTCAGTCCCATTGTCAGAGATATAATAAGAGATGCTCTTGTATTTTTCGTTGTAGATGAATACTTCGGAAATGATACCTTTCACATAAGCCTCTCCATTTAAGGCTTTCCCATCATTGTCTTTTATCTTTTGAATGGCTTGCGCAACAGTGAATGCAGTTGCTTCCGTGTTAAGGTCTGTTGCCGGTGTTGGTTCATTGGTCTTTCCGTTCAAAGAGTAGATGTAATTCCCTTGCGCAAACTCCTTTGTTCCGTTAAAGTTGATAAGTTTTCCGCAAATTACGACTTTGTCTCCTTTCTTGATTAGATCTTTTGAAGTGAACTTCTTATTCCCCAACGCATAACCGCGATAAACCAAGAACTGATTGGTGATTGAGCCATCATCTGAAATATAATAAGTGGCATTTCCAAAGGTTGCGTCATCTATTTCTTTTATATTACTGATGACACCTTTAACGTAAACAATCTTGTCAAGGTCTTTACCTGCGGTGATAAAATTTTGAGCCGCTGCGATGTTGAATGGGTCTTCCATTGTTCCTGTTCCTTTAGCTTCCGCTTGCGGTGTGTCAGTGGAGCCTCCATTTTCCTCAAACGTCATGTCGTAAGGCATTGGTACATCTTCGCAACTTGTAAAGGCGAAAGCTGTTGCCATTACCATAATTGAATAAATTAGCTTCTTCATATTATTGTATTTTTATTATCGTTGATATTTATTTTACTACTAAATTCTTAATTTCCCACGTTGCCGCACCGACTGAACTACTATTATAGAAAAACGCGATATAGATTTTCTTTCCACAATAGGGAGTTAAATCTGTTTTTGCGCTAACAAAATCCCAATTATCACCCGTTGGTTTAACATCAATCTTGAGAGTCTTCCAGTTAGTCTTATCAGTTGAAACTTGTACTTGCAGCTCTTTGTCAAAATCAGAAAAGAATTTTGCCGCGTGATCAAATGAGAGAGTTGCGTGTTTTGCTGTCGCGAGATCAATTTGCGGAGTGATAGCACGTGCATGCGTCTCGTAGTTGGTACCACCTACGTATGCGGAAGCTTTCATCCCATAAGCAGGAGATGCCCATCTCCATACATAGCTGAGTTCTGCTGGAAGCTCTCCTTGTTCGTAAGTCCAATCCGCCGGGTCTTCTGCAAGCGTACATGAATAGTATGCCGTGCTCGCTGTGTTTGCGGGTTGAACATCGTCCAATGTTCGTATAATGATTTCCCACTGATTGTTAAACCTCTTTATTATTCCGGTTATATCTACTTTCCCGGTTGGAATTTTCGCATTTGCAAAATCTGCAAAATTACTATTATAGACTATAATATTCCTGCTGTCTTGTTCGTTGAGTGTCCAGCTGACACTACCCGGACCGCCAGCTGCATTTGCAAAGGTGGAATCTACCGTAGAATTGTTGCTCTTGAAACTAACGTTGCGGATGATGCCTAATTTTCCTCCGTCTTTGTTTAAGTTCCAAGTTGTTGGAGTGTTCCCTACAGCGAATTCTTCCGGTTCAACTTTATTTCCGTTTGATAAAATTCTAAAGTGTTTATCCCATGTAGCTCTACTCATTCTTCCGATGGAATACAGTCCTTTTGAATTCATTGTAGGGACACCGATTTGTGCTTGCAAGCCATAGTTTCCCACATATAAATCTTTTAGGTTCATGATAATCTCAGTACCCACCGGCAAGAAACTATATAACCCTCCTTGCGCTATCGAGACAATGATGGCACCCGACTCGTCTTGCAGGGCTAACTCGTTATATATATTTCCTTGGATGTCGGTACTGGTTACTATTCCTTTTATTTGTATGTCGTCTGCTACTTTTTTGTAGCTTACTCCATCTCTATAATCAGTTAGGATTACATCGGAAAACTTCTCTTTTAATTGCGCAATAGAGATAACATTTGTTTCTTGAATGTCGTTATTGCCAAACGGTATTGAAGCTTTTTCATCGGTTTCCGCATAACTGTCTCCCATACATGATGCGAAGAGCGCACCGATTGCAACCATTAATAAAAATTTTATTTTCATCATCGAGTGAGTTGTTTCGTTTAGAATTTATATGCCAAATTTAACATACCATTGATACCATTTACATAGTATTTCTTGGGGTTTTTATAGAAGTTATAAGCTCTTGCGTTAGCTTCACCTGTAGCCTTATTGACTGTGTAGCTACTCCTGCTTTGTTCATATCCGCCACTTACCAGTTCTTGATTGTTCAAAAGGTTTGTTATCATCAAGTTGATGGCGAGACTTCCGTGCTTCAAATAAATGCTTTTACCTATAGAAGCATCGAGCATAAAGCCACCCTTTCCTTTGCTTTGTGCATAAGGAGTATAGTTTCCATTCGCATCAATTCCGCCGAATTGTGTACCCATCGTTTCCAAAGTACTTTGATAGCGTAAACTTGGTGCGTAGGACAAATAAATGCGGTCGTAATAATTTCCGGAAATATCGATAAACCATCCACCTTGATGAAAGCTTAATATGCCACTATAAGCTGATAGCGGTGTTCCGCTTTCGCGCATCCCTTTGTTATATACTATATCTTTGTAGTAAGTGTTCTTTGTGCTGTTCATATATACAACATCAGCATTGTTGATATTTTTAGCTTCGCTCCATGTGCCTAAGGTCTTGAAGTTTAAGAAACTTGTCAGTTTGAAGTCAAGTCCAAGCTCAACACCATAATAATTCTTCTTTATACCGGTCATGCTCACGTAGGTGAATGAATTAGCATCGTCAAAATAAAAATTCTGCCATTCCGTTACATGAGTGAGATGATTATAATAAGCACTTAAATTAGCATGCAACCATCTATTTGCATATTGATAGCTAAATTCGCTGGAGAAAATTCTTTCGTTGCGCAAGTTCTGAATAAAATTGTTATTCATCTCGGGGGAAACAAAAGCCGTGCTTGCCTTCGGAGCGCGATGCTCATAGCCTAATCCCAAGGACAAGGTATTATTGCCGTCGATTGTCCATATTCCGCTAAATTTACCGCCACCGGAAAGGAAGTCAGCATGTTTGCTTTTTCCATACGAGTTGTCAGCGAACATTCCATTACGCATATATCCTTTGCGATACATATTATCATAAGCCATTTTACCTGCAATAATGTAGTGGATGTTTCCAATAGACTGTGCATAATTACTCCAAACAATTCCTCGACGAACATTGATGTTATAATCATATCCGAATTTATCACCTTCATAAACCAACGCTCCCAATCCTTGAGCACCCATTGTGTTCAAGTCATATTGAACTCTGGGGTCAGTTGCGGTATAAGTACCGATGGCATAAGTATTGATGTTGTGGAAGCTCTTCGCGCCAAGCATATCTTCCATGGTTTGGTAATGATGCCCGAAGTTTTGACCGAGAATGATGCCGACATTTAAGACCTTATCTTTTCCAAAATTATTGGTAAGCGAAGAAGAGAAAGTTAAAGTCGTGTTATCATTGTGTTTCGCTTGTAGGTAATATAGCGCGTCCTGACCATTTTGTGCAGCTTGTCGGTTTGCATAATAAAGACGATCCCATTGAATTTGTCGATTCTCTTTGTGGCTCCACCATTCTACTGCCGAGTTCCAATCATTGAAAGCTTGCGATGTGCGATATCTTGCGTTGTTTTCATTCCACACGTCATAATAGCTGCTTGGAAGGTTTTTCCAGTAGTCCGGTTGGGGATTGTCGCTATTGTTGTAATTCAGTTTTGTGCTCTTATACATTGAGTATTTTCCAAAGAAGCTGGTAGTCAATTTCAGTTTATCATTAATGTCCCAATCCCAAGTAAGAATACCAGCCGGAGCAAAGTCATTAACAACGCGGCTATTTCTTTTATGTCCATTTTGATATCCCCAATATGGATTATATTGGTAATCGTTTGCCAACCAGTATGCTTCATCGGTACTTGCGCCTTGTGATGCTCGTTCCGTGGGATTGCCCCATGTTGATAGACTTAACGAATGCCCGTTGTCCCATTTTTTTTGCACACCAAAGAAATAGGAGAGAGCGTTATAGAACGTTCCTTCCACATACCCACGATTAGCCCAGCGGTACGTTATATTGGCAGCGATTGCCCAGCCTTTGTTATTGAATCCACTTCCATAGGTGTACATACCTCGCATCAAATAATTACGGTTGGCTGCGGATAGGGTGAGACGATGCCCGGCTGCCATTGAACCCGCACGAAAATCGTAGTTATTGCTACCCGCCAAGCCTGTCATGGAAAAGTTGTTGTTTTCAAACGGAAGCGCAAAATCCACATTGCGTGTTTGTTGATTCAAGCCACCTACCAAAGAGAAACGAAATTGTCCGGTTTCCATGTCATTCATAGGGGCACCATTAATGTAAACATCGTTATACTTTTGATTAAGTGCACGGTAACGGAAGCGCATCGGCGAATATAGATAACCCACTTCAGACGCATAGACATTACTATTGGAGTTCAAAATTGTGATGTTTTCACTTCTGTCATTATCTTCTCCTAACTGTGCCTCAGTAAATGTAAAGGCTGATTCGTCCATTGTATTTGCCATCTCATTGTCTTTATTCACTTTTGTATTTGTATTTTGGGCAAATACAATTGATGAACTGCAAACAGCGAGTATAGCCAGTTTCAGCTTTTTCTGCATAGTTGAAATAATTAATATAATTTTATACTTTGTTGCAAAGTAACGAAATAAATTTTAAATAAGAAAGTATTTTTTGATTAATATTCTATTAAAGATGCTTTAGTTTGGAATTAAATACCGATATTTGCAAAATCTAATGATGATTACATATAAACAATTATTCTGTAGTAATAGTAAATTTTGAGATATTGAAAGATGAGAAAATATTTATTTTTTCTTTTAGGTGCATTGTTGTTTTCCAACATAACATTTGCGCAAAAAAAGTATTCAGTTTATGCGATTGGTTTTTATAATCAAGAAAACCTCTTCGATTGTATTCACGATGAAGGCAAAAACGATTATGACTTTTTGCCCGATGGGCTTTATCGCTGGAACGAGATGAAGTATAAGAACAAGTTGAAGAACATGTCCAAAGTGTTATCGGAAATGGGCACTGATGTGCTCCCGGATGTTGGATGTGCAATCATTGGATTGAGCGAAGTGGAAAATTCAAATGTGATGGATGACTTGACAGCTCAGCCGGCCTTGGCAAAGCGAGGTTATAAATATGTCCATATAGAAGGACCTGACAAACGTGGCATTGATTGTGCACTGCTTTATAATCCTAAATTATTTTCGGTCCAAGATTCAAAGTTGGTTCCGTATGTTTACGAACTACCCGCCGATAGTAATCATGCCACACGTGGTTTCTTAACCATTACCGGTACTTTGGCCGGCGAAAAATTAACGGTTATTGTTTGTCATTGGCCAAGTAGAGGCGCAGGTTCTTACTATCGAGAATTGGGTGGAAAACAAGTAAAAGCACTAAAGGATTCGATATTGAGAGAGGATCCTTCTTGCAAAATTATTGTGATGGGGGATATGAATGATGACCCAACCAACAAGAGTATGAAAGAATGCCTTTCCGCCAAAGGAGAAATTGAAGAAGTTGGAGATGGAGATATGTACAATCCATGGTATAATATTCTTGTGAAAGAAGGTAAGGGAACTCTTCTGTATCAAGGAAAATGGAATCTTTTTGATCAAATTGTGATGACTCCCAACTTAATAAATCGGACTGGTAAAAAAGATTTTTCAGAACTTAAATATTGGAAAAACCAAATTTTCCATCGCGATTATCTCTTTCAAGAGAGTGGGAAATACAAAGGAAATATTAAACGAACAACAGCAGGAGGAGTTTGGCTAAACGGATACTCAGACCATTTACCCGTTGTGGCTTATTTTGTGAAAGAACAGAAATAGATGGAGCTTGAAACTCATCCTTTCGAGCCTTGGCTGCCTTCCAATGCAAAGTTATTGCTGCTGGGAACTTTTCCTCCACCTCCCAAACGGTGGTGCGTAGAGTGGTATTATCCCAATTTTAGCAATGACATGTGGCGTATCTTTGGGCATATATTCTTTCATGACAAGTTACACTTTGTCGATGAACGAAATAAGACTTATAGATTGGGATTGCTCAAACCTTTCTTGAAAGAGAAAGGCGTGGCAATTTTCGATACGGCTCTGAAAATTCATAGACCTACAGGCACAGCTTCTGACAAAGATTTGGAAATTGTTGAGACTTCAGATTTAGATGGAATATTGCGCGCGCTGCCTAATTGTAAAGCCGTGGTTGGTGCCGGACAATTGGCTTCCCGACTTATAACGTCCCATTTCCATATTGACACAAGGCACCTGAAGATGGGAGAATATGTCGGCTTTGAATTCTCGGGGCGTAATATTCGTCTTTACCGACAGCCAAGCAGTAGCAGGGCGTTTCCGATGAAAGTGGAAAAGAAAGCTGAGTATTATCAACAGATGTTCGAGGAAATAGATTTGAAGTAACACGCTCTTTTTAACAAAAAGGAATTAGCGAAATAAAAACATGTAAACCTTAGATGGACGATAAAATAACAATCATTGGCATAGCCGGAGGAACCGGTTCCGGAAAAACTACTGTGGTAAAGAAAATAGTCGAAACGCTACCCCCTCATTTCGTTGCAGTCGTACCGCTTGATTCTTATTATAATGATACGACCGGTATGACGGATGCGGAGCGCAAAGCCATAAATTTCGACCATCCCGACGCATTTGATTGGAAATTACTAATCAAGCAAGTAAATGATTTGCGCAATGGAATTGCAATAGAACAGCCAACTTATAGTTACCTCTTGAGCAACCGCTTACCTGAAACAATTCATGTGGAACCCAAGCCGGTAATTATTATAGAAGGAATCATGACCCTTATTAACAAGAAATTACGTGACGTCATGGATTTGAAAATCTTTGTTGATTGCGATTCCGATGAACGCTTGATTAGAAATATTGAACGCGATACGATTGATCGGGGAAGAACCGTCTCCATGGTGGTGGATCGCTACTTGAAAGTCCTAAAGCCCATGCACGAGCAATTCATCGAGCCAACCAAGCGATTTGCCGATCTCATCATTCCGCAGGGGGGAGAGAATGCCAAGGGAATAGGTATTTTGTGCAAATATATACAAGGGCTTGCACCCCAGGCATAACATTGTTTATCCAAATCGGTCATTAGGATTTCCCGGTGTTGTATGGCAGTGAGAAAATCTTTATCTTTTCCCTATTGTGTCCTAAATAATTTTGTGCCCCACGCAAGGTTGAATCAAATCATGAGACTTTACGTATTTTGTTCCAATGCCGGATAGCACCATTCTCTTCATGACGTCAATTCGTATTCAGGTAATGCCAAACAGACGCTTGACAGCGAACATTCGCCCCGACCATCACCATGAAATTATATTACAAAAACCACGTCCGAAATGCACTTCGTAATCTATTGATAATGAGAATGATATTAATTGCGATTTAAAAGCTAAGCTTTTGCACAGCAATACATGACCTTTTGTATTGTAAAAGGTAAGCTTTTGGAAAGTGAAAGCTAAGCTTTGGATAGATGAATGAAGAAAATTTAGGACATTATTGATTTCTCCCATATTGGCGGGAAGAACTTTTGTGTTTTCAATGCTCCAAAAATAAAGAATATGCTTGTCTTTTGTCTTGCCCGGACAGGTGCAGGTACTGATATGAGTTCATAGTGCATGATTTTTGGAAACTGCTTTTTTCGCGAGGTTGATCAGTGCATGGCGAAACAGCGACATGAAGTTTATATGCCATGACTACCGAACTCCCACAAGCCTCAGTTATCCAAAAGTGGTTTGAAACAAGGTTCTCAATGGAAAGGTCATGCTTAGAATAAAACGCGGTAAAGTTAGTAAATCACTGAATAACAAGCATATATAATTGAACATTTCTAATGTCTTTAGAACTAAAATGGTTTATAACGACCGATTTTGTTTTATAAAAAAAAACAGAATATCCTTAATATCATGGGCTATTCTGCTTTTTCTGTCGAAGCCCTAGTCGTTGTCTTCTACAATTTCGGCTTCTTCTATTTTTTCTTCAGCGTCTATTTTTCTCCCGGTTACAATCTTATTCTCTTCTATCTTGTCATAAGCCTGTTTCATTTGGTAAATCTTTATGACATTTAAAAGTTCCACAACCCCATAAAATATCAGACACCAACCTATTATCTTTAGTGGAAACGTTGCTGCTTCTATTGGCTTGGCAATCACTAAAATTCCTATTCCCAAGGTGATGATGGGAAAGCACCAATAAAGAATCGGTACATGGGCATACATCTTGGCACGAGCAAGATTCATGAATTGATTGATGGAGGCGAGGATGAGTATAGCGGCTAAAATGTAAACAACCCATTTAATGAAATCTCCCGGCATCATTGCTAAAATGATTCCTAAAACAGCGGAACCAACACCTACAATCGGGAAAATAGGTTTTCGGAGACTTACATTCTTCTCAGAAACATTTTGTGAAGCAGCTTTATCATACTTGTTTTTCTCGATATAATAGAAGATACAAGAGAATAATCCTGAAATTAAAAACAATCCACCAATAGTTATGGTCATCCATCTCATGGTTTCTTCTCTATATCTTATCAGCAAAAATCCTATGATAATGGCAATGATTGCCCGAATAATTGAACTTTGAAATATCTTCATAATTAAATGGTATTGGAATGGCGTGAGGGATTTCCCCGCCAAGTTTGATACAAAAGTACAAAAAAATCTCAACTTTCAACTTTTCCTACTTATATTTTATTACTTTTGTTCAAAAAATACATTCCATGACAACATTATATTTAGTGCGCCATGGGGAGACCTTCGATAACGAAAGGAAAATCATGCAAGGACAAACTCCCGGAAAATTGAATGCTAAAGGAATCCTCCAAGCACAAAAACTGTCTGATGAATTGTCTTCAAGGCATTTTGATGCCTTTGTATCAAGCGATTTGCAGAGAAGCGTTGAAACTTGTGAGATAATAGCCGAGCCACATGACAAAGAGGTTGTAATTACTCCCTTATTACGAGAACGCGACTGGGGAAGCTTCACCGGAAAATATATTCCTTCTTTGGCAAATCTTAATGATCCGTCAAAATGGCCTGCCGACATTGAATCTTTGGATGCTCTTAAAATCCGTGCTTTGCACTTTCTTAATTGGTTAAAAGAGTCATTCCCGAACCAACACGTATTGGCGGTTGGTCATGGTATCATCAATAAAGCCATTCAAAGCGTTTATTTTCAAAAGCCAATGAATGAAATTAAAGTAATGACCAATGCAGAAATTAGAGTTTTGAAGTTGCGCTAATCGTCTTGATTGCTCTAATCGACGGTTGATTATAAAAGAAACTTATAAAAACTTTGCTGATGAAACGTAAGTATCTAACGCGAGATTTTTTACTCGCATCATTTCCAACAAAAAAACCGCCTTACTCATCAGCGAGTTTGGCGGTTCGATCTAATTTCTAACAGTCTAATATTTATAATTCTAAAAAATCTATAAATCAAAAATGAAAGGAGAAGTCAGCACCAATCTGGAACGGATTACCCTGCTGCGCAAAAGTATATTTTGTACCGGTAGTAGAACTTTGCACCGCAAAAGTGTTAAACTTTGTATCGGTCAGGTTGCGAATCCAAAGATTCACATGCATCGGACCAAAGTCGGCATCAGCATGTACTCCTAATGTCGCATAAAAATTCTGTGCTACGGTATTCAGGTTGTCCCAATAGGTTCTGCCTTGTGCCGACAAATTGGCACCGACAGTCACCGCGCGAAGATGGAACTTATTGGTTGGATCCAACAAGGCTGCGGGATCAACGTCTAAGCGGTAATCTGCATTTGCAGCTAATGTATGCTGTGGCACGAAAGGCACTTTGTTTTTCTTGTAATCAACAATACCAGCCTTGGTTGAATCTGAATATTCATCAAAACGAGCACTTGTGAAACCGTAACTTAAAGTATAGGACAACTTGTCCTCCAGAGCCTTACCATATACCGAGGCCTCAATACCGCATGAGTGGCTGCGACCTGCATTAGTCATCATACGCCCGAATCCATAGTTTCCTGCCATAACAGATAGCTGCTGATTTCGAATCTGCATATAATAGGTTGCTACATCCAAATGCACCTGACCACCAAATAAATTCAGGTGAGTTCCTATCTCATAATTCCAACTTGTCTCCGGCTTGTACTCGATTGTTCGGGCAATGTTTGCATAATATGCCTCGTCGTGCTGAATATCTAGGTCCTCTAACTGCTTTTTTGAGGCTTTTGAAATCTCAGTCTGCAACACATCAGAAAACATTTGGAAATTATATCCTCCAGCCCGATAGCCCTTCGCCCAAGATGTATAGACGTTGCTTCCGTTGTTGAGGCGATAAGTCAGGCCAATCTTGGGAAGGAACTGATTAAAATGATTACTTTCATGATGCGACAGCGATGATGTTATGGTTGGAGTTACATGCACGCCTAAGGCATTCTCATCCATTAGGACTCGGGCCGACGTCGCATAGTCGATAGCTACCTGCGAATAGTCGTAACGAAGTCCCAGTGTTGCGACAAGATGATCAGTGATGTCAAAATTGCTTTCATGATATACACCCAAATTAAATGTTGGTGTTTGAAAGATGCCAGGTATAGTCTGCATATTAACTTTGATCGTACACCCACCAGCAGCCTTGATCATTGCGGCAACCTGAGCCAAGGCCTTCTTCATAGCCTCGTCAAGAGGCATTCCGGCATTTACGAGTCCTTCGGCAATTCGCTTGGCCATGGAATTAAGCATTCCTGTGTAGGCATAATTCGTTATCACATTGGAGAGATAATCATTCATCCCCTTGTTGAAATATACCGGTCCATCTGTTCTCAGCCACTGGTATGACCCAAAAGCGCCGAATGTCCAATGCCACCTGCTGTTATGCTTGTTCTTGATTGTCAATTCCTCTGTCAATGAATTCTGATGCTGACGTTGTTCAAGGTGCATGAAATCCTGCGGCAAATAGTCGATATCCATCATCATATAATCCTTGAGGAACTGCCAACTCAACATTGAGTTCAGCACGAAGGAATTGCCATTGTATTTGATGCCAACTCCTGTGTTTAGCATATTCCTGCGATAGTTGCTTTGTCTATTTTGGCTGGGGGCTTGCGTTCCGGGTTTCAACCGGTAATAAGGAGATGTGATATCAGCTTCTGCAATCTGTTCTTTGCTCACAATCTGTCCATAAGGAAATCCGTTTTGCCTAACATATTGATAATCCGCGATGAAACTAAGGTTCAACCGATTGGTTGGGTTCCATAACAAACGCCCTTTCCCCCCAAACTCATTGAACAAGTCGGCATGCTCGCCATTGAATTGGTTGCGGAAAAAGCCGTTCTGCCCATTGTAGAAAGCCGACAACGCATAAGCAGTCTTATTGTTCAGACGGTCATAATGCCCCACTTCAACTTCACGCCGGAACTTATTTCCGACACCGAGTTTCAAATCGGTTCCGCGATATTCAAATGGATTTTTCCCATAGAGTCGCAACAATCCGCCCTCCGTATTCATCCCATACAGTGTGCCTTGCGGACCCAACAAAACATCAACACGATCTACATCGTAAGTATGGAAGTTGAACGCGCTCTTGCTTTGCAATGGTATTCCGTCAATATAAATACCCACAGCGGGAGAATTGACGCGCGAGCCTATACCGCGTATATACATTGAAGACGTAAGCCGGCTGCCATACTGTGGCATTGTGAATGACGGAACAAATGCCGACAATTGCCCGAGATCTTGTATGTTCAAGTTCTTCAGTTGATTTCTACTGAAAGATATGCTACTCAAAGACTGCTGACGAAGGCGAAAAGCCTCCTTAGGCTGATCGTAAACATATACTTCCTCTATATCATAAACTTTCGAGGAGTCATTCACAGTTACGTCGTCTGCCGCAAGTAAAGGACTCGTCAACAACGAGAAACACAAGCATGTAAAAAGAGTTTTCTTCATTATTTTCATCAAATGGATGATTAAATCATGTTCAACGGTTGCAAAGGTATATATAAAAAAACAAACACGCAATCCTTATTAATGATGAATATCAAGCAATTCATTCATTGATGATTCCACAATTGGGACATCTTCCTTTCCTGTGCAAGCGTGCTCCACAATTTCCACATAGATAAGTGTCGCTATGACGACGCAACCAAACCGATACCGAATAGTAAATATACACAAGGAGGAGGACATAGCCTATATAATATAAAGTAAGAACCGAGAACACGATGTAGTTCACGGCACAGACGGCTCCCAGTCCACACATATACCAAAAAGCATCGCCCGATTTTAGTAAACGACGCACATCGTCAATCACCGCGATGGAGATTATCAGCATTGCCCACACCAACAAGAGAAAGATATTAAGCAAGAGGGGTTGTGAGAAAGGATTGAGCGAAGGATGAAAATAGAACTCACGCCAAGTCTCGGGAGCGAATAGCTGTATGCTGGCATAGAACGTGGCAGATGCCGCTACGATGATGGCGAGGAGTGTGGGATAAAATGAGTTAATGTCGTTAAAGTGCACGATTTTGGCATTGCGCCTGAGTAGTTTGCGCATCAGATAGCCTACGGAAATAAGCGAGATGACTACCAAGAAAACCAACAGATGGACATTCGAGAAAATGGAGATGAACTGCGAAATAGGATCATCCGGATCAACCTTTTTCAGCAATTGCCCTTCTCTCACCCAACCGAAAGCGAGATCTTCTGTGGCAATCTGCACCCAAACGCTGTCGATACTGTCGTTGGGAATAACGCGAACATCCGCTACCGCCAACGATTTGCCTCGAGTTACAGCAAAGGAGTCGGTTTCCAAATTATTAACTGCCTCTTCCGGCTGTTGCCTGAGTAGCAAGAGAGAGTCGGAACTCACCACGAAGTTGAAACCCGGAGAATAATGATGTTTCACCCTAAAAGCGAAAGAGTCCACACTGCTCGCAGTTCCGTGCCATTTAATGACATTGCCATCTTGTTGCTTCAACTTTAGAGAGTCGTGCTCGGGGAGGATACGTTTCGAGATTTGCGCTTCTTGCACACTATCGGGCAGATGAAAACTGGAGGGAGTTTTCTTGTGATAACAACCCGACAGACTGCCAACGAGCAGCAACAAGACAATGAACACAATTCCGAAACGAAGCGTCCAAGGTTTTCTTATCTGTCCATGATACATATTGACAGGGTGTTTCATTGGCTTATAGGGCATAAATATTCATTTGACAATCTTTGCAATCGAACTCTAAGCGAAAACGTCGCTTATCGCCGAGTTCCAAATAGAGAGGCTCTTTCCATGTGGGCTTTTTGCCTCCGTGCGACACACAATAGCCCAATGAATATCGAATGCAATGGCGACATTGCATGAGCAGGGGCTCGGAACTTTCGTTTTTCTTCTCATCCAAGCACTCGAAGGCTTTGTCCGGATGTATCATACCTTGTCGCTCATAAAAGTTGGTGGCAAAGGAATTGGAGATGTTGTACAGATAAGGGTAATGTCTGTATTGCGATGGATTGAGATGGGTGAAATCAGCAACCCTTTTGTTTGCCTTGCTGTTCACATCCATCGGGATGTCGGATGGTTTCAGCGTGAGCGGTATCGCCGACAATCGCTCAATGGCTTTCCTTCTGAGCTTTGCCAGCCAACTGCTCGGAATGAAATATTGATCCACCTCATCTTCTATTTTCAACTCTTCACATACATAGATGGTGTCGCCCAACTTAGAAAGTTGTCGCAAGATGTTTTCTCGTTGCGGTTTCTCGGCTTTCTGATGTTCCAATTCTATCTCGGCACAGGTCTGTGGCAGCTTTCCAATGTTCGCCGACAAAGAAACAGAAAGTGAATAACCGGAGCGTGTTACACCTAATCTCATGCTGATAGGGATTCGTCTTTCTGCCGTCTTCCCACTTAATATCTTTTCAAAAGCCTGATCTTGATTTCTGTAAAGTGTTGTTCCTGCTCGCAACGCTTGTGGCATTTTATATGGAAAGAGGCGATTGCCCACAACTCTGTTCACTCTGAAACCTTCCAAAACGGCTTTTGCGCCACCATCGGCAGATGGTTTGCTGATAAAGCACAACCCATCGCCATTGGCAAAACTTGATATCCCCGATACGTTGAAAGAATCGCGACGGACTTCCTTCACAGTCCCAACAAATTCTCCCGGTGCCTTAGGGGTGTTCGGTGAGAAAATATTCCTTTGGCGTCCATTAGCGAAATAATCGGTATAGCCACGATTGAACGTCTTGTTAAGATTGGGAGTGAACGAATAATCCACCTTGCCGTATGAAGCTCTTTGAAACTCTTGGGGATGCTTTGCGATAATGTCGTTGAGCCTTTGATTATAGGCTGCCACCACATTCTTCACGTAATTTACATCCTTCAGTCTGCCCTCTATCTTGAACGAACAAGCTCCGGAACGCATTAAAGACTCCAGATTATCAATTTGACACATATCCTTCAGCGATAAGAGATAGCGTTGTTGTTCTATCAACTTCCCATTCGCATCTTTGAGATCAAAAGCCATTCTACAGAACTGTGCGCATGCACCTCGGTTGGCAGAACGTCCGAAACAATGTTGCGAAGCATAACAAATTCCACTATAACTCACGCAAAGCGCACCATGAACAAATACTTCCAACTCCATATCGGGAGCAACCTGATGAATGGCGGCTATTTCCTTCACCGATAATTCTCGGGCAAGTACCACCCGATTGAAACCTAACGCGTGCAACCAAGCTGCTTTTTCCGGTGTTCGCGTGTCGCATTGCGTACTCGCGTGAAGCGCGAACTTGTTTCCATAGCGTTTTCTACATTCACTGAATAAGCCCATATCCTGAATAAGCAACGCATCAACACCGGCTTTTGCCAATTCATCAATGAGCAGCAACATATCGTTTAGTTCATTTTCATAGATAATCGTATTGACCGTAACGTGCACCCGCGCACCAAACCGATGGGCGTATTCGCAAAGCTTTCGAATATCTTCGACATTGTTACCGGCAGCTTGCCGCGCGCCAAACTGAGTCGCACCGATATATACGGCGTCCGCTCCATGGTCAATGGCAGCCATTCCACATTCAAGGTTTTTTGCCGGTGCAAGCAGTTCTATCGTTTGCTTCATTCAAGTTCAGTTCTTTCCAACTTAAAACGTTTCAATATAGAAAATCTTCACAAAGATAAGCATTTTCAATAACTTTGGCAAATAAGAATAACATTAAAATGATTATAACTGTCCTTGAATGTTACTCACCTCTTTCAAGGGGCTTCTATCTAATCCCATGAAGGGCTTCTATCTAATCCTATGAAGGGCTTCTATCTAATCCTACAAGGAGCTTCTACTTAATCGATTTCGGTCGTAAAACTTTGTTTATCCCTATAACGGAATGGGACAACTACAACTAACTATGGAATAACAAAGGTTTGAATACTGGTTGAGAACAAGATGGTAAAGAATTGGGATGACCACACAGTCTTTCATGACAAATTAATCATTCTTTCGATTATTTCCCAATGCTTGTTTTGAGATAAAAATCCTAAGAACTAATTTGGGATAAATGGAATAAGGAAGCACTCCAAAAGTATTTACAGAAAACTTTTGGAGTGCCCTACCCTATTCATGCTTATTGCCGGTTACCAAAGATTCAACCGCCTATTTTCAGGTAAATAGAGTTTATCGGATGGTTTCACATCGAAAGCTTCATACCAAGCATTAATGTGCGGCAGCGCACCATTTACGCGCCATTCTCCCAATGCGTGCGGATCGCTCTTCGTGCGATTGCGTATTTCCGCATCGGTAATGTTGGCAGCCCAGACACCGGCATAAGCAAGGAAGAAGCGCTGTTCCGGAGTGAAGCCCAACAAGTTCTTGACTTTTTTCCCCTTTGTAGCGTTCTTGAATGCATTGAAAGCCACCATCAAACCACCGTGATCGGCAAGGTTCTCACCAAGCGTAAGGCGTCCGTTCCCCTTCAAGTCGGGCAACACGTTGATATTACTGAAGAAATCGGCAAACGGATCGGTCAGAGCCTTGAACTTGGCAGCGTCTTCCTTCGTCCACCAATCCTTCATGTTGCCATCCTTATCATAGTTACGCCCACGGTCGTCAAACCCATGTGTCATCTCATGACCAATCACCACACCGATGGCGCCATAATTGAAAGCATCGTCAGCTTTCGGATCGAAGAAGGGATATTGCAGAATACCTGCTGGGAAACAAATCTCATTGGTAGTGGGGTTGTAATAAGCATTCACGGTTTGTGGGGTCATGTACCACTCATCCTTATCCACCGGTTTACCTGCCTTTTCAGAAATTTCCATCTTGCTCCAAAACTCACGACAGTTTGTTACATTCTCATAGTACGACTTCGTGGGGTCGATAGTCAGTTCGCTTAAGTTTTTCCATTTATTGGGATAGCCCACTTTCACGTAGAACGTGGAAAGTTTTTCCAATCCCGCTTTCTTTGTGGCATCGCTCATCCATTCTTGTGCGTTAATGCGCTCTGCAAGACTCGTCTGGAGATTCTTAATCAGTTCTTCCATGCGTTTCTTGCTGCTTGCCGGGAAATAACGTTCACAATAGATTTTACCCAAAGCCTCGCCCATCTGGCTTTCCACCTGTGAAGTCGCACGTTTCCAACGCGGATAATCCTCTTTCGTACCGCGCATTGTTTTGCTGAAGAAGTTGAATGCTTCCGCACGAACCTCATCACTCAAATATCCCGATGCGGAGCAGATGGCATCCCACTCCATGCGGGCGCGCAGCTCATCGGCGGTCTCGGTGGCAGTGAGTTTATCCAATCCGGCAAGGAAAGCCGGTTGTCCCACCACCATTTCCTGTATATACTCACTCTTCACACCCGTGCCATTGACATATTGTTCCAACTGTATGCTGGGATAATTCTCCTTGAACTGTGCCAAAGTCATTTTGTTATAGTTTGCCTCCGGGTCGCGAAGTTCCGTGCGACTCTTTGAAACGAGTGCCAATGCCGTCTCGAAGCGCACAATGGCATCACGTTTCTGTTCTGCCTGTTCCTGTGTGAAGCCAAAGAGTTTGAACATATTCACCACGTGCTGTTTGTAAGCATTGCGAATGTCGGTCGTTGCCTTGTCGTTGTCAAGGTAGTAATCCTTCTGCCCCAATGTCAGACCACCCTGATAAATGTTCAGAATATTCATCTTGGCGTTTTTCTCGTCAGCATCGAAACTGTACCCCATCGGAATGCCATAGCCATGAAGGATATACTTTGATTGAATGGCACGAAGCGCATCCAAGGTCTTGGCATTTTCCATTTCGTTAATCAACGGCATCAGCGGTGATACGCCTTCCTTGTTGCGACGAACGGAGTCCATGGCAAGTTTATAGAAATCGCCGAGCTTCTGCTCAATAGTTCCGAGCTTTGCCTTCTTCTTCAACAGTCCATTGAGGATGGTGTTGATGCGTTTGTTGTTGTCCTCTTGCAACTGATCGAAAGAGCCAAAACGCGAATAAGCTGCCGGAAGTGGATTCTTCTTTTGCCATCCACCGGTAGCGAACTGATAGAAATCATCAGCCGGACGAACCGACTTGTTCAGATTGGCATCTTTCACGCCCGCCTGACCTTGTGCCATGCCGGTCAGGGGAGCCGATGCAATCATCATCATTGGTAAAAATGTTTTAAGTTTCATAAAAAGTGATTTTAATATTGAATGTTTTATCGTTTGATAGTTTTTCATCTTTTGCCGAACCGACAAGGGGTCTGCAGTTCAGTGCTCATTCCTCAAGCTCTTCCAATTCCTCCGCCCGCTTCATCCATCGCTCGTTTTCTACATCCAACGCTCGTTGAATTTCCGTATATTCTGTTACAAGCTCCATGTTGCTTGCATTCTCGGAATCCATCAGAAGGCTGTCAAGTTCGGTTTTTCTCGTCTCCAATTTCTCAATTCTCCGTTCCGACTCTTCCACTGCTCGTTGCACTTTGCGTATTTTCTTTTGTTGTTCTTTACGCTCGGCATATTGTTGTTTGCCAGTGGAGGTCTTCTTCTCCATCGGCGTGTTATCAGACGAATGGGAAGCGAAAACGTTTATTGCCTCCGTGATATTCTCGGCATTGCGGGCACGCAGATAATCATAGATGCCACCCAAATGCTCGCGCACTTTTCCATTGCCAAACTCATAGACCTTGCTCACCAATCCGTCCAAAAACTCACGATCGTGCGAAACGATGATTGCCGTGCCATCAAAAGCCTTTATTGCTTCTTTCAGCACTTCCTTGGAGGGGATGTCCAAGTGGTTGGTGGGTTCGTCGAGTATCAAAAGGTTCACGGGTTCCAAGAGCAGGCGTATCATCGCCAGTCGGGAGCGTTCTCCACCCGATAGCACTTTCACCTTCTTCTCCGAGGTCTCTCCACCAAAGAGAAACGCGCCCAACATATCGTTCACGCGCAAGCGCATTTCTCCCTTTGCCACCTCATCGATGGTTTGGAATATCGTCAGGTTCTCGTCCAGCAATTGTGCTTGGTTTTGAGCAAAATAGCCAATTTGGACATTATGCCCTATCTTCAAGTTCCCACCAAACGGTATTTCGCCCATGATACACTTTACCAGTGTTGATTTTCCCTCACCATTCTTTCCCACAAACGCCACTTTCTCTCCCCGTTTGATGGTGAGATTTACGTCGTCGAAAACCTGTCGCCCACCGTAGTCCTTACTCAGCTCATCGCAGATAATCGGATAATCGCCACTGCGCAGGCAGGGTGGGAACTTCAGGCGCATGGCACTGTTATCCACTTCATCAACTTCTATCGGGACTATCTTCTCCAACTGTTTCACGCGTTGCTGCACCTGCACGGCTTTTGTTGCCTGATAGCGAAAACGCTCTATGAAGGCTTTTGTGTCGGCTATCTCCTTTTGTTGATTTTCATAGGCGCGCAGTTGTTGTTCGCGCCGTTCCTTGCGCAAGACGAGGTATTCATCGTATCTCACCTTATAATCCTCTATGCGTCCGCAAGTAATCTCCAATGTGCGGTTGGTTACGTTATTGATAAAGGCACGATCGTGAGAGACCAACACAACGGCTTTCGCACTCTGCGCGAGAAACTGTTCCAACCATTGTATGGACTCGATATCGAGATGATTGGTGGGCTCGTCCAACAACAACACATCGGGGTGGCGAAGCAGTATCTTTGCCAACTCCACACGCATACGCCAACCACCCGAAAACTCTTTCGTGGGACGATCGAAGTCGGTTCTTAGAAAGCCCAATCCCATGAGCGTGCGTTCTATCTCCGCCTCATAGTTCTCGCCTCCCAGAAGCAGATAACGCTCGTGCTCCTGCGTGAAGTGTTCCACCAATCGGGCATAGCTCTCGCTCTCGTAATCGGTTCGCTCTGCCATCTCTCGCTGCATTCGCTCCAACTTTGCTTCCAGCTCCGTGTTTCCGGAGAACGCCTTGCGCGTTTCCTCCTTCACGGTGGTATCGTCGGAGAGTTTCATCACCTGTGGCAAATAGCCTATCGTCGCTTCGTTGGGCACCGACACCGTTCCCTCGGTGGGCTGACACATTCCGCAAAGCAGTTTGAGCAAAGTGGACTTGCCGGCACCGTTCTTACCGACAAGGGCTATCCTGTCCCGATCGTTAATCACGAAAGAAACATCTTGAAACAAAGGCTTCACGCCAAACTCCACTTTCAAACTTTCTACTGAAATCATCGTTTTCCCTAAAAAAAATATGCCCTGCAAAGTTACAAATTTATTCCAAACAATTTCGATATCCAACAAGAAAACGAAAGAAAAAGCTCACGAATACTTGATGTATAAGCGATTATTTCGTAACTTTGCAGGAAAACAATCGATAATCTATGAATTTAAAATACGAAGACCTACCTGACGGTTGGGTGGTTTGCTTTCTCAACCAATGTCCCCGAAAAGAAACATGCTTGCGATACAAAGGTGGAATGTTGCTCCCTGACAACATTCACGAATGTAGTTCCGTTACGCCGATTGTTCTGAAATTGAAATCATGTCCATGCTTTCAAGAAATCGAGACCATTCGTGTGGCATTGGGATTTAAAAACATATTCAGAGAGGTGAAAGCTCGCCACGCCCCTCGCATGCGAGCCCAAATGATGCAATACCTCCATGGCAACGGCACGTATTATCGATATTATCGGGGCGAGAAGGCACTCTCCCCGAAACAGCAAATATGGATAAAAGAACTATTCAGAACATACGGCTATACACAGGATATCGAGTTTGATGATTACAAAGACACTTATCGCTTCTTCGATGATTAAGACCACATGAAATTACCAAGCAGTGGTAACAACATTACCAGCCTGTGGTAATACCATTACCAGCCTATGGTAATGCCATTACCAAGCAGTGGTAAAAACAAGTTGAACAAGCAAACTCAACCAATGTCGCCCATACGATAAAATAATATACACCAATTCTCCACTTCTTTACAAGTCGGAAAGGAACAAAAAGACCTATTTTCATGAACCCATTCACAACCTACATATCAAACAAGTTCAACCTCTCTGCAAAAAGTGTTGAAGCCGTATTAACCCTATTGGAAGAGGGGTGCACCATTCCGTTTATCGCCCGATATCGCAAAGAGAGAACAGGAAATCTCGACGAAGTGCAAATCACACGCATCAGTGAACTGAACGACAAAATTAAAGAGTTGGAGAAACGAAAAGAAACCATTTTCAAAACTATTGACGAACAAGGAAAACTTACACCGGAGTTGCGACAACAAATTACAAGCTGTCACAATTCCGCTGAACTCGAAGACATCTATCTACCCTATAAACCCAAACGCCGCACACGAGCACAGATTGCTAGGGAACAAGGGTTGGAACCACTTGCCTCAATCCTCATGCTGCAACGTGAGCAACACCCGGAGCGGGCAGCAAGACAATTCGTAAAAGGAGAAGTGGAAAACGAAGAGGAAGCAATAAAAGGAGCACAAGACATCATTGCGGAAACGGTGAGCGAAAACCGCAGAACAAGAGATATCGTGAGGGGACATTATAGACGAGAGGCCGTGATAACGTCAAAGGTCATCAAAAAAAAGCAAGAGGAGGACGGAGCGCAAAAATTCGCCGACTATTTCGACTTCTCGGAACCACTTCGGAGATGCAACAGCCATCGATTGCTCGCCATGCGACGAGGAGAAAATGCAGGCTTCCTTCGGGTAAGCATATCCATTGAGGAAGAAAGCTGCATGGAACAACTCAAACGGCAATACATTCGTGGATATGGGGCTTGTCAAACACTTATCGCAGAAGCTGTGGAAGATGCCTACAAACGACTCATTGCTCCAAGCATGGAGAACGAGTTTGCCACACTTAGCAAGGAGAAAGCCGACGAGGAGGCGATTAAGGTGTTCGCGGAGAACCTCCGACAATTGTTGCTCTCCGCTCCACTCGGACAAAAACGAGTGCTCGCGCTCGACCCCGGCTATGCCAACGGATGCAAAATCGCTTGTCTCGATGAGCAAGGCAACCTGCTCCATCACGAAATCATCTATCCACACCAACCCAAACGGCTCTACGCGCAAGCCACCGTTGCACTACAACGCATGATAAGGCAATACAAAATAGAAGCAATAGCCATCGGAAACGGCACCGCATCGAGAGAAAGCAAAGATTTCGTGGAAGAAACCATCAACATCAACGGAGCGAACAATGACAAGTTCCGGCATCCGGCAGTCTTTGTGGTCAGCGAGGATGGTGCGTCTATCTATTCCGCATCTGCCGTGGCACGAGAAGAATTTCCAAACGAAGATGTTACCACACGGGGCGCAATTTCCATCGGACGACGTTTGATTGACCCATTGGCAGAACTGGTGAAGATCGATCCGAAGAGCATAGGCGTTGGGCAGTATCAGCACGACGTAAATCAAAACTTGCTGAAACATTCGCTCGACCAAACGGTCATGAGCTGCGTAAACCGCGTGGGCGTAAACCTCAACACTGCCTCTAAACATCTCCTCACCTATGTCAGCGGACTCGGACCTGCCTTGGCACAAAACATCATTGACTACCGCCGGGAAAACGGAACATTCACCTCGCGCGAGCAACTGAAAAAAGTGAAACGATTGGGCACAACGGCTTTCCAACAGTGCGCGGGCTTCCTTCGCATTCCCAATGCCACCAATCCGCTCGACAATTCCGCAGTACATCCCGAGAGTTATCACATAGTGGAACAAATGGCGAAAGACCAACAATGTTCGGTTAGCGAACTCATCGCTTCGCCACAAATTCAAAAGAGAATAAAACCGCATGATTACATCACCGAAGACACAGGCTTGCCCACCCTGACCGACATTCTGCAAGAAATAGAAAAACCAGGACGCGACCCGCGCGGAGAGGCAAAAGCATTTGAATTCGACAAGAACGTGCATAGCATCGACGACCTTGAAGAAGGCATGGAACTGCCGGGTATTATCACCAACATCACCAATTTTGGTGCCTTTGTGGACATCGGTGTTCATCAGGACGGACTCATCCATATTTCCCAACTTGCCGATAAATTTGTTACCGATCCCACACGTGTCGTCAGGCTGCACCAACACGTCCGTGTAAAGGTGATTCAAATCGATTATCGTCGAAATCGCATCGGACTGAGCATGAAGCACGTAAAGCAACCTTCCTGAAAGAAATTGTTAATTTGATAACTAAAAATGTTTTTTTAACATAAAATTTGAAATTATTACAATAAATATTTTTATCTTTGCAGGCAGAAATGATAATTCATCTTAATCGGAATGATTTGGGTTGATTATCTAAAACGTTATGAAGCCTACGGCCAAGATATTCATACTTTCCTTCTTTTTAGCATTAAACTTGCCATTAAAAGGTGCTGTTACCCCAGATTCGTATGTTGTCATATTTGAAAAAGACACAGCGTTTACGGTAACAGATTCATTGTTTTATGCCATTTCACAAAAGATTGTCTTCCCGGTCAATACCTATACTATCCCCCGACAGAATGCACTTCGGACAGAATTAGAACAAAAGCTGAAGGACTACTTACCGAACAAAGGATATGGTTTAGAGAAGATTATGGTGCGCGGCACGGCTTCTCCGGAGGGTTCTATACGCTACAACCAAGCGTTGGCGGGGAAACGCGCTGGGGCAATGCTCTCCCTATTGGAAAAATGCTTTGACTTGTCGGAAGAACATGAAACGCAAAAGACTATTGTGGCGGAAGACTACCTATACTTGCTCATGCTGATGAAGCAAAAAAATGATTGCGACTATCAACGAGTGGAACAAATCATTAATAGATATATCAATCGGAACTTGCGACAACTCAAGGCGGAATTGAAAAAGCTTGATGGGCAACGTGTGTGGAAACGACTTGCCGACACCTATTTTAAAGAAATGCGCATGGCAGCGGTTGTTCTTTTTTATCGAAAGAACAGCGTGGAGAGTAAAATCGCGCCAATCGACTTATCCGCAATACTCCCCTATCCCAATGCAATTCCCGAAGAACCACACAGCAGAAAAAGAGTGGATGACAACAAGAGAATTCCACGTCGCGAATGGTTGTCCATCAAGACCAACCTGCTTCTCGATTTTGCTTATATGCCGAACTATGACCGGTTTTGTCCGATTCCGAACATAGCCATAGAATATTATCCGTTGCACGGACATTTTACCTATGGCGCATCCTTCGATTGTCCATGGTGGCAAGATTATGATAGACACAAATATTTTCAGGTGCGCAATTATCAATTGGAGACACGGTACTATTTTCGGAACGGCGATGTCGAAAAAAACGGTCATGGGAGAGGAATGGCATACAAAGGGCTTTACTTGCAGGGATACGCCCATTTAGGACTCTATTGCATCAGTTTTGATAAAAATCGAGGATGGATTGGAGAAGGAGCTGGAGTGGGAATGGGTATCGGCTATGTGCAGCCTTTGGGAAAACAAAGCAGATGGCGATTGGAATTTGGAATGCAATTTGGCGTGATATATACTAAGTATGACCCTTTCCAATACGAAAGTCCCATATACCCGGATTTGCACGACAACCTTTACTACTATAAATGGAGACAATGGGGCAACTTCTTTAAGAAGCGACAACATCGATTTACGTGGATGGGACCGACCCGAGTGGGAATGACTCTCACCTATGACTTGCTCTACAGACGCAGAGCGAAAAAGGGTGTGAGCATGAAAAGATGGGAGATGGCAAGATGATAAAAAATGACAAGCCACTTTGTCGAAAATACCGATGCCAAAACTTCATCGCTTACCTCATCGGAATGATTACTGTTGGGATGACAATCCTGACAGCAATAAGTTGTGAACGAGAACCGGAGTTACACCTTCACTATGGCAGCGAAATAGAAATTAACGTCCCCATCGTAGAAATTAACCTCGATGTGTTTTGGGATTATGCTGACACGAAGAGACCAACATACAATTGGCGCGATGAATGGTACTACGGCTGGGACGATAAAGATCAACAACTATTCGGAGATATCGGTTACACGAAACCTTCCGCTTTCAACATTCGCCGTTATTACACCGGTTTTGATGCCTACGCTCCCCACAAACGTGTACTTGCCGACATGATTAAGGAGCATTCCTTCTCAGCCGTTTACGATTGGGGATTTTGGGACTTGCTCGCATGGAATATGGTAAACTCGGTTGATGGAATTCAAAGTCTTCTCTTCGATGAGCAAACCACGCTGGAATCGGTAACGGCATATACAAACCAAACGATGAACTCGGCACGCTATCAAGCCCCAAAATACAATCGATCGTTCTACCAACCGGAATTGCTTTACGGCGCATATACACAAGCGGTGGAGATAAACAAGAGCTTGGATGGTTTCGCCTATGATGAGAAACGTGGGGTTTGGGTAAAAGAGATGGATATGCTGCTAGAGCCATGCACCTACATCTACCTCACGCAGGTCATCATTCATCACAACAAAGGTAAGATTACAGGCGTGGATGGCAATGCGAACCTCTCGGGAATGTCTCGAAGCGTGAACATCAACACAGGTGTGGCGGGCAACGACCCCGTTACCGTGCATTACAATGTGCGTTTCAAAACCAATTGCTCAATGCAGGGAGAACGTGTCGATATAGCCGGCGGACGCTTAATGACTTTCGGGCTTTGCAATATCAACGGAAACAAAAGAAGTTCAAGGGCAAACGATGGCATACGCCACTATATGGACTTGAAGATGCTGTTCAACAATGGTATGGATTCAACGCTGGTATTCGATGTTACCAATCAAGTGCAAAAACGTTTTAAGGGAGGGGTAATCACCATAGAATTGGATGCCGACACTATACCATTGCCCAAACGTTCGGGCGGTTCGGGCTTCGATGCCATCGTGAAGGATTTTGAGGATGGGGGCACTCAGGAATTTGAGATGTAAATTCAGCAACAGACAATTGAAGTCAGCACTAAGTTTCTCAACTCTCTATCCAGATGACACTTTACAAAAAACGTAAAAAAAGATTAGAAAATAAGAAAAGTATTATCAATTTAAATTTTTAAGTATGAAAAAAACTCATCTTTTACTTGCAGTTGCTGCTATCACATTAGCAAGCTGCGCAAACGACGACTATGTGGGCGAGGAGCAACAAGGAACGTCTGCAACATCAGGCATCATTGCTTTCTCTGCAGGTTCCAACGCCACGACTCGTGCCGACCTCACAGGCGAAGGCGCCGCAACAAAACTCGCCAACAAGTTCTTTACATATGGTGTAAAAACCGTTGGTGGTGCAGAAAATGTAGTATTTCCCACTTATACCGTTGCGTACAAAGGCACGGCTAACGCGGGAGTGGCAGGATCAACGGACTCTAACACCAAAGGTTGGGAATATGTAGGCTTAACAGGGTTTGATTCTCAAACTATTCACTATTGGGACTATTCAGCAACCAACTATACATTTCAAGCATGGTCATTGACAGATGGAAGTGCAACAGTTGAGGCAAAAACCAAGAATTCCCTTGAAGTGAAAGGTACAGCCGATGACCTTTCCAAACTCTATATTGCCGACCTTGTAAGCATCGACAAGAGCACTTCTACCACAGGTACAAATACCTATGGCGGGGTAGTAACATTCACATTCCGCAATGGTGCTACAAAAGTTCGCTTCGGTATGTACGAGACAATACCGGGATATAAACTCAGCAAAGTTACATTCCGCTCAAAAGCAAATAAGTTCACCGACAGCAATTCCAATGCTTTGCTTGACGGAACGTTCAATGGTCAAGGTGCGACATCCGGAACTTATACCGTAACTTATGGAGCTGATGGACACGTCAAACTCGACAACACAGCAACAGTCGCAGCTGCTGATCACCTTGATTTCGGAACATTCGATCAGGGGAACATCAGCGAGGATGGAGCTAATCCTACTTACGCGGGTGGTGGCTATCAGATTGTTCTTCCCAATGAAGACAACAATGCAGACATGACACTTTACATCGACTTCACGCTTACGGCTGACAATGGGACAGATGTCATTAATGTGAAAGGAGCGAGCGTTACCGTTCCGGCAGCAAGCATGAAATGGCTTCCCAACTACGCTTATACATATCTGTTCAAGGTTACAAAAGACATGAACGGTACTACTGGTCAAGAAGGAACCGATCCCACAAAACTTTATCCCATCACCTTCGATGCTACTGTAGTGGATGAAGCTGTGGTTAATCCGACCGTTGAAACAGAAGTAAAATAAAAATATGACCGGTAAGAGAACCGGAACATTTTTTCATGGGATTACGTACCTATGAGAAGATAAGGTCAGACAGGGTTCGACTCCCCGTCTGACTACGATAGTAAAAAAATAAATCGTGCTAACGCGCCGGAGTGCGTGCACGCGAAGAACTAACAAATGAGAAGCTGTGCGTTTTTAAACATATTCATGACATGGACGGGGTTGCTTATGGTTATCATCTTTGTCGCTTGTTCGGACAAAGATGTATTACCTACCGACACCACGGAAACCAACGCCAAAGATGCAATAGTGTTTGGTGGCAAATTGAGTGATAACCGTGCTACGACGACGAAAACTCGATCCATGGATTTGGAAGACTTCAACAATACGTTCAGGGTATTTGGCTATAAAAATACTACATACGATGCTAACTCCGAAACATATGCCGGATTGCAGACGGTGTTTGGAGGATATGAGGTAATCCACCACTCCGGGACGGCGGGAACTACGGAAAGTAATCGAAATGATTGGGAATATGCCAACAGCACCAACCAAACCTTACATTATTGGGACAATGCCGCAAAAGCCTACCGCTTCGCGGCATACTCCCCTTTCACCGCGACAGTCACAACGGAACAAACGGGAACAAATATCACGTTCGATTTCGCAATCAGCACTAAGACAGAAGCCGATATAGCTGCCACACCTTTTTATTCAAAGATGTGGTTCTCCAACAATAATTACCCTACATACACAGCTTATGGCTCGGTGGTCACAATAAGCTTCGTTCGACCGTTTTGCAGAGTACGTTTTATTTTGCAAGACGAGAAAGGAAACATAATCACAACAGAGAGTGAGCTATACAAACACCTTTCCAAGAACACCATCAAGTTCAAGCCTGCCGATTCCAACCGGTTCATAGTGACCGGAGGAAGGATAAGGGTGTCTTATCCCTTAATAGGAACTAACAAAGAAGAAACGCTCTCGACTATTGCCGGCACATCGACAGACGACAAGCTGGAAGCAATGACAGATCCCTATGAGGACACTCCCGTACTCGCAACAACCGAGAAGAAATGGTACACCTTATTCCCGATTGGGACACAGGGAGATTACGTCATGTCATTGGACTACAATGGTCATACGAGAACAGCTGTGGTGCCTGCTAAATACACCACATGGAACGTGGGATATGAATATACCTTCGTATTCAAAATAAGCGAAAGCAAACTGACCTTCCTACCCGACCTTTATGTTTACACAAAGTGGCAGGCAGGTTATTCGGAGAATACCACATGGTAAGCATGAGAGAAAAAAGACGAAGATTGAAAAGAGAATTTGAAATGAAGATATGCCCTGTTCTTACCCTTCTTATGGGGATGATATTATTAATGGGATGCAGTAGTGAGAATGTTCAACCTGAAGATGATCACTGCACATTAAGGGTTCCCATCGAGGTTGCCATAGAAAACAACCCCATTGTTCAAAGTAGGACTATGGGCGATCCCGGCTACAACGATGAGTTACAACCACCCAAGCATCTGTACATATTCGCGTGGATTCAAACCGGCATGAACAATTACGAACTGTTATACATCCATCGGAAAGATATAGTCGCATCAGAATGGAGCTACTTGCCGGGCGTGAGCGGAGAAGACAATACCGCACGCTATCAGCTGAACGAGAATCTGTACCTCACATTTTCTTCACAAGTAATGAATGCTACGGAGAAAACGAACATGGGACGTATTTATGCCATTGCTTCCTCGCGACCTTTCACTTTGCAACAATTGGAAACAATGCTTGGAGATACTTATAAAAATGTACTTACATCACCTGTTCCACTGAAGACCACTACGTCGCCTGACATGGCGTTACAAGCTGCTTTGGTGGATTTAGCAGATTGGACCGGTGAAGACTTGCGCGACCTTTACAGCAATCCACTTGGTGATCCTCAAACAGACCTAAAGAACATAGCTAATGGCAGAATTGTTTATACTGCGGCAAGTGCATCAAAGGCATACGTTGGAGATGTGCGCCTCTATCACTGCGCCGCAAAGATTGATTTCACATGGGAGGTAGCACCAGAACTGCGCAATACTACCAGCGTGAGGAGAATTACAATAAAAGAACTGCCTACCATATGCAAACTCTTCGAGCCCACAAAAAACCGCGTGGGGCATAAAGAACAAAGCATCATGACAACAACCCCCACAAAATGGACGGGAAGAGAATATATTTATGCCCTGCAACCTCAGAATGGCTCTATAAAATATGATGTTGACTTTGACGGCAGAACCGGTATCACGGACAAAACTTTCAGTCCCACATCCCCAAACCCGACTTTTACCGGGTGGTATAGAGTGATTGCCACTATAAAGTAATACACGATAAGCATTACAAAAGTATGATACAACGAAAGTTATTCCATATATTATTTCTAATCTTGACGATTTCTACCAGTGTAAACGCACAGAACATCAGATATGTCAGTAAATCCGGTGCCTATACTAACGATGGAAAGTCGTGGGCTACGGCAAAAATCAATATACAGGATGCCATCAACGACCTTGTCGATAACGGACTTACGGGTGAGGTTTGGGTGGCGAAAGGAACTTACAGCCCTACCGAAAGCACTGAATCAGGAGGAGGAAATACACTATATCTGTCGTTCAAGATACCTGCCGGCATAAAAGTTCATGGTGGTTTTTCCGGAACGGAAACCACTAAAGAAGAACGTGAGAAAATCAATAATGAGAACATGGGCTGGTTTTACGCTCATCAAACCATATTAACCGGCGACTTCTCAAAGGAAGCGGAGTTTAAGTGGAACTCCGTAAAGAAGAAATACGACACATCATTCTATGGCAATTGCTATCACGTGGTATGGTTTGCCACCAATGGTTTCGACAGCAATGGACGTGGACTTCCACTTGATGGAGAGGCTTTGCTGGAAGGGTGTATTGTGAAAGATGGGAACGCAAAGAACTCTACCGTGGAAGGACATCCACACAACGCCTATGGGGGCGGTATATATATGGTGGAAGGGGCAAAGGTAACTAACTGCCACATCAGCCATTGCGAAGCCTCACGCAACGGTGGTGGCGTCTATATGGACGGTGGTGGCAAAATGGAACATTGTTTTGTCGTTGCTTGCCAGTCGCTGGGAATAGCTGCTACCAATGGGTTTGGTGGTGGTGTTTGTATCGACACGAACAATTCTGAAAAATCACTGGGCATATCACGTTCGATAATAACCAGTTGTGTAGCACGCATGGGAGGAGGGCTCGCCATTAACGTAAATGAACTAACTTCTCCAAATGGAAAAGATATTAGGTTTAAGCCTTATGCGTCCGCAACGGTCATTGCCAACAATACGGCTACAACCGAAGGAGGTGGGGTATATTTGAACAGAGGAGGTGCTATTACGCAAATGACCATTGTAAGAAACCGTTGCGATGGTGTCGGGGTTACATCCAATAACGTAACGACAGGGCGAGCAGCAGGGCTTTATTGTCGCGACAAAGCCTACATTCTCAACTCGGTTATTTGGGGAGGAGAATGTCCCGCCAACGATGATATTCAATATGCCACATCGCGTTCTGTTTATGATGACAACCTGAAAGTAATCATGAAACATTGCTCGCTTTCCAAATCTGACTTCGTGGATTGGAGCGGAACAAAAAAACTGAAAGTTCTTTCTCTCTCAATGTTTAACAGCCCAACCGAAGAAGCGGATATTACAAACGGCTCAATAGCCTCTAACGCTTATCCAATGTTTTCAATGCCATCACCAAAGGCCGGATACGTCTCAGACGATGGTAACAATACGCAATACAACTATCAATGGAAAGTGGGTTTGAATTCCTCGTTACTCAACGTAGGCATACTTCCTGTAGAAATTGATCAGGAGGGCGTTTTGCCATTCGGCGAAACAGAAGAAGACGTAACTTACAAGAAGTTTTATCCACGATCAACATTAGGGGCATACAGCTTTACGAATATGAGCATTTCTCCAAATGAAGAGAGGAACAACGTTAATTATTACGTAGACTCAAATCCTCAAAAAGGCTCCGAAGCACTTTCACTTGGTTTCAGCTGGGATCATCCGCTACCTTTCTTATCGGATGCTCTTTACGACGTTAAGCGGAACGCGATGAAGTATCAAGGGAAGACTGTAAACATCTATGTAAAAGCGGGTAAACAGTACAACACGAACTCATTTGTACAGGGACGCATCAGATTGATTCCCCTGGAGATACCAAGCAATGTAAATATATATGGAGGTTATCCATGTGAACTGACAGGCACACATCTCGAACAAGAAATATCCGGGAACACCTACCGGAGGAACCCACTGCGGCATCCGACCATTATTATGGGAAACATCACCACCGACTATGAGACGAATGTAGCGCATCTCATCACTTTCAACAACTCAAAAAACGTTGTCTTTGATGGCTTTCAAGTGAGATATGCAAACGCATCCTCTACTTTACTTGCCAACGAGGACAAAAATGGTGCCGGCATGACATTTCTTCAGGGAGCACAAGTTAAGATAAGAAACACCATTATTGCCGGGTGTACAGCCGAAAAGGGAGCGGCAATTTATGCTTCGGGAGCTTGCAACTTGGAGTTTGAGAACTGTATTATTCACAACAATGCATCATCATCTCTAAACGGAATCATCTATTCCGAAGGAAAAGCTCGGCTATCGTTCAATCACTGCGATTTTCTTCGTAACGTGGGCTATGTAAGCTATCTTGAAGGACAATCCACAAAACAAACTTACACCAATTCCATTTTCTTCGGCAATATGGATAACGCCATCGACAATACCAACCAAGAATCTGGTGGAGGTATCGATCATGCTCTTCCAGCCTTCGCGGGCAATACGAAAGGGGTTAGCGGAAGTTACTGTATGTTTGATAAAAAGTCGGCATCGTTCAGCGACCAATTCGGTGGAAACCAGCTCGGAGAATGGCAGTACAATCTTCAATATACATTCAGCAATGGAGCCGGAAGTGGATATCCACGCTTCCTTAATCCAACAAAAAATACAGGGGTATCGCCCGATGGCGACATCACTTTCAATGGCAGTGCCACATCGTTTGAGCCACACAACGGCAACCCGATGGTAAATGCCGCCAATCATGAAGGCGACCATACTACATGGGGCACAGACATCAGTACCATCACCACACGCGACTATGGTGGGCTACCCGACATTGGGGCTGTGGAAAACCATAAATCAACGAAAGCTGCCGGTGGAGAGAATGCCTACGAGGACGGACAACCGGTCTTCGGTGGAGTTACCTTTGTGCGAGATTATAATACATACACTTACGATACTAATGGGAATGCGACTTTAGACACATCAGACCTATCCACAGAAGGGCGTGACGGATCATCATGGGCAAAAGCAATCAATGGTAACGCCTCCTACAACTTCACGACAACAACCATCAATTACCCTCTTTCCAAACCTATTAGTAGCAACATAGCCAATCCTCAACCCTATAAGTTGGGAATGTTATCCGGCAACAATATCAACAATCCTGTTTATTACGCAAAGAACATAAGTGGCGACAAGATCCGAAATACATTGGAACAGGAAGATGGAGACGATTTTATTTTCATACAATCCGGCAATGGGTATTATATCTATAACCTGACCAAAGAGAAATACGTATGCTATAAGGATGCCAAAGAAGGAAAAAGCAAAATTTATTTGTCGGACTCCAATACTTCCAACGCGTTATGGCGGCTTAAAACTTCCAGTACGAATCCAAGCTATCTCACCTATCTCATTCAGCCTCAAACCACCTCTAACATTTCTTTTTCACCATCATGGAATTTTATGGGTGGTGTTGAAAATGATTTAGGGTTGTATAGAGGTACTGATAGTAACAGTAATTGGCAGTTCTTCAAGAAAGATGTGCAAACCAATACTGTAGTAATGAATGGGCTTCAATACGCAGTCAACAATGCCGAGAAACAGATGGCGAAAAACTACACCAAACGCATCACAACGCAAACTGAAAAATATGCATCAAGGAACAAGCAAACCACACACACATACTACGACTTCACTCCCACATCTCAAAATCCGTTACAAGAGGTTTGGGTAGGAGCAGGCATCTATACAAATCCCAAAGGTTACGTTTTACGCAATCACGTGCAAGTTTTTGGAGCTTTTCCTAAATTAGGTAACCCCGGAAAGGATCAACGACACCCACAGTTGACAGAAGGCATCAGCCTATCGCGCACCGCTGCGGGCGTGAATATTAGAGATTATGAAACCATCTTGCAGACTAACGCCAACATTCTTGAACGAGACTTACATAAAAATGATGTAAGCGTACTCAGCCAACCTGAAGAGTGTCGAGTAACAGAGAATGCCTTGTCCAACATCCCTGCCAACCGAGTGATCTATGAAGGAGCGATTTGGGATGGTTTCACACTTAGATATGGTTACAAGTCAGCTCTCCCCAGAGGGGGAAGTGGACGTCGGGATGGCGGAGCCGGAGTGCGTCTTTATGAGAATGCACAAATAGTGAATTGCGTTATCCGAGATAACCTCATGGAAAAGGGTTATGGAAGAGGCTCGGGAATATATGTAGATGGCTCCACGATTATTAATTGTTATATCATGAACAACCTCGCGCAAAACACAAGTCAGATTTATGGTGGTGGCTTATACATGATAAAAGGAACTATATACAATTCCGTGATAACTGGTAATGATCTCGGCAACAGCGGAGAAAGACTTGGTGCCGGAGCATTCTTTGAATCGGCAGATTTCTACAATAATACAGTTGCGAACAATAAGAATGGAGCCGCGTTAGGAGTTTGGACAGCTTCCGCAGACGATGCCCACCTTACAGTATATAATTCCATTGTAATGGGAGGAGACAATAAATTGATAGATCGTAGCAATTCCACTCCGATCACGTTTAAGTACAGTTTCCTTCAAAGTTCCCAAAACGCGCCCAATGACAGATATTTCAAGATTTCCGATTACAATCAGGTTTATTGTGGCAGATTATATAATGCCACTATCTATCATCCATTCGCCAAAGACTACACAGAGGCTATCACACAATATGATTTCCGTTTAACGCAAAAAGACAACTACAACGCAGTAAACTCAGGTACACAATTCATAGATTTGAATGGCGATGGTAACGATGATATCACGTTGCCCGAATACGATATGGATTACTCGGAGCGCGTGCAGGATTGCGAAGTGGATATAGGTGCCTTCGAGTATAACGGAGCCTATAGCATAGCTCCTGACATCACCACGGTGCCGGGACAGGCTATCTTCTATGTAAGTCCATCAGGTCGAGGCAACGCATCTGCAAATAGTCCGGCACATGCAGCCTGCTCAAGCAAACTACAGAAAGTGCTCGACTCTGCAGGAAGATACAAATACCTTCATCCCGAAAAGCGCGTTATCGTGAAAGTGGCAAACAGCAAAACGCTGGAAGAAACTGACACACCATTCAAATATTATGCTACCCGCACCACCTATGAGGGAGACCAAGACGTAAGAATATGGTCCATCATCGTCCCGCGAGGCATAGAAATTTGGGGAGGCTATACTGATGAATACAAGAGCGATGCCGACAATGGCTTCTATTCTACAGAAGGCGGATTCAAGGACAGACGTAACATTATCGCACATCCTACATATTTCGATGCTTATTATTACAACAAAAGACAGAAAGTTAACGTATATACTTATCATGTATTGACATTTACAGATAAAGTGTTCGATGGTGAGGGACTACCTTATATGGAAGGAGATCGAGTTGGGGAAAACAGTTCATTCTCCAGCTATTTAGGTAAGTTTATTTCCATGACAACAAAAACAAACGATCGGGCTATAGTCGATGGCATCTTCATCACTGGTGGTAATGCCAACCTTCGGGTTCGGGCCTCGGGAGTAAAGGCAAAGAACATCAATCAGTTTGGTGGAGCTGCCATAGTAACCGACTACGCTCACATTCGTAACTGCATCCTTCGCAACAATGAAGGGGTCTATGGAGGGGCACTGGCACTTACTCATAAGGCACTTGTGTCAGGATGTTTGCTCGACAAGAATACGGCAGACTTTGGTGGAGCAATCTATGTTTTGGAAAACGGAACAGATCTTTCCGATGGAACAAAGGTAAACACAACTACGGATAACACATCGAACATGGCAATGAACATGTCGCATGTTTACACCTCAACCATTGTAAACAATAAGGCAAATATTCGTGGTGGAGGTATTTGGTTTGGGCAAGACGAGGCTAATGTACGAATTAACTCCACAGCTGTATGGCAGAATGAAAGCCAAGATCAGGCGAATATCTCCGGACTATCCAATCCCGAGAAACCCTCCGGAAGCAATTGCAGTGCGCTCGACTTCTATCCCTTCTCTTACTGCGCCACTCAAAACATCCGCTTATCCGGAACCAATAACATCAACCTGCGCAATCTTAATAGGGAAGGTGTGCGCTTCGCCAAGAATGGGATAACCGATGAAAAGACATTGGCAGAGGAAAGCAACAGTCAAGGTTTCAACAAATTCAATGACTTTGGCTACTACGCCATAACCAGCTATTCCGTATTAACGAAAGCAGGAATGACAGAAAACGAATATGAACAGTTGAAGAATATCGGACTTTCTGAAGCCGACTTTGCCGGAACCAACCGCTATGCCGGTTCTTCCAGAACTTATATTGATATCGGAGCGAGGGCAGTAGAAAAGAATATCCAGTCGGATAACTTGATGCTCCGCCTTTTCGTTACCCGACCTGAAGATATTGACATGAATGCCGCAGAGGCAATGATGAGCATTAATACTACGGAAGGCAGTCCCGGCTATGATGCCGACAAAGCCTACTACGCTCAAGAAGGATCATCGTTCGCTTATCCCATGCAGAGCATACAGGATGCGCTCGACTATATCCGGCAAATGCGTTCCATACAAGAAGATGGCGAACTCCTTTCACCCGATGCCAACAACCTACCCTTCGAAATTTGTGTGTCAAGAGGTGTGTATTACCCCACTCGAGATGTGGCAGGTTCGTATGGAAACGCCTTAGACAACACTTTTCTTATTCCGGAGGGGGTAAGCATCATAGGAGGCTTCAACGGAAAACGTGCCGTAAAAGCGGATGGAACAGAAACCGAGGCAAACAATTTCTATGGTCGTTATAACATAAAAGGTTATATTCAAACTCCGGGCGATGGAATCTATGATTTGCAAGACAATATTACGCAGGTAAGCATTCCGGACGTTACAATCACAAATTCTAAAGGCACCACCTACGTGCTTCATCAGCAGCCTATCGAGATAATGACAAAAAACAGAGAGCGAATTGATCTCAACGCAAACAACATCATAGAACCATGGGAATTCGTTCATCAAACCACACTTAGCGGAAACGTCTATAACATATCGGAACACGGCGTTCTCCATGTCATCTCTATTTTCCCTGATCAAGTGGCAGCAGGAGCTTTGCCCTACCGACAGGTTGATAAGTCGGCAACTTATCAGAGTTCCGGAGATGAGTTTGGTTATACAAGTTTCGAGGTGGGACAGCCGGTGAAGTTGGATGGACTTACCATCACCGGAGGTTATGCCGGAAACTATATTGAGGGGGCTTTGGAAGACGAAGAAAAATTCTTTTATTATCATGGAGGAGGTATCTTGATTGATGGTGATCGTTATTGCGATGATTTCAATCGAGGCACAACAACAGGCTCAGTATATAAGCATACGAACGTAGCAAATGCCATAGCCTATCGAGACATTCCCTTGGTGATAACAAAATGCAAATTCGAGAACAATCACGCGGGATATGGTGCAGCCATATCCGCCAACACCTCATTGAGTGTTTATAGTTCTTCTTTTGAACACAATATTGCTGAAGCGGGAAAGGACGACAATGTAAGTTATCAGGGAAAATTGTACGATGTGGCATATCCCGGCCATGGAGGAGCCATATATTCCACTTGCAGGTTAATCGCGTTCAACACCATCTTCGCCAACAACGAAGCTTACGACAAGACACTTGATATCAACCCAATCTCCTACCATTCCTTGAGAACGCAGATATATGGCACATCCGGCATAGAGCCTCCGGTAAGTCTCGGAGGCTGTGGTGGTGCGGTTTATTCAGGCAAACGTGGTTACCTACATCTGACCAATTGTAATTTCGTACACAACATGGCAAATGCTTATCCCGCCGTGTTCACCATGAATCCCAATAAGATGCCGAAGGATGAAAACAATAGCCCGGTTTCAAAATATAGTCAGATTATCAATACTTTATTTTGGGGAAATGAAGTGAACGAAGACATGAAGAAGAAGTGGAATGATAATCCTTATTTCAGTTTCTCCTCGCAATTGATCTGCAATTATGGGAAGTACGACAGAGATGGGAATTACAATCCGAGATTTCAGGAAGGCAACGTACCACTCTCTCAAGAGCAACTCAACGAGAACTATAAAGAGATGGCTTGGTTCTGCGCCTATGAGAACGAAAGAGGCATCACACAAGTGAACAAGAGCGATTTGCGCGAGGTGAAATTTAATCCTCTCATACACATAGAACTTCAACTAAAAAATGCCAACAAGGGGAAATATCAAAACTGCAACCTTTCCTTATCCGGTGAAAACAATTCACTGGAAGGTCCCAATTTCGTCAACCCTTCTCGTGAAGCAGGCTATGCAGGCTATATGGAGAGCGCGGATTGGAGTCCTGCCAGATTGAATAAGCTCACTGACAATGGAAGTGGAAAAATACTGCAAAAGATCACACAGCAGAACGATAGCTACAAAGCGGAATTCGCGACCTATACCGAGGCAAACGAAATACCACCGGAACGAGCCGGATACAGCACAGAGCAAGTGGGCGATTACATCACGGCAGGAGCATACACTACTTCTCGATATTTAAAAGATTATCCTGCCAACAACATGAACTTGCCTATCGGAGCAGACGATTACATGACATCGGCATACGTTCAACCTGACGGCACGCAACAACAACTCTATCGTATCTCTTACGACCCCAATCCCACGCATAACCACACCTATATTGACATCGGAGTGTACGAATATCCACATACCGAGCTCCAATATGCCACAATCGGTGATGAAGTGGACGTGTTATGGGTATCGCCAACAGAGAAACCGGAAAACGGACTGCCTGACGGCAGCGCATGGAGCCAACCCACGTCCGACCTGCAACGAGCAATAGAAACGTTGCTCTCGAGCAGAAACGGGCATCGCAAGGAGATAAGACTGCTCGATGGAACTTATACCCCTACGTACAAAATTAACAATCGCTTGGCATTCACTATCGACACACGAAAAATCAATGAATCTTCGATGCTCCCTCTCGATGCCGAGGGAAACCCCATGGAGGGGTACGGTGTGAAATCACTAACCATCAAGGGGGGATACAGCAGAGAACTCAACAACGTGTACGACACCAAGGAATACCCGGCTGTCATTCGCCAGCAAAATCGTGCAGATGCCACTTCAAACACATGGAATCATCTCATTTATATTGCCGATGCAACACAACGTTATGGGCAAAAGAACAATAACATAGACAACGAATATGGCAACGACACCGGATATGGGTGGTGGGCAGCTCCCGGGATAAATACATCCAAGATCATCAACACCATCCCAATAGAAATCGACGGCATTAGATTGATAAATAATCAAGCATTATCCAATACAAAAGGGACTACTATCTGCTATGCTGACCAGAAATTTGACGATCAGTTCAACCTGACGACATCAGAAACCCCTACCTATAAAGCAAAACAACCTACATCCGCCAATTTATCAAAGGTGGTTTATTATAAAGACGATACATTCACCGAGGTCTCCGATGTTCCTACATCGGATTTTAAGCGTGAAGGACAGAAATACTATACCGATGGAACTTATACTACGGAAACTTCCGAAGTAACACCATTCGTGAAATATGGCTATGTGGAGAAAGAAAATCCTGCCAAGCTAATTCTCAGTAAGACTATCGTGATGAACAGTGGCACACACCATGATGCTTCCGCCGAAAATGATAAAAGCTCATCGGCTGTTTACATCGGGAAGAATGGTGGTACTGCCCTCCTTTACAATGACGTGTTGCACAGCAATTACGGAGACCCGATTCAATCAGAATGTCAAACCATGATTATAAACAGCACCATCGCACTCAACTCCGGACTTGTGGACATTACAGGGGGAGACAAAACGGACAAATCGGTGATTTACAACAGTGTGTTTTGGTGTAATAATCCCATGGGACAAGATACATTCGGCAAACAATTCAACCTCATCAACTACACGAATGAGGCTTCGAGTGGGGATATTTTCAAGTATAATGCTTTTACGGGTGGTAATATGGAAGCCACCGACTATACTGCCGGAGGGGTAGTTGCCAACCACTTCAACGTAGGACTCTCGAACAATAATTCAGATGTCATCAACGGTCCCAATTTCTTGGATCCGGAGAATACGGATATAGAATCGCGCAACTTCTCCATCAATCCTTCATTAAGATTGCTAAATAAAGGAAAATCCAACCTCTATAACGACAACTTGGCAACAGCATTTAACGTCTATGACATTGCGTGGCTTCCCACCACACGCCATGATGCCGGAAGCAATGCACGTTTCGTTTTCGATATTGACCTCGGCGCATACGAATATCAAAATGAGCTGGAAAGGGTCATTTACGTAAACCCCAACTCCACGGTAACGGGACGAGGCAACTCTTGGGCAAGTCCATTGGGACACGGAAACCTGCAAACAGCAGTGGATCTTGCCGCCGTCTATCACGTGAACAATCCAACGGAAGAAGCTTATGTCTTCGTGAAAGGCGCAAGTGCCACCAACGCCGGGCTGCACACCGACGAGACACTTATCTTGCGAAACGGCGTAAGCGTATTTGGAGGCATCAGCCCGACCTATACGGCTGATTGCAAGAAGACAGATCATAGCTCGGGCGTTTTCACGTTCGAAGAATCGGTGCTGAAAGAGTATGTTACCAATCTCCTGAACAAACGTGAGGGTATTGTCAGCACGTTGGGAAGTAATACGAAAGTAAAAGGAATAAAAATTGCTCCCAACTCCGTGTTCGATACTACCAATACAAACATCGTGTCGCTCGCCGATGGTTTCGTGGTTACGGCAGCCACGAATGCTAATCCAAAAGGCATCGTTACTTCGCCGGTAATAGATATCCGACCTGCCGACGCAGAAGCAATAGTGGCATTGAGAAATATCGTTGTTCATCATAACGACTTATCCGCCACAAGCTCAACAAACATTGCAATCGTTGATAATGCATTATTATATGAAGCGCTGTTCCATCATAATAAAGTAGCAAACAATGCATCGGTACTGAAAATCGGAAATAAAGGATATGCCGTAAATATCACCGCCGAAGGAAAGACTACGGGGGCTGACGACTCTGCTCCCTATAATGGGAGTAATGATGCGCACATCTATTATTCTTTGGTAAATTATGCGGAACAGGCAGCTACGGAAAACACTCTTTCCGGATATAATTATCCGGTGAGCGATGCCAACCTGAATTATCAGCTGACGGAGCAAAGCAAACACATAGACGAGTGTCCCGCACAAAACCCAATCGAGCCAATCTCTATACTCAGTAAATTCATCAACTACACGTCTGACCGGGATTTGCTCGGCAACCCTCGTTTACTCCGTGGGGTAAGCAAGAAAGATAAAATTGACAGAGGAGCTTTTGAAACATGGAAAATAGATTATGCCAGCGTAAAAACAACAGATGAACAAGGATTCTATCCTCATGACGGTTCGGTTGTTTACATCATGGAAGACAACTCGCTTGTAAGTGGACACTCGCTTGTTCCCTCCTATCTGCTCTTAAAGACCGGATCCAGTCTCTATGGAGAAGGCAACAACGTACAGGCAGCATATCTCGCAGTGGAACGTCAACTGAGAAACGGTGGAGCGATAGTCAGCTTCCCCTACCCGATGAACTACGACACAAATGTTACAACACCAAGTTACGATGATGACGGTGTGCTGACATTGACAAACAGAGACAGCAAGGCATATACTTACAACGGCTCTGAACGCGCTAATTGGAACTACCACTTCATGAAGAGCGAATCGACTTGTTGGGACGAGACGAAAAATGAGGTAGATGCGAACAACGGAGTGCTATATGCTGCCACACTTGATGCCACTTACAGGTTTACCGGTAAAGGGGTGTCCATGAAAGACTATCTCTATACAGAAATGAAAGACGCTGACTTTAAGACCGTTACACTACAACAAAACGACGACCGATTATCAACAGCAGGTGGAGCCGACTTCACATCGAAAGAAGATACGGGATGGAACTGTTTCGGCATTCCTTACCTCGTAAGTTCCTACAAGTCATACGAAAAAGAGACGTTCACGGGCAATAACAAATACAACATGGATATTCCACACACCCTGTGGCTGTATTATGACGGAAAGTATCAATCGGATGGAACGACGCTTGCAAACGGCGATGGAGGTTTTTACAGTGTATCATCATGGAAGACGGATGACTGGCATCTTGCCACGGAAGAAACACCCCGGATATGGGTGGGGGAAGGTATCTTCACGCAAACAACCGTTGTGAGCAACAACGAAGAACTTACCTTCTTCCGTCCGTCATACAACTTCTCAGAAAATCAAAATACGAAGAAGAAAAGCGGAACTCGCCTCTACGTCGGAGACAGAATGAAAGATGAAACGCCCATGCCTTTCAATGTCAAGACACGCGGACACATCATCTACATCACCGGACTTCAAGGAAACGAAGAGATTACTATCTACGACAGTTCCGGAAAGATTTACAACATGACACGAGCAACACATTCACAGTACTCCACCGCCGTTCCCATCAATGGTGTGTTCATCGTAAAAATTGATAATTATAAAAAGAAAATACTTATCAGATAATGGAAAGATCCGAACATCGCTCGCTTGCCGACTCCATCCTTTAGGTACAAAGGAAAAATCGCTCGGATATTCAGACGAAAAAATGGGAGATATGTTTCTGTATTTCCCGTTTTTTATTCCGTACACTCCTCTGTGGCTGTTCAGGCGTAACTCTTCCTTTTCATCCCAAATTGATGACGCGAGTTCGGGATAAGAAAATCTTTAGAAAAGTTCCAATTGCCTTGATTTCTCTACGTGTACCGGCAGTGCCTCCGGCTTATTGTCAAAGAAACAATAGG
>QWCJ01000132.1_pt1 | contig 79915 bp, 85 predicted proteins | sample 1972501 | NCBI WGS metagenome assembly QWCJ01 (sample SAMN09866711, study PRJNA288562) | Human vaginal metagenome isolate term2_vaginal, whole genome shotgun... | isolation source: vagina | host: Homo sapiens | place: USA: California
ATTTTTAATCTCAACTGTTATCCTATCAGCTCCTGCATCTATAGAATTTTCTACTAGTTCTTTTACAATAGATACTGGTGATTCAATTACTTCTCCAGCAGCAATTTTTTCAATTGTTTTATCATCTAGTTTTAGTATAGTCATCAAAGTTCACCAATCTTATTTAATAAATTGCTTAAAGAATTGATTGCTTCCATAGGAGTCAAGTTATTTATATCAATATTTGATGCCTCTATCTTAACTTCTTCTAGTTTTTGATCAGAAATCTCCTCCAAGGAAGTTGATATTTCCTTTTTCTTATCAAGATCATAGAAATCATCAGTTGAAAGCTTGTCCATAATTATTTTGGCATTGTCGATTATTTCATTAGGGAGACCACTTAATTTAGCTACTTCTATCCCATACGATCTATCAGACTTTCCTTCGCTTATCTTTCTTAAAAAAACTAAATTATTATTCTCTTCTAATATTTCAATCTTAAGATTCTTCACATTATCTAGTTCTTTTTCTAGTATAGTAAGCTCATGAAAGTGTGTAGCAAAAACTGTCTTTACTTTTTTTCTCTTGCTGAGATACTCGACAATCGCCATAGCTATGCTTAATCCATCATCAGAAGAAGTACCCCTACCTACTTCATCTAGTATAACAAAAGACTGTTCTGTAGAATTTTTAAGAATACTACTTACCTCATTCATCTCAAGCATAAAAGTAGATTCGCCTTTTGAAATATTATCACTTGCGCCAATCCTAGTAAAAACTTGATCACAGATTGAGATTTCTGCTAGAGATGCTGGTACAAAGCAACCCATCTGTGCAAGAATTATAATGATTGCCATTTGTCTCATATAGGTGGATTTGCCTGCCATATTAGGTCCTGTTATAATCTGGATTAAATTATTCTCCTCCCCTATATCAGTATCATTAGGGATAAATTCATTTTCTTTGAGTTTTTTTTCTATAACAGGATGTCTTCCATCTTTAATTTTTATTATATTATCTTCACGAATTACTGGTCTAACATAAGAATTTTCTAAAGAAATCTTGGCAAAGGTGTTTAAGGTATCGACTGTAGCTAGAATCTTAGCTAAAGCTTGAAGCTTGATGGTATTTCTTAGAACTTTTTCGCGAATATCCTGAAATATTTTATACTCTAAGTCGTTTATCTTATCCTTACCACCTAAAATCAAACTAGATATTTCTTCTAACTTTTCGGTTGTATACCTTTCCTGATTTTTAAGTGTTTGTTTTCTTACATAAGAATCTGGAACTTTGTCTAAGTTTGATTTAGTTATCTCGATAGAATAGCCATTATTTTTATTGAAAACTATCTTATAGTTTTTAATACCAGTTTTTTCTCTTTCCTTATTTTCATATTCTATCAAAGCACTTTGTGCACTAGAGGATGACTCTTTAAGTTTATCAAGTTCATCGTTATATGAGTCTTTAATTATGCCACCTTCGCTTATAGCAATAGGTGGATCTTCAACTATAGCCTTATCTATCAAACTAAATATATCACTAACATCTGGTATGTTTTCACCTATATTACTGATATTCGTATCTGAATAAGATATTAATATATCCTTTAGCTTAGGAATGTTAGTAATAGAATTCTTCAGTGATATAAAGTCACGTCCGTTTGCTCTCTTATAAGATATCTTAGCTATAAGTCTTTCAAGATCATAGACATCTGACAATAGATTTGAGATGTTACTAGCAAGAATTCTATCATTAAATAGGACTTCTACAATATCTAACCTTCTCTCTATCTTCCTTTTGTCTATTAGAGGTCTTTCTAGATACTCGCTAATCATCCTAGATCCCATAACTGTATCAGCCTTGTCAATTATACTTAAAAGTGAATTTTCTTTAGTATTATTGTTTAAATTCTTACTTAATTCTAAGTTTTTCCTTGTACTTGCTTCAAGCTCCATGTAATCATTTATTTCAATAACATCTATATTATTAATATGGACTAAATTGTCCTTATGATATTTATAGATATAATCAAGAAGATTTGCAAGAGAAAGAATAGATAGTCTCATAGTTTCAATTTTTTTAAGATTATCATCTCCCAAATGATCTCTTATAAGACTTGCCCTATTCATATAATCTTTAGGGTTTTGTATATAATTTACAAATATTTCTTCGTCCAGAAAATATCTTCTTAAGTTTTGATCGTTAAAATCAGAGTTAATTAGAATTTCTGATGGGTTAATTTTCTCTATCTGATCTATTGCTTTTTTTCCTATAGAAGAGCTTAATCCTTTTATTTCAAAGCTTACAAGCTTCCCAGTTGAAATATCACAATAGCTAATTGATAGACCATAATCGTTTTGAAATATTGAGAGGAGATAATTGTTTTTTCTATTATCTAAGGACTCCATATCAGTAATTGTCCCTGGAGTTATAACACGCGTTATAGCTCTTTTGACGAGTCCTTTAGCTTCTTTGGGGTCTTCTACTTGATCACATAAAGCCACTTTATAGCCTTGTTTTACAAGTTTAAAGGCATAATTATCTATAACATGATGTGGGACACCGCACATAGGAGCTTTCTTTTCGTGACCACACTCTTTACCAGTAAGCGTAAGAGAAAGAGCTTTGCTAGTAATAATTGCATCATCAAAGAAAGCTTCATAAAAATCTCCTACCCTATATAAGAGTATAGCATCTTTGAAATCATTCTTAACGTCCACGTAGTGTTTTAACATAGGAGTAAGTTTATCATATTTAAAATTGTTTTTCATTTTGACTCCTTTTTATTAATCCATAAATAAAATGAGACTACTGCAAAATTAATCTGCTAACTTACAATAATCTTTAAGGCTTTGTTTAAGTCTTAATGAATTACGTAGGTTTTACCAGTTGATTTTAATTTGCAATAGCCTTATTATTTAATGTTTAAAACTTTTACATCCTTAATCCAAGTTTCTTTACTGTCACTATTAGTATCTATTAATGAGAGAGCTCCCATAGAATCATCATAATCCTGATTTGGCTTGTTATTTATCTTATATACTAAGAGAACCCTATCTACTTCTAGGGCTACAGACATTGGATATGTAGTATAATTACCATCTGAGTCTTCTATTATTAGATCTGGTGATTCTTCTAATTTATATCCTAAATCGCCTAAGAGCTTCTCCAAAGCTACTCCAGTTAACTCTACTTCCTCTAAGCCCTTTTCAAGTTTAACTTTTTTCTTGACAGATTTTAACTTTCTAATTTCTTTTAGAGTGTAAGAATGTTGATTATTCTCACTATCTTTGATAATTACAATTTCATTATCATGTTTTCTTAAATTATAATCAGCAATTTTATTTTTTACAAAGAAAAATATAAGTAATAAGACAATAAATCCTATCAAAGCTAAATAAATATTATATTTATTCTTTTTAAATCTTTTAAGTGCATCTCTTCTCATTATCTACCGGTAGAACCGAATCCATCCTCTCCTCTAGCAGAATCTTCCAGGCTATCTACAAGTTCTATATTACATCTTAAGTAAGGTTGAATAACTAACTGAGCCAGTCTATCACCGTTTTTAATAACTTGTGTCTCATTACCATAATTATAGAAAAACACCATTATTTCGCCCCTGTAATCGGAGTCAATTACCCCAATGGTGTTTGCAAGCATCAATTGTTTTTTCACTCCAGTAGATGATCTTGGATAAACACCTCCAAAATAGCCTTCTGGAATTTCTACTTTAACCCCGGTATGTATCTTCACCGTTTCTCCGGGTTTAACTTCAATATCTTCTTTTGTATACGAGTATAAATCAATACCAGCAGCATGGCTAGTGCCATATGCTGGGATTTTATCTTCAACAATCATTTTGAGTTTCTTATTATTCATAATCCCACCTTTTCCTTAATTAATATACCAATTTTCCTTATTTTTACAATCATAAGAGTATAATAAAAGAGAAAGAAGGTAAATTATGGATAATATAACGAAAAGATTTCTTAAGTATATATCTTTTGATACAAAAAGTGACCCAGAGTTAGGAAAAACTCAAAAACCATCAACTCCAGGTCAACTTCTACTTGCGAAAGAACTTAAAAAAGAACTAGAGGAATTGGGACTAGAAGCTAGTATAAATAAAGAAGGATTTGTATTTGCAAAATTAGCTTCAAATACAGACAAAGAAATACCAATTGTTGGGTTTTTATCTCATATGGATACATCTCCTGAAATGTATGGTAAGATTGATGATCCTCAAATAATTAATTACGAAGGCGGAGACATTAAGCTAAATGACGAGAGATCTATTAAGGTTAGTGAGTTTCCAATTCTTGATAAACTTAAGGGCTTAACGCTTATTACAACTAGAGGAGAAAGCTTATTAGGCGCTGATGATAAAAGCGGTCTAGCTTCAATAATGAATGCTGTTGAGTACCTCGTAAACAATCCTGATATAGAGCATGGAGATGTTATGATAGCCTTTACTCCAGATGAGGAGATTGGTACTGGATGCGATACTTTCGATGTAGAATCTTTTGGAGCAGACTTTGCTTATACAGTTGATGGTGGCTATCTTGGAGAATTAGAATATGAGTCTTTTAATGCTGCAAGTGGTCTTGTAAATATAAAAGGTAAATCAATCCACCCTGGTTCTGCAAAAAATACTATGGTTAACTCTATGAGCCTTGCTCGTGAATTTGATAGCTTACTAGGTGATGTAAGAAGACCTGAACATACTGAAGGTTACGAAGGATTCTTCCATTTATTAAGTATTAATGGAGATATTGAAAATACAAAAATGGAATATATAATTAGGGAACATGATAGGGAAAAATTTGAAGCTATGAAAAAAGAATTCTCCGATAATGCTTCTTATTTAAACAAAAAATACGGAGATTATATTAGTGTAGATATTTCAGATTCTTATTATAATATGGGTGAAGTAATCGAGAAAAATATGAAGATTGTTTATTATGCCAAAACAGCCATGGAAAATCTTGGGATAAAACCTATCATTGAGCCAATCAGAGGGGGAACAGATGGGTCTAAACTTTCATTCATGAATCTACCTACCCCAAATATATTTACTGGTGGAATGAACTATCATGGAGTCTATGAAATTATACCAATAGAGCATATGAAAAAGGCTAGCGAAACGGTTATAGAAATAATTAAGCTAATTGCAAACGATAATTAATGAAATTTTTTTAAAAATCTGTTATAATATAAATGTAAGGAAATTTGAATATATAAAAGGAGATTTATATGACAAACGACAAAAAAGTATCTAATGAAAACCAATACAGAGGAAATGCTGAACTTGACAAAAAAGTTAGGGAAGAAAACAAAGAAACTGGTGGAGAATCATTAGACAAAAAACTAGGTCCTGACCAAGAAAATCTTAGAAGCATTAGCGATGAAGCTGATGAAAACTCAAACGTTGGTGCAGAATCACGTAGAACAAGAGCTGATTTTTCTGAGAATCCTTCAGAAGACTAGAAAATATTACATAAACCCAGGTGAAAAGCCTGGGTTTTTAAATTACTAATCTTCAATTTTTCTTCTAAGCATGTCACCTTTTTCAAGAGGAAGACCAATCTTAATCATAATCTTCTCTTTCGGTTTATTAGCAACTTCTATGTCCTCTCCCTTAGAGTTTTTCATATTATCAATTTTAAATTCGTAATAATCAGGAGAGTTTGAGAATATCTCTATCTCATCATTTAGGAAAAATCTATTTCTTTGCTCAATTGTTGCAATTTTATTTTCCTTATCATAATCTACTACTACTCCGATGAAATCATAATTTCTTATATAGGAAGAATTTTCATATATTTGATCGTTACTGTCTGGCTTTTTATAGAAAAATCCTTTTGTAAAATGTCTATGACTTGCCTTAGTGATTTCATCATAATATTTTTTCGCTACATCCTTATTGAAATTACCCTCATAATAGGCATCAATAGCCTGTCTATAGCTTCTAATTACTGTTGCCACATAAAAGGCTGTTTTCATCCTTCCTTCGATTTTAAAGCTATCTACGCCTGCTTCTATAAGTTTATCAATTTCATCTAAAAGACAAAGGTCCTTGGAGTTCATTATAAAGGTACCACCCTTGCCGTCTTCTTCAATTGGGTAATACTCACCTGGCCTTGTTTCTTCTTGAATAGAATATTTCCACCTGCATGATTGGGCGCAATCTCCCCTATTCGCATCTCTACCAGTCATATAGTTTGATAGTAGACATCTACCTGAATATGAAATACACATAGCACCGTGGATGAAACATTCAATTTCCATATCTTCTGGAGCATTTTTCTTAACTTCTTTAATTTCTTCTAGAGAAAGCTCCCTAGCAAGTATTACTCTCTTAGCTCCCATATCGTGCCAAAACTTAACTGTTGCTGAGTTAGTTACTGAAGCTTGTGTACTTATATGAAGGTCAACATCGGTGTGCTCTTTTGCTAAGGCGAAAATGCCTGGGTCAGAAATAATTAAGGCATCTACACCTATAGAGTCTAAAAACTCTAGATATTCAACAAGACCCTTCATATCTTCATCATGAGGCAAGATATTCATTGTCACATGGACCCTTACATTATTATCATGAGCATAGTTTACAGCCTTCTTTAGTTCATCTCTGTCAAAATTCTTAGCATTAGCTCTTAAACCAAAACTATCTCCTGCAAGAAAAACTGCATCAGCACCAAACTTAATAGCTGCTTCTAATCTTTCCATATCCCCTGCGGGAGCTAGAAGTTCTACTTTATTATTTTTCACTTATCCTCCTTAACACTAACACTTATTCCATCGCCTATAGGTATAATAGAAGTTTGATAATCATCTCTTCTAGTAATATACGCTAGGAAATTTCTTAGTCTTTTTACTATTGTAATCTTTCTTTTCTCAACTAAATCATCATTACAAACTTCGCCTCTAAATAAAATATTATCTGCTACAATTACTCCTCCATTATTGAGGAGATTTTTATCTATATAATCAAAATAGAATTTGTAATTAGATTTATTTGCATCTATAAAAACAAAATCAAAGCCTTGATTCAATTTAGTCAAGGCTTTTTCTGCGTCATCATTTATTAAATTTATATCTACATTATATTTATTAAAATTTTCCTGAGCGATATGAGCCATATCTTCTGATAACTCTATTGTAGTAATTTTAGCATCAGAATACTTATCAAAGACCAAAGAAGAATAGCCTATTGCTGTTCCTATTTCCAGTATTGATTTTGGTCTTTTAATAGCAAGTAGACTCTTAAGAAATTCCTTAGACTCAAGTTTCATAATAGGGACATTTTCTTTTTCCGCAAACTTTCTTAGTTCAAGGAAGTCACAATCTATTATTATATCTTCAATAAATGATGAAATGTATTCATTATTTATACGATTCATTACTCTCCAACTCTGATATAACTGGCAGTATCATTGGATCACGACCTAATTCGTTGTAAATATAAGATTTCAAGTCCTCTCTAATCTTGTATTTAATCTGACTTATAGCTCGAATTTCCTTATCCGCACACTTTTTAATTGATCTTAATACTATATCCTTTGCATTTTCTATGATATCTTGATTTTCTTTAACATAAACGAAACCACGAGATACAATATCAGGACCAGCTAGTAATTGTTGGGTATGTTTATCAAAGGTTATTGAAACAACAACTAATCCATCTTCAGATAAGTGTTTTCTATCCTTTAGAACAATGTTACCAACATCGCCAATTCCAGAACCATCAACTAGGATATTACCAGCTTGAACTCTGCCATTAATAGCTCCATGTTTTTTTGTAAATTCATAAACATCACCGTTTTTACCAATCAAAATATTTTCCTTAGGCTGACCCATATCTTCAGCTATTTCGGCATGTTTTTGTAACTGCCTTACTTCACCGTGGGCTGGAATAAGGTATTTTGGTGTAACCAATTGATACATCAATTTAATCTCTTCTTGGCAAGCGTGTCCTGAAGCATGTACTTTCGCAAGAGATGAGTAAATAATCTTACAACCTATTTTTGTTAGATTGTTTATAGTATTATTAATTGCCATCTCATTTCCTGGAATTGCTGAAGATGACAAGATTACCGTATCTGTTTCATTTAGGTTTATTTGTTTATGTTCTCTATTAGCCATTCTAGTAAGTGCTGATAGAGGTTCACCTTGGGTTCCTGTTGATAGAACTACAATTTCATCGTCAGCATAGTTTTTGATATTTTTCATATCAATTAGAGTATTGCTTTTTACTTTTAGATAGCCTAATTCACTGGCAATTCTTACGTTATTAAGCATTGACCTACCAGATAGGGCCACTTTCTTATTGTATCTTTCTGCTGCATAGATAATTTGTTGAACCCTATGAAGGTTTGATGCAAAAGTAGCAACGATTATTCTTGACTTAGCTCTTCCAAATATTTGTATAAAGGTATCCCCTACAGTTTTCTCACTTAGGGAGTATCCTTCTCTTTCAACATTTGTACTGTCCGCAAATAGGGCTAATACTCCTTTTCGTCCTAATTCTGCAAGTCTTTGAATATCTGTTGGGTCATTGTCAATCGGAGTGAAGTCCATCTTAAAGTCACCAGTAAATATTACTGTTCCAACAGGAGACTTCACAGCTATTGAGCAAGCATCAGGTATTGAGTGGCTCACTCTAATAAATTCAGCACTCAAAGATCCAACTTTTACAGTATTATTTACATTTACCATCTTAATTTTGTTAGGATTTAAACCGTGCTCTTTAAATTTATTTTCTAATAAGCCCTTAGTTAGCTTTGAACAATATACATTTGTATCAATGTTCTTTAGGAAATATGGTATAGCTCCAATATGGTCCTCGTGACCATGAGTTACAAATATTCCTCTAAGTTTATTTTTATTTTCTTCAACATAGGTAAAATCTGGAATTACTATATCTACTCCCAACATTTCAGCATCAGGGAAGGTCAATCCACAATCTATCATGATCATATCATTTCCATATTCTACCAATGTACAGTTTTTACCTACTTCTTGTAACCCTCCAAGAGGGATTATTCTTAATTTTTTGTCATTTTGCATTATTACTCCTTGTTTTTTTGACAATCGGAGCAAGTACCAAAGATTCTTAATGAATAATAATCTAAATCAAAATTAAATTCCTTTTTTAAAGATTCTTTCATTTCATCTTTAGATAGAAATTCTTCTTCTATTATCTTACCGCAAGTAGTACAAATTATATGATCGTGGTGATTATTTTTAGGATCGATAAGTTCGTAAGTATAGGCTTGGTCGGTAAATTCTTGTTTATTTACAATTCCAAGTTCTTCAAATATATTTAAAGTTCTATAGATAGTAGCAATACCTACTTGCTTATGTTCTTGATGTACTATTGAAAAAAGTTCTTCTGGCGTAATGTGTTTTGCCTCAGAATTTTTTAATGCGTTAAAGATAATCTCTCTTTGTTTAGTAAATTTTTGGTTATTTTCTTCAAAAATTTTTCTAATCTGATCAGTATTCATCGACATCTTCTTTCATTTCTTCATAAATTTCTATGAGCTCATCTAATAAATCCTGGTCTTCTATGGATCTTAGTTCAATCTCGTTATTTTTTTCAATAACTTCTACAATTAAAATAAGCTCATCTTCTACTTGTTTTAAGGCAGCATAATTCGCCTCATCTACTCCGAATGTATCTAATATTTCAAATTCGACTTCATTATTTTCTTCATCGAGCAAAATAATATTATCCATTTTTTCTCCTATCCAAATATGTTTGAAGTATGAAAGTAGCCGCAATTTTATCTATATATTTTTTACGATTTTCACGTCTAACTTCCATATCCATAAGAACAGCTTCTGATTGAATAGTAGTCATTCTTTCATCTTCATAGACAACTTCGACATCTACTTGTTTTTTTAGTAAATCTACAAAACTTATAACTCTCATAGCTTGTGGGCCTATTGTATTATTCATATTTTTAGGTAGGCCAACTACTATTAGATTCACATCATTTTCTTCGACTAATTGCTTAATTCTTTCGATGTCTACACTTGCCTTTTTTCTTTTTATTGTTTCCAGAGCATTTGATAATAAAAACATAGGGTCACTTAGAGCAACCCCAATTGTTTTATTACCAACATCTAGACCCATTATTCTACTCATTGATATACTTCTCTAGTAATTCTTCGAGTATACGATCACGGTCTACTGTTCTTATTAACTTTCTAGCACCGTTATGGGCAGTGATATAAGTTGGATCACCTGATAATAAATAGCCTACTATTTGACCAGTTGGTTTGTATCCTTTATCTTCTAATGATTTATACACTGTTGTTAGAATTTCTCTAATATCTTTTTCTTGATTTTTATCTGCCTTAAATAGCATGGTCTCATTGAAGTTATTTTTATCAGCCATAATATCTCCTTTAAATTATTTCACTGACTTTTTCTAAAGCTTCTTCTAGCTTAGAAATATCTTTTCCTCCGGCTTGAGCAAAGTTCTTCTTGCCTCCACCATTACCTCCAGTAATTTGAGCAATTTGTCTTACTATTTTACCAGCATTGTACTTATCAGTAAGTTTATCATCAACAGAAACTGTAAATACAATCTTATCACTAACTGAAGCAAACACTATTATAAGATTATCAATAGATGACTTTATCCTATTTTCATAGTCTCTTAACTCGTCCATTGAAGCATTTTCAAATTTCTTAACTAATAAATTTATACCCTTAATTTCTTTTACGTCTTCTTTTAGTTCGCTAACTATATCAGAACTATTTGTGGATTTTAATCTACTATTTTCTGATTTTAGCTTTTCAATTTCTTTTTCTAGGCTATCTATTCTATTAGTTATATTATTTGTGTTAGTGTTTAATCTTTCTGCTACTTGATCTAGTTTGTTAGCTCTATCATTGAGATACTCAAATGCTTTCTTACCTGTAAGAGCTTCAATTCTTCTTACTCCAGCAGATACAGATGATTCTTGTTTAATTTTAAACATTAAAATATCGCTTGTGTTATTTACATGGCAACCACCGCATAGCTCTATGGAGTAATCGCCCATAGAAACAACTCTAACCTTATCTTTGTATTTATCTTCGAATAAGCCAATGGCTCCCATTTTTTGAGATTCTTTGTAATCTACTATTTCTTTTGTGACAAGCTCTTGCTTAACAATCTCTCTGTTAACAATCTCTTCAACTTTGTCAATTTCCTCTTTTGTTAAAGCTCTGTTGTGAGAAAAATCAAATCTCAATTTGTTTTCATCTACCAATGATCCTGCCTGTTTTACATCTTCACCTAAGACGTCTCTTAAAGCTTGATCTAGTAAGTGAGTTGCAGAGTGATTTCTTTGTATAGCCAGTCTCTTATTTCTATCAACCTTAAACTGAGCATCATCACCAACATGAACAGCTCCTTCAACAACTTCGATATAATGGAAATAAATATCTTTTTGCTTTTGTACGTCTATTACTCTAGCCTTAAAGGAATCGCCTAATATTAGTCCAGTATCAGCTACTTCACCGCCGCCTTCCGCATAAAATGAAGTCTTATCACTGATTACTATACCGTTATCTCCCTCATTTAGCGAAGAAGATTCTGAGTTTTCTTTGAACAAGTTTAAAATTCTAGCTTTTATATCTAGATTATCGTAACCGACAAAGCTGGTTTTCGCAATTCCATCTGTATTTATATTATCAAGTGACCAGCCTGCATCTTTCTTTCTAGCTTCCCTTGCTGTTTGCTTTTGAATTTGCATTTCATCATTAAATGTCTTCTGATCAACATCGAGATTCTTTTCTTCTAGTATCTCTTTAGTTAAGTCTAATGGAAATCCATAAGTATCGTAGAGTTTAAATGCTTCTTTACCTTCAAGCACTTTCTCTTTGATTTTTTCCATTTTTGATATTAAAGATTCTAGCCTTTCTAGTCCTTGGTCAATTGTTTTCTGGAATCTTTCCTCTTCATCTCTTATTACAGATTTAATTTTTTCTCTATTTGCATCTAGTTCATCGTATTCAACTTTGTAGGTATCTATAACTTTATCTACAATATCAGTTAAGAATTCGCCTTCTATTCCTAAAAGCTTACCATGTCTGTAAGCTCTTCTAATGAGTCGTCTTAGTACATATCCCCTTTTTTCATTTGAAGGCATAACTCCATCACAAGTTAGGAAAGTCATAGCCTTAGCGTGATCTGCAATGACTCTTATAGATACATCATCTTTCTTACTTTCCTTATATTTCTTATTTGATAATTTCTCAATTTCTGAGATTATAGCAGCCATAACATCAATTTCGAATATATTATCCTTATCTTGTAAGACCATCGCGATTCTTTCAAGACCCATACCTGTATCAATGTTTGGGTGGGCAAGTGGTGTATAATTTCCCTGACTATCTTTGTTGAACTGGGTAAATACAAGATTCCATACTTCCATAAATCTATCCGAGTCATCATTTCCTGGCTTATTGTCATTTTCATCGATAGCCCTACCTGCTCCCCTATCCACAAATATTTCTGAACAAGGACCACAAGGACCTACTTCAAGCTCCCAAAAGTTATCTTCTTTACCTTCTCTTAGGATTCTTTCGCTATCAAGACCTATCTCATCATGCCATATTTTATAGGCTTCTTCGTCTTCTTTAAATACTGTAACCCATATGTCATCTTTAGAAATCTCAAGTTCTTTGGTTAGGAATTCATAAGCCCAGGTTATAGCTTCTTTTTTGAAATAATCACCAAATGAGAAGTTACCCAGCATTTCGAAGAATGTTCCGTGACGTTCGGTCTTACCTACTCTTTCTATATCGGCAGTTCTTACACATTTTTGTGACGATGTCGCTCTATTGTTTTTCATCTTTTTTTCGCCAGTAAAGTACTTTTTAAGTGGCGCCATTCCAGCATTGATTAATAATAAAGAGTCATCATCTATAGGGATTAGTGGAAATGATTTTAGAAGTGTATGACCCTTCTCATTTCCAAAAAAATTCAAATATTTGCTTCTTAACTCATTCATTCCTAAGTTTTTCATTCATTTACCTCAAACTTCCTGATTTATCATATTTTTTAAACTAATAGAGTCGACTGCTTCATTTATTACCTTATCTATTCTGTCAAAGACAAAATACGCATCGCATTTATCATCACAAAAGTGATCTCCGCTCACGCAGTCGCTCATGGTTATGTTGCCCTCGAGAACTCTTAAAACCTCACCTACAGAAATCTCATCAAGATCTCTTGTGATTTTATATCCTCCCTTAGGCCCTCTAGCGGATGTGATTAAGCCATCATTTTTAAGTAGCCTTATCAACTGTTCTAAATAATTCTCTGATAGGTTTAGCTTATCACTCATCTCTGATACAGAGATATATCCCCTATCTTTATTACTAGCTAGATAACACATAGCCCTTAGTCCATACCTGCCTCTTGTCGATAGTTTCATTATATTCTCACCTATATTGTAATCAAATCCTTTAAGGCTTCATAAAATTTATCGCCTATTCCAGTAACATTCTTAATATCTTCTATTTTCTCAAACTTATTTGAACTTCTATACTCAATTATAGCATCTGCCCTCTTATCTCCTATGTTAGGTAAGCTCATAAGTTCTTCTTTACTGGCGGTATTAATATTAATAAGTTCAGATTTGCTACTAACACTTATATTTGCAGCCTGATTAGGATCAATATTTTCTAATGAATTCTCTTCATCGATATTAGGTATGTAAATTTTCATTTGATCTTCTAATCTTTGAGCAAGATTAAGTGTTTTATCACTTGCCTTGTCAGTTAATCCACCAGCTTCCTCAATCAAATCCTCAAGTCTATCTCCATCTTTAATTTGATATACCCCAGGTTTGTTGATCTCGCCTGATATATAAACTTTTTTTATCGAATCATCTATAGATTCTTCTTTAATAGATTCGATATTATTATCCACATCAGTTATATTCTCCTCATCTACCAAGGATATTTTATCAGATTTATCAAAAATTCCTCCTATATTGTTTGAATATGCGAAATTAGCTATCAAGATAAAAACTGCTATTATTAAACCGTAAATAATTTTATCTTTTTTATTATCAGACATAAAATACTCCTAGAAATCTATGAGAGCTTAGTTCTCCCATAGATTATCTAAATCATAAAATTCACGTTGTTTTTGAGTGAATATGTGTACAATTATATCTCCAGCATCTAGGAGTATCCATTCTCCTTCTCTTAGGCCTTCCTTTGATAGAATACTATATCCTTCCTTTTCTAAATCGTCCTCTATATAATCAGCTAAAGCTCTCGTTTGATTGATACTTCCACCACTTGCTATTACAAATTTATCAGCAATAGATGAAGAGTCTAAGTCTATAACTTTTACATCTTCAGCTAATTTATCATCTAATGTTTTTAAAATAGTTTCAAGCTTTTCCATTTTTCTCCTTTATTAAATAATTTCTTGCCCTAAGTGTTAAAGGATCAATAAAAGAATCTATATCTATTAGGTATTTTATGTTGTGGTTTAAACATTCCAAAACTCCTGCATCTAGGTCGATTAATGATTTTTTCCTAATTTCATCTACTCCAGGATATGATCTTTTATCCTCTATTGCATCAGCTAAGAATACAATTTTTTCTAAAAGACTCATATTTTCCTTTCCGGTAGTATGATATTTGATAGCTTTTATTATCTCCTCATCTTTAATATTATACACTTTTTTCGCAACTTCTGCTCCTAAAAAAGAATGAATTACAGATTTTGATGAATCAGGGTCAATTTCCTTAAAATTGTCTATATTAAGCTCTTTCATATATCTTTCTTCGTTATACTTTGCGCAGTCATGTAGGAAAGCAGCAGTTTTAACCTTCTCCTTATCGACATTCTGTCCTCGGCTTAATTTTTCTGCGCACTCCATAACCCTTATGCTATGTTTATATCTTTTCTCACCAATATCTGAAATTAATCTTTCCTTATATAATTTATAATCAAACATATAAGCCTCTTTTTTCTATAATATATCTAACATTATCTCTAACTAAATATTTAATACTTAGCTTATTTTTTACCAGATTTCTTATAAGAGTTGAGGATATATTAATGTTGAGGTTATTAATTAAAAAGATGTTAGGATTATCTTTTTTGATAAGTTCAACCTTTTCCACTAACTTACTATCTTTATCTATATTACTTCTTGTAAATACAATAATATTTTCATCTAAGATATCATCATAGTTTTTCCAAGTATCTATAGTTAAGAAGGAATCCTCTCCCATTATATAAAATATATCGTCATCTTTGAAGGCTTTCTTGAAATACCTTATCGTCTCATGAGTATATCTGACACTATCATCGGTAGATTCGAAGGTAGATAGAACGATTTTATCATTATCTTTTATGGCCTCACTAACCATCTCAACCCTTATATTTGTATCTGTTTTCTTCTTGTGCTTTTTGTGTGGAGGATTTGAACTAGGTAAAATAATTACTCTATCAAGCTTCATGAAATTGATAGCATTTTCTATCACTATCAAGTGGCCTACATGAATTGGGTCAAAAGTCCCCCCATATAGTCCTATTCTCATTATAGCTCGTATTTATTATCGTTGTTTTTTCTGTAAATTGTAAATATTGAACCTAGGTGAGAAATAAATTCAGATCCAGTATTTTCAATAATAGTATCAATGATTTCTTCTTGGTCATCCATATTATTGTTTAAAATTTTTATCTTAATAAGCTCACGCGCTTCTAATGCTTCATCTATAGCCTTAATCAATTCGTCAGTAACTGAAAACTTTCCAATATTAATTACTGGTTTGAAATCATGTGATTCTTGTTTCAATTTTGCTCTTTGCTTACCTGTTAACATATATTCTCCTATTCATAATATTCAAATACCAAGTCTCCAAAGGCAACACTGTCACCTTCTTGGATTCCCATTTCTTTTAATTTATCAAAAACTTCCATCTCTCTCAAAGTTTTCTCGAAGTACATCTTGCCATCGTAATCCTCTAGGTCGACCTTTTCTAGTAATTTATCAACTCTTTTCCCATCAACAACAAAAATATCATTTTCTTTTCTAAAGTTTAAGTCGTATTCAATTTCTCTGTCGTAATATTTGTCCAAGAATTCTGTATCAACTTCTTCCATAGGATCAAATTCTTTGATATCACTTTTCGCCAACAGCTCTGATATAGCATCTACTAATTCCTTGATTCCTTCAGTTGTAGCTGCAGATATCTTATATATATCATACTTATCAGAAAACTCTTTGATGAATTCATCCGCGTTATTGTTAAAATCAAGATCTGACTTATTCATGGCTATAATCATTGGTTTTTGGGCTAGCTTTTCGTTGTATAATTTCAATTCTTCATTAATCATTTTGAAATCTTCTATAGGATTTCTACCCTCTATTCCAGAAATATCTACAAGGTGAACTAAAACTCTACATCTTTCGACATGTTTTAAGAAGTCATGACCTAATCCACTACCGTCACTTGCTCCTTCTATAAGACCTGGAATATCAGCCACAATAAATGATCTTTCACTATCGATATTTACAACTCCAAGATTTGGATCTATAGTAGTAAAGTGATAATTGGCAATCTTTGGTCTAGCCTTACTAATTACAGAAATCAAGGTTGATTTTCCTACATTTGGTAGTCCAACAAGACCAACATCCGCCAGTATTTTAAGTTCGAAAATAACTTCTATTTCTTGACCGCTTCGACCTAATTCTGCAAAGCGTGGTGCCTGGCGTATTGAGTTTTTGAAGTGGACATTTCCTCTACCACCTCTACCACCTTTGGCTATAACATACTCTTCCCCATCCTTGTTTAGGTCTTTTATTATAACTTCGCTATTAGCTTCCCTAACTAAGGTTCCTACAGGGACTTTTATTATTAAATCATCACCCTTTTTCCCGAATTTCTTCTTCTTACCACCAGCTTCACCATTTTGAGCCTTATATTTAGTTTTATATCTAAATTCATCAAGAGTTGAAAGATTTCTTGTAGCTTTTATAATTATAGAGCCACCGTTTCCTCCATCACCACCTGCAGGACCACCGTTTGGTTCGTACTTCTCTCGTCTCCAAGCAACAGCTCCATTTCCTCCGTCTCCTGCCTTAAGACTAACTCTCGCATAATCTATCATAATTAAATCCTCTCATTAAAAAAGGCTTGCCAATTGGCAAGCTCTGACTTTCTAAGCAATGTCTGCTTCAGCGTAAACAGAAACTTGTTTTTTGTCTCTGCCCTTTCTTTCGAATTTAACAACACCTTCACATGAAGCATAAAGAGTATCATCAGCACCCTTTTTAACATTGTTACCTGGGTGGATTTTTGTTCCTCTTTGTCTAACTATGATTGTTCCAGCGTTAACAAATTGTCCATCGCTTCTTTTAACACCTAGTCTTTTAGCATTGGAATCTCTACCATTCTTAGATGAAGAAACTCCCTTCTTGCTTGACAATCTTTGTAAATCTATGTTTAATATCATTTCATGTCTCCTTATAATTTAATTTTACGTAATCGCTATAGTTACCTAACAAAGTTTGTATTCCAGTTTCAAAATAGTCAAATACAACATCAACTTCCTTTGATTTTTTAGAAGTTTCAAGCTTAAGTATATCGCCGTCATCTATAAAATCGACATCTGTCACATACTTATCTAAAGTATTTATGCATGTATATGCCAGAATTGTAACTGCAGAACAAACTATGTCTGTGCCATGCTCAGCAAAATCAGCATGACCTCGAATTTCATATCCTACTGTTCTTCCTTCTTTGATTAATAAATCAACATTAATCATTAAAGGCTAATGCTATCAATTTTTACTAAAGTATAAGGTTGTCTGTGACCGTGTTTTTTTCTGTATTGTTTTTTAGGTTTGTATTTGAATACAACAATTTTCTTATCTTTATTTTGATCTTCAACTGTTGCTGTTACTTTTGCGTTTTCGATTACTGGAGAACCAACTTTAACTTCATCTCCAGAAACTAAAAGTACTTGGTCAAATTCAACGGTGTCACCAACTTCGTAAGGGAGTTTTTCAACTCTTACTAAGTCACCTTCTGATACTTTGTATTGTTTTCCACCTGTTTTAATTATTGCGTACATGGAAACCTCCTATTACTAAAATTCTCGCCAGTGTTGGGGATCAGCACCCGGACTGAGCGGTTTACTTGATTATAATACTATCTTTAACTTATATGTCAAGCAATTTCTATGATTTCCATAGTATCTATAGCTTGATTTTCTAGTTCTTCTATATCTAGGTTTTCTTCTGACTTTTCTATATATTTTAGTTTTGGCTTTGTGACTGGTGAGTCTGGCGCAAAAATAGAACAGCAATCGTCATATGGTTCGATTGCCTTTTCATAGGAATCTATTTTCTCAGATATTTCTATGATATCTTTCTTATCCATAGCAATGAGAGGTCTAAGTATTGGTAGTTTACTGGAATCGTTGATAACAGAAACCGACTCTATAGTTTGGCTTGCAACTTGTCCGAGACTTTCTCCTGTTATCAGGGCCTGATAAGAGTATTTTTCGGAAATTTTATTAGCGATTCTTATCATAAATCTACGTGACAGTATTGTCGTTTCTCTTCTAGGACAATTTTTGCTGATTGCCTTGTATATCTCAGCAAGATTTACCGAGTAAACCGTCATCTTGCCCGTATAGGCTGATAGAATTTTTGCAAGATCCATTGCCTTTTGATGGGCTCTTTTTGATGTAAATGGATAAGAGTGGAAGTGTATAGCGTTGATATTCATTCCTCTTTTTGCCATAAGAAATCCTGCTACTGGTGAGTCTATTCCTCCAGATAATAACAGAAGTCCCTCTCCACCAGAACCAAGAGGAAGTCCTCCGAGACCTTCAACCCTCTTTATGTAGATATAGGCTTTTGATTTTACATCTATAAATACAGTAAAGTCAGGCTTATGTATATCTACATTTAAGTCATTGTACTTTCCTAGGATATCTCCACCTATTTTTGCACTCAACTTAGGTGATGTTAGAGCAAATGATTTGTCAGTTCTTTTGGATTCCACCTTAAAGGTCGTATCCTTATCAAAATCATAATATTTGACTAAATCTATGCTAGTCTTACTTATATCTTCAACTGTTTTCTCACATCTAACAACTTCAGATATATAAACTATTCCAAATACTTTTTTTATTTCTTTAATTAATCTATCAAACTTGTCTCTATCAGCTTTTATATATAATTTTGATGATTCTTGGAACATATCATCATAGCCTATATCTCTGATATTTCTCTTTATATTGTTTATGGCTGTTTTATAAAAGGTATTTCTATTTCTTCCTTTTAGAAATATCTCACCAAAACTTACTGCTAGAAACCAATCCATTAAAACACCTCCCTAATCATCTCAATTCCTTCTTTTAAAACTTCAACAGTTTTATTAATATCGTCCATACTTGTATCGTATGAAAAAGAAAATCTAATAGCTCCATCTATATAATCTTTATCAATTCCCAAAGCTTTTAGTATCCTATTATCTTCTCCCTTAGAACAGGCAGATCCAGATGATACAAAAATCCCTTTATCTTCAAGATAATGAACCAAAACCTCAGATTTAATATTTTTAAAACAAACGTCTAAAACATAGGCAGAGGAGTTCTCCTTAGGTGAGATTATATAATAATCATCTATACTTTCTTCAATCGCCTTTCTAAGGGCGTGGTTAAGTTCCTCAATATATTTGTACTCGTTATTCATAAGCTGCTTTTCTAGGGCAACTCCTGCAGCACAAATAGCAGGGTGATTTACGGTTCCTGAAGATACAATTTCTTGCCTTCCCCCATAGATAACTGGTTTGATCTTAGATAGAATATTATTTCTTACATAAAGAATGCCAACACCCTTTGGTCCGTGAAACTTATGTGCACTAAAACTCATCAAGTCTACGCCAAGTTTATCAACATCACAAGAAATTTTACCGACAGCTTGGGTAGCATCTATATGCATACAAATATTTGGATTATAAGATTTTATGATTTTCGATATTTCCCTTACATCTTGAATCGTTCCTATTTCGTTGTTCACGTATATTATTGATACAAGCTTGACATCTTTATCTAACTTTTCTTTCAAATCTTTTAAATCGACAAAACCATATTTGTCATTTTTTAAAAATACTACTTCTTTGTAGTTATTATTTATAACAGCATCATATATAGATGAGTGCTCTATACTTGTTGTAATGACTTTGCTATCAGCAGATGCAAAAGATGAAACGACAATATTATTGGATTCGCTTGCTCCTTTAGTGAAGTATATTTCACTTTCTTTCGCATTTATAGCCTTTGCCATTATGTCTTTACTTTTTTTTATTAAATTTTCAGAATCCATGCCAAATGAATGAATTGATGAAGTATTTGCATAGCAATTTTCTTCTACTTCAACCATTTTATCGATGGCTTCCCTATACATTTTTGTAGTTGCTGCATTATCTAAATATATCATAGACTACTCCTTAACTTATTCATTATATTATAACGAAGTCTAATTACAAATTATAGTATAGTAATAATATGATTACACTAAAGAAAAGATATGAAGCTAAAAATTTAAAAGAAGATGAAATTATTTTAGATATAGAAACTACGGGCCTTGACTCTTCTATAGATAGCCTTGTATTGTTAGGTATAATTGAAAAAATAGATGGTAAGGCTTATATTTACCAATATTTTGCCCAAGATGATAGTGAGGAGCAAAGATTACTTGAAATTTATCAGAGAAAAATATCAGATAAAAAAGTAATAACCTATAATGGTGATACCTTTGATATACCTTTCTTAAATAATAGGCTTATAAAATACAGAGACTTCCCGCTACTACCACAAAGTTTGGACTTACTTAAGCTAATAAGGCCCTACAACAAGTTTTTTAATTTTGAATCACTTAAGCTTAATGATATTGAGAAACTTGCAGGTTTCTATAGGAATGACCCTTCACGTTACAAAACTTTCAGCAAATTAACTAATGATTTGAAAAGGCGTACAAATCATTATCCTATAATGAAGCATAATGAAAATGATCTTATTGCAACCGAGAAGATTGTCTATATAGAAAAATACTTTGAATATAAACTTTCAATTGATTCTACTTTATCTCCTATAACCTTATTAAACTGTGATATAAATAACGACGTTGCAAGAATTTCTCTAAGGTCTCAAAATCTTCTAAAGGAGTCTTATTATAATGGAGAAAATTATGAATTAATAATAAAAGGAAGAACAATTATAATTAATTTACAAGTTTTATATGGAATTCTTAATAGAGATGTTAAAGGTTATGTAAGTATAAATAATTTTGAGATCACAAATGAGACAAGTCTCAGTATTGACGAACATTTCTTAATAATAAGAGAAAATTTCAAATATAATTACAAAAATCTCCTAACTTTAGCAAAAAAAATAATCGAGAGTCAGCTCTGATTCTCGATTTGCCAGTCAATTTCGTCCATATTATTTGCTTTTAAGAACTCATTTGTCTTAGAAAAAACTTTTGATCCGAAAAATCCCCTATAAGCCGATAAGGGCGATGGATGTACTGATTTTAAGATAAGATGATTTTTATTTGTAATTAATCTTTCCTTTGATTTTGCATTTGCTCCCCAAAGGATAAATACCATAGGCTTTTCACGTTTATTCAATAACTCTATTATCCTATCAGTAAGTATCTCCCAGCCTTTTCCTTTATGGGAGTTAGGAGATTTTTCTCTTACAGTAAGAACTGTGTTTAAAAGCAGAACTCCTTGTTCAGCCCACTTGGTTAAATCTCCATTATCTGGTATAAACAGATCCAAATCATCATGTAGTTCTTTATAAATATTTAGCAAGGATGGAGGTATGGATACATCCTTTTTTACAGAAAATGAAAATCCATGAGCTTGACCCCTACCGTGATAGGGATCTTGTCCTAGAATTACGACTTTCGTATCCTCATAACTTACATATTTTAGCGCATTAAAAAGATCATACATATCGGGATATATATTATAATGCTTATATTCATTAATCAAAAACTTTCTGAGATTTTTGTAGTAAGGCTTCTCCCACTCCTCTTTTAGTAGCATCCTGCTGTTACCAAAATATCTGCAACATTAAATACTGGAAATTGTACAAAAGAAAATTCTAAAAAATCTACTACATATCCTTGGATAAGCCTATCATAGAAGTTACCTATAGCTCCAGATATAATCATTGCTAGCGATAAATTGAGGATCATAGGGCTTGTCTTTATATTTTTAATAAAATAATAAAGCAAATATATTACAATTGCAGTTGTAAGTATAATAAATATCAATCTCTTATCTTGTAAGATTCCAAAAGCCGCTCCTCTATTTTCAAGGTAGGTTAAATTAAAGACCTTTCCATCAATATTTTTTTCCATTAAGTTGTTAACTGCATAAATTTTTGTGAGCCTATCAATTACAAGACCCATTATTATAATTACTAAATATATCATATTAATTTCCTATATTCTATGTGATAGTTCCCCTTCTTGCTAAGTCCTTTTATCCTATCAAAGATAAATCTTCCTTCTCTTCTGATTGATATCATAGCACCTTCATCCAAATTATAACTTGGATCTGTTATAGTTTGATGATCTACCTTCACAAGCCTGTTATTTATTAAAATCTTAGCCTTAGCTCTAGAAGTATTTATGAGACTAGATACTATATTATCAAGTCTTACTGACGAAATAAAGCTAGTAGATGAAATGTAATCTTCTTTTTCTTTAATTAATTTACTTTCCTCTTTGATTTCAATCTTTATTCCTTCTCTTTTTATCTTGCTTAAATTATATTTAATAAAATTCGCTTCTTCTTCAAGTACTGCAAATTCTACTAACCCATCTAAGACCGATATATCTCCTATACTATTTCTGTCAATTCCCATATGGACTAAGGCTCCTAATACATCGGGGTGCTTGATTTCACTAGCATTGAAAGTGAGAACCTTTATATAATTACTTTCTTCTAAAGGGAGATAATAGTAGTTCGCTACAAATATTTTTCTTTCGCATTTATCATTACCACCAATAAATACGATATCTATGTTATTCTTTCTGGCAATATCTCCTATAACTTTTCTCTCAAATGGATCGAGAAAGAAGCTAGATACTTCTTGATTTGTATAAAATCCTCTCTCTAGAATGGATATAGCTTTCTTGATGTTAGACTTCTTAGCCTTATCCTTAATAAAATTTAAATTATATTCTAAACTCATAAAAAGAAAGATCGATTTATTAGATCGATCTATAATTGATTATAATTTCCTTCAGATATTTGATCAGTAACAGCCGGGTCTATTTGTATGCCGTTTGGGCTTATAACAAATATTCCTTTTGTAACTTTTTCAACCGTACCGCTTAAGGCATATACAGCACCACTTACGAAGTCAAAGATTTGTCTTCTTGTATCTGATTCAACCATCTCTAAGTTTAGGACAACTACCTTTTTGTTAAGGATATCATCAATTACTTTTGGTGCGTCTGTTTCATAATCTAATGGTTCTTGAATCGAAATTCTCATTGAACTTGATCCAGCAAAATTTTTATCACTCATTTTTACTACATTGTCTCCTCTTCTTGATGATTTAGAACTCTTGAATGAAGAATTATCCTTGAAGCTATCTATAAATGATGGCTTAAAACTTTCATCACTTTCTTCGCTCTTATAGCTTGAGTCTGAAAAATATGATTTATATGTTTCATTCTTCTCAGATTTATCTTTACTCTCTTCTTTTGTTTCTTCTTCTAGATCGTCGTAATACAACTGATCCTCATCGTAATCATCGTATTTGTCATCAATACCTATAAATTCTTTAAACCTATCTAACATAATTACTTCCTTTGCGTTTTTTATCTCTCTATTACATTATATCTTAATAAGAAGAATATTTCGAATTTAATATTCATTTTTTAAGTCTCTAGCCATCAAATCCTTAACAGATTGATGAGCTGACTTTCCTTCAAATAAAACCTTATAGATTTCATAAGTAATAGGCATTTCAATATTTTTTTCTTTAGAAAGTTCATAGACTGCTCGAGTAGTAGGTATACCTTCTACGACCATATTTACCTTAGCTATGCTCTCTTCAATGCTATATCCTTCACCAATAAGTCTTCCAGCCCTATTGTTTCGAGAAAGATTACTAGTAGCCGTAACAATAAGATCACCAATTCCAGCAAGACCGTTTATAGTCTTCTCACTCGCGCCAAAGCTAGTGGCAAATCTTTCCATTTCATGAATCCCCCTTGTTATAAGAGCAGCCTTAGAGTTATCTCCATAAGATAAGCCATCGGCCATTCCTATGCCAAAGGCAAGTATATTCTTGATACTTCCTCCTATCTCTACTCCAATAACATCTGTAGATGTATATACCCTAAAGTAATCTCTATTAAAAATATCTTGAATATCCTTAGCTAGATTTATATCATTTGATGCACAAACAAGTGTAGTTGGCATCTCTTTTATTACTTCTTCTGCATGGGATGGACCGCTCACAATAGCGTAATTAATATCTCCTAATACATCTTCCAATATTTCTGATATCCTAAAGTGAGTTTTAAGCTCAAGTCCTTTAGATAAATTGATTATAACCTTACTCTCATCAAAGAAAGGGCCTAGATTTTCGTAAACATTTCTGATACTTTGAGTTGGAATTGCATTAATTATATACTTGTTTTCTAAAGTGTTTTTGATATCCGATGTTGCTCTTACATTTTCATTTAATATTTTTTCTGGAAAATATTTTGAATTGATATGCCTTGTATTAATAGCATTAACTACATTATTATCCCTGGCATACATGAGAATATCATAATTGTCGCTTAGAAGATTTGCAATAGCAGTAGCCCAACTGCCTGAACCTATTATCGATATTTCCATAAGACTCCTTAAAATATTTTCTTCTCTTCTCCGAGTTTTAACCTTCTAATATTATCCTTGTGTTTGTAAACAACCATGCTAGCTATCAAAATAATAGCTAGAGAAATATAGCTTAACTTGTAGGTGAAAACTGCAAGAATTGCTGCAATCACTGTTGTTATTATTGATGATAGAGAAACAATCCTAAATATAAGTACCAAGACAATAAATATTGTCAAAAGAACTAGGGCAAATCTATAATCTATCTGAAGAAGTGCACCAAAAGATGTAGCAACTCCCTTTCCAGACTTAAACTTGAGTACAAAGCTATACATATGTCCTATAACTACGAAAAACATAGCTAAAGCTTGACCTAGTTCTCCCCCGAATTTTTCTCCTAAATAGCAAGCAAGGCTTCCTTTTAGAAAATCAAAAAGAAAGGTTGTAAAGCCAGCAAGTCTACCAAAATTTCTTAAGGCATTAGTGGCTCCAACATTACCTGATCCGAGCTTTCTTAGATCAGTCTTAAAAATCACCTTTCCTATTATAAAACCAAAAGGTATTGATCCTAATATATAAGATAATATAACAATCAGTGCAATCATTTTTGTTCACCTTTTTGTTTGAAAACAAAACTGAATGGCACTCCTACAAGGCTGTAATTTTGTCTGATTTGGTTTTCTAGGTATCTAGTATATGAGAAGTGAACAAAGTCCCTATCGTTTATTGAAAGCATAAACTTAGGAGGTGCAGTAGATACCTGTGACATATAGTATATCTTAAGCCTCTTACCCTTATCTTGTGGTGGTGGGTTAAGTAATATAGCATCTTGTAAAATATTATTTAACACACCAGTTTTAATTCTTGTATGGTAATTATTAGATACAACTTCAAATAAGTCTAATAATCTATCAATTCTTTTATTTTCTAGGACTGAAATAAAGACTATTGGAGCATAAGGAGCAAAAGAGAGTGTATCTCTAATATCCTTTTCCAAATTTCTCATTGTATTTGTTTCTTTATCTACTAGATCCCACTTATTGACAGCTATTATTATGGCCTTTTTTTGATTGTGAGCATATCCTGCAATTTTTGCATCTTGCTCGGTAACTCCAACATTTGCATCAATGAGGAATAAGCATATCTCTGAACTATCGACAGCATCAAAGGTCCTTTGATTAGCATAGTATTCTACATTTTCCTTAACTTTGGATTTTCTCCTAAGTCCTGCTGTATCAATCAAAACATAATTGTGGTCATTGTATTGCCAGTAGCTATCTACGGCATCCCTTGTTGTACCTGCAATATCTGTAACTATCATTCTCTCTTCGTTTAATAGGAGATTGACCAGAGATGATTTTCCTGCATTTGGTTTTCCAATAATAGCAATTCTTGTTTCATCTTCTATCTGATCAAATGAAGAAAAGTCGATGAAAGAAACTATCTTATCTAATAAATCTCCCAAGCCCTTGCTTTGCTCAGCAGATATCATTGACATATCATCAAAACCAAATTGGTAAAAGTCATATATATCATCAGGAATTTTGAATGAGTCTAGCTTATTTGCAACTATAATAACTGGTTTATTATACTTTCTAATTTCGTTTGCTATGTCGACATCGTAAGGATTGACTCCCTCCTTGCCATCCACAACAAAAAGAATAAGATTTGTCTCTATTAGGGCCTTTTCTACTTGGGCTTTGATCTCAGTATTCATTACTTCTTTGTTAGATATATCAAGACCTCCGGTATCTACTAGCAAAAACTCCTTGTTTTGCCACTCAACCTTATCTACAATCCTATCCCTTGTAACTCCAGAAATGTCTTCAGTTATTGATTTTCTCTTGCCTACAAGTCTGTTGAACAAGGTACTCTTTCCTACGTTCGTCCTTCCCACAAGAGTTACTATCGGCATTTTCATATTTTTTCTCCATATATCGGGAATCTATTAGTAAGATTTACAACTTCCTTTCTAATATTTTCCACAGTATCTTCTTTCTTCAAAGTCTTCTTAATCAAGTTAACTATAGTTTCCATTTCACTTTCCTTCATTCCCCTCGTAGTAACTGCAGCAGTTCCTATCCTTAATCCACTTGTTATATTTGGGGATAGTTCTTCGCCAGGAATAGTATTTTTGTTAGTTGTAATATAGACTTCATCAAGTAAGTTTTGAGCTTCTTTTCCAGTTATTCCAATATTTCTTAAATCTATGAGTAATAGATGGTTATCGGTTCCTCCAGAAACTAAGTCAAAGCTATTATTCTTAAAGGATATTTCCATTTGTTTAGCATTCGCCTTTATCTGTCTGGCATAGATTAGCCAACTAGGATCTAGATTTTGCTTAAATCCAATAGCCTTTGCTGCTATAATATGTTCTAATGGCCCTCCTTGAAGACCAGGAAATACTGCCTTGTCTATTTTTTTGGCCCATTTTTCCTTGCAAAGAATAATACCTGACCTAGTCCCCCTTAGTGTTTTGTGGGTGGTAGTTGTAACTACATCACAGTAATCAACAGGACTCATGTGCTCACCACAAACGACAAGGCCTGCAATATGAGCAATATCTGCCATAAGAAGGGCACCGACTTCGTCAGCTATTTCTTTAAACTTCTTAAAATCTATTTCTCTAGGATAAGCGCTTGCCCCACAAACTATAAGTTTTGGCTTAATATCTCTGGCAAGCTCTAAAACTTGCTCGTAGTCTATACATCCAGTATCTAGATCAACACCATAGTGATAGAAGTTATATCTTTTTCCCGAATGGTTGACCTTAGAACCATGTGATAGGTGGCCACCTTCATTTAAGTTCATGGAAAGTACCTTATCCCCATCTCCTAAGAGGGCAAAATAAGCCGCAGAATTTGCATCTGAACCTGAGTGAGCTTGGACATTAACATGATCAGCTCCAAATAGGGCCTTAGCCCTATCTATAGCTAATTGCTCTATGATATCAATGTTCTCACATCCACCGTAATATCTTCTTCCCGGAAGTCCTTCAGCGTACTTATTTGTTAGGATACTCCCATCAGCTTCTAATATTGCTTTTGACACATAATTTTCAGATGCTATGAGTTCAATATTTCTTTCTTGTCTTTCAAGCTCTTTTGTCAAGGCATGATAAACTTCTGAATCGAACTTTTCTATTTCTGAATAATTCATTATGCCTTTCTCACTCTCATCATATTTCTATTCTTTACATTTTTATCTAGTTTCTTCATAAAAATAATTGATATAGCGAAAAATATTGCTACTGATATTAAAGTCAATAGGTTAATATCCATAGATGTGTTTTTTAGAAATATATTAGGAATAAGAGCTCCCACCAACATCATAACTACTGGGACAATATAGACAGTAGCTGTTAATTTGCTTACTTCACTTGAAGATCCTTCAATAATTACATGATCGCCTCTTTTTAAATCTTCATATGAGAAAAGTTCAATTTCTGTAGTTTTCTTCTCAGCACAAGAGCCTTTGGCAGCACATGCTCCACAGGCCCCATTTCTAAAAATCTGTACTTTTAGATTGCCTTTGTTATTATCGATCACTATTCCTTCTTTTCTAACTGTATCCATAAAACCTACCTTAATTTTATATTGAGTTCTTCTAAAGCTTTCTCATCAACTATACTTGGTGCCTCTGTCAATGGACATGTAGCAGATTGTGTCTTAGGGAAAGCAATTATATCCTTTATATTATCAGTATTAGCAAAAAGCATCACTAATCTATCAAGACCATAAGCAAGCCCTGCATGTGGAGGTGTTCCATATTGAAGAGCTTCGATGAAGAATCCAAATTTGTTCTTTATATCTTCATCACTTAACTTAAGCGCCTCAAATACTTTTTCTTGGAGGTCAGAATTGTTAATTCTTACAGATCCTCCTCCCATCTCATCTCCATTTATAACTATGTCGTAAGCTTGTGTTCTTACTTTTTCTGGTTCAGTTAATAGCAAGTCTATATCCTCTTCATTTGGCATGGTGAATGGATGGTGTTGGGAAACGTATCTATCTTCTTCTTCGCTATATTCGAACATTGGGAAGTTCACAACCCAGCAAAGAGCGTATTCTTTTTCAATTAGATCATTATCTTTTGCTACTTTTCTTCTAAGAGCTCCCATAGCTTCAAGAACAGTCTTGTTCTTGTCTGCTCCAATTAAAATTAAATCTCCATCTTCCATTTCAAGCTTATCTTTTAGCCCAGCAATTACATCATCTGTTAAGAATTTCTTTATTGATGATTGGATATCTTCTGAGTATTTGATATAGGATAAGCCCTTTAAGCCGTAATCTTTAACAAAATCTGTTAATTTATCTAATTGTTTTCTTGAATAATTATCTGCAATATTCTTGAAGTTAATTGCTCTTACAGATCTGCCATCACTTGTATTATCAGCAAAAACCTTAAAATCGCTGTTTTCAAACACACTGCTTACATCTGTAATCTTATAGCCGTATCTTAAGTCTGGTTTATCAGATCCGTAAGATGTAATAGCTTCTGAATAATCCATCCTATCAATAGGAAGTTTTAGGTCATAGTCAGTGTATTTGTCAAACAATTCCTTCAATAGGCCTTCGTTCATCGCTATAACGTCATCTTGATCAGAAAAACTCATCTCAAGGTCAAGTTGAGTAAACTCAGGTTGTCTGTTAGCTCTTAAGTCTTCGTCCCTAAAGCATTTAACAACTTGGAAATATCTATCCAAAGAACCAATCATTAGGATCTGCTTTAGAAGTTGTGGCGATTGAGGAAGAGCGTAGAACTTTCCTTCATTTATTCTTGAAGGTACAAGATAGTCCCTTGCTCCTTCTGGGGTTGGCTTAGTTAGGAATGGAGTTTCTACTTCAGTAAAGTCGTTATTATACATATACTCCCTCATTGTCCTAACTATATCACTTCTTAACTTTAAATTTCTTTGAACAGATGGTTTTCTCAAATCTAAGTATCTGTATTTTAATCTTAAATTTTCACTAACATCATCATCGTCTTTTATATATATAGGAGGTGTCTTAGCCTTATCTAAAATATTTATTTTATCTGCTATTATCTCGATATCGCCTGTAGCTATATCAGGATTTTTAGATTCTCTTTCGTTTACCCTTCCTTTAACTTCTAGGACGTATTCTTGAGTTATAGATCTCGCCTTTTCATAATTGTCCTTATCGTCTTCTCTTACTACAATTTGAGTGATCCCTGTTTTATCTCTTAGGTCAATAAAAACTAGGGATCCTAAGTTCCTTTTCTTTGCAACCCAGCCCATCAAAACTACAGAATCTCCAACATTTTCGATTCTTAGGTCACCACACATATTTGTTCTTTTAAATTCCATACTACCTCCTATGATAAAAATGGATTGTTATTAAGTTCATAGCCTATATAAGTTTCATCTCCATGACCTGGATAGACTATTGTATCCTTATCAAATCCACCTAATTTATTTTTTATTGAATCAATTATTTGAGGATAACTTCCACCCGGAAAGTCGGTCCTTCCTATTGATAGCTTAAATAAAGTATCTCCAGAAAATATCATATCTTCGATTTTAAAAGACATCGAATCAATCGTATGACCTGGAGTCTTTATAGCTTTTATATTATACTCGCTAAAGACTTCGCCATCTGTTAAATATTCATCGATATCGACCTTGACATCATATGAATACGCTAGATTGTAGTCTTTATCGTTGGCAATGCTTAATGAATCTTCCGAAGCATATGCCTTAACCTTGTAAAGATTTTTAAAATGCTCTAGACCTAAGACGTGATCAAAATGGGTGTGGGTTTGTAGGATGAATTTAATTTTAATATTATTTTTACTTATATATTCCTCCACAGCCCTACTAGGATAGGCACAATCAACGATAAAACCTTCTTTATTCTCATCGCTTACTACATACATATTGGTCATTACTGGTCCTTCAATAAATCTTTTAACCTGCACTAAAGTATCCTTTCGCTATCTAAAATTATTGTTACAGGGCCATCATTTACTAGGCTTACTTGCATATGAGTTTGGAAGATCCCAGTTTTTACATTAAAACCTTCTTCCTTGAGCTCGTCTATTAGTATTTCATAATATTCTTTAGCCTTATCTGCTTTAGCTGACTGAGTAAATGATGGTCTGTTACCTTTTCTCGCATCACCATAAAGTGTAAACTGAGAAACCATTAGGATTTCTCCTCCTACATCCTTGAGTGATAGGTTCATTTTTTCATCATCGTCCTCAAATATTCTTAAATTTGAAATTTTCTTTTTTATATAAGCTAAATCATCTTTATCATCCGTATCTTTGACCCCAAGAAGAACCATAAATCCTGGTCCAATCTCGGATACCTTTTCGTTTTCTACTACAACACTTGCTTTACTTACTTTTTGTATTATTGCTCTCATTAATTCTTTATCCTATATACATTCTCCACAGTTTTAATAGATTTTAACTTAGTAATTACATCTGATAATTGGTCCATATTATTTACTTCAATCAGTAAGTCTATTGTTCCTTCGTCCTTATCAGCTCTTGCATTTATAGCCAAGATATTAACGTTTACTGTTGACATAAGCTTGGTTATATCAAAGAGTATAGAAGGAGAATTTGAAGTTAAAAGCTGAATTTTAACAGGGAATTTATCTTCCTTTGTATTTTGCCAATATACATCTATAAGCCTTTCAGGAGATTTCAAGTTTATAATGTTTGGACAAGTTTTTACATGGACAGATATTCCGTTTCCCTTTGTTATAAAACCTATGATTGGATCTCCAGGGACTGGTGTACAACATTTTGCAAGTTTAACTTCGACATTTTCGTCTAAATCGCTTACTCTAATTTCTCCAGATCCAGTATTTTTTATTTCTCCCTTGCTATAATCAATTGGCTTTTTAGCTTCTTCTTCCTTTTTCTCATCAACTTCAAATTTGATAAGTTTTTGTGTGATTTGTTCTACATTTGTCTTTCCATAACCAACGGATGCATACATTTCATCTTCTCCAGGATAGCCCAAATCACTTGCAATTTTCTCAAGCCATTCTTCTCTTAAAAGAGATTTGTAGCCTTGCCTATATTTTTTGATTTCCTTGATTACAGAATTTTTACCAATTTCTATATTTTCTTCTTTGTCATTTCTCTTGAAGAATTGCTTTATCTTGTTTTTAGCTTGGTTACTTTTTACAATATTAAGCCAGTCTCTAGATGGACCATGGGAATTTTTGCTAGTTATAATTTCTACCAAATCCCCAGTTTTAAGCTTATGTGTTAGAGGAACCATCCTTCCATTAACCTTAGCTCCCACACAACTATTTCCAACTTCTGTATGGATTTTATAAGCAAAGTCTATAGAACAAGCATCCATAGGTAAGGAATAAACTTCTCCCCTTGGTGAATAGACGTAAATTTCTCTTGAGAAGAAATCATTTTTCAATGTATCCATAAATTCTTTGTTATTTACGTCTTTCCCACCTTCTTGTTGCCATTCAACAATTCTTCTTAGAAAACTCATGGCATCATCAAAGTCAGATTTGGTGTTGTTATTTTCCTTATATCTCCAGTGGGCAGCAACTCCATACTCACATTCCTTGTGCATCTGTCTTGTTCTGATTTGAACTTCAAATGGCTTAGAATCTTCGCCAAAAACTGTTGTATGAAGTGATCTATAACCGTTTGGTTTAGGCTGGCCAACGTAATCTTTAATCCTATTTGGAATTGGCCTCCATAGGGAGTGGACCTTACCTAAAACGGCATAACATTCTGCAATTGTATCTACAATTACCCTAATGGCAGTCAAGTCGTAGATCTCATCAAAGGCTATACCATTTCTTTCCATCTTCTTGTTTATAGAATATAAAGATTTAGGTCTACCAGAAATCTCGAAATTTATGCTAGTTCCTTTAAGAGAGTTAGTCAAGGTATTAATTATTTCATTAATATAGGCTTCTCTCTCACGTCTTTTAACATTTACCATCTCAGCGAGTTCATAGTATTTTTCAGGTTCTTGGTATCTAAAACATAAATCCTCAAGCTCCCACTTAAGCGAGTATATTCCTAGTCTATGGGCAAGTGGGACATATATTTCTAAAGTCTCATCTGCTATTTGAATTTGTTTCTTTCTAGTCATGTACTCAAGTGTCCTCATGTTGTGGAGCCTGTCTGATAATTTTATCAATACAACTCTAACATCATTAGACATGGCCATGACCATTTTTCTGATATTATCGGCTTGTTTTTCTTCTCGTGAGGTATAATTCAAATTCTTTAGTTTTGTTACACCATCAACGAGAAAGGTTATCTCTTCACCAAATTCTTCAGCCATTTCTTCCCTTGTTACTGGAGTATCCTCCAAGACATCATGCATTAGTCCAGCACAAATTGTCTCATCATCAAGCTTCATATCAGATAACTTCCTAGCAACAGCTATTGGATGAATAAAATAATCTTCACCAGAATTTCTCTTTTGACCTCTGTGGTGAAATTCACCAAAATCGTAGGCTTTTTTGATTAGATTTACATCAGCATTCGGATTATTTTTCTTTATATCATCCTCAAATAATTCATATTCTTTATTAAAATCAGTTGCCATATCATCACCTTATATCAATCAATTTTATTTGTAAAGTCCTATTACCTCTGAACTCATTTACATCAGGATAATAAACTATATCAATTTTGTTACCCTTAATTTTCCCACCAAACTTTAAAGATAAATACTCATAATCATCAAGAGCATTGAACTTGATAGCATTATAATAGTTTCCGTTTTGGAATAATTTCATCCTCATGGTCTTTTTATCTTTTCCTATCATTGCAATGTCGGCTATATCTACACCCTTATTAGCAAAAATAGGTCTCGGATTATCCTTCCCAAAGGGGCTTAGACTTTCAAGACTTTCTGCAAACTCTAAAGAGAGATTTGATATTTTGATTTGAGTGTCGATATTAATGACTTCCTCCAAATCCTTTTTGCTAAGATTTGAGTTCTTATTCAAAAAAATTCTAAACTCATCCAAAATATCAACCTTAATTGATAAGCCGCACGCCATAGGGTGGCCTCCGAATGATTCCAATTTATCATCGAAAGGACCAATTGCATCGTGCATATTATAAGTCTCTATAGACCTGCCAGATCCTTTAAGAACTCCTTCTTTTGAAGAATTAGTAAGGATTATAGTAGGCCTATAATATTTTTCCTTTATCCTGCCTGCAACTATCCCACATATGCTTTCATCAATAGAAGGCTCATAAATAACAATAACATCATCTTTATCATAAGACTTATCTTCTGCAATCTTTATACACTTATTAATTCCCTCTTCAGTTAGGGACTTTCTTTTGTTATTTAGATTTACAAGTTCATTTGCATACTCATGTATCTTATCGATGTCTTCTTCCATCAAGAGCTCTATAGCCAGTTTTGCGGTGCTTAGTCTACCTGTTGCATTCATCAAAGGTCCTAGGATAAATCCTAAAGTGTACTCGTTAATTTCCTTCTTCCATCCTGCTTCTTCAAGTAGGGCTTTAATAGCATATTTTTCTGTTGCATTTAGTCTTTTTAATCCCTCTATAACAAATATTCTATTTTCATCAGTTAACGAAACAATATCGCAAACCGTTCCCATAGCAACATATTCGAGGAGAGAAAAAAGATATTCAAAATCTCCTTCAAGTTTCATATACAATGCTTGCATTAGCTTAAAGGCAACTCCTGCTCCACACAAGTCCTTGAAGGGATAACTGCTATCGAGCCTATGTGGATTAATTACACAATCAGCATCAGGCAAAATTTGGTTGACCCAACCATCATTATCTTCCTTTTCTATCTGATGGTGGTCAGTAACAATTACTTTAATATTATTCTCTTTGAGTTTCTTTACTTGGTCAAAACCAGTGATTCCATTATCACAAGTTATTACCAAACTTACCTTATCAGCTATAGCCTTCTCGCTCATATTATTTGAAATGCCATAACCATCTTCTACCCTATGGGGTATATCATAACTTATATTATCATAGTAAAATAATAAGCCATCAAGGAGAGTCATTACAGAGGCGATGCCGTCTTGGTCATAGTCTCCAAAGATTCGAATCTCTCCATTATTTTGTATTGTTTCAATTATTAAATCTATAGCCTTATCCACATCTTTTAACATAAAGGGGTCATGGAGTTTATCCAAGCTTGGATTAATAAACATATCAACGACAGATGGATCTACAATATCTCTATTGGCCAAGATAAGGGCTTCTAACTTAGTTATATCTTTGTTTTTTAAATTATTAATATAGTTTTCTTTCTTATTATATATATACCAATTAGCCATAGCCCTTCCTTTCTAATTATATAAACTATACTTCTTTAATCAATCTTATAAAGAAAAGAGGCCAAAGCCTCCCTCCTTAATTTGGTCTATCAATTATCTTTTTGATTGAATCTTTTTCTATTCTAAGATAGGATCTATGCTCTCTATTTCCACTTACAATTATTACAGTCGACTCATCAATATTTATAACTTCACCAATTATTCCTGATATAATTACAACATAAGAACCAATCTTAAGGTTTTCTTGAATAAATTTCTTGTTTTTGGATTCAGATATACTATCTTTTATACTTATTTTATAAAAATATACAATTAATATTATGAGTATTAAATATTCTATCTTCATTAATATCCGTATTTATCGTAGAATTCTTTCTTATAATCCAAGAACCTGTCTTCCATAATAGCTTCCCTGATATTTTCGCACATTTTTAATAAGAAATATAAGTTGTGATAAGAGAGTAATCTTGCCCCAAGAATTTCATTTACATTCATGAGGTGTCTTATATAAGCTCTTGAATAGTTCCTACAAGTGTAGCAATCACATTCATGATCAAGGGATGTGAAGTCTTCCTTATAAGCGGCATTTTTTACAACAAGTCTTCCTCTAGAAGTAAGGGCTGTTCCGTTTCTTGCAATTCTTGTTGGAAGGACACAATCAGCCATATCAATTCCTGCTTCGAATGACTCAAACAGATAATCAGGAGTTCCTACTCCCATATTATACCTAGGCTTATCTTTTGGTAGAAAAGGTGTTGTAAAGTTTAGTATATCGATCATTTCTTCCTTAGTCTCACCTACGGAAAGCCCTCCAATTGAAAATCCATCAAAATCCATAGCTGTAGTTTCTCTTGCAGATCTCTCCCTAAGGTCTTTAAACATGCCACCCTGAACTATACCAAATAAGGATTGGTCCGGATGAGAATGCTCTTTATGATAATCGAGACCGCGTTTCGCCCATCTCAGAGTTCTTTTCATAGAGTTTTCTACATAGTCATAATCAGCTCTTGCATCAACACACTCATCGAAGCTCATCATAATATCTGAATGTATGTCGTTTTGTATGCTTATTGATTTCTCTGGAGTAAAAAGATGCTTAGATCCATCAATATGAGATCTAAAGGTTACTCCTTCTTCAGTTATTTTTCTGTTGTCCGATAGGGAAAATACTTGAAATCCACCAGAATCAGTAAGGATTGGCTTATCCCAATTCATAAATTTGTGAAGACCTCCAGCCTTTTTCATAATATCCATACCAGGTTTTAGATAAAGGTGATAGGTATTACCAAGAATAATCTCTGCTCCCATACCTAGGAGATCTTCTGGTGTCATAGTCTTTACAGTACCCAAGGTTCCTACCGGCATGAAAATAGGTGTAGGTATATCTCCGTGGGCAGTGTGAATGACTCCAACCCTAGCATTTGAGTATTTATCTTTTTTTATTAATTCATATTTTAAAGCCATATTTCTCCTTAACAAATAAACATACAATCGCCAAAGCTAAAGAATCTATATTTTTCTTTAACTGCGTATTCATATGCGTTTAAAATTATTTTCTTGCTAGTAAAAGCTGCTACCAACATTATAAGAGTTGATTTTGGAAGGTGAAAGTTTGTTATAATTGCATCTACTACCTTATATTCAAAGCCTGGATATATAAATATATCAGTCCATCCAGAGTCTTCTTGAATCTTGCCACATTTTTTATAAACTGACTCCAAGGTTCTTATACTAGTTGTTCCTACAGCTATTACCCTATTTCCTTCTCTCTTAGCTTGATTGATTATATCCGCTGTTTCTTGACTTATAGTGTAGAATTCTGAATGCATCTTATGGTCAGTAATATCATCTTCGTTTACAGGTCTAAAAGTCCCAAGTCCAACATTTAAAGTCAAAAAGGCAAGTTTTATCCCTTTTTCTTCAATTTTCTTCAATAACTCTTTCGTAAAATGTAGTCCTGCGGTAGGGGCTGCAACAGATCCTGGGTTTTTAGAATAAACAGTCTGATATTCTTCAGGGTCTTTAAGCTTTTCCTTAATATATGGTGGTAGAGGCATATTACCGAGTTTATCTAGGATTTCATTAAATATTCCCTCATAGGTAAACTCGACAACCCTATTGCCATCTTCCTTGATATCAATCACCTTAGCCTTTAATTCATCTGAAAAGATAACTTCAACGCCAATCTTCATTTTCTTGCCAGGTCTAACAAGAACTTCCCATTTTTTTCCTTTTATATTGTGTAGGAGAAAAACTTCAATCGACTCATCTTTTCCTTCTCTGTGACCAAAAAGCCTTGCTGGAATAACCCTAGTGTCATTCATAACTAGAACATCACCTGGCTTTAGGTAATCTATTATATCGAAAAAGTGCTTATCTTCTATATCTCCAGTGCTTTTATCTAATACCATCATCCTAGCTTCATCTCTCTTATCTGATGGATGTTGTGCTATTAAGCTTTCTGGCAATTCATAATCAAATTCTTCTGTTCTCATCTTACTCCTCTATCTTAAGTCCATAATGTTCATAAGCTTTTCTAGTCAAAACTCTTCCTCTTGGAGTTCTTGAAATAAAGCCGATTTGTAACAAATATGGTTCGTATACATCTTCAATAGTTATATTTTCAATTCCAGTAGAGGCAGCTATAGTATCTACTCCAACAGGACCTCCACCAAAATTATCATACATTGTCATTATTATTTTCTTATCCATAGTATCAAGGCCCATAGGATCGATTTCTAAAAGTTCAAGACCTCTTTTACTAGTTTCGAAGTCGATTTTCTCATCAGCCTTAACTATAGCGAAGTCTCTGACTCTTTTTAAAAGTCTATTGGCAATCCTTGGTGTACCCCTAGATCTTCGAGCAATTTCCAGAGCTCCCTTATCATCTATAGGAATATCAAGTATTTGAGCTGACCTTTGAACTATTGTAGTTAGATCTTTCGTATCATACAAGTTAAGGGCAAGTAGGACTCCAAACCTATCTCTTAGTGGCGCTGAAAGCATACCAGCCCTTGTAGTTGCTCCGATTAGAGTAAACTTAGCTAAATCAATCCTAATCGATTGGGCATTTGGGCCCTTACCTACAATAATATCTAGAACAAAATCTTCCATGGCTGAATACAATATTTCTTCTACTGACCTATTTATCCTGTGGATTTCATCTATAAAAAGAACATCCCCTTCAGCTAAATTTGTAAGAATACTTGCAAGGTCTGAAGGTCTTTCAATGGCAGGCCCACTTGTCACTCTTAAATTAACGCCCAATTCATTAGCGATAATAGTAGAAAGGGTTGTCTTACCTAAGCCTGGCGGTCCTTGCAGCAAGACATGGTCTAGGGGTTCATTTCTAGAAAGCGATGATTGTATAAAGATATCAAGCTTTTCTTTTACCTTATCCTGACCGATATAATCCTTTAACCACCTTGGTCTAATACTACTTTCTGCCTGTAAATCTTCTATTTGTTCGTTGCTTCCAACTATTCTTTCATTTTCATCATACATCTAATCACCTATATCAATCTCTTAAGACTTTCTTTGACAAGTCCTTCAAGGCTTAAGTCTGTATCTTTAAGCTCAAATAAAACTTTCTCAACATCATTTTTCTCATAACCAAGGTTAAGGAGAGCTTCTCTTGCGACATCAATCTCTTCGTTATCCTTACTATTAAGCTCGATGTTTTCTACAGGTACAAAGTCCATCTTCTTAACCTTATCTACAAGCTCTAAGATAATCCTTGAAGCAGATTTTTTCCCTATTCCTTTTGCAACTGTTAGTTTGTCTATATCGTTGTTAATTATTGCAGTTTTTATTTCATTAACAGAAATGGACGATAGGATTCCCATAGCAATCTTTGGCCCAATTGTAGAAACAGAAGTTAAGAGAGTAAACATCTCTAGCTCATCTTTTGTAAAAAATCCAAACAAAGATATATCATCTTCTCTGACTTGCATGGAAGTATAAATCTTATATTCGTTATTTATCTCTATATTAGACAAGGTTTTTAGGGAAGAAAATATTAAATAACCCATATTGTTATTTTCAATAATAAAACTATCTTCTTTAATCGACCTAACATGACCTATTATATATGAAATCATTAATTTAACCTGTACCTTTCTTTAAATCTCTGGCTTAGAGCATGGCATAGGGCAACAGATAAGGCATCTGCAGCATCATCTGGTTTTGGGATTGCTTTTAGATTCAATAATTGGGTAATCGTTAGTTGCATCTGACTTTTGCTAGCCCTACCATAACCAGTTATAGCTTGTTTGATTTGTAGGGGTGTGTATTCATAAATAGGAAGTCCCTTCTGTTGAGCGCAAAGAACCTGAATTCCCCTTGCGTGTCCTACAATTATGGCTGTCTTCACATTTGAATTAAAAAACAACTCCTCAATTGCAAACTCATCCGGCTTAAACTCCTCTATAATTTCGTGCAAATTATCATACAAGAGTTCTAATCTTTTGCCTGTTTTAGTCTTAGATGAAGTGGTTACAACTCCATTTTCCAATACTTTAATCTTATTTTCTTTAAATTCAATTACCCCGTATCCCATAATGGCAATACCTGGATCTATTCCTAATATCCTCATAATCTTCAAAATAAAAAGGGCTCTATGCCCTATTGATATCTTTTAAACACCTCTCTAATTAAACCTCTAAAATAATACTCTGCGTAGGTATCTACGATAGATTTATACAAATAGTTAAGAGTTTTTTCATACATTTTCTTCGATTGTTGGCTTGTTATATCTTCTGTATAAATAGAATCAGTGTCAAAACTTAGCTGCTTGTGGGTCGTCGTATCTATATTATAAATCTTATCCCTTATAATCATATCAGCATAGACTTTAATATCTTTATTAAGTTCTTTTACTAATCCCCTATTATTATAAATATTTCTCTTAAAATTATCAGAAATTTCAATAATTTTAGGATCAAATCTATTGTAGTGAAAATTCGTACTTTCAATCAGATAATTCACACCCAAATCATCAATCAGCTTGTACTCTAGTTTATCGACTGCCTTCTTATCTCTAAAGGCCCTATATTGAGCTTTTATAGATATAATATATTCATATCTATAAATATCTTGACCAAGCAACCTATCTAATGAGTCAATGACTTGATCAATATCTCTTAGGTTCCAAAAATATTTTTTAAGGTTCTTTAGAACATAATCTTTAACATAAAAACTATTTTTAGAAAAATAAACAAAGTTTTTATCATGTAACAAAGACATAAGCGTATTCAATGAGTATATATCTTCATTTATTAAAAAATTATATTCAAGTTTTTCAATTATTGGATAATTTTCGCTTAATTCTGCCTTCATTACTTCCTTACCTCATATATTATTTTACCATAAAATCAGATGAAAAAATCAATAATTTTTCTACTAGGGAACAAAAATAGCTAAACAAAAGAAATAATATTCATGAAAAATTTATCTTTGTATATTTTTCTTTCTATTTAGCCAAAATCAATTTTATAATAAAATAATATTCATTAAACTCTTAAAACTTATTGAATTCTACGACCATATCTCCTAGTCGAAAATTATAATTCACATCTTTTCTTTCTATGTTTATAACTGCTTTTTCTTTAAGCTCTTCTCTAGACAATAGCTTGTTAATAAGCTCGTAGCTTGGATTTATTGCATGAGGATTGCCAACCATTTCAAACATTGTTATATCCCCATTTGTATCTCCATAAGAGAAAGAATTTTCTAAGTCTATTTCATATCTATTATCTAAATCTTTTATAGCTGAAAGCTTACTATTGCCATCCCGCATAGGAATTACTTTACCAGAAAATTTATTATTTTCATCAAAAACATAGTCGGTAGATATAGATTCTGTTGCACCGTAGAAATTAGCAAAATGATCTACTAGAAAATTTGGCGAACCAGAGATGAAAAAAATCAAATCACCTTTCATCTTGTGTTTTTCGACAGCCTTTCTCGTCACCATATAAACTTTATTTTTATTTTCTTCTATAACGAGCTTCGAATATTTCTCTATAATATCCCTATCAAGCCCTATCATACTTTTTTGATAAACTAAAGCTGCCTTATCTAGATAGTCCTCATAGGCGCCAAGTCTATTTTGATATTTATCGTATAATGGACCAATCTCATTAGTCCAAATTTCTTTGGGAAGAATTCCATCTTCTGTAAGTTTTATGAAATGCTCAATTAGGAGGGAATTTCTAAAAAGAGTTCCATCAATATCAAAAAACGCTGCCGTTCTTTTTTTCATTTTACTTTTCCTTCTTATCTGATTTTTTCCTAAAATTTCTCTTCTTGGCTACTCTTTCTTTAGATGATTTTTTCTCATCATTAGATTCTATGTCTTCTACTTTATTTCTTATATCTACAACAAGTTCTATAAGAAAACAAACTATTATACCAACTATAGAGGCAGATCCCAAAAATATAGCAATCCACGCCATATTCAATCCAGAGTTACTTGTGAAAATCGTAATAGAAATTATTCCAATAATTAATGCCAATCCACCTACCGCTAATGAAGGAATGAATTTGACAATCCTTTTTTTATTAATGAAATAGATAACTATAGATATCGCTGCCATTATAAAAGATACAATAGGTACTATTGCAAGCCTAGATGAGTATTGGGAAACTAAATTTATTAATCCAGTCATAATTCCCTCCTTAATTTAACTCAATCCTATTTACCTTTATTTTATCATCAATCTCTAATATTACAAAACCATAAAATCCATCTCTAGCTAAGTAAGGAGATCCAGGGTTTAAAAGCAGTATTCCATTTTTTATTTCGTTTACATATTTGTGAATATGACCAAATATAATAATATCACAAGATTCCTGCTTTGCTTTTTCTAAGATGTTTTCATAGGTAAAGTCAATATTATACCTATGGCCATGGCTTAGAAAGATCTTCTTGTCTCCTAAATTTATAACTTTTTCATAATCTTCTTCAATGAAATAGTCATTATTCCCCTTAACAGCATAATGGGCTATACCAGTTTCATAATAAATCTTTTCTACATCTTCAAGACCATCTCCAGCATGGATTAATAATTCAATGTCATCATGTGAAAGTATATAATCACTTATTGCATCATACATGCCGTGAGTATCACTTGTTACTAGAATTTTCATATCTCACCTAAGTATTTCTTGAACTTCTCCATGGCTCTTGCCCTATGTGAAATTTGGTTCTTTTCTTCTATAGTTAACTCGGCTAGGGTATTTTGAGAATCTTCAGGTATGAAAATTTTATCATAACCAAATTCTCCTTTACCCTTCTCTATATCGCTTATATGTCCATAAAGTCTTCCAGTAAAATAAAGTACTTCTCCCTTTGGGTCTATATATGAAATCACAGTCTCAAAGTAGGCACTTCTATCATCTTTATCAGATAATTCTTCTAGTAACTTCTTACGGTTATCTTCATAAGTAGCGTTGGCTGACGCGTACCTATGAGAATGTATGCCTGGCCTATTATCTAAAGATTTTACAAAAAGCCCAGTATCATCTGCAAAAACTGGTTTGCCTGTTAATTTATGAAGCTCATGTGCCTTTTTATATGAATTTTCTTCGAGTGTATCTCCATCTTCAATAACATCAAAATTCTCAATTCCAATATCTATAGGCATTTTAATCAAATCATTAGCTAGCATTTTTTTAACTTCTATTAATTTATCTTTGTTAGCTGTTGCAAATAGTAATTCCATATATTCTCCTTATAAAATAATAACAGAAAAACTTATACTTAGTCAAGTGAATTAACGTTGCTCTTCTATTATTTCGTTATAATTAGTAAAAGCTGACTCCAAATTTTCAGCAGAGCTAGCAGACTCTTCATCGATAGATACAATTGTTGTAGAGTTCATAGTTGGTATAGAAAATGTGGGATTTTTATCTATCATATTATCTCTTATCTTATGGATTAAAATCTCATCTGGAGTTTGTATTAGGATGTATTTTCCATTAGATATTATATGATAGTCTTTAAATTGCGCATTAATATTTCTAACCTGATCTCTTGTTAGGGAATCTTTTGTATCTCTTTTAGACTTCTTGTTTAGCATTTGGCTACCAATTGCAATTTCCATAGGAAAAAAGTTTTGTTCAAATTTCTCTCCATCTCCTGTAAAGATAGAAGACTGGAATATCCATTGTCCCTGATTCCTTACTATACCAAAATTAGTGTTATCAAAAGGAATATTTTTTTCATCTAGATTCTTAAAATTAGAGTTAGCCTCGTCCAATACTCTTTCCTTAAATATCAAATCCGAATCTTCCTCACCCGTGAATTCTTGAAGAGATAAAAACTTGCCGTCTTTTAGATTTTTTGTTTCAAGAATAGCATATTTTCTTATAGGATTATCATTTACTAAGCTAGTATAGTCTATTGATATGAATTCATTAGAAACATAGTTTAGTCGCATATTAAGATTAATATCTTTGAAGGAATATGTGCTTCTGATAGAAGGATTTCCAATTTTATCTCTAATTCTAACCGGAAAAGCTACAAGTTCATCATAATTATTTGTAATGTTATTGCTATTAGTATTGATTGACCAATACTCGTCCTTATCGTTTACAAAGATATTATAGGCTTTTTTGTAAGAAATAACCCCATCATCTTTTATTCTAATTAAATATGTATAATAATTATATGATACATATTCACTACTTTCATCAACCCTTTCTCTAACTCCTAGGGTGATTGCTTGATCTTCTGCTACTTCCTCTCCTTCTGGATTGGTCGTCCTTTCCTTACTGGCCTTTTTAGCATAGCTGTTTAAGATTTTTGAATCAACTTTGTTAGAGACTTTCTCTAAAACTACTAAGCTGTCATTTATTATATAAAACATAGATAAATCGCTTTGTTTTATAAAATCTTTTGAAAATAATTGCCCCTGGGAAGCATTTATTATTACAGAGTTCTTGTCTTTAGATACCTTTATATTATCTATTCCTCTATTTTTGAGATATTTTGACAAGTTCACATACTTGGATGAAAATACCGGAGGAAAAGCATATGAATCATCTATGGCTACAAGGTTTTTGTCAATATAAATCAAGTCCCCTTGATTCGGTATTTGATCTTCAGACGAATCTTTCTTGCTTTTTACCTCTTTTACCCTCCAAGTCCCTGTAATAGATGGCGATTCTTGCTGAGGCATTTGGATTAGATTATTTAATTCTTCGCTTTTACTATTAGTACATGACGATAAGACGATAATCGATACTAAAAGTATCAGCAGTCTATACATTTTCTTCATCTTCATACCTCGGTATCTGTACAGTTACTGATGTTCCAACACCATATTGGCTTTTGATCACAAGCTTTCCACCGTGAGCCTTAACGATTTCTTCGCATATTGATAGGCCTAGACCGGTTTGCGATTTTGAAGAAGAGCCCTTATAAAATTTACTTGCTACAAAAGCTATCTCGTCTTCTTTAATCCCTTCTCCATTATCCTTGACTGTAATAAGGACATTTCCGTCTTCTTGATCAATTATCAGGTCAATTTGACCAGATTCAGAAGTAAACTTGATTGCATTGTCAATTATATTAATCAAAACTTCTTTCATCCTATTTTTATCAGCAAATACTGGAATTTCCTTATATATAGTTACAAAGTTGAACTCTATATTTTGACTTTGCGTCCTAGGGAAAAGCTGGGTGTGAATTTGCTTTGAAAGTTCAACTATATCTAGTTTTTCCTTATCATACTTAAAACTTGACGAAGATAGTCTAGAAAAGTCCAAGAGATCTTCTACCATCATAGAAAGTCTGTCCCCCTCATCTTCAATAATTTTAAGTCCTTGGCCCATCATATCTTCATTTTTTTGCATTTCTGGTGCCTGTAGGGTAATAGCCCATCCTTTAATAGATGTTAGTGGAGTCCTAAGTTCATGAGAAACTGATGAAATAAAGTCGTTTTTCATATCTTCTCGTTGAATAATATTATCGCTTAGACTGTTTAAGGTGTTTGCAAGCTCTGTTATCTCATTATTTCCTTTAATATTTGCCTTTGCTGTATAATCTCCTGAAGCCAGTTTCTCAGAAACCTTAATCAAATCATTTATAGGCTTTACAAAACTTGATGCTGCGAAAAAAGAAACAACAAGGGCTAATAGACTTACGATTATACCAAATATGACATACCAGAAAGTATCATCACTAATTCTTTTATCTACCTTGTCCATAGAAGAGGTTAATCTAATAATTCCTACTTGCTGGTTGGCTGAGACTAGAGGATAAGATAGGGAGAGTAAACTCTCCCCGGTAGATTCTCTCTTAGATTTTGTAGAGTCTTGTTTGCCTTCTATAGCAGATTTAACGTCAGAACTCTCTAATGTATTGCCTACTAAATCTGAAGCCATTGAGTCAAACAAAACCACTCCAGAATTGTCAAGTATTTGCACTTGGGTATCATTTGATCTGTAGAATATATTCTTATCACCAATTATAATATCACTTAGGTCGTATCTGTTCATATAATTACTAAATTGCAATTGATTAATCCTCGCCTGATTTTTCATGGAATCAGTAAGTGCTGATTCGTAGTATGATCTTATACTATTATAGGCAAATATCTCAAATCCAATTACTACTGTAATTACAAAAAACATTACTATCTTTATAACATTAAATTTAATACTATCGTTTGGGCTTTTATTGTTATATGATTTTATTTCTTTATCTATAAACTCATCGCTTCTAATTACTTCCATCTATAACCTGTACCCCAGACTGTTTCAATAAATTCAGGTTTTGCGGGATTATCCTCAATTTTAGCTCTTATTCTTCTGATGTTTACATCGACAATTTTTGTATCGTTGCTATAATTTTCTCCCCAAGTTTGAGTCATTATCTCATCTCTAGTCATGGCTTTTCCTTTATTTTTGATGAAATTTTGTAATATTGTAAATTCCGTTGGGGTTACATCTATTTCCTTATTATTTTTATAAAAGCTTTTGGCATAAATATCTAGAGTAAATGGTCCATCCGTTAAATTTTCCTTACTATCATCTTTAGGCCTAGCTTGACTTAGGTTAACTCTTCTCATAAGCGATCTAACTCTTAGAATTAACTCTTGTGGGTTAAAAGGCTTTATTATATAATCATCAGCCCCCTTTTCTAGGCCCAAGATTTTATCTATATCTTGGGATTTAGCAGAAACCATAATTATTCCTGTCATAGGGGCTTCATTCCTTATCTTTTCACATACTTCATATCCACTCATTCCAGGAAGCATTATATCAAGTATTGCAAGTGAAGGTTTTTCTTTTTCAAAAATTTTAATTGCTTCTTCACCACTAGCAGCTTCTACTGTTTGATAACCTTGATAATCAAGATTTATCTTCATAAACTGTCTAATTGGATCTTCATCATCAACTATTAAAATTTTCTTATTTTCCATGATTTACTCTTTCAAAGGCAATCTTAGCTGCACCAATTACTCCAGCGTTATTTAAAAATTTGGCAGGAATAATATCGACTTCACTAGGTTTATTGCAGTATTCTTGATATTTTGATACCATGCCGTCCCAGAAAACGTCCTTGGCATGGATTACACCTCCACCAACAACAATTACATCAGGATCAAAAATATTTCTAAGTGATGTCAAAAGATACCCTAGGTCAGATTGGTAGTCTTCCAAGACTTTCCTTGCATCATTATCAGTTTCTACTAAATCAAAGATTGCTTGACCACTCAATTCTTTACCTGTAAGCTTTTTGTAGCCTTTAGTTAGTGCAGTTCCTGCACAGTAGCTTTCGGCACATCCATTTTGTCCACAAGTGCAAGGATCTCCACCAGCATGTAGAATCATATGACCAAGTTCTGCTCCTTGGAAATGTGATCCTGATAGTAGGCCAGCTTCTTTAGTATAAATAGCACCGCCAAGCCCTGTTCCTAGGGTAATCATAACGACATTATCGTAATCCTTGCATGATCCTATCCACTTTTCTGCTATTAATGCAATATTAGCGTCATTTTCAACAAAGACAGGAACGTCAACGAACTCTTCAACTGCTTCTTTTAAGTTAAGTCCTGTCCATCCCTTAATATTTCCTGCAAAAGTTACAATACCATTCTCTGAATCAATAAAGCCTGGAGTACCAATACCAACAGCAATAGCCTCTTTATAAGATAAGTCATAAATAGCACTTTTTATATTTTCTAAAACTACTTCCCTACCCCTATTAGCATTGGTAGGAACTTCTTTTCTTTCTAATATTTCGCCCTTATCATCAATTAAACATGCATTAATTTTAGTTCCACCGATATCAATTCCTATTACTTTTCCCATTATAACTCCTTAAATATTTTATCCTTTAATTTTAAAATAGATTCTTTTCTTTCAGAATAGAATTCTTTACCTTCCAAATATTCCAATCCTTCTATGTTTGAAAATCTAATCTTATAGGCCAAAAGAATTTGATTATTTATTCCAAATTTTCTTAGCTTTTGATTTGTATTTCTATCGCCATATTTTCTATCACCAATTATAGGTGTGGAATTTTCTTTTAACGAAAATCTTATCTGGTGAGTTTTGCCAGTAATTAATTCGCACTCAAGTAAACTAAACTTTTTATTTGTTTCTAAAGGCTTAAAATTAGTCTTAATTCTCTTGCCATCCTTCGATTTACTGACACGATTACGATTTTCGTTTTTACTTATAAGAGTATCTATTGAAAATTTCTTTTCCACATAACCTTTTACAATTGTTAGATAAAACTTATCAATCTTATTCTCCCTAATTGCCTTATTCAGACTCCTAAGGCTCTCAGCATTTTTTGCTCCTATAACAAGGCCTGCTGTATTTCTATCTAGTCTATTAACTACAGCTGGCTTGAAAGTTCTATCTGACATGTCAAAAGATTTAGTCTTATACAAATAATGTAGCATATTATCTACTAGATTATTACCATAATCTTTTTTAGAAGAGCTATGAGTTAAGAGACCTGACTTTTTGTCCATAATTATTATATTCTTATCTTCATAGACTATATCAAGATCGAAATCACTAGGTTTATAGTCGATTTTTGTAATCCATTTATCATAATCCTCGTCTTTTATATACATCTTGACTATGTCATTAGGATATACAAAATCATCTTTTTTTGCTCTCTTATCATTGATTTTAAAATTTTTCTTTCTAATATTTTTTTGAATAACTGACAGAGGAGCATTTTCGAAATACTTCCTCAAAAACCTATCAAATCTCTGATTTCCGTCATTCTCACTTATTCTAACTTCTTTCATATTAATATGATTTATTCACATAAGAATCAATTAATGATTCTCTTGCAATTTCACTAAATACACCCTTTTGTTTTAACTTATCCAGTATTTTCTTATTTTTCGAATGCAATATAAGCTTTTCTCTATCTAGGACATGAATTTCAAATATCAAGCCTTTAAGTCTTTTAGACTTTAGACTTATGTAATAGCATTCCAAATTTTTATAATCAATCATTTCTAATAATCTTTGAGTTGCAATATCCTTAAGATAGTAGTAATTCTCCCTATCATTTATAAGCTTATTGTATATTCTTTTTTTCTTCTTCAAATTCTGGTAAGTTTTTGCATCAAAATTAGATTTTTTGGCCATAACATTATAGTATTGGTAATTGTAAATAGCCTCTTTAGTGTTAGTGATTTGAGAAAAAGGCTTGAGTTCTAGTTTTTTAAAAAAATTATAATTCAAATCTAAAAACTCATCCTTATTAATCTTAGCATTATCTAATAAATCAATTGATTCCTTTCTCCAATTCTCAAAAATTTTTAGTTTTTTTTCTTCTATATTCATAATAAAAAACCGTCTCCTTAGAGACGGTCATAACTAATCTTCTAGTTTTAATTCAATAACTTCTGCATCTAGAGAGCTAGGAACGTCTTCTTTTGTCCAATCTAATCCTAGGTATATGTCAGATTTTGAATACTCAGATAAATCTTTAAGTCTTTGACTAAGTTCTTCAATATTATCTTTATTAATATCGATTATATCATAAATCCCATCTAGATAAATCTTTCCAATATCGTAGTCACGTGCAAGAATTCCTCCTACAAATCCTAGAAGTCCATCAATGTTATTAATCTTGTAGCTTTTTGCATTGATTAGTCTTACTTTGTGATCCAATGTATTGATTTGGCTATCATCAGTGTCAACAAATACTATATTGTTATTTCCTTTTTCTTTCTCTTTGTTTGCTTCCTCAACTAAGTATTTTGTTTTACCAACACCTTGTTCACCCAAAACTAAATTAATCATATTAATCCTCCTTTATTTTATCAAAAATTATTTTTTTGCTTTTATCGCCTTGTACTATTCCTTTATCGTTCATAGTTTGTATTATCTCATCCCTAATTTTCCGCCAAGAAGTATCCCAATTGCAAAATATCGTTTCTTCTTCTGGTGCTCTTCCAACAATTCTTGCTACCGCGACATCTTTATCGATATATCTTAGAAATTCAATAACATTGTTTTCATACTCTTCCTTGCTAATCATCTGTATTTTATTTTCTTCATACATTTTGGCAAGTTTTGTATTTTTAACAATAAACAAAGAATGAATTTTTATCTCTTTTACACCTAGTGCATTAACAATTCTTGCTGTTTCTACTACGTCTCTTAAATCATCCCAGGGTAAGGATAAGATTAGATGGGTACAGACTCTAAACTTATATTCATTTATCATCTGTACTGCCAATATATAATCTGCCAGGGACTCTCCCCTATTTAGGATATCTAGACTTCTATAATTGGCTGTTTGAAGACCCAACTCAAATGTTATATCTATTCCAGTTTCTCGACTAAATTCTTCTAAAAATATAAGCTTATCTTTACTTACACAATCACTTCTAGTGGATATTGAAATAGCAACGATATAGTCCTTATCGCATGCTCTTATTACTTCTTTAAAATCTATGAGACTCATATAGGTATTAGAGAAATTTTGAAAATAGGCTATGAACTTTTTAGCTTTATATCTCCTACCTATATAACCTTTGTTTTTTTCCAGCTGCTGATCAACTGTAAGGAAACTTGGTAGATTTTCAAAAGAACCACCTGATTCCGAACAAAATATACATCCGCCTACTCCACAAGCTCCATCTCTATTGGGACAAGTTAAGGATAGTTTGATAGGAAGTTTATAGACTTTTTCTCCGTAAGTATCCTTATAATACTTACTTACTGAATAATATGGGTTATTATTCATCTATCACATCATTATCATCCATATCACTTTCATAATCATCTACTAGATTATCTAAAGCTTCTTCATCCCAATAATGGGTGAATAAATGGAAAACTTCATCCATTTCATCTTCATCTTCAATTATTTCTAAATTTATTTCATCATTATCGAAGGAATCGTTATAGTAGAATAAATAAATTTGCGAGCTATCACTTGATAATAAAGCGACATATTCTGTTTCATCAACAGTGAATATATCAATTAGATAACATTGGTCAGTATTTTCGTCAAAACCAATCTCTATTATGGCTTTACCTTTATTCTTTCCAAATTCTACTTCGTGACCATGTAGATTAAGTTTTTCTGTCATAGTCCCTCCTATTAATTAATTTCGCTTAGTACCGTCTCAAGTAAAGAAATGAGCTTAGAAAGGTCATCTAAACTTGAATAATAGATACCATCACCTTGTTTATATTTTACCCCAATTGATATGATTTTCACATTTAAGTTATTAAATATAATACTGCTGTCAAGAGAAAATTGTGTCTTTATAGCCTTTAATTCCTCTCCTTCTAGCTTCATATATGACTTCTTAAATACTTCAGTCAACTCATCATCTGTATTTTTCCATTTATCTATGTTGAATCTTTCGGTAAGAGTTGATGATGATATTGTAGATGCAAGTTTAATCTTATCTTCCATGTTTCTCATGCTTTCTTCAGATAGTGATCTCAATACTAAAATCATGTTAATGTAATTTTTGAGACTCCTTGCTGTTGCTAGAGAACAAGAACTTATGGTTTGTTCATCAACTGAGTTTACAAAGTAGCTACCTGTAGGAATTAGTTCTATGAAAGAAGCTAAGTGATTAAAAGACTCACCACTTATAGGAAGATGCTTTTTGCTCTCGATTTTTTTTATAGATAGCTTCATTTCAGGTTCATACTTAAGATTTTTTTCTATAATTTCATTTTTTACTATCTCAAATATATTAACCAGCTCAGCCTCAAAGTCCTTATTTACAATAAAGTCAACTTGAGCTTGTCTAGGTATATAGTCATATCTAAAGCCACCAGTCAATGATACAATATCTATATCAACCTTTGCCCTAATTTTTCTGATAATCCCTATCATTAACTTAATTGAATTAAGCTTTACCTTATCGACCTCTTCTCCCGCATGTCCTCCACTTAGGTCAGATAGCTCCAGCCTGTATGTTTGATACTCATAGTCAGGAGTAAACCTTTCAACTTTAACTTGGTTTAAAAATAGCTTCAAGGCTGAAAATTCATCCGCTATACAATCGCTTTGCAAAAGATTAAGATTGACTACCTTATCTGTCCTAATCATTTCTCTTAATTTATCATATCCCGCATCTTTTAAGTGGATATTATTCTTTGTAAGTAAGATATCGAAATTACAGTCGCAATATTCAATCATATAGTTAATAATAAATGCACTCATCAAGCAATTTACATTCACTTTTGACTTAATAATCTTAGAATCTTCACTATCATCAATATGAACTTGGATCTTATCCTTAGCATCATCCAAATTAAGATGGAGAATTATTTTAGCTAAGCCTGTATTTTTAATATAGCGAGAACTGCCAAAACTTATAATATCTAGTTTTTTTGCTTCAGCTTTAGATAGGATAAAATCTTCAATTGATTCAATTGAAAAACTGTCTACATTCATCCTATCTATAGATTTTATATAATTATCGAGATTATTGTAAATATTTTTATAATCCATAATTATTCCTAGTAGTACTTCTTAACTTCTACATCCTTTTTTATTTTTCCAAGCTTTTCTAAGTATGCTTCTTGTCTTTTGGCCATTATAAGCCTTTGCCCTACTTGACTTTTAATCTCTTCGAACTTTGGAGTTTCAACATTTTCTTTATTTGTTAGCTTTATAAGGTGATATCCAAATTGAGACTTAACTGGTGCTGAAATTTCTCCTACTTCAATAGCATCAAGTCCTTCTTGGAATTCTTTAACCATAACACCTTTCGGAAATTTACCTAATGAACCGCCATTTTCTTTTGAAGGATCTATAGAATATTTTTTAGCTGCATCTTCAAAGGATAATCCTTTTTCTATTTCTCCCCTCACTTTTTCGGCTGTTTCTAGATCTTTTACTAAAATATGTGATGCTTCATAAAGAATTGGTGGATTGATGGTTTCCTTGTTTTCTTCATAATATTTTTTAATCTCATCATCATTTATATTTACTTCTTCAAATATTTTATGCATAGCGTAGTTCTTGAGCATATTTGTCTTAACTAAATCTAGCTCTTTAACAAATTCCTCATCCTGGTCAAGGCCCTCATCATATGCATCTTTTAGCAAGATTTCTTGATTTATCATCTCATCAGCTAGGATTTTGATACCCTCTTCGCTATTTGTATATATTTTTTTGCCATTAACTTCTGCTAATAGCTTATTATTATCTTCTGTCATATTTATCCTCCTTTAGTTCAATTCTGTCTTTATATATAATTATATCATTATTCTTATAAAGTCTTCCTAAAGCTCGTTTAAAAGCAGATTTGCTCATATTAAAGACCCTATATATCTTATCAGGCGAAGACTTGTCTGAAAAATATGCGATTCCATCATTTTCATAAAGATAATCAAGGATTTTGTCACTATCATCATCCATCTGTAAGTAAGCCCTTTGCCTCAATGAAAGCTCAAGCTTACCATCATCTTTTACTTCCTTAACCCTAGCTTCAATTAACTCGCCTTCTATATGAACTCCTCTAAGTTCAACAATTCTAAGTAGGGAGTCATATTTATTATCAACTGCAATAAATGCGCCTATAGACTTATTTATGGAATAAATCCTACCGCTTACTTCGTCATTTTCCTCGTATGAGTGATTATTTCTAAGCAAGTCTCTTATCTTGGAAGTTAGGTATACATAAGCGTTTCTGTCTTCTTTGAAAGCTACTGGATAAGTCATATCCATTATGATTTTGTATGTTCTTTCAGTAAAAGGCATGAAGATATTTTGATTATTTTCTATTTCAAAATAAACGCCTTTTTTATCAATATCTACAGCCTTAAGCGAGTGAATAGATCCTATTTCATATGGGAAATCGACAGCTGCCCTCAAGACTTGATTTCTATCGTGATATATAACTGCGCTTACCTTATCATTAACCCTCATGTCCTTCACATATTTTTTATCTATTACAGCATCTCCTAATTTTGTTTTAAGATATGCCTTATTTTTGCTAAATCTTTTTATAGTAAATTCTTTGATAATATTCTCCTAATGGAATATCCTCCTTGAGCCTTAAGTAAGGTAACTCCCTTTTTGTGTTTTTCTAATATTAATTTGTTTATATCTTCGTATTTATCAGATATAATCAATATGGCAATTTTTCTACCAAAACCTTGTATAAAATAGTCAATCCCTAGTGATTGAATTAAGATTGTCAATACAGCATACATGGCTAGTTCTATGCCAAAAACCTTAATAGATAAGCTTACTACGACAAAATCAGCTATAAACATACATATATGTATGGGCATGTTGGTGAGCTTTTTGACAATTGCCGCTATTAAGTCAGTGCCTCCAGTAGAAGCATCGTGATAAAATACTATGGAAAGTCCCAAGCTCATAACAATTGCCCCAAAAATAATATTTATTATTTTATCATGACTTAAAATCACATTTGGAAATATTCTTTCAAATAAAATAATAAAAGCTGATAAGGCAAATGATGCAAATAAGGACTTCTTCGCAAAATCATAACCTAATACCAAAATTCCAAAGGCCAATACCAGTACGTTTAGTACAAGGTTGATAGTCCCTATACTCCATCTAGGAAAAACAGTCGATAGAACCAGTGAAAAACCCGATATTCCTCCTGCAGCAATATCATGTTGGATCAAGAAAAAATATAAGCCTGCTGATAGCAGGAAAGTCCCTAAAAGTATCCACAAATATTTCTTCATATTATTCCTCCGATTTTATATAATAAAATGTTATCACAAAATAGATTTATATTCAATCAGAATGTTGATAAAATAAAGCAATGAAAAAGAAAGAGAACTTACGAACTAGAAAAATATTTAGTCTAAGTATAATTTAGCCAGTAAAGCTTCTTAATCTAAACATTAGATTACTAATTACAAGTATACTTAAACAACCAATCATTCGTAAGTTGACTCATTCCTTATTTATCTGGCCCATTCAGGAAGCAATTCATTAAAATCATCATACATTTCTAGAATTTGTTTGATCTCTTTTTCATCCAAACTATGGTCTTTTTTGCTATTACTATCAACTTTATTATATAAAATAGTATATGCTTGATACAAGCTTAGGAGCCTAAAAAACTTCCTAGATGGCTTATTCCCTTCAAAATACCCTTCCAAAACGCCTCTAGCAAACTCCTCAGAATATAAGGCAAGCTTGTTAATATCAACAAAGTCAAAGACACCATCTCCATAAGATATATCCTTTATGCCTCTTAAATCAAGCTTATTATTATCATATATTCTAATATTCTTTTCATTAATTTTCCCGTGCATGAGATTTATAGGGGTATTTTTAGTTAAATGTATATTAGCCTCAATATAATCTATTAGTATATAATCATTTTCCCCAATATCTTCTGATAAGCCATGTATATAAAATAGATAATTTGATTTGGTTAGGAATTTCTTCTCCCAGTCGACAGCTTCAGTAGGTTTTACTTGGTGAAAATCTTTTAAGACCTTTCCAAAAGCTATACCAATATTCCTACACTCGCTATTACTATTATCTCTAAGAAACTCTCCTAGGGAAATCTCCTGTCTATATTCAAAAATTTTGTAAGCCTTGTTTATATCAGGCATTATTCCCTCCTCATATATACGAAGAGGAATCAGCCCTATATCTTCTAGACGTCCTTGGATAAATTGTTCGCTTTCAATCGCTTCATGATCTTTGATGTCATAATAGGCAAAGACATAATCTTCTCCAAGCCCGCTTGTTATTTTTAGTTTATTTTCTGATATCTTATCAATAGCAACTATATTTTTTACATCAGAAAATAATTGTGTATGTTTTAAAAAATCATAGTTCTTTATCATTTTTTAATTATGCTCTTTTACTAAATTCTCTACTTCCTCAGTTAGTTCACAGTCAAGAACTTTTTCAGCAAATTTCGCTTCTTCTTCTTGGCTAGATGTTAAAATTGTATCTTTAATCTCAGCAATCTTAGCTGATGATCCAGAAAATTCATCTAAGCCTAAACCAAGAAGTAATTTAGTTGCTTGTGTATCTGATGCGAAAGCTCCACACATGCCAGTCCATTTACCAGCCTTGTGAGAAACATCTATTACATGCTTGATTGCTCTTAAGACAGCAGGGTTAAAGTTTGAGTAATAGTCTGCTATGTGCTCATTTCCTCTATCTACTGCTAAGGTGTATTGAGTTAAATCGTTTGTTCCTATAGAGAAAAAGTCAGCGTACTTTATAAATTTATCAGCCATAATAATAGATGATGATGTCTCAACCATTATTCCAACATCAAGTTCTTTATTGTAGGCGATACCTTTTTCGTCTAGTTCTTCTTTGATTTTTTCAATTAGATTTCTCGCTTCCTTTAATTCATCAATATTTACTACAAAAGGAATCATTATCTTAAGATTACCGAAAGCAGATGCTCTAACTAGGGCTCTTAGTTGATCTTTAAACATTTCTTTTTTGTCTAGACAAAGCCTTATAGCTCTGTAGCCTAAAAATGGATTATCCTCTTTTGGGAATTCGAAATAATCAAGTCCCTTATCCCCACCAATATCAAGCGTTCTTATAATTAGAGGTTTATCTCCAAGCATTTGTGTAGCTTCTTTGTAAACTTCAAATTGACTTTCTTCTGATGGGAAGTCAGAGTTTTGCATGTATAAAAATTCTGTTCTAAATAAGCCAACTCCATCACAACCATTTTCTATAGCAAGCTTTAAATCTTCAATGTTTCCAATATTGGCAGAAACTTCAATCTTCTTGCCATCTGTACTGATTGCTTCTTTATCTTTTATTTCTTTTAATCTTTCTTTCTTCTCTTTTTGTTCTTTGATTAATAGTTCATATTTAGATATTTCTTCATCTGATGGATTAACTATTAAAATCCCCTCATTTCCGTCGAGAATTGCTTTTTCTCCACCTTTTACATTTTTAGAAATATCTCCCATTCCTACAAGTGCTGGAATGTCGAGTGTTTGTGCTATTATTGAAGTATGGCTTGTCTTACCACCAAGGTCTGTTGCAAAACCTACAACTGCTTCTTTATTCATATTTGATGTATCAGATGGCGTAAGCTCTTTTGATATAACAATGCTTCCCTTATCAAGATTTGATAGAGTCTTTGGGGTGATACCTTTTAGCTTATACATTACTTGGAATCCTATATCTTGGTAGTCGCTTGCACGTTCTCTCAAGTAATCATCATCTATTTGACTCATAATCTCAACCATTTCTTTGATAGTCTCATCTAGAGCCATCTCGCTATTTTTTAGCTCATTTGTTATTTTAGATTCTATAGTATCTGTAAAATATGGATCAGAAAGAAGCTCTGTATGAGCCTTTGCTATATTTGATTGAGCTTCGCTTGCTCCTTCTAGCTTTGCTAAGTCTTGTATATAATCATCAATCGCCTTTTTTACTTTGGCGAACTCTTCTTTTGTATCATTTTCTCCGATTTTGTTATCGCTTATTACAACTTTATCTCTAGTAAATAAATACAAATTGCCTATAGCAACGCCACTACTGGCAATTAAACCTTTATATTTTTCGCTCATAATTATTACTCCTTATTTTAAAAAAAGGATACTGTAACAGTATCCTTAATAACAATCGTATTATTCAGATAAGTTATTGATAAATTCAACTAATTCATCTGCAAATTTTTCTTCATCTTCACCTTCTACTACTAAAGTAATTTCTGTTCCTTTAGCAATTCCAAGGCTCATAACGTTGAAGATTGATTTAGCATTTGCTTCTTTACCTTCTTTGATTATCTTAACTTCACCTGGGTAGTTTTTTACAAATTGTACTAATGATGCTGCTGGTCTAGCGTGTAATCCAGTTTCATTAGCTACTACAACTTTTCTTTCTGCCATAATTGATTGCCTCCTATTTTATTATTACAATTCTATTTTACTATTTTTTTATGAATTAACAATAAGATTATAATTATTGTTAATTAATTGACTTTGTTGACTCTCTTTCTACAACTTGACCGTCTATAATCCAATCGTCTTCAAGTATATCTTCTTCTTCCTTTATCCTTTTTATTAAGGCACGAATAGATATAGCCCCAATATCATAATATGGAATAGATACTGTACTTACTTTTGGTCTATATATACTTGCTATATTTGAGTCGCCAAATCCAGTAACTGATAAGTCCTTAGGTACATCTATACCGTTATCTACACAATAGTTCATAAAACCAATTGCTACTTCATCATTTACACATGACACTGCTGTTATAGCTTCTTCTTTAACAAGCTTTAGGGCTTGTCCACCTATATTGTATCCATCATCAGAGCTTATGCCTTTTGTATTAATCACAAATTCTTTCTTTCCAGACTCAGATAATGCATCCCTATAACCCTTTAGCATGTTTTGGTTAAGTATGTTGTTTTCTTCATGATTTATATATAAAATATTCTCATGACCATTTTCTATTAAACTTTCGATAAGCCTTTTTTCTTCTGCAGCATAATCAACCTTTACAGATTTAACGTTCTTATAGGTATGATATTTATCTAAAAGAACAAAAGGAATCCTCCTATCTCTTAATTTCACAAGAACTTCTGGTGAAATATTTTCAGTTATTATAACTAGGCCTTCTACTTGTTTTGTCGCAAGGAAGTCAATTGAGTTTTCTAGAGCTTCTTCATCACCATAAGAACTAGACAATAGAATATCATACTTGTATACTCTACCAATCTCTTCAATCCCTCTAATAAGTTGAGCCATGTATTCTATACCTATATCCTCGACAATTACACCAACTAGGTTCGATTTACGCATTACAAGTGATCTTGCTAGCTCATTAGGCTTAAAGTCGAGTTTATTTATTGCATCCAAGACTTTCTTCCTAGCTTCAGGACTAACAGGCTTGGAATTATTCATTACTCTAGATACAGTTGAAATTGACACTCCCGCAAGCTTTGCTACATCTTTAATTGTTGGTTGACCCATATTTCCTCCTTAAATAAGAAATAATAAAGGCCATCGCTTGATGACCTTAACTTTATCTACCTGATATTACATTTCTTGCTATATCAATTACATCCATAATTAATGTTGAATAATCAGTTATAGAAGCAACCCCAGCACCTAATGTATCGACACTATCAACAGCAGTAACTCCGACATAATTTACCGTATCTCTTAAGTCATCAGTAATGCTATTTACATTTGTCATTGTATCATTTGCTTTGGCTATTGCCATTTTTAGATTAGGATCAGCTACGATTGTGTTAACATTTGCTACAAGCGTATTTGCTTGATCAGCTATATTAGGCAATTTGTCTATTACTTGATCAAGATTGTCTGAGTTCTTGTCAAGCACTCCTTGGACCTTGGTCACTAATGAATTTAGATTCTTTAGGAGAAGCACTAAAAACACTAGGGCAACTATGCCTAAAATCGTTAAAATAATATTTCCAAGAAGATCTACATTTATTGTTAGCATCTAAATCTCCTTAGTTTTTCTTTGTATCTTTTTTAGCTTTTTCGTCTTCTTTTTTTACTTCCTTAGCGGTTTCTTTAGCTTCTTTTTTTACTTCTTTAGCGGCATTTTTTGTATCACTAGCAGCATCTTTCGCGTCTTCTTTGACTTCTTTTCCTGTTTCTTCTGCTACTTCTTTAGCCTCTTTAGCACCTTCTTTTACGATATCTTTAACATCGCTTGCTCCATCTTTGATGTTTTCTGCAGCATCTTTTGAGGCTTCTTTAATTTGACTTCCAGTTTCTTTTACTATTTCTGTACCATATTCAAAGCCATCTTTAATTGGTTTTAGGTCAGTGTATGCTCTGTATCTAAGATCTTCGTAGCCGTCTTTTGCACTATCAACGGCATTGATAGCTCCATCTTTTACAGTGTCAACTGTATCGTTGAAGGCATCTACTATATCTTCTCTAGTTTCTTTTCCAGATTTTGGAGCAAGTAATAATCCAGCTGCGGCACCAACTAATGTACCTAAGATTGCTCCTTGAGCTCTCATTCTGCTGTCATGATTCTTTGCTTTCCAAATTTCGTATTTTACTTCTCTTTTTTTAGCTTGTGCTTTTTGTTCGATATAATCTGATATTGACATATGTTCTCCTTTATTATTTAGTCTTACTTAATTTATACCCAAAAATTGGTAAGTAAACCTAATTTAATTAAATCCTAAGGGGGCCCTATCTTTAAGACCTTCGCGTATGTGAAGGTGGGCAAGCTGTCTAGAATCTCTGACTTCCCCTCAAAGGAGGCTTGCCATCAAAGCTAGAACTCCGCAATCCCTTATAAAAGTTGTAGGTTTAAATTTGGACCGACACCTCAGGATAGTTTTATTATATAATATGAAAAGGATTTATGCAAATAATATTGTTTTCATTTTTCTTACAGAAATCCTACAAATTTCGGATAATTTTTTAATTTGATGTTTTCCTCATTATAAAAACTAGTAAACTCAAGCCTATAAGAATGAAGAAGAAACCTATCGAGATTTTCATCTGAACCGTATAGCTTATCGCCCCAAATAGGATGTCCCAATTCAGTAAGACTTGCCCTGATTTGGTGAGTCCTTCCAGTTAGTATTTCACACTCAATTATTGAGAAATCACAATTGATCCTTGTTGATTTAAAGTAAGTCCTAGATATTTTTCCCCTATCTGAAGGCTCATAATTTTTCTTTTTCTCGTTATATGAGAATTTGTTTTCGTACAAAGAATCAATATCTAACATTCCTTCCACTACAGCTAAATATTTTTTCTTCATAGTATTTTCTTCTAACTGTTTTTGATAATAAGCATGTGAATACTTATTCTTAGCTATTAGCATAAGGCCTGATGTATCCATATCAAGCCTGTTAACAAGCCTTATCTTAGATTCTTGGCCGCTATCAATAAAATAATTGGCTATGTAGTTAGATAAGCTTATCTGGTTTTTAGAATTCACAGTTATGTTAGCTTCCTTACTTATAACTAAACTGTTGTCGTCTTCATATACTATATTAATATCACCTTTTATCGGCTCATAGTCGACTCTCTCGTCTTCTATAATAATTTTCAACTCATCACTTTTTTTAAGATTAAGACTTTTTCTTTGCTTCTTCCCATTTAAAATGTAGCCTGTCTTTAAAATATCCTCTATGCTCCTTTTTGAAAAGTCTTTAGCTTTTAGGAACTGCCTTACACTTGTATTTTCGTGAACTTCATATTTTATATATTTCATATTCCTTCCTCTATGATATAATAATATATTATATGAGAGGAGGGAAAAATGACAAATAAAATCAATGTTTTTAAAAATAAGTCTAAATTTTCTAGATCCATTTATCAAAAATGCAAGAAGATTTTTTACAAATACGGTTATACCTTAACTACTACTTATGAAGAAGATGCTGTTTTAAATCTTGTTATAGGAGGAGATGGTACTTTTTTAAATGCTGTTCACCTATCTAACTTTTCTTCTATTCCTTTTATTGGAATAAATACTGGTCATCTAGGTTTTTATCAAGAAATAGAGGTTAATATGTTAGATAACTTTATCAAGTCTTTTAATCAAGGCAATTACAACACAGAAAGCCTTTCTATTCTGGAAGCAAAAGTTAACAACAAGGTAATTAACTCTATAAATGAAGTTGTTATTAAGAGCGATAGGAACCAAATTGTTAGATTAAAAGTCTTTATAGATGGTAATTATATAGAATCATTTTCTGGAGATGGTCTAATTATATCTACCCCACATGGATCTACTGCCTACAATTTATCAGCTGGTGGGGCGATCCTTCATCAATCTCTAAATGGATTCCAGCTAACGCCTATAGCTCCGGTTTATTCAAACATGAACAAGGCCTTAAGGTGCCCTGTAGTCTTACCGAATGACGCCACTATTGATATTTCTGTTTCTAAAAGAGATAACTACCACACTTTATTTATCTTTGATGGCAAGGAATACTCCACAAAAGATTATAAAATTAGGATTAAAGTATCAAATACGAAAATAAAAAAACTTATTCTCAATAAAAACCACTACTGGAATAATATCAAGAATAAGTTAATGTAATTATTCTATTGTCTGATAAATTTCACTTATTATATCTCTTGCAATCGGAGCGGCTACTACACCTCCCGTATCGTCACTATCTTCGACTACTAGAGCAATTGCAAGGTCTGGATCATAGGCAGGAGCAAATCCTACAAACCAAGCATCCAACAGATTATTTTCTTTATCTGCAGTTCCTGTCTTTCCTGCTATTTGTACAGAGTCCAGATATGCGCTTGTTCCAGTACCTTCATTTACAACTGAAACCATCATATCTCTAATATAGTTTGCATTTTCAACACTTGTTACTTCGCTTAGGACTTTATCTTTCTTCTCTTCAATTATTTTTCCGTCCTTATCAATAACCTTTGTCACAAGTCTTGGTTGCATCATCTTTCCTTCATTTGCTATAGCAGAGGTAATCATAGCCATATGAAGTGGGCTTATCTGTGTCTTACCATATCCAAAGCCTGTCATTGCTAAGTCAACTTGGTTTAGGTCATCGAAAGGGATTATGGCATTATTCTTATCCATATCGAATTCATAGTCCTTATTGATCATAAACTTCTCAGCAAGTTCCTTATATTTATCTCGTCCTAGATCATTAGTCTTAGAAGCGAAATAGGTATTTATAGAATTAACAAAGGCAGATCTTAGATTGACCATCCCAAAAGCTTGATCAGCAAAGTTTTTGATATCATAGCCTTGGATAGTCTCAACTCCAGTGTCATTGTAAGATGTATCAATATCATAATTTAATACACCAGTTGCTGTTACAATCTTAAAGGTAGATCCTGGTCTATAGGCACCAGATGTCGCCCTATTTACGAGAGGACCATCTGTATTTTGTATAAGAAAATCCCAATCTTCATCTACACTATTTGGATCATAGCTAGGATTGGACACTAAAGCAAGTACTTCGCCAGTCTTTGGGTTCATAACAACGCAAGAACCTTTTATATCTTTAATATGTTCATAAACTATTTCTTGAATATTTTGATCTAAGGATAAATGAACATCATAACCCGTATCATTTTTTACTACCATCTTCCTAAAGTTAGATAGATTTTCTCCACTAAGGGCTAGAAGCTCCTTGTTATAAGACTTCTCTATACCAGTTTTTCCATAAGTTTTGGAAGAATATCCTGTAACTGATGAGGCTGACTTTCCGTAGTTATAAATCCTATATTGACTCCCATCGCTATCTTCCTCACTATAAGCAAGGACATTGCCATTTCTATCGTAGATAGAACCTCTTTTGATATTATCCTCATTAACCCATAACCTTCTGTTATGAGAATCATTTTCTATATCAGATCTTTTAAAAAGTTGAAAATATACTAAATATAGAGCGAGAGTCATAAAAAGAGCCACGAAAAACACCATGACAAAGACAAGCCTTTTGTTAAGTGTCGTCTTCGATATGATATTTAACTTATCGATATCTTCTAATCTCTTCTCCTCTTCAATTTGTTTAATTTTGTCAATCAAAGATTGAGAATTTTTTCTTTTTTTATCAATTCTTTTCTTCATCTAATTCATCACCATACTTAATTTCTTCCCCTGAATATTGTAAACAACCTAGAAGAATGAATCCTGCAATCATTGAAGATCCACCCTGGCTAATAAAGGGTAGTGTCACCCCTGTAAGTGGAATTAACTTTAGGACGCCCCCTAAAATTATAAAGGTCTGCAAGGCAAATAATATTCCTATACAAAATGCTAGGATAGAGTAAAATTTATCCTTTTGTATTAGGGAAATCTTAATAGCCCTATAAACAAGGATCATAAATAGCAAGACTACAGCTATTCCCATAAATATTCCCATCTCCTCACAAATAGCAGAAAAGATAAAATCAGATTCAGCGACTGGTATGAAGTCAGGTCTACCAAGTCCTATTCCACTTCCAAAAAGTCCACCGCTTGCCATAGCAAATAAGGCCTGGGTTATCTGATAACCTGTTGCGTCGATATCTGACCAAGGATCCTTCCAAGTGGCTACCCTAATTCTAACGTGAGAAAATAGAAAATATGCAATAATTGATCCTAAAATCATAGCTAAAAGGTTAATCAATATTAGCTTTCTATCTCTATCGTATACAAATTGACTTAGTATCATAGTTCCAAAAAATATCAAAGCTGTACCCAAGTCTTTTTGTAGAAATAGAAATCCTATAAATATAAATATTACTAAGTTCATATAATATTTACCGAAAGGTCTTTTGCAAAACTCGTTATAATGAGTATAGAAACTTGCTATAAAAAAGGCTAAGGGTACCTTAATGAACTCTGACGGCTGAATACTTACCGGTCCCAAATAAATCCAGTTCTTAGCTCCGCCAAGATAAGATCCGAATACAAGAGTCAGTATAAATAATACTACTGAAATTCCAACATAAAACTTAGATAATTTATGCCAAGAGCTATATGACTTTAATATAAAATATGTTACAAAAAACATAACAAGTCCAACTAAATAATATTGTAACTGCCTTTTACCTAGTGAGGGATCTAACCTATAGATAACCGAAACACCTATAGAGAAAAGCATATTTACAACCATTAGCAAAATCCCATCCGATTTTATGACTTTGTTTATCATAAAACTCGATATCAAAGTTGCAACTAAAATTGCTAAATACGTTATAAAATCTGTATTACTAAGTTTTTCTATGTTATAAATCAATGCTAGGGAAAGGGCTAAGAATTCAAAGGCAAATAGCAAGAAAAGAGCCTTTCTCTGTGCTTTATTTTTGTTTATAGTGAGATTTCTTAGTCTATTCATTGCCATCACCTTGGATGAATAAGAATTGAAGTTTGCCGATATTTATTATATCGTTAGATTTTAATTCTATCGCATCCTCAATCCTTTCGCTATTTAGATAAGTCCCATTAGCGGATTTTAGGTCTTCTAAGAAAAATATTCCTTCGTCTTCTACAATCCTTGCATGAAATTTAGACATAAACTTATCTTTAATACAGATACTATTTCTGTCATCTCTTCCAATTGTATTATCAGATGCTAAAAAATAAAATTCTTGTACGGTAAACGAGAAGTTCTCACTTAAATTCAAAAGTTTTAGATATGTATCTGACTTAGACTCTTTCTTTAGTGTAGTTCTTACATCATAATATATGATTCTAATGATAGAATATATGAAGTAAAAAACTATAAATACAAAAATATACTTCAATATAGTTGATATCAGTTGATATAAAGTTAAACTTCCAAATACATTAACTGAAAATATTTTATCTATTACATTAAAAAAACTTTCCATCTTTATCTCCTTTTGATATATATTATTTCATTTTCTAAGAAAGTTCAAGTATTATGTATAAGTAATTTAAAAAAGTCGCCCCAAAGACGACTTTTTCTATAGCGATATCTTTTCTAGAAACTGTGCAAATTATTCATATTTTCTACTAATAAGATTTTATCACTAATTTTAATCAAGATTAGTTGTTGATTTATTCAATTGAATCTATAACATCTTGCATAAACTTATTTATATTTCCTAATTTCTTCTCGGAAGCCTCTAGGCTATCATCAATTGCATTAATGTAGACTTTTATTTTTGGCTCGGTTCCTGAAGGTCTTAGGGCAAACCATGAATCATCTTCAAGGTAGTATTTTAAAACATTTGATTTTGGAAGTCCTGTATCATCATTTTGGTAGTCTATGATATTTTTAACCTTTAGTCCACAAACTTCTTTAATAGGATTGTTTCTAACTTCTGTCATTATTCTAGAAATTCTTTCTTGTCCATCTAAACCTTCAAGAACAATAGAAACAACTTCATTTGAATAGTATCCATGCTCGTTAAATAATTCATTTATCACATCAAGTAAGCTCTTACCCTTGGCCTTGTAATAAGCTGCCATTTCGGTAATCATCATTGCAGAATTTACAGCATCTTTATCCCTAACGAAATCCTTGTAATTGTAGCCTATACTTTCTTCAAATCCAAATATAAACTTGCCACTCTTATTTTCATCTAGTTCATTGGCTACTGCATATATATTTTTAAATCCTGTAAGAACGTCGTATACTTTTACTCCATATTTATTAGCAATAGGCTTAACTAAGTCTGTTGATACCAATGACTTAACTACAGCACCATTTTCTGGCAATTCATTATTTCCATCAAGTGCCTCTAGTATATAATTTGTCAATAAGGATCCAATTAGGTTACCTGTTAGGAATTTGTATTCCCCATCCTTATCCAAAACTTCTACCGCACATCTATCAGAATCAGGGTCTGTTGCAAGTAAAAGCTCTGCAGATACTTTCTTGCCTAGTTCTTCAGAGTATTTAAAGGCTTTTGGGTCTTCTGGGTTAGGATATCCAACAGTTGTAAAGTCTGGGTCTGGTTTTTCTTGCTCTTTAACTATATGGATATTCTTGAAATCTCTCTCGTCAAGAATCCTTCTAACTAGCTTGTTTCCACATCCATTTAGTGGAGTGTAGACAACATTAATGCTTTTATCTATATCTTCATCATTGATTGTGCAAGATAAAACTTCCTTGATATAATCTTCTATCAATTGGTCATCAACATATTCAATGATTCCTTCTTCCAAACCCTTTGCAAAATCTATTCTTGGTATTTCAAAAAAGTCTGGGTGCTCTGCTATATGACCAAGAATTTTATCTGCAGTTTCATCTAAAATTTGGTTTCCTTCGTGGTTGTAAGCCTTATATCCGTTGTATTCTCTTGGGTTGTGACTTGCTGTTACCATGACACCAGCAACATTACCTAGCTTTCTTATTGTGTAGGAACATACTGGTGTTGGTTGGATTTCTTTGTGTATATATACCTTAATTCCATTAGCAGCAAAGACTTCCGCTGCTACTTTTGCAAACTCTTCTGACTTGTGTCTTACGTCGTAAGCAATTGCTACACCCTTTTTCTTTGCTTCTTCGCCACCTTCTGCTATAGTATCAGCAAAACCTTGACTTGCTTGAGCTACGTTATATACATTCATTCTGTTTGTTCCTGCACCAAGCTTGCCTCTAAGGCCAGCTGTACCGAATTTTAAAGATTGATGAAATCTATCTTTTATTTCTTCATCATCATCTTTTATGCTTAAAAGATCTTTTTTGGTTTCTTCATCAAATCTATCATCTTCTAACCATTTGTTATAAATTTCTTTATAGTCCATTTTCTTCTCCTATTTTAAATACATTTACAGATTTACCTTCTAGTATTAATCCTTCTTCTACATTAGTATTTGTTTTATTTATACCCTTTTTGGAAAAAATATTAATAATTTTGTTTACTGGAACAAGTGTTTTCAATTTTTCTTTTTCTATTTTCATTTCATTTACAGACGCATTAATAGCTACTAAATAGTTTTCATTATTTGACTTTATTTGATAAACTACTAAAGACTCGTCAATATCTTCCATAAAAGTTAGAGACTTTTTGATATCAGATGCTTTAGTTTTAGTAAAGGTCTTGATAGATTTTCTTAGTTTAATCAAATCCTTGGTGTAGTTAAATATATCCATATTATTTAACTTATCTTCCCATTTGATTGAATTTATTCTAAGTGGTGATCTATAGGAATTTGCGTCGTTATTTTTACTATGATTAAATTCGTTACCCTCGTAGATAAATGGCTTTCCAAAAGATAAGAAAATAAGACCAAGTGCCAGCTTAATATAAGAATCTATATCTCTAGTGTCATTCAAAGATACTGCCAGCTTATCGTAGATTATAAGATTGTCGTGGCAATTAAAATAATTAATTGTCTCATTTGCATCATCAGCAAATCCAATTCTTTTATCATCGAATCTGATAGAGCCGGCTATACCGGTTTCAATCTTGGTTTTATTGGAAAAAATCCCTTGAATATAACCTTTCTCATATCCATTTACATCGCCTTTTATAGCGTCTCTAAAGTCATCATTGAATACTCCGAATGAATTTGACCTCTGAGCTCCCTTTAGAATCTGTTTATCCAAAGGTAAAGGAGAATAAAATGCCATCCAAGGCTCTCCATATATAATAATATTAGGATTTATCTTCTTTAGTTTTTTTAGGGCGATTTTTATAGTATCCAGGTCAATTAGAGCCATAAGATCGAATCTAAATCCATCTACCTTATATTCTCTAACCCAATGGCAAAGAGAATCAATTATTAGCTTTCTTGTAAAAGCATTCTCACTTTTTACCTCATTACCAACACCAGATCCATTTGAAAAGCTCCCATCTTCGTTCATCCTATGATAGTAACCTCTTGCTAGAGTGTTAAGATTTGAATCATAAGACTTGAATGTGTGATTGTATACGACATCCATTACTACAGAGATATCATTCCTATGGAAGGTTTGAATCATCTTCTTCGCATCAACAATCCTAGATATAGGGTCGTAGGGATCTGTGGCATAAGAGCCTTCTGGCGCGAAATATAATTCAGGATCATATCCCCAGTTGTAGTTATCATCATCAAAAAAATAGGAATCATCCTCATCTACTGATATAAAATCATAGATAGGTAATAATTGAACATGACTTATCCCAAGTTCTTTTATATTATCTATACCAGTGCTTACACCATTAAAGCTTCTTCCTTCTTCAGTAAGTCCTAGGAATTTCCCCTTCATCCTTACTCCACTAGACCTATCAGCGGTATAGTTTTTGACACTCATCTCATAGATTATTGCATCTTCTTCCAAGTTTTGGGGAAGTTTCTCGTCTCTAAAGCCAGAAGGGTCTGTTTCTTTCATATCAACAACTACCGAGCTTAGGCTATTTATAGATGCTGTGAAAGAGTAAGGGTCAGTTACTTCATACTTATTATCTACCAGATAATTATAATAGAATCCGCTATAGTCACCCTCTAAGGTAATTTCATAAATACCTATTTCATTTCTTAGCATTTGATATTTATCTTTTCTTACCTTCATATAATCATCACTTATCAAGAGATCTAGGGTATCTGAAGTTGGAGAGAAGACTCTGAAAGTTGTTTTATCTTTGCTATAAATCGCTCCTAGCTTTTCGTCTTCTATCTCCTCATAGGTCAGACTTTTGATTCTATCACTTATTTTAGTTTTTGTTCCAATCATTTATACCATTCCTTATAATTTTATTATCTAATTTAAAATTATTCGCCCATAGTATATTATCGATTTCATTTTTAACCCATTTCTTCTTGTCTAGATAGTCTAGGTCAATTTTTCCTCTATTAACAACTAAATCTTCAAGGTCTTTGAATATTCTAAACGAATCGTTATACATCATGATTTGATCATACATAACTTTAAAATCATATGGGAAAATATCATAACTTTCTCTTATTAGATTTTCTATAGTATATCTTACCATATCCTTGGAATAGTAAAAATTATTTGCATCGTAAGAAGCAGATTCATTATCATCAACTATTTCCCTGTAGCTATCACCTATGGTGTAAAAAGACTTGTTTTTTTCTATATTTTCGCAAATACCGCCCCTAGTAGTCAAGATATTTGTCATATTGAGAGCTGAGTTAAGCATATGGAAGTCTTGGTTATCCAAATTAGCTAGGGTCAAATTATTATATATGTCAGTTGCCTTCAAAATAATTTTAGACCTATATACATCCAGATCTTCTACAAACACAATCTTTATTTTTTCTCTTATAATCTTATCCTTATCTATCATATGCTTTAAGGCTAGGATAAATTTAATTGTTTCCTTGGCCATATAATAACCTTCGTTTGCCTTCCCCGAAAATACATAAGTCTTAGGAGTCATCCTAATATTTGTATTTTCTTTAAAATAATAATATTTATAGGCAATCGCCAAGGAATTTAATATTTGTCTTTTACTTTCATGAATAATAGAAAGTTGTACATCAAATAAGCTATAAGGATTAATCTTCTCCTTTGCTAATTCAATTAGGTCGAGCTTGTTATGATATTTTACTTTTTCTAAATCATCGATGAAATCGACATCATCTCTTAAACCTGCGATTTTAGAAATATCATATGAATGCCCATCATAAAGGTCATATTTTCTAAAAACCTCCATGAGTCGAGTATTATTTTTTTCTAGATACATTAGTCTATCTGTTCCAAGGTTTGTGTAGGATAGCTTTCTTCTTGCTTTTTTTTCATCCTTTAAGATCTTAGATAGGTAAATATAGTTGTTTGATAGGGCTAAGTTGATATTTTTAAAATATGCGTATCCATTTTTGATCAAAAATACCTTTGGGTCTTCCTCTTGGAGGGTAGATTGGATTAAAATAATGGTTTCCAATATTTCAGGATTAATTCTTTTTATCATATCAACGGGATAGCTTTCGAGACTATCGCTAGTAATATTTACAAAAATTTTAATTCGCTCATCTATTCCTTCAATAGATCCGTATCTATTTAGGTATCTTTTAAATATATCTCTAATTGCGCTTGCTGAGTAAAAATATTCTTGTTTTAATCTTAGTAGTTTTCCGTCATATGAAGAATCATCTAGATATAGAAATTGGTTTATAGAGCTTGCACTTACGTAATCGTCGTAAGCCTTAAATAAATCCCCTCTTGTAAATTCAGAATAGTTAATAGCCTGAGTAGGCTCAGACTGAAATAAGCGGAGGGTGCTTACAAAATCAGCCTTGTCATTAACTATAGCTATATCATAGGCTATTGATTTATGCCTCTTACCATCTATATCTAATTCATATGAAAATCCTTTTTTGTGCTCCCAATTTGAGCCTTCTTTTAGCCAATAATCTGAATATTCAACCTGCTTTCCATCTATGATTTTTTGTTTGAGATTACCATTTTCATAACGAAGGGCATAGGCAACAGATCTTATTTTTTTATTAGCAAGTTCGCTTATAAGATAGCTAGATCCAATACCGATATCCCCGACACCAAGATTGGCCTCTTTTTCAAAATTGATTACATCTTCATAGGAAAATCCGATTTCTGCTAATACATCTCTAATCTCTTCTTCCTTGCCAAGTCTTGCTATATTTCTTTCAATAAATTTTCCAGGAAGGTACTCAAAACTTAATATATAGGCCTCAAATTCTTCTGTATCAGACTTACTGTCTACCCATTTCCTGCCTATATCTTCCATCAAGGCTCTGCATAAACAATCGTATACTTCGTTGATTCTGGCATTGTTCAAATCTTTAGCATAAAAAGAATACAAAAAGCTTTGTATTCTTTCTAATAAATTTCTTTCGTTTTTCTTAGTTTGCTTTAATTTCATTGTATAAATTTAAATATTTCTCACAAGACTTTTCCCAGTCATTGTTTTGACCCATAGCATTAGCTACGAGCTTCTTAAACTCCTCTTTATCTTCTTTGTATATTTTCAGAGCATCTTTAATACAGAATAGAAGTTCGTGAGCATTTATATTCGCAAATGAAAATCCAGTTCCTTCTCCTGTATATTCGTTATAGGCTATGACCGTATCCTTTAATCCCCCTGCCTCTCTTACTATTGGCAAGGATCCATATCTCATAGCTATAAGTTGACTTATGCCGCATGGCTCTGAAACACTTGGCATTAGATAAAAATCACTTCCAGCATAAATCTTATGACTTTCATCTCCACTATAATAAATTCTAGCTGCAAGCTTATCAGGATATTTCCACTCAAAGTATTTAAACATCTCTTCGTATGTGTAATCCCCTGTTCCTAAAACAACAAATTGAACGTCTTCTTGAAGAAGTTCATCCATAATGTATCTTACTAGATCAAGTCCCTTCATTTCAGTCAGTCTCGAACAAATTCCTATCAAAGGGACATCTTCTCTTTCAGGTAGACCATACATCTTTTGAAGGTCTAACTTATTTTTAACCTTATCATTTATAGAACCAATGTCATAATTTTGGCTAATTAATCCATCTGTAGAAGGGTCCCAAATATCAAAGTCTATACCATTTACTATTCCTGTGAGTTTATCCGAATATTTTCTGATAATTCCATCAAGACCTTCACCATAGAATGGGTATTGGATTTCTCTAGAGTAGTTTTCCGATACAGTATTAAATGCTGTAGAATGGATTATACCACCTTTCATAAAGTTAATTGCGTCATAGAATTTAAGGTCGTTTTCGTTAAAGTAAGATCCGTCTAGTCCTGCTATTCTAAGGTTTTCTGCATCAAACACACCTTGGTATTTTAGGTTATGTATGGTGAATAGAGTCCTAACTTCTTCATAATAGGAATCTCCTCTTCTAAAATCATTTACAAAAACATTAACCATGGCAGTATGCCAATCATTAGAGTGAATAATATCAGGATGAAAATTAATTTCTTTTCCTAAAAGGGTACATGCCTTGGAAAAGAAAATAAATCTCTCCGCATCATCGTCGAAACCATAGCATCCTTTTCTATCAAAATATTCTAAGTTGTCAATGAAATAGAAAGTAACTCCATCCCATTTGAGCTGATAGACTCCAGCATATTGGTGTTTCCAATCAAGATCGACGTAAAATTCTGTTAACTTTTCCATCTTAGACCTATACTCGTCAGTTATCTCTCCATACAAAGGAAGAACAACTCTACAGTCTACGCCTTTTTTGACAAGCTCCTTTGGAAGAGCCCCTGCTACATCAGCAAGGCCTCCCGTTTTTATAAAAGGAACTGCTTCTCCAGTAAGAAAAAGAATATTCATATTACAATCCTTTCTCTAAATGTTCATCTTTTGATGTCACGAATGGATGAGATCTATTACCAAATAGTCTAGTATCCTTATCCACAAAAGTCCTCTTATCTGTGATAGCATAATTTAGAATTGCACCATCAGAAATTACAGTATCCTGGAATATTATTGAGTTCTTGATTGTAGCGCCCTTACCAATATCTACACCTCTGAATATGATTGAATTTTCTACATCACCTCTTATGATTGAACCATTAGCAATTAGAGAATTCTTTACATTAGATTCCTTAGTATAGGAGGTTGAAGGTTCATCTTTTGATTTTGTATAAACTAATCCATCTTCGTAGAAGAGTTGATCGAAGTCTTCTTTATTTAATAATTTCATGTTCGCTTCGAAGAAAGAATTAATATCAGATATTATTTCAAATTCCTTATTATGTCTATAAAAATCTATATTGGCATCTCTAGCAAAAGAAAATATAGCGTTAAGTAAGGACATTTGAGAATTTCTTTCCATTGCAGTCCTTAAGATTCTTAAGAATAGATCTCTCTTTATCATAATTGAGCCAAGGAATAGATCAATATCTTCACTCATTCCAAGATTTAGACCAACAGAGCAAGGCTTGCCTTCTTCATCAGATGAGATGATTCTTCTATTAAGATAATAACCGTCCTTATCAACAGTTTTGGAAGAAAATATTAAACAATCAAGGTTATTTGATTCCATTGTTTCCTTTGCGTCAGTTATGTCTACCTTATTGATATACATTGGGTTTTTGATGTAAATATAATCTGAAGGATGATCTTCAAAGTATCTAATAGTGTCGTAATATGTCTCTATCTCGCTGAGATTTCCATTAGAACTATATGAAGGAGAGTTTATTAATAGTCCACCATTTCTCCTATTTAGTTCCCAACTTTTTCCATTACCGATATGATCGAGTGTTGATCTAATCATCCTGTCCGCATACAAAACCACTCTTGAAATATCATGGTTAGCTATGTTTGATAGAGCAAAGTCTATTATTCTATATCTACCACCAAAAGGAAGCATATAGTCTGGCCTATGTTTACACAATACACCATAATTTCTCTCTTTAAATTCTGAACTATATATTAAAGCTACAATATTTGGCATATTATTCCTCCTCAATTCCTTCCTTGCTTACAAGATATACTTTTCCATCATCTTCCTTGCCAATACTATCAGTTATTGTCATATCAGATGCGACTACACAATTATAAATCTTGGAACCGCTTTTTACTTTAACCCCGTTTAGTAATACAGAGTTATAAACTTCAGCACCTTCTTCTACTTCTACACTTGAGAATAATACCGAATTACTTACCTTACCATCGATAACACAAGCCTCATTAACTAAAGAATCGCTAAGCTGTCCAGTTTTTCCTATTCTGTGAGGAGGTAAGTTAAGGGAAGCTGTATAAATCTTCCAGTTTTCGTCATAAATATCTAACTCGTTTTCAGGATCTATAAGATCTAGGTTTGCTTGCCAGAAGCTCCTTACAGTTCCTACATCTTTCCAATATCCATCAAATTTATAAACGTAAAGATTTAAACCTTCATCAAGCATTTTAGGAATAATATCCTTACCGAAATCATTAGAGGAGTCTTTATTTTTGCTATCTTCGATTAATTCTCTTCTTAATACTTGCCAATTGAATATATAAATTCCCATTGAAGCTAGATTTGATTTTGGATTTTCTGGTTTCTCCTCAAATTCAACAATCCCATCTTCATCATTGGTATTCATAATACCAAACCTTGAAGCTTCATCCCAATCAACTTCCATAACAGCGATTGTCGCATCCGCTCCATTTTTCTTATGAACATCTAAAAGCTCTCTGTAGTCCATTTTATATATATGGTCTCCTGAAAGAATCAGAACATACTCAGGATTAACCTCATCCAGATAATTAATATTTTCATATATAGCAGAGGCTGTACCTTCAAACCATCTACCGCCTTCTTCGGTGTAATATGGTGTGAGTATCCTTAGCCCTCCGAAATTTCTATCATAGTCCCATGGAGCACCTATTCCCAAGTGTTGGTTAAGTAATTGTGGCTTGTATTGGGTAAGCACACCTATATCTTTAATGTCTGAATTTGTGGAGTTGCTTAGGGCAAAATCTATAATTTTGTACTTTCCGCCAAAAGGTACAACTGGCTTTGCCATCTCTCTTGTTAAAGCTTTTAGTCTAGAACCTTGTCCTCCTGCTAAAAGCATGGCGCAAATCTTGTTAGAATTTCTCATATTTCCTCCTTGATAAGAAAATTTATCTCCTTCTATATATACCCATTGTGTAAAAATATATATATCTAATGCATAAAAATTAAACTAAAGAAAAAAACCTTTTCTCACTTATATTTTAACTAACATCCTATCTTTTGACAAGTAAAACTTTAAAAGTATAATTAATTGAACGGGGGTGACTTGGTTTCGACGTGGTCGACGATCCCATGGTTGCAAGTCGTATGCTAAAACGTAAATTGGCAATTAAATATAAACGCAAACAACAATAGCGAAGCAAACTTCGCACTAGCTGCCTAATTTAAGGCAAGCAATAAATATCGAGCTCGTCGCAAGCCTGATATTTGTTTCATAATTTAGCGACAACTGTTGTATGTAAGCTTTGCCATACAATTAGTATCATGAAGCTAGCATAAGGATTTTTCGTAAGGTTTTTATTCATTATGCAAAATTATAAATCTTATTAAGCTTGTAGATGCTATGGAGAAATCTTCCGCGGACAAGGGTTCAAATCCCTTCACCTCCACCAGATAGCTTGTAAGCCTTGAAATATCAAGGCTTTATTTTTTTGAAGTACTAAAAAGGTACTAAGAATATAAAAGTACTAAGTGTAGTACTTATGTACAAGATTATGATTGCATAAGCATTAATAAATATATTTTCTATTAGCTTTATAGGACTACCAATATTCGGATACAAGAAAGGAGATGAATTTTAATCTGTTCAATCTCTAAACCGATTAAGGTACTTTAGGTATACTATTACCTACCTAAACATATAAAACGGCTCTAATCGTCTTTTAGGGCTTGTCTTTATTTTGACCTTATAGCTTTCTATATTTTATCTTTTCTACTATTCAAAGTACATGTATAAATGTATAAATTGCTATCATTTACTTAACATTACTACACAAAAGATAGATTTTGTGCAATTATTTATAAGGCTATTTTTTACATTGTTGATATCAAGCCATTTTGTTTTTATGTATACTATTCACTATTTAAGCAATTGTTAATTAATGTATAGATAAAGACACGCCATATTTTACGTTTTAAGCGTTTTTATATCTTTAAGCATAGCTTAGTATGTCTTATAAAGTCTACTACTCTAGGAGATTAAGGAAATTAACCGCTAAGCAAGTATCAATATAGAGTTTTATTATTATGGGGTCATTAGTAATGAGGTCACAAAGATTATTAAGGGTGTCGCTAGTAGCTACCCCCTTTTTATTGTCTATATAGTCATTTAATGGGGTGTCATTAGTATTGACCCCCTTTAATCTCCTAAGATTCCAATAGTTTAAGGTGTAACCGATTTGATGACACCTTTCGGGTTCGTCCGTTTTAGATGAACCTAGTAGTTGCAAGGGGTCGGCGTTATATATACCCCCTAGGTAATCAATAATTATATGGGGTATATATGTAGTCCCATTTTAGAACTTCACTATTTAAAGGGTAGCCCTGTTTTAGGGCGTCCCCTAATTACATGATGCCCCGTTCTAGGGTGTCATATTAAATTATAGTGATAGGGTGAAACGTCCTATCATAATATATAAACATGGGGTAGCTACTAACGACCCCATAATTTTATTTTAAGTTAAGCCTTACACCCTAAGTTCAAGTTAGGGTTATTAATTCGTACCGTCGGTACTACCGACACAGGGCAATAAGATAAGCTTATACCTAACGTACCATTTCGGTACCCTAGCTAAGTCGGTGAAATACCTAGTCAGATACCGTCAGTACTGCTTACACCGTCCATAGTAAGGACGCTACCGCTCTTATTACTTTATGGGGTAACAATTCGTTATGGTATAGGCTTAATTATATATCTGCCGTCGCAATTCACGACCTTAGATATATTTTAATACATAAAAAAATCGTGGGTCACCTTACGATTAACTCACGATTAAGTAATTTATTAATTATAATGTCCCTTACATTGGAATATTACTAAGCAATCATCTTCAACAAGATATACGATTCTATGTTCCTTGTCTATTCTCCTACTCCACAAACCAGATAAATTATTCTTTAAGGGTTCAGGCTTTCCCACTCCCTCGAATGGCGTTCTTTTCATATCTTTAATTAGTTTATTTATCTTCTTAAAGTTCGCTTTATCTGTTTTATACCAATATAGGTATTCTTCCCATGCATCAAAGTTCCGTTTGATATTATTAATCTTCATCTTCAATTAGTCCGTTTTCAACCAATTTCATTTTACCGCTCTTGTATTCCTCGAACTTTTGTTCAAGATATTTCATATTCTTTTCGCTATAAAATGGGTCGGCTGATACTTCAAACGGTATTTTGTACTCTCTACCTAGCTTTTTTAAATATATATTTATAGCAGAAGATAGGGAAATACCTATTTCACCACATACTAATTCAGCTTGTTTTTTTACGTCGTCATCTACTCTTAAATTAATTTGTGCCATATATACCACCTCTTAGCCTTATTATATTATAATTATATCATTTGTAAAGTATTATTATATATTTATGGTAGACCATGGCGTTCATATTTGTGCCTTTACTTTCGATATTATTTCATCATCATAAAAAGATAGTGCAAACCTTGTAACATCATAATATTTTTTTAAATAAAGATTATTGATTTTTTTAAAATGTGAAGATGTATTCCCATTTAATATTAAAAAGCCCCTCTAAATCGGTAGGCGGTTGCCGATTTGTAATTATATTTTATCTTTTTAAATACGAATATGTTTTCGGGTTTGTCTTAATACATTAAACTCGGATTGATTCCGAATTTAACTTACTAAATTAAAATATAAATCGCTCAACGTTGAGCGATTTGAATATATTAATTATAAATCACAACACGTATTGCGATTTGAAACCTTAACAATTCTTAACAGTTTCAAATGTAAATACGTATTTACATATAAAAAAACAAATGTTGATTCGCATCAATATTTAAAAACAATTTTAAAATTATAAGCAAAAGCGACAACGCTGACGCATTTATATTTTATAAAACCTTAGCAAACCTTAGCATTTTAATTAGTTATTTCTTTAACCTATAAGCTTTTTATACTAACAATTTCTAACAATTTAATAAATTATATACGCTTTTACCTTAAGTTTTCTTATTAATTTATGTTAGATTTTTAAGGTTCTAACTCTGATAATTTTTTATCAACATAAGTTTTTATATTAAGTTTTATTAAGTTTTTCGCCCTTATAAATTCAATTCTTTACATACTAGTTTTTTATAATTAAGCACGTTCCCATTTTGGGAATATGCCACCCTTACACTCGTAAAGCTTAGCATTTTTGTAGTAATATGCAGTAGTTTTGTATCAATCCTAGCGTTTCCTAGTGTTTTCTTATCTTAAATGTTAGTACTTTGTCAGTGTAGGGGGTAGATACTTTCTACTCCCTTTTTAGGCCTCTGATATCTCTTGATAATAGGGGTTATTTTATTCCTCCTATGCGTGGTACTCATCAATATCGGCAACCTTAAAAAGAGATAAAGAAAGTCTATTCCTTACACGTCTGGGGTTTATACTTAAAATCTTGTCTATTCTTAAGCTACAAGGGAGGAGATTTTTCGAGGTCTAATTATATGCTTATACTTATTAAAAACGCTCCTAGCTCATTCTGTGGCGTGTTTTTAGACTTTAATCTCCTACTTAAAGGTTAAATGTAGTATTTTGTAGTAATTTAGCCCTAATACACGCTCTATATGCCTACTATCCCGATGCCATAAAAAAGAGAACTTATAAACTCTACTTGGTAGATTCTTATATAAAATAATTCCTATATTTTCCAATAATTTATATGCTTACATTTGCTAACATTTTTATATTAATCAATTGTTTTATGCGCCTTAGTATCTCCTATCATACTCTTAGGCTCTATATTGCTTTTATAGGAGATTTCTTATACCAATAACCAATCATATACTTACATAGAAAAAAGCCTCCTTAAAGCTAATATCTTGCTTGTTTGGGGCTTTATTATTCTTCTAGCTAATTATTAACTAGGAGATTGTATGATGAAATTTAAACTATTTGATTAACTGCTTATATAGGCTTAGTAGTGCGGTATCTGATTTTCTCCATACCATTGTATGGGATAGATTGAGTTCATTCGCTAAACTTCGCATTGAGTCGCTTTTATTTACCCATATTCTCATAATAATAGACTTAGATAAAGGATTATCTATATTTTTAATTGCGGTCTTAATCTTTTGGGTATCTTTCTTAGTCGCCTTTAATTCATTTTCTAGGTCTTCTATATAGTCAAGACTCCTAATTATTATATCGTCTTTTGATACCCTACCGCCTTTTATTTCGTTTGTATTTCCTAACCCACTTCTTAGAGTGCTTAGCTCTTCCGTTTTTTCGCTTATCTCTTTTTGGTACTCATAAATTAGTTTAAGATTAAGGCTATATATTTCTAGCTGATTTTTAATAGTGTTACATCTTTGGCGGTCTTTAGCCTTTTTTAGTTCATTAACTTTTTTATCCAATACAACCCCCTAATTATTTCAAATATTTGTTTATAAAACTATTGTACTTGTTTAGGTTCTCTATTAAGTTCGGCTATTGCCATATTAACGTTTTGTGCTTTGTCTGTTACTATCCTAGCTTGATTACTCAATACCCCTAAAATTGCCATTGTATAATCATCTTTCATATCTGCGTCATCTGGTATAACCCTATATAATAGGGCGTTAATTGACTTCATAAGGAAATAAGATTCCCTTTCTAATTCATCACTCATATTTTCTAATTGTTTAGATTCCATTTCTTACCTCTCTTTTATTAATACGTCATATTTTGAGTTTAAAGGCTTTTTACATCTTCAAGCATATATTTATATTGAAAACTAAATTAAAGCTAAGCTAGGGTATAAATTATTATTTATTTATATATCCTAGCCTAGGAGATTAACGCTGATTTGTTTTCTCAATCTCCTAGTAGGTCATTCATTTACTAAAACTATTTTAGATACCTAAATAATTTCTTATAAGCCCTATTTTAAGTTTTAAGAGATTTTTATAGTCTAATCATATAATTACACTCTAAAACATTTTAAAGCTTGTCTAGGTATATAATTCTTCCTAATTTTTATATTTCTACTTACCTAATGAGGTGTAAATATTAAATATATTTTACTTATCTGTTTTTTAGTTTATAATAATATTTGAATATACTTATTCTTGCTTTAACCTTGCCCCTAGCTTTTCGCTAAGGGCTTTTTCTTTATCTCCTACTTTCTCATCTACTAGGGTGTTAATTGTATTTTCCATTTAAAATCTCATCAAAAACACTTAGCGATATATTTCTTAATCTTATATTATCAGATAATAATTTCTTGCTATTTGCTATATTAGCAATTA
>QWCJ01000061.1_pt1 | contig 79521 bp, 74 predicted proteins | sample 1972501 | NCBI WGS metagenome assembly QWCJ01 (sample SAMN09866711, study PRJNA288562) | Human vaginal metagenome isolate term2_vaginal, whole genome shotgun... | isolation source: vagina | host: Homo sapiens | place: USA: California
GGAGAAATCTCACACAGTTACCAATATCAAAATAACAAATTATATACCTTGAGATAAACTTAAACGGGATTTACCGCCATATCTAATGGAATTGTCACAGTGAGCGTAGCGAACTGATGAAACTCCTTAATCGAGGCTTTGCGTGGCGAAGTGCAACTAAGCCCGCAAACTACCGTCGAACGCATGTGAGAGATCTACAGTCTATGACGACACTTGTATATAAAAGTTAATCTTATCTACGAAATCCAAAGAGATATTTCGACTTACGCTTACATAAGAATTTAAAATAAAACAAATCGCATTATCTCAAGCTTCCTATTCCCCTCCCTCTTTTTATTTCATTTTTTATTTGACAAGTTTCAAAAGCCCATGTATAATTTGAAACATAGAAAACAAACTATGATAAGAAAAGTAGATTTGATGGACCTACACAGAGAGGCTATGGTTGGTGAGAATAGTCTAGAAAAGTCGAATTGAAAATGGCCTTTGAGTTTCTTGCCCGATATTTAAGGTAAGACGTATTCGCACGTTATAGCGATAGGGTATGTTTGTACCCGATGAGTTATTAATCGCAAGATTAATATGAATTAAGGTGGTAACACGAGCTTTAAGCTTCGTCCTTTGGGGACGGAGCTTTTTTTGGTATAAGGATACATAGTTAAATTTTCTAATGGCGCCAAATTGTTAACCTGTCCCTTCCTATATACCGAATATATTATGCATGGTATAAAATTATTAGAAATTATTAAAGAGGTAAATTAATATGTCAAAAAGATTTTTAACTGTTGGATCATTACTAAGAAACGAAGAACTACTAAAATACAAGAGAGAAATTGAAGGAAGAGAAGATATCACCTATCCTTTCTACGACGACCTAGAAAGTTACAAGGAATGTGAAGATAAGTCAGTTGCTGAGATTGTCGAAAAACAATTAGACCATGGTCTCGTCCAAGTAACAGACGGTGAATATTCTAAGTCCCTCTGGCACCTTGACTTCGTTTGGGGGCTTGATGGTTGCGAGAGATTTATCAACAAAACTGGATATTTCTTCAGAGAAAAAGATTCTGATGAGAAGTTTGAGACAAGAAAAGATATTGGGATTAAAATCACCGGCAAGATTTCTGGCAAAAACCACGTCTTTATCGAACATTTCAAAAGATTAAAGGACCTTGTCGATGGAAGAGCTGAGGTTAAACAATGCATCCCTTCCCCATCTCATATCTATGGTGACTTTGTAAATTCAAATGTTATAGCTGATTCACCATACGAAGACAATGATAGTTTTGAAGCTGACCTTAAACAAGCTTACAAGGACTTCCTAGATGATTTCAAAAAAATCGGTGGAAAGATCATCCAATTTGATGACTGTCTTTGGGAACAATTCGCTAAGGAAAACAAGGAAAACCAATACGATAACAACCAAACTGACCTTGATAAGGACCTAGCCCTTGCCCAAAAATATATCGACATCAACAACGAACTAATCGATTACGGTCACGATCTCGGCCTTACAGTCTACACCCATAACTGTAGGGGTAACTACTCATCTAGAAACTTCTCAGATGGAACATATGAATCAATCGCCGACTTATTTTTCAAAAATCTAAAATACGATAGGTTCTACCTAGAATGGGACGACGAAAGAGCAGGATCAGTCAAGGCACTCGAGGCCTTCAACAACAGAGACGACGTAGAAATTGTCCTAGGCTTCCTATCAAGCAAGACCAACACCCTAGATGATGAAAAAAGAGCCTTCGACCTCTTAGAAGAGGCAAGCAAAATCATCGACAAGGACAGACTCTATCTCTCCCACCAATGTGGTTTCGCTTCATGTGACTGTGGAAACGAACTTACAGAAGAAGAACAATGGGCCAAAATAGACCACCAGAACCCTCCTCCAAATCCCCTTTGCCGAAAGATGCCTTCCCCTATATGTAATAGATATCTCTCACAAAGTAGAAAAAAATCCTGACTACGAGATTACAAAAGAAGACATCCTAGAATTCGAAAAAGAAAATGGAAAGATTGAGCCTAAGTCTTTCGTTGCCCTAAGAACAGACTGGTCCAAAAAATTTGGCGACAAGGAAGCCTTCATCAACAAGGATGAGAAAGGAATCGAGCACACTCCTGGCTGGTCTCTAGAAGCCTTAAAGTTCCTCCACGAAGAAAGATACGTCACAGCCATTGGCCACGAAACCCTTAATACCGACTCAGGCCTCAAACTCTACGAAAACAAGGTCCTAGAAGCAGAATACTACTGGCTAATCCAAGACAAATACCAAGTAGAAGTCCTAACAAATCTAGACAAGCTCCCAAACACAGGAGCAATAATAACAATCTCCTACCCACAAATATCAGAAGTCTCAGGATTTTCTGCAGAAGTTAACGCAATATACTAAATTTAATATCTCCTACAAAGTCCGGGCTTTTCATGTGGGGAAAAATGAAAAGAAAAAATACATATGATTCCACTAAGCTAGATGTTAGATATATTATATGAGATCTCTCGACTACGCTCGAGACTAGGGAATGAAAGAAAACGAAGTTTTCTCTAGAGTTATTAGAACGCCATTCGGCGTTCTTTTGCCCTTTGTTCCTACGAAACAAAAGTCACTACACTATTTGTCTTTTAGACAAACAGTGGCCCAAAAGGAGGGCAACCTTGCTTCGACCAACGTGGAGAGGTCTCCCGAGAAGGGGTAGAGTCTCAATATGTTATTTAAAACATCATTTATTTGTATGATATCTAAAAAGTTCCACGCATTTGTTATCTATATTGACAAAACACCCCATCACTGATATCATATATCCATCAGAAAAGTTAGGAGACAAAATGAAAAAATTATCTATAGAGAAATTGGCAGATACTGTCATTAATAAGAGAAAAGAAAAAGGAATAACTCAGGCTAGTCTCGCTGATACTACTGGTATCAATAGAGCTATGATCAGTCGTTTGGAATCATGCGACTACACACCTTCTATCGACCAGCTTCAATCCATAGGAGAAGTCTTGGACTTTGAAGTAGTCGATATGTTTGAGGAAGAAACTTACGAAAAAGAAATTAAATCAGACAAAAAATACAAGATCGCTGTTGCAGGAACTGGATATGTAGGTATGTCCATTGCGACCCTCCTATCCCAACACAATGAGGTTATTGCAGTTGATATTGTAGAAGAAAAGGTAGAGAAGATTAATAATAAGATCTCTCCTATCCAGGATGATTATATAGAAAAATACTTAAGGGAAAAAGACCTAAACTTAAGAGCAACCCTAGATGGAGAAGCTGCCTACAAGGATGCTGATTTTGTAGTAATAGCAGCCCCTACCAACTACGATAGCAAGAAGAACTTCTTCGATTGCTCTGCTGTAGAGGATGTAATCGAACTTGTCCTTAAGGTCAACCCAGAAGCTACTATGATTATCAAATCCACTATCCCTGTTGGCTACACTAGAGAGATTAGAGAAAGATATAAGAGTAATAATATTATCTTTAGCCCAGAGTTCCTCCGTGAATCCAAAGCCCTTTACGACAATCTCTACCCTTCAAGAATTATCGTATCCTGTGATGATCAAAGTAGGGAAAAGGCAGAAATATTTGCAAATCTCCTTAAAGAAGGCGCCATCAAAAAGGACATCCCTACCCTCTTTATGGGCTTTACAGAAGCGGAAGCAGTCAAGCTTTTCGCAAACACCTACCTCGCCCTTCGTGTATCCTACTTCAACGAACTTGATACCTACGCAGAAAGCAAGGGACTAAATACAGAAGAGATCATCAACGGAGTATGCCTCGATCCAAGAATCGGCACCCACTACAACAACCCTTCCTTTGGTTATGGTGGGTATTGCTTACCAAAAGATACCAAACAGCTTCTAGCAAACTTCGACAAGGTCCCACAAAACATGATCTCCGCAATTGTCGATTCCAACAGGACCAGGAAGGACTTCATAGCAGATCAAGTCCTAAACATAGCAGGCTACTACGATTACAATTCAGACGACCAGTACCAACCAGAAATGGAAAAAGACTGCGTAATAGGAGTCTACAGACTCACCATGAAGTCAAACTCAGACAACTTCCGCCAATCCTCAATTCAAGGAGTAATGAAAAGAATCAAGGCTAAGGGAGCAAAGGTAGTAATCTACGAACCAACCCTAGAAGACGGAGACACCTTCTTCGGATCTTTAGTAGTTAACAACCTAAACAAATTCAAAAAAATGAGCCAAGCAATAATAGCCAACAGATACGACGAGAGCCTGGATGATGTGATGGAGAAGGTATACACAAGGGATATATTTAAGAGAGACTAAAATATTTTGAGATGTCTCGACTAGGCTAGACATAAGGGTAACGTAATGAGATGCCTCGACTGGGCTCTATAAAAGGAATGAAAGAAAACGACGTTTTCTCTCCTCTCCCCTTGCTTCGACCAACGTGGAGAAGCCTCTCGAGAAATAGTAAAATCCTAATTACTTTAAATTTACTAAGTAAATTATATTATGCAATTACCGCCATCTCGAACGAATGTGAGAGATCTACAGTCTATGATGACATGTAGATATATAAGTTCAAGTTATCTATGTAAATAAATCAATAACTAAATCTCCAACCAAACATGTCCCAAGGTTCCGTAGACCTCTCGTCACTTCCTTGTGGAAGCTCTGTTGAGGTGGCGAAGTAAGTAGAATTTTTAATAAAAAATACATAATTTAGTAATAGATGTCTCGACTTACGCTCGACATATGGGTAGATGGAAAGCTTGCTTTCCTACTATATCCCTTATTTCGACCTTGTGGAGAAATCTCACACAGTTACCAATATCAAAACAACAAAGTATGTACCTTGAGATAAACTTAAACAAAAGCTACGCCACCTCGACAGAGCGTAGCGACGAGAGGTCTCCAGTCTATGATGACATGTGAATTTAAAAGTTCTAGTTATCTAATAACTACAATGAGATGTCTCGACTACGCTCGACATAAGGGTGGGATTTGTAGAAAGCGTTCCACAAATCCTATCATACTAAAACACCAGCCCGCGGGCTGGTGTTACTGTTTTCTTTCACTTATCTAATATTAAATTCTTGAGTTTCCACATTTTCCAAGTAGGCTTTTACTTTCTTGCTTACCTTTCCGTCTTTGGTGGCGAGGGCCTCTGATGCTATGATTTCATCCATGGCTTGGTTTATTCCTGCATCATCGATGCCCTCTTTTGGATTGTCGATTGAAATCATTCTTTTTGTTCCCTTGTCGTCTGCGAATTGTAGTTTTAGTCTTTTAGTCATATGCTAGTACCTCCTTATGCTAACTCTTTTGTTTCTATCTTGTATGCCTTGTGCTCATTTGCATTAGTCAATCCCACATAGGCTTGGGCGAATTTCTGAAGTCCTTCGTCTGCTACTCCAGCCACTAGGCTTGAAAATGTCCTAGATAAGGACTTTGCCTTGCCAGTTATTCCTTCTACGATGTCATAAACAATTTTTAATTTCATATTTACTCCTTTATTTTTCTTATTTTGTAGGCCCTACACTTATATATAGAATTTTTCGTCAAATCTTCCCGACTTTTTTGTTATTTTTTTCTAGATATCTATCCAAGAATTGCCATCGCTGTCTTTGTAGGCAACATACCTTCTAAGTCCACTGTCCTTTCCTATATAGGATAGCCAAGAGTATCCTTCATTTTCTATCAGATAATCATAATATATCTTATCTCCAGGACAATAGTGGGTTATGATATCACTATTTGTCGAGGGTCTCTCCCTAACATTAGTTATAGCATGGACTAGGGCACAGCCCTTCTTCCACACTCCCCTACTTGGAGAAATTATCCCAATAGGTCTAAAGTATCTCTCCTCGGCTGATCTCCTACAGTTTAGATAATATCCTACAAAGGAAGTCTCATCATTTATGGAAACACCATTGTTGGTGTAGTTGCAATGAATTATGGATCCCTTCCTTAGAAAAATCCCCGTATGGCCATAGGCTCCGGCGGAATGGCCTTCAATTCCCCTTATGAATATGTCTCCCCTTCTTACATCTCTATAATCATAAATCTCCCTAAAGACTCTTCCCTTTAGCTTATATAGAGATTCAGTATTGCCAATCCTCGTACCCTTTGGAAGAAAACCCCCAGCTATCAAAGCATAGTAGACAAAGGACGAACAGTCCAAGGCCTCTGGCCCCAGCCTTTGGGGATAGGCCATTGAGTAGGTCACCTTGTGATGCTTGGATAAGGCGAAGGCAATCATTCTATCAACACTTGTCATAAATCCTCCTTTTGGGCCGTTGCAGAATGAATAAATCGTCCCAATATCACCAGAGGAACCTCTTAGAAAATTTTGCCTCCATGAGCCGGCAGGCTATATAAAAAATTTTCTAAGAGAACCCTCTAATGATGGGACGATAGTTATTCATAATTTTGCAACAACTCCATTTTTAATCTCATTAGTATCGATCAATATCCTGTCTATCTTCCCATTGATTTGGAAGATTAAAATAAGACAAATGGCCACAGGAAAGCCTAGTTCACTAATAATCTTAATGATGTCCATATCTTATTCGGCTTAGGATGCTCTGATGATTATGCTATGGGAAATCCTTCCATAATCAAAAGACACAAGTCCTTTTCTTCTAGTCTCATAAGTCCAAGGATATGAGAGAAGACAGAAAGTGCGCCACTCCTTTCTTTTTTATTTTTTTGCCTAAAGGCTAAACCTCCTTTCACTTATATATAGAAAAATAAGCCCAATCTTCCCGATTAGGCTTTCAGACTTTTATTGTCTATTTTTATTTCATAAATAGCTTTTAGACAGATTAATACCAAATAAGAGCACTTTATCCAATTAAACTTTTCCTGAAAAATAGTCTATTATGTAGGTGTCGACACAAAGAGAGCTCTCGGAAAGGAAATATTATGAAAATAACTTTGGACAATTCCGAGAAGATACTAGCAGCCTACAAGCCGCTAATACTAAAGACAGTCAAACAATTTGGAGCCTTCGAAGAAGAAGAATCCATAGACGAAGCAAGAATGATCCTGATAGATGCCATAGGCACATATGATGAGAGTAAGGGCACATTCGGCACCTATGCCAAAAACCTCCTCCGCTACCATTTCCTAGACAAGGCCAAGCTACCAAAAGCTAGATCAATCTACGAAGAAGATGAGGAAAAAAACTCAATAATAGACCTCCTCGAAGCAGAGGAAGATACAGAAGAGATAATAATGGCAGAAGAAAGAAAAAAAGAAATCTTAGTAAACTTAGGAAAAATAAACAAGAAAAACTCCCAAATCCTAAAACTAAAATTCTACCAAGACCTAACAAACAAAGAAATAGGCCAAATAATGAACATCTCCACTAAAACAGTCTTCAACAGAATAAGCATGGGCCTAAAAGAAATGAGGGAAATTATGACGGTAGAAATATAAGTCCCAACAAAGCTGGAAGAGATAAATAAAAGAGATATCTCGACTACCTCTATATAAGGAAGAGGGAAAGCTCGCTTTTTAAAATAATTAGATCGCCATTCGGCTTTCTTTTGCCCTTTGTTCCTACGAAACAAAGGGCACTACACTATTTGTCTTTCAGACAAACAGTGGCCCAACAGGGGGGCAACCTTGCTTCGACCGAAGTGGAGAAGCCTCAAGCAATAAACTATATCATCAAAAATAGTTTATACCCAGAAACTAAACTTAAACTACAATTACTGCCATCTCGACAGAGCGAATGGAATGAGCGACGAGAGATCTACAGTATATGATGACACGTAGATAATAAAGACATTTGTATCTACTAACTAAATTGAGATATCTCGACTTAGCTCGATATAAGGGGAAGGAAAGCACTGCTTTCCATCTATTTCCCTTGTTTCGACCGAAGTGGAGAAACCTCACGCGTAATAGTAAAATTATAATTATTTTGAATATTATAATTAAATCAAAATTTCCATTAGTGCCATCTCGAATGCATGTGAGAGATCTACAGTCTATGATGACATGTAAATATAAAAATTAAAGTTATCTAAATGAGATGCCTCGACTACGCTCGGCATAAGGGTAAGGTGGGAAAGCTTGCTTTCCTACTATTTTCCCTTACCTCGACCGAAGTGGAGAGGTCTCAGGTGTTATAGTAAAAGTGCAAATAATTACAAACCTAGAATTATAGCAATTCACACATTCACACCATCTACAGGCAATCAAAAACCCCCTCTTGCAAAGCCTTCCCTTCTCCTGTATAATCAAAGTACATTAACTGTCTTTTTGTATTTTATAAAAACTATTAATGTCTGAAAGGAGGCTGCAATGAAAAGAGAAATCTTGGCCATTCTGCCTGAACCTATGGAAAGGGTGGGAATAGTCTCTCGAATCTACTACACTGATACCATCGAGATTGATAAGAGAACCCCCACCCATTTCCTCAAAAACTCCTACGACAGGAAGGGAAAGAGTAAGAAGCTCGTTGATAAGAAAATCAAAGCCAAAACCCAAATCAAAAGGAACTACCCCTACGTTATCGACAAGGACCACGTCTTCTTCGCCTTCAAGATCCGTGAGAGCCAATACGACGACCAACAAAGGGGCTTCGTCAACGTCAAATACGTAGACAAAATCCAAGGCTCAACCATAATCCTAACTACAGGAGAAGAAATCTCGAGCCTAAACACAGAAAAGACTCTCCTCTCCAACAGAAAAAACGCCCAACTCCTCTACTACATGAGCCTAGTGGAAACCATGGCCGATAACTTCATGGCTATCCAATATGTGCGTGATAATTTGATGGACTAGAAATTATGAGAAAATCACTAAATATATATTCATAAAAATGCCATACTAAATAAGTTTTAAAGATAATTGAGTAAAGAACATTAGTATATGCTAATGTACGTATGAATATATTATTATCAGTTTCTACTAATATGAAGGTATGTAAATATCGTTTATTGAATAATTACAGAATACTTAATTAAACTGTCCTTTTGATCGAAGGCAATATAGGTAATTTAAAATCATAATTATATGAGTAAAAGATAATTATATGAGTAAAAGTATTATACGAAAACCATATACGTATTTAGCTAATATTTCCATCATGCTAGCAAGAAGAACTTTTTAATATCCTGAAATTTTAATCATTCAGGGTAATATTACTACTAAAAACAGAGGAGATAATATGGGCGTATTAAAAATTTTGAAATATATTAGCTCAAATAATAGAAAAAATCAGAGAATTAGAGAATTTATTTAAAGAGAAAGATTTTCATTTTAACAAACTTATGTCTGACGGATTAAGACACGGAAGTGAATTAACAGGAAAATATATGCAGGATAAAAAGAATTATTATAAAAATATTAAGAAGTAATAATTTACAATATTAATTAAAGTTCCATTGATATGTAATAATATCCATGGAACTTTATTTGATTATTTTTCAAAATCAATAATTTTCTTTCGACGTATGATATAATTTTATATTATATTTTTATTTTAAGAACTATAATATTTCATTATATTGTAGGATATATATCTGAAAAGATAGTATATATAATTCTAATTATAACAATAAGTAACCTACTATCTAACTAAAAAATATATAAATCTAATATCTATTAAGTAATTATTAATTTTTTATTTTATTTATAGTTTCATGTATGATGCTCTTTTCATCTACGTTCATAGCAAAAATATACATTATCATTGTATAAACAATAACATATAGAAATCCGTGTATTATAAACTGAATATATATATTTGTAACAGTTATTTTCTTTATAATCAAACCAAATCCTAAAGAAATAAAAGAAAATATAATTATTGGTAAAATCTCTTTCCAAAACAAAACTATATCTAATTTAATTACTTTATAATATACAATATTCATCATAAACCATGATGCCATAACTATAGAAATTGTAGTTGCAAATGCTGCACCATACATACCATATTGTTTTGCTAAATAATATGTCAAACCTACATTAATAATAGATGCTGTAAATAATATAACGGCTTTGTACCAGTTCTTATTTTTTACCAATAATATAACATTTCCAGAGCTCTGAATTAGATCTACAGAATAAGGAATCATTAATAATAGTGCTACACTATACGCACTTAGGAAATCTGCTCCAGCAATAATCATAATAAACTCTTTACCAAATAGTATAACTCCCGTTAACATCAGTAAAACCAGATAGGCTTGATACCTTCCGATTTTAGAAAAGCTATTTGATAATTTTTCAGAACTATTTTCAGATTGATTAATCCTGGTAATCATAGGAACAATTACACTAATTATTACAACACCTGCACTAATAAATAAAGAATTAAACTGTGATCCAATAGCATATTCTGCAACTATTCCTGTACCATACATACTTCCTAAAATTATTTGATCAGTTTTCCAAAAAATCTGATCAGCTATTGATATTAGCAAAACAGAGCTAGATAAACTAAATATTCCTTTAATTAAATTTTTATCTTTATAATGATACTTAACTTTAACTTGCAATCTATTTTTAGAATAATACATACATATAATTAGTGAAATAATATTTAAGATCAATTGAATAATTACAATAGTTGATGCCCTAGGATACCCTTTAATAAGGCATAAAACCGATATTGGCTGTAATATAGTAACAGCCAAATCTAATGTTTTTCTAAATATAAATTTTTCATGCGCCAAAATAGATGCTGAATATATAGAACTATTCAAATATACTAATATGTTTATAATCATGATTTTAAACATAAACATAGATTCATTTATTTCGTAATCTGTTAGTTTTGCAGAAAATGATGATTTAAAAGCAATAGATATCGGTATTGCTATGATTACAATAAATATTGAGATATAAATAAAAATCCTTTTACTTATTGCAAGTGTGTTCTCCATTTTTTCATAATCTTCAATTATTAAATATTCCGTATAATATTTCATAACTGAAGCATTTATTGAGGAATACATTGTAGAAAAGTAAGCGATTATTGATCCTATTAATTGATAAAGACCATATTCATTTTTACCTATCGTACTCAATAGTAGAGGTATATATATTATTGATACAATCGCCGATACTATGGTATTTAATATACTCAGTATTACAGCTATTTTCTTTTCATTGGTATTTATTTTATTCATAAATTCTCCATATAAAAATATAAGAAATTATCTAATCATTTTTTTGAATTCTTAGCAAATCTATTTGATAATATTTTTATCAAAATAATCCCAAAGATAAATTCATTTTTCAAAAAAACACTAATAAACGAATCAGCGTTAGAGCGCGGAATCATCAGTAAACTACTCAAGACAACTATAATCATTAATCTTTTTATAAAATTTTTAGAACTAAATTTTGAACATCTTTTTAATATAATACCGTAAACTAAACTAAATATTAATATACCAATGTATCCAAAATCATGATATGCTTCTGCTATGTAGCATGTCCCTAAGCCCCTTCCATGTAAATATCCAAAAGGTAATACTATATATGAAATAGTATGAGCAAAAGAATTTCCTAACATCGCTCTATCAATACTATTTCCTCTGAATGATTCTAGGCCAAATAGTATAGTGCTTAAAGGATTATATTTTATTTTTTCAATTATTATTCCCAAAGAATATATTCGATTTGGTATTCTATAATCATTAATCTTTTCAAATCCTATAACGCTGGAGCTAACCCCTTGTTTAACAAATATATCTAGAAATGAAGCTGATTTATTTTGATCGAAAATAGTATTATTAAACCTAACACTCCCGAGATAGTCTAATGCAAGAAGCATAATAGGTATCAAAAGTATTATAAGAAAAAATAATCGTTTATTAATCCAGTTGTCTTCACTATTTATATTGTTACTTCTAAAAATTGAATAAATAAATATTATAGATAAGTTAACAACAAATACGGATCTATTACCAGTAAATAAAGTTAATGTGCAATATATCATAAATAAAAATAATGGCAATTTAGCTTCATTCTTTTCAGGTAAAGTTGATAAATATATATAAAAATAAAACATACAACCATAAACGAATACACCAATTATATAAGGTATACTTACGGCATCATCCAAATAAAATTCTGTATAACCAATCTCTCTAACTTTAGATACTCTCAATATTTCAATAGCTATATACGGAATATATGATAGATAAAATAGTAATAAGCTAGATTTTCTTACTATATCTTCATCTATATTTTTCGCAAATTTAAAACGTGTTTTTAATCTAATATCAATTGTAAAGTAACCAATCATTACTGATATTAGTGATATCAACAGTGATAAGTACATATGATTAAGAATTTCATTATCAAATAAAACTACACCTTCTGCATATTCAAAATATTCGTATACGAAATAAGAACCTAGCAAAAACATAAAATAGCAAAGTAAGAACATTATTAATGGTATATTTTTTCTATAATTTTTGAAAGATAAAATCAATAATACATTAAAAACTAACATAGTCATAAAAAATATACCATTTACGTTTTTAACCATTGATAATAAAATAAATAAAATCAAGAAAAGTGTAGATATAAGTATATATTTTAAACTATAATTTTTAATATTCTTCTTTTGAATATTTATTGAATTCATTACAACTCCTTGATATGATCTATAAATTTATTATAATTTTCCGATAATTTGAATCGTGATTCCCAGATTTTTCTTGAATTCATCCTATATACATTAAATTCATTTTTATCCATTGATTTAAATTTTAATATAGAATCTTGTAAATCTCTAATCGAAAAATCTCTATCTATTAATATTCCATTATAACCATCGACAACCGCCTCCGACGTTCCGCCAACATCTGTTGCAATTATTGGTATACCAACAGACTCTGCTTCCATTATAGAAACAGGCAATCCCTCTGATTCGCTTATATTAACAAATACAGAGTAATGTTCTATGCTTATTTTTTTTAAATATTCATCATTATCACAAAATCCCTTAAATTCGATGTGTATATTTTTTCCACAATTTTTAACATATTTATTAATTAGCTCTAAATACTCTTTATCCCCATCTCCATAATGAATCCAAGTTATTTCTGTGTCATTAATTTTTTCAAGTGTTTTTGCTAATAAATGTAATCTTTTTATTTTAGCAATTCTTGAACATGTCAAAATTACAAAGTTCTCATTATTTATACTGTTATTTATAGCGATATCTTTTGTTCCAAGCCTATGAAGAAATAACTTATTTTTTAATTCTTTTCTAGTTTTGTAAAGATAGTTCATTCCATCATTCGAAATGCAATATATTTCATCTATATTACTGTATAAATAATGCCTATATGGTAAATAACAATGTTTATCCCTAAATTCAAAAATATCTTGAGCATGTGCTCTGGTAACTACTTTTGAATTTATATAAATATTTTTTAACTCACAACATGCTAAACTTGAAAATCCAACCCTATATGTATAAAATACTATTTTTTCTTTTTTATCTATTTCTAATTCTTCTAATTTTTTTGAAATTTTCTTATTTACTAAAGCCCCTTTTGCTACGAATAAGCACAAATTTTTCACTGAATTTAAAGAAAATTTTCTTTCTTTGATTAAATATTTAATTTCTCTAAAGAATTCTTTATTAAATAATCCCTTTAATAAATATTTTATTCTATCAAAATTTGACTTATAAAATATATCTAGCTCTCCAACTTGAATGTAATCTGGTATTTGTAAACGAGAATTACTATATATATGTCCTCTAACTGTAAATATAATTACTTGATCCACATACTTATAATATTTTATTTCTTCTTTTAAATATATCTCATCCTGCATAAAATCAGAGACTAATACTAGTATCATATTTCTCATCCTTATTTATATCTATAGTACACTTATGTATAATATTAAATATAATTTTTATAATTTTTCAATAACTTTTTTATAATCGTTCCACCTACCAATTTGTTTTGGCATTTGTGTTATATCCGGATCTGATGAACAGTTTCCTTCTATTATTGAAACTTCTCCACTTTTTAAGATTGCAATATCCCATCCAACATATCTTACATCTTTGGATACTTTACTTGCTTTTATCACTGTATCTTTTACTTTATCCCAATAAGGAACTTTATATCCTAATAGTTTTTTATTAGTTACAGGATGGTATTCATATTTGTTATTACTTTTATCAATTGCCAAACTTACGACTTTTCCACTATCAATATCCATTGTCATAGCTAGACCATGTTGGTGGAAATTATCTGTAGATTTTTCTCCATTTCCCATTCTCAGTATAGCGTCCATTATATGAACTTCATCTTTATCTCTTATAGTTACAACCCTTATGGTATTAACTGATGATGGATTAAATTCTGCTAGACTTTCATCTTGAACTATAGCTTCTTCTAAGATAAATGATTTTCCTTTTATCTGATTAAAAAAATCTTTAGCATTTTTTATATCTTTCGATCTATATTTGATAATTCCATTTCCACCACTTCCAATATTTTGTTTTAAGAAAAATGAATCGTGGTTTGAAATAAATTCACTTACTTTATCATGATTAGCTTTATCTACATCAAGCCAATCTCTGTTTAAAAATTCATTGAATCTATTATTAAATTTTAATTTATCATCAAATGAATCTATTTTTGTAGATCCATTACATTTTAACAATATTTTTTTCCATTTCCTTCCTACTATAAATTTATTTCTTTCTGAATAATTTTTTTTATAGAAGTTATATTGAAAATAATCATTTATTCCTGCGCCTAGAACTATCACGCTAATCCAAAAATCGAAAAATATTTTTACACTTTCTAACTTACTTGTTTTACCTATAAATAATTCTTTCAAAAGTTTATACTTATTTATATGATTTATAATATAAGCTTTTATACCTTTTTCATTATTATATCCTGTTAGCCTTATTTTTTCTTTACTATCCAAAACTAATCTCCAAGCTTAAATTTCTAAAATCTCACCATATTGCCCTGACTTATCATATACAAATTTTGCTAATAAAACGTCTTCATAAGCCATACCAACTGAATTAAAATATATTAATTTATCTTTTTCATCTCTTCCATCTTTTTCTTCTAGTATAATTTCTGATAATTCTGCATATATATCTTCATCTTTCAATATTCCATCTTGATACATTTTACTAATAGTTTGACTTCCTCTGTGCTTAACAGCATCCCATTCATCACAAACAATTTTATCGGCCCTTAGTGCAACGTCATATTCATCTTCAAAACCACCAACATGAACATAAAAATTAGCTTTATCTAACCATTTTGCTTTTAAAACTGCTTCTTGACTAGAAATTGCTGTGACTACTATGTCTGAACCTTTAATAGCTTTTTCGAAATTATTATCACAAACTACAAACTTTACATCTTTATATTTGTCTGAAAACTCTTTTGCAAATCTTGAACAAGAATTATGAGTTCTTGATGATATTCTGCACTCTTTTAATCCAGGATATAAAAGCTTAAAAATTTCAAAATGCATTTTTGCTTCTTCTCCAGCACCTATAAAGCTTATTATTTCATTTTCTTCCTTTGCTAAGTATTTAGACGCTAATCCTGCAACTCCTGCTGTTCTAAATTTTGTCAACCACGAGCTTGCAATTATAGCATATGGTTGCCCTGTTACAGTTTCGGAGATAATTGTAAGCCCGTTCACGTTTTTAATATTTCTTTCAAAATTTGTTGGAAAAACGGACACCCATTTTACACCACATACTTGTTCATCTAATATAGTAGAAGGCATACAATTAATTCTATTTTGAGTTTTTTTATCAAATATTTGAGAGGTTTTTTCAGGCAAAATCACTCTATTTTTACCTCTTTTAATAAATGATTCTTTAATTACTTCTATTCCCTCTATCCAATTGTCTTCCATTATACGTATAACTTGTTTTTCTGAAATAATTTTTAAATCAGCCAATCTTTTACCTCATAAGACTATTATCTACAATATAAAATATCTAACATATTTTCATTATTTTCATCTAGAACTTCAATTGAATCATTGACATATTTGATATGCTTCATAAGTTGATTTTTGTTCTTCGCTATTAGGTGAATATAACCGAATACTTGATGAGTTGTTCCAGTGTCTTCTATAACATCATCAACTATATGGGACTGAATAAATGCATAAACAAATTTCTTTTCTAGAATTTCTTGCAAACCTCTAATTTCCTTTATGGTCCCGCTTTTCAATTGCATAGGTAATATACAATATTCATGATTCCTTCTTCTATCTATTTCTTTAATATTTCTAAAGTTATCATATAATGGCATTCCAGTAGCTAAATAATTGACAAGCAAATTCATTTGGTTTATACCATAGAAATAATCAACTGGATAGTAGGTTAGCGAACCTCCATATCTATATCCTATTTCATTTAGTACAAATTCTTCTCCGTCATGAAAAACTTCTATCCATATTGGACCGTAATTTATACCAATACCTTTTAACATATTGATTATTTTATTATTTATTTTTTCCTTAAAGGTATCGGTTAATTTAGATGGCATGAATTGAATAGACATCACGGGAGCACTATTTTCATTTATCTTTTTTGATTCTTTATCTGTTAGACCACAGAAAATAACCTCTCCATCTTGTGCTGTATAATGAGCTATTAAGCTATTCTCAAAATTCATTTCCTTTTCAACTAATACTTCTCCACTTTTTGAAGCTTCTTTTGCTTTCCTGTAAGCTTTAATGAAATCTTCCGATTTTTTACAAATCGTAATTCCAGTAGAACCATTATTATCAACTGGTTTTGTAACAACAGGAAATTCTATCTTAGAAATTTCTTCTTCGTTTATAGGCTCAACTATATCAAACACTGGTGTTACTGGAACATTATATTTCCTACATGTCTCTTTAAAAATAGCTTTATTTGTCGCCATTTCCCATTGATCTTCATCACAATATTTTGGAATTCCTGTTTCATTAGCTACTTTAATAGCTATAGGTATATTTATCTCACTTGCCCCAGGATATATACCATCTATTTTTTTCTCTAATACTAAATCTTTTATTGCATTAATATCTGTAGTATCCAATAAATATTCTTCATCAGCAATTTGTTTAACTATACATTCATCTTTTGGCCTCTTATCAACAGCAATTATGTATGCTCCATTATTTTTTGCGTATATTGCGGCTTCATAAAAATAAGTTGATGAACCCAAAAATAATATTTTCTTTCCTTGTAATTCTTTCATGACTTAATTCCTTAGACTTAATTAGTATTTATATTTTTTTGAAGTAATACAGTTTTTATAGTTTGAATGAAAATTTTAAAATCAAATACAAATCTTACATTTTCAGAATAAAATACATCTTTTTTTAATTTTTCATCTTGATTAATCGAATTCCTATAATAAGCTTGACTATAGCCTGTTACTCCAGGTCTTATACTCAATCGCTTTTTTTCAACATCTGTCATGTCTTCATATACTTTACTAGGATTATTTGGCCTAGGCCCAATCCAGCTCATGTCGCCCTTTAAGATATTAAATACTTGTGGTAATTCATCTATTGAAGTTTTTCTTAAAATTCTTCCTATTTTTGTAACTCTAGGATCATTTGAACTATTATATGTTGAATTATCCTCATTTCGAATATCAGGTGCATTCATCTTCATCGAACGAAGCTTGTACATTCCAAAAACAGAACCATTCAAGCCTCTTCTTTTCGATATATAAAAAATATCTCCTCTATCTTCCAAGTATATTAAAATCCCAAATGTTATACAAATAATCAATACAAAAGGTAAAGCAATAAGTGCAAGAACTATATCCAGTATTCTTTTTATAATCTTTTCATATATCATTAGTTACCTGACTCTTCTACTTCTATTTTTATCTTATCTAAAGCATTTTTACATGCTTCTATTGCTTCTGAAATATCGTTACCTTGAGATATGACATAGGCAACTCTATCATTTGAATTTTTTATGGTATTAGAATATTCTCCAACTCCATGAACTATCTCTACATCCTTAATTCCTTGTATTTTCTTTGCTTCTTCGATCCCTTTGATCTTTAGTATTTTTCCAGTATCACATTTTTTATATCTTATTACTGATGCTTTTTCAAAACTTTTTCTAACATCAATTTCTTCTCCAAGTGCAATTTTTATTGAAGCTTTCACCATATTTACCCCAGTTGAATATGGAACTAGGTGAGTTGTAATATTATCTCCTCCTAATCTTGCCCCTACTTCTACGACCTTAGGGCCATCTTTTGTAACTTTTATTTCAGTATGTGATGGTCCATTTTCAATACCTATTGCTCTATTTGTGTCTATTGCAACTTTTTTTATTTTATCTATAGTATCTTTATCCAATGATGATGGCTGAGAATGACCTAATTCTACAAAATAAGGAGGTCCAGTTGTTATTTTATCTGTAATTTGAATAACATTACAAACACCATCTTTAGATATAGTTTCTACACTTACTTCTGGTCCCTCCATGTATTCTTCAACTAACAACTTGCCCGAATTAGAATTACTTTTACAATAATCGAATATTTTCTTCAAATCGCATTCATCTGTTGATTCCACTAACCTAATACCTCTACTTCCAGAGTTATCTTCAGGTTTAACAATACATTTATAATTTTTCATTAAAATTTCATCAACGGCTTTTAAATATCGGTCGTAGTTATCTACAGAAAAATACATAGGAATTGGAACGTCATAAGCTTTTAAAGCATCCCTCATTTTTGATTTATTAGTAGCATTTATCGCAGTTTTTTCGTCTATTCCTATTAAATCTAATTTCTTTGCTACTTTAGCAACAGTTGTCATTGGTCTATCACTAGCTATTGTGATTATCCCATCAATTTTATTTTTTTTTGCTTCTTCTAATACTTTTTCTGTATCTGTAGTGCTTACTACAATTTTTTTATCTGCATATGAAAAACCTTCTGCATTAGGATTCATATCAACAGACAACACATAAAGCCCCATTTTTTTCGCCTCTACGATTGCTGGAATTTGAAGAACGCTAGCTCCTAAAATCATCAATTTTTTCATAAGACCTTCTTTAAATTAGAGATAATTTTTTACAATCTCACAATACTTATCAATAACATAATCAACTTCCTCATCTGTAAGCTTGGTGTGAAGTGGAAGTGTTATTTCATTCTTGTAGTGGTCGTAGGCATTTGGGTAATCTTTAATATCAAATCCTAAGTTTTTATAAGCTGTTAGTAAAGGTAATGGTTTATAATGGACATTACATGCAACTCCAACTTTAGCCATTTCTTCTATTATTTTATTTCTGGAATCTGTATCTATTCCAGGTATTCTTGTAATGTAGAGGTGTCCTGATGACTCATGATTATCATCAAAGTGATTTAAAGTTTCTAGTCCTAATGGTCTAAAGTTTTTGTCGTATTTTTCTATTATTGATTTCCTTCTTTTTAAAAGCTCAGGATATCTTCTAACTTGAGCAAGTCCTATGGATGCCAGAACGTCCGTCATATTACATTTATACCATGGTCCCATGACATCATATTCCCATGAACCAAGTTTTGTCTTATTTAATGCATCTTTTGACTGTCCATGGAGAGATAATAACTGATATTGTTTGTAAAGTGCTTCATTATCTATTCCTTCTCTATCTTTCCAGGTTGCATATCCTCCCTCTGCTGTAGTAAAGTTTTTGACAGCGTGGAAAGAGAAGTTAGAGAAATCAGCTACAGAACCTATTTTATTACCCTTATAGCTTGCACCTAATGCATGTGCAGTATCCGCTATAACTATAATTCTATTGAATGATTTTTGTAAATCATTATTTGCTTCGAACAATTCTTTTTTATTTTCAACTATTTCAAATATTCTGTCATAATCGCAAGGTATTCCTGCTAAATCCACTGGAATTATAGCCTTAGTATTCTCATTTATTAGATCAGCTGCTTTGTCGTAATCCATTTCTAAAGAATCTTCTTGTGTATCAACTAATACAAGTTTTGCTCCTACATGGTCAACTACTGAAGCTGTAGCTGTGTAAGTATATGCGCTTGTAATAACCTCATCTCCAGGTCCTATTCCTAGAACCCTGAGTGTCATTTCAGCAGCTGCTGTTTGTGAATTTAGGCAAACACCAACATTGGTACCTGTAAACTGAAGTAATTCTTTCTCTAATCTTTTCGTTTTTGGTCCTGTTGTAATCCATCCAGATTTTAAAGCATCTACAACTTCTTCAATTTCTTCCTCACTAATATCTGGTGGCGAAAATGGTATGTTCATTCTATTCTCCCTTCGAATTATCCTTTCCTATAAATGTAGTAATTAACTCATTGATCGTTGCTATGATATCAAGTTCATCAATATTTTCTTGATTGATTACTTTATCAAGTTTCCCGAAAAATTCTCTCCTAGAGAAGTCTAGTGGTCGGCCTACAGATATTCCATCAATGTGGGTATCTGTGAGTGCTTCCTCGTCCATCAGTCTTTCCTCGTAGAGCTTCTCTCCAGGCCTAAGTCCCGTATATACTACAGGCATATCTATATCTGGCTGATATCCTGATAGTCTGATAAGCTGTCTTGCAAGGTCGTCAATCTTGACTGGTTCTCCCATGTCTAGGACGAATATTTCACCGCCTTGGGCCATGGATCCAGCTTGAAGTACTAACTTTACAGCTTCCTTGATTGTCATGAAGTATCTGATAATCTCAGGATGGGTAACTGTAACAGGTCCACCCGCTGCGATTTGCTTCTTAAATAATGGTATTACCGAACCATTCGATCCCAATACATTACCAAAACGAACTGCAACAAACTCTGTTCCAGGATTCTTTCCTTCTAGCAAGTCTTTAGGATTGATAGTAATATTTCTGTCCCCATCTTGGACAACTACCTTTGCAAGATTATTATATTCTTTGCTCTCTCTTATGTCATTTATTCCTTGGATTATCTTCTCACAAACTCTCTTGGTCGCTCCCATAACTGATGTTGGGTTGACTGCCTTGTCTGTTGATATGAGAACAAATCTTTTGGCATCATAGATTAGAGAAAGTAGGGCCACATTGTATGTTCCTCTGACATTGTTCTTGATAGCTTCGACTGGACTTACCTCCATAAGAGGCACGTGCTTGTGGGCTGCTGCGTGAAATACTATGTCTGGTTTATAGGTCTCAAATACCTTCTCTACTCTCTTGTAGTCTCTTACAGAGCCTATTAGGGTTATAAAGTTGAGGTCTTTGTTGTTTCTCTTAAGTTCTTGCTCTATTTCATAGGCATTGTTCTCGTATATATCGAAAATTATAAGTAGTCTTGGACCATATTGGGCTATTTGCCTGCAAAGCTCAGATCCTATGGATCCTCCCCCTCCTGTAACTAGGACCACCTTGTCGTTAAGGTAGTCGAAGGTTTCGTTGGAGAAAATCTTCACAGGATCACGTCCCAAGAGGTCTTCTATTTGTATATCCTTCATAGTGGACATGGTAACTTTCCCTGAAACAAGTTGGTAAATACCAGGAAGAACTTTAACTTCGCACCCTGTTTCGTTACATATTCTTAGGATTTCTCTCTTCTCGACCTCCTCTACAGAAGGAATAGCTACAAGAATAACATCGATGGCTTCTTCCTCGACAACTTCCTTTATCATATCCCTTCCACCGAAGATTCTACTATTATCTATGTATTGATTTTTCTTCTTTGGATCATCATCTATGAAGCCAACAACAAGAATATTAGTCTTGCCACCATTGTTGGAGTTAGAGATATCTCTTTTTAGAGTCTGTCCAGCAGATCCTGCCCCAACGATTAGAGCTCTCTTGTAAGAATGATTCTTCTTGTCAGTCTTGTAGCTCTTGTGAATCATCATCTTTTTGATAAATCTTGATGCCACAGTCAAGACATACTGAATCATAAAGCCGAATAGATAATATGAAACTGGCATTTTATAGACAAAAATAGTCATTAACACAGCATGAATTATAAGTGATAAGATTACAGCTTGGGTAATATTAATAAGTTCCTTGTAGGAAGCATACTCCAGAATCATGTTGTACATCTTGTTAAAACCATAGATAACTAAAGTAATGAGGGTATTAAAGATAGCATAGGTCTTGAAAGCATCAAGGAAATCCAAAGGTATGGCCCCGAAGTTCATATCAAATCTGAAATACAGGGCTAGGAAATAAGCTAAATTGATAATTAATATATCAAAAAATCCTAGTATTAGTTTTTTCTTGTCAATTATTTTCGAATTATTCATAACTTATTTCCTTCTTAATTTATTTAATACCTTTCCTTTTAAAACTTCAATTTCATCTATTCTCACAATTAATATAACAAATAAATAGCTCAATCCAGCAAGTAATATAGTAGCTAATAAGCTAAATACTAAGCTAAAATTATCTGATAAAAATCTATAGCATCCATTAGCCACAAGCACCATAAGTAACGAAGCTAGGGTGATTTTTCCTATGGACTTCATATTTCTTACATCTTTTACTTTACCAAACTTCTTGAAATAAACAAAGATTATTAGCAAACTTCCTACTGCAGTCGATACCGAGGTTGCTAGACCTATTCCGTCTAGGCCGATTTCTTTTGCAAGAATCCAGTTGAGGCTTACATTTATGGCCTGCTGGATGAGGATTACTATAAGTGGCGACTTGGAGTCTCCTAATGCATAGAAGCTGTTTGAGATTATTTTCATAAAGGTGATGAAGATAATGTAAGGTGCGTAAGAGACTAGGAGTGATGATACGAGAGCTGCATCATGGGCCGTGAAGGCGTTTCTCTCGTAGATTAGGCTAATAATGGGTCTTGCTAGAGTCATCATGCCGAAGGTGGCAGGGATTACTAGAGCAAGGGTTAGGGTTAGGGTGCTTGCTGTTTTTTCCTTCATTGCATCGATTTTTCCTTCATTGCCAAGTTTTGCCACTTGGGGGAAAGTGATAGTGGCTATGTTGATTGTCACTACTTCCACTATGAAGTCGAGCATGTTTTCTGTGTAGAATACCTTGGCCACTGTGTCGATTCCAAGTAGACCTGACGCCATGGACTTATCTATTAGGACAGAAATCTTGTTGGCGGCGTTGGATATGATGATTGGAATCATAATGGCAAGGAGGTACTTGATGTAGGGGTCCTTAAAGTTTAGTTTCTTCTCATAGGAAAAGCCCTTCTTCTTGCTGGCAAATGGGAATCTGATAAACTGGACGATGTTTCCTATAAGGGCTCCTATGATGAGGATATAGGGATTATCGAAGACTCCCGTAAGAAGGGTTGCAGAAATTACAAATATATTTAAGATTATCTCTGTGACTACTGGGTCGATGAAGTTATTTCGCACGTTGAGAAAGCCTCTGATGACCGCAGAGTAGAGAAAGGCAAAGATTGATACCGCCATGATCCTGGTAAAGGATGTAGCCATGTCGTGGGTTTCGCCTATAAGTTTGGGTGAGAAAATCTTAGATATGGGACCTGCAAATATTATTATTAGGAAAAAGATAATAGCACCGTAGACCATTAGGACATTGATAAGGTTGGAGGTAAAGCTATTGGCCTCACTTTCTCCCTTGTCCGTACGGATCCTGGTGTAGACTGTGATATAGGCAGAGACAATCCCTGTTATGACGGTATACATCATGATGTCAGGGATGGTAGTGGCAGTGACGTAGATGGACTTGATATCCCCTGCGCCAATGACAGCTGCCATAACAGATTCACGGACAAAGCCAAATATTTTTGATAAAATTGTAATAATCATCAACAAGATTGTGGTGTGTCCCATATCTTTTCCTTTTTGTTTGCTTTGTGGTAGTATTAGTTAGGTAATAGTGTAAATTGCTATAATTCAACGTTTTTAGTTAATTATACTTTTACTATAAGGCGTGAGGTTTCTCCGCTTCGGTCGAAACAAGGGAGAGGGAGAGAAAACTTTGTTTTCTTTCATCCCTTATATCGAGCGTAGTCGAGATATCTCATTCCTTCCACCCCTTATGTCGAGCGGAGTCGAGACATCTCTTTGGATTTTGTAGATTAGAATATCTTTATTATTTACGTGTCATCATAGACTGTAGATCTCTCAGTCGTACCTCCTTCGACGGTAGTTTGCGGGCTCAGCTACACTTCGTCTCGCAAAGCCTCGATTAAGGAGTTTCATCAGTTTGCTATGCTCACTGTGACAACTCCATTAGACGTGGCGGTAATTGTGTGAATTATTATAATGCAAAGTTTTGAATTAGTTACACTTTTAATATAACACGTGAGACCTCTCCGCTGCGGTCGAGGTAAGGGAAAGGAGAGAAAACTTTGTTTTCTTTCACCCTTATATCGAGCGGAGTCGAGATATCTCTTTTAGTTTTTAAATAATTATTCTTTCACTATTTCTCGTGAGGCTTCTCCACGTTGGTCGAAGCAAGGGTAAGCAGGTGGAAAGCATAGCTTTCCTTCTCTCCCCCTTTTATATCGAGCGGAGTCTAGATATCTCCTTACTTATTGTTTTCCTCAATATTATTATGAATATTTTCTATGGAGTCCTTGCTTGGGACCATCATGTAGAGTCTTGCGTTTGGCATTAGGTAGGAATCTAGATCCATGGTTCCTTTTCCTTTTAGGGCTTCGCTTTCTATTTGCCATTCGCCTCCGTCGGCTAGTTGTTTGTTGACTAGCTCTATCATCTTCTCATATGGAACGTCTGTGTTGACTGATTCTAGGGCTATGTCTGCTATTTGGTTGAAGTTTAATAGCATTTCTGTGCTTAACATTTTTCTTATGATTCCTGTTAGGACTCGGGTGTGGTTTTTCCCTCTGTCGAAGTCTCCTTCTTCTAGATTGTATCTCTCTCTGGAGAAGGATAGAGCCATGTCTCCGTCCATTTCTATCTTTCCTTGAGGGAAATCATAGCCTCCATGGGTTGAGGTAAAGGCTGTTGGGTTGTCCACTGTGATTCCTCCAAGGGCGTTTATGAGTTCTACTAGGGTGGTGAAGTTGACCTTGCCATAGTAGTCGATTTTGATATCTAAGAGGGCCTCTACACTCCTTATAGAGGTATCCACTCCGTAAAGACCCGCGTGGGTTAGCTTGTCGTACTTGTCCCCTTCTCCTCCTATGGATAGGTAGGTATCTCTTGGGATAGTTGTGATCAGGATTTTCTTCTCCTTTGGATTGACACTTAGTACCATGTTGACATCGGACCTTGATACATTGGATAAACTACCTGATGTGTCGATTCCTGATAGGAAGACATTGAAAGATTGATCCTCTGCTACTTCCTTCTTATCTTCCTTCTTCTTCTCATCTCCCGTAACTAGGACGGATTCGAGTACACGAGTTTTCTCAGAAAATCCCTCGATTGCCTCATCAAGGATTGGTCTAAAGGATTCGTTAAGAAGCATGACCTCAGCATCTCCATCTAGTAGGGCTGTGGCAGAAGCTTGATAATTGTCGAAGTTTCTTTCAGTTAATTCCTTTTTATAATCTTCCTTGTACTTGGCAAAGGCCTTAGAGGAATTGTCCTTATCCATGTCTCCAGCAGTGGCGATTTCCTTATCTCCTATATCTTCAAGGCTTTTAATTTCAGAATCCTTCAATACAACATAGCTCATCTCGTTGGTGTCCTGGACGGGCTTGTTGTTGATTTCTGAAACGGTCTTGATAGACTTATTGGCATAAGATAGGAAGGTAATCTCACCTATGCTTAGGATTAGAAGGAATATGATTATTATAGCCTTCAATACATTCGAGTTTTTCTTTCTTATAAATCCTATATACAAAAAAATACAAAGAATTATCCCAATGCTGACTGCTATGGCAAGTCTGTAGTTGTGAGGGAGAATCTTGTATTTGTATAGGAAATAAAAGAATACAATATTGATTATGGTAGCCAAAATGACTACAATTTTTGTAAAAATAGATTTCTTCATTTTCTTTCCTTATATAATATATTAAATGTTTCTCTGAATCATAGTATAACAAGCTAGTGATTTTGTCAAGATTATGTATGTGAAATTTTATGGGAATAAAGGAGAGAAAGCTTTGTTTTCTTTACCCTTATGTCTAGCGTAGTCGAGACATCTAATTGGATTTTGTAATTTGAGTATGATCGTGTATGACTTAAACCAAATTATATACATGTCGTCATAGACTGGAGACCTCTCAGTCGTGCCTCCTTCGACGTGGCGGGTAATATTGTAGCTTGCTACAATACTGGAACTAAAAAAATTATAGTTTTACTTTTACTCGTGAGATTTCTCCGTTCACTTCGTTCAGTCGAAATAAGGTTGCCCTCCTGTTGGGCCACTGTTTGTATGAAAGGCAAATAGTGTAGTGACTTTTGTTTCGCAGAAACAAAGGTCAAAAGAACGTCGAATGACGTTCTTGAATTTTCTAGGAAAGCATAGCTTTCCTTCCCCTTATATCTAATGGTCTGGCCACAATGAACATAAGTGAATTGATGGCAGCCCTTAATCGAGGCTTTGCGAGCATGAGACGAAGTCGAATCCGCAAACTACCGTCGAGCGTTGTCGAGATATCTCCTTGGTTTTCATAGATTACTTAATCTTTATTATTTACATGTCATCATAGACTGGAGACCTCTCAGTCGTGCCTCCTTCGACGTGGCGGGTAATATTGTAGCTTGCTATAATACCGGAACTAAAAGAATTATACTTTTACTATTCCTAGAGAGGTTTCTCCAGTCCTCCATAAGCTGGACGGGCTTGTTTCGAAACAAGGGAAAGGAGAGAAAACTTCGTTTTCTTTCACCCTTATATCGAACGCAGTCGAGATATCTCCTGTCTCTCTTCCCTTTTTTCTTACAATTTAAAAGGAGCTTTCGCTCCTTTGTTCATTAGTATTCGTAACCGTCGTTTCCTAGGTAGGCGTCTTGGGTGAAGTTTATGCCTAGTTTTCTTAGCATGGATCTTTGGCTGTCTTCTAGGAGAACTGTAGAGTGGGCGTCTAAGCCCTTTAGTTTGCCAATTTGTTCTATAGCCATGTGGCTTAAAGGATTGGTTGTGCCTGAGATTGAGAGGGCTATTAGCATTTCGTTGGCTGATAGGGATGTTTCCTTGCCTCCCAGGGATTTGGTCTTGAGATTTGAAACTGGCTCTATGATATGTGGTGATATCAAGAGAAGGTCGTCGTCAAGTTTTCCCAGTTTCTTTAGGGCATTTAGGATAGCAGCTGATGGTGCTGACAAGAGGTCGCTTTTCTTGCCTGTAATGATCTCTCCTGTCTCAAGCCTAATAGCGAAGGCTTCTTTTCCGGTCTTTTTCGCCTTTTCTCTCGCCTTTACTGCGACTGTCCTATCTTCTGGGATTATTTCAAGCTGACTCATTAGCATTTCGATTTTTTCTACTGCATGGTAGCTTTCCTTGGCATATCTAAAGTCAACTAGGGTATTGTAGTATCTTCTGATAATCTCTTCCTTGCTGGCACGCTTCACCCCATCTTCGTCTTCTATGCAAAAGCCTACCATATTGACACCCATATCTGTTGGAGACTTGTAAGGGCAAGAACCCATGATTTTCTCGAACATTTTCTTAAGTATAGGGAAGGCTTCTACGTCCCTATTGTAGTTTACTGCAAGCTCCCCATAGGCATCTAGATGGTAAGGGTCAATCATGTTTACATCGTCGAGATTAGCTGTAGCTGCCTCGTAGGCCATATTTACAGGATGTTTGAGGGCAAGGTTCCATATTGGGAAGGTCTCAAACTTAGCGTAACCCGCGTTGATTCCTGCTTCATGGTCCAAATACATTTGGGAAAGGCAGGTTGCCATCTTACCTGAACCTGGTCCTGGTCCTGTGATAACTACTAGAGGTCTTGTGGTCTTTACTCTCTCGTTCTTGCCAAAACCATCCTTAGATATAATGTGGTCGATGTTGTTTGGATAGCCTTGGATATCGTAGGTTTTGTAACTTGCGATTCCTAGGTTGTCCAAGTACTTTTGGTACTTCACGGCCTTGGGTTGGTTATCAAATTGGGTTATGATAATTCCATTTACCAAAAATCCATAGTCTTCGAAGGCTTCCTTTAGCCTTATAGTTTCCGCATCATAAGAGGTCTCATTATCCCCCCTGATCTTGTTGTTTTCGATATCGTTGGCATTGATGGTTATTATAATCTCACAAAGGTCCTTGAGGTTATAGAGCATCCTGAGTTTTGAGTCAGGTAGAAAACCAGGAAGCACCCTTGATGCATGGCTATCATCAAAGAGCTTGCCCCCAAACTCCATATAGAGCTTATCAAAATGAGAAATCCTCTCCTCGATCTTTTCCGACTGCAATTTTATATATTTATCATTATCAAAAGCTTTCTTCACGTCATCCTCCAATCATATCTAAATATTATACCAAGATTTGGGGGAGATGGAAAGATTTGTGGGGTAAAATTTGTATAAGAAATCTCATATTATAATCCTATCATATATTTAGTTAGCATTATATAGTACGTAAACTTTATAAGTACATACAACACTTTATATCTGCCACCTCGAAAAAAAGCCCTTCCGGCTCTGAGAGGACTATGTGAGAGGTCTACAGAACCTTGGGACGTGTTTAATCTTAGATTTTGTTAGATATGTTTTTTCATAGATAAATTGAATTTTATATCTATATGTCGTCATAGACTGTAGATCTCTCAGTCGTACCTCCTTCGAGATGGTGGGATATATGCCATACTTCAATATTTTACAAGTATATCATTAGTTACCTTTGTTTAATACCTCTACACACAAAAAGCCCTAATCCGCATAGGATCAGAGCTTTATCTTTATTTGTCTTCTATTTTTTCCCAGCCTTCGGTTTTGTATTCGTTTCCTTCTTGGTCTATCCAGTATGCTTCTACTTTGTTTTCAGCTGCTTTTTTTAGTCCTGTCTCGTGGTCTACTATGAAGAAGTAGGTTGAGAGGGTGTCTGCTAGGGCTATGCTGTCTGCTTTTACTGATACGGATTTCCATTTGTCGGATGGGTATCTGGTGGCTGGGTCTATGATGTGGTGGTAGTTTTTGCCGTCTACTGTGAAGTATCTTTGGTAATCGCCGCTTGTTACTACTGATGTGTCCTTGACGTTTACTATTGAGGAGTATGGGTTTTCCTTATCTTCTAGGAAAGGATTTTGGACTGCTATTTTCCAATTTCCTTCGCTATTGTTTGGGTTTTCTCCTATGATTACGTCATCACCACCTACAGAGAGGATACCTTTTGTAAATCCTGCTTCTTTTATCTTTTCGGCCATTTTCTCTGTGGCGTAGCCTTTACCGATTGCTCCTATGTCTATTTGGACATTTGGGTCGTTGATGTAAACTGTGGAGTTTTCTTTGTCTATTTCAATGGCATCTATGTTTTCGTGCTCACTTTTTTTGATGAGCTCATCTTCTGGCGGGATTGCTGCCTTTTCAGGATTATCTATGGACATCTCCCTGTATTGATGCCACAAGCCTAGGAGTGATCCCATAGCTATGTTGATGTTTCCGTCTGTTAGTTCGTACATTTTCTTTGAGTATTCGATTAGCTCAATTATTTCTGGGTCTACCTTGACTGGCTCGATTCCTGCCTTTTCGTTGATTGTTCTGAAGTTGTTTACTCCTTCGAAGGAATCGTAGGAGTTGTAGAGCTTGTGGTATCTGGCTAGCTCTTCTTCTAGGACATCACACTGTTTCGTAAAGCTTTCTTTATCATCAGAGTAGGTTAGGAGGGTAGTTACTGTGTCGAAATATTCGTAGTAGGTTTTGTCAAGTTTTGGCACTTCGGCACTTGGCTTTTCTGCTTGATTTTCTCCTACATCTTCTGCTTTTGTGTCTTCCTCTGCCTCTTTCTCCTCTACTTTTTCTTCAGCTTGGCTTACTTGGTCCTTCTTATCTTCTGTTTTATTTGCTCCATTGGCACAGGCTGTTATGACAAGGGCCATGGCCAAGGGGTAAAATACTTTCTTTATTCTCATAGTTTGTTTATGTTAATTGTCTCCATGTCTTTGTTTACTGGGATTGATTCTTCAAGAGCCCATGTTAGTAATATATCCGCTGCTGCCTTGTCTCTAAAGGAGTTCCATTGTTCTTCAAGTCCTTGTTCGTAGACTATATCGAGGAATTCCTCTCTTGGGGCGATTCCCTCGTAGTTGTCTAGAAAGTTATCCCTTTGGTGTCTGTCAAGGCTTGCAACAAAGGCCTCTCTGAGTCTTTGGCTATCTAGCTCATCTGCTGTTGGCAAGAGCAAGAAGTTTTCTACGTCTGCGTCTATATCTATATAATTTTCTTCTATGTCTTCTGCGGTTTGGATTTCCTTGTTGATTCTTATAAAATCAAGGGATTCTGTATTCAACCACATATTCTTAAGATATGAATCTTCATCTATCAAGGTCCATTTTTCAACTAACCATGATAGATTGATTGGTTTTCTTACTTTCATATTATTTTATTTTTAGTACTATTGCTTCGTATTCCCAAAGCTCCAATACTAAATTGTTTCCTTTCTCTATTTTTATATTTCTCTTATCCCATCTACTTCCACCATAGGTCTCAGAAAGCGAATCCAAGACTTCGACAAATTCTACTTCTTCATCGTAAGGTATCTCGTAACGAGCCTTGTAGGTGTTAGTCATGTTGAGGACTACAAGGTATCTATCGTCTCCGGCTTTTCTTTCGTAGGCGAAAACAGAATTTATATTATCATCTACTACTTTCCAGGAAAATCCATCTTCTTCATAGTCTTTTTCGAAAAAGGCAGGACTTTCTAAATAAAGGGCGTTTATGTCCTTGACGTAGCGGTGGATATCGTCATGTGTTGGGAATTTGAGTATATCCCAATTAATCGATTCATGCTCATCCCATTCGTCAAAGGTTGCGATTTCATTACCCATAAAGTTAAGCTTCTTGCCAGGATGGGTCATCTGGTAGGTGTAGAGGAGCTTAAGCTCTTTGAACTTCTCCTCGTAGGATCCTGCCATCTTATTAATCATGGCACCTTTCATGTGCACTACCTCGTCGTGGCTTAGTGGTAGGATAAAGCGTTCGTTGTAGTAGTAGAACATGGAAAAGTTGATATTTGCCTGATGGTTGACCCTGTTTATAGAATCTGTCTTAAAATACCTTAGGGTGTCGTTCATCCAGCCCAAATCCCACTTGTAGTCAAAACCCAGTCCTCCATCTTCGACTTTGCCTGTAACTTGTGGGTAGTCTGAGGAGTCTTCTGCTATGAGCATAACATTTGGGAAGGCCTCGTGAATGGTTTTGTTAAGGTCCTTAATAAATTCGATATTGTCCTTGTGGACTCCACGGTTCTTGTTGCCATTGTAGTGGATCATGTAGCTTACTGCGTCGATTCTTATTCCATCAAAGTGGAAGTTTTCAAGCCAATAGGTCATTGCTGATTTCATAAAGCTTCTGACATGGCCCTTGGAGTAGTCGAAGTTATTAGATCCCCACTCGGAGTATTTAAGGTCGGGATAAACTGACTCATACATTCCAGTTCCATCAAAATGGTCTAGACCGAAGTAGTCGCTAGCAAAATGAACTGCCACCATATCTAGGATTACCCCGATTCCATTTTGGTGGAGAATATCGACAAATTTCTTTAGGTCCACCGGACTTCCAAAACGGGAGCTTGTCGCAAAAAATCCGCTCGATTGATAGCCCCAGGATGGATAGTAAGGGTATTCGGTTATAGGCATGATTTCCACGTGGGTGTAGTTCATTTCCTTGACATAGGCTACTAATTTATCAACTATATCGAGGAAATTAACATTGTCATTATATCTTAGCCAGCTTCCTATATGGATTTCGTAGATATTTAGTGGCTTATCGAAGTTCTTATCCCTGTTTTTGATAAATTCTTCATCGGAGAAGTCGTAGGAGTCATCTGTTATGATACTTGCGAAGTCGCCTTCCTTGTCCATAGTACGGGCAAAGGGGTCGGTCTTTTCTACCCAATTTCCCTCATGGACTACTACATATTTGTAGTAATCTCCAGGATTCGCATAAAGTTTAATAAAAAAATAACCGTACTTGGTGTTTTTGGTCATCCTGGTATTTTCCCAAGAAGTGAAATCTCCCTTGATGTAGACTTCGTCCGCATTTGGGGCAAGGACCCTGAATACATACTTGCCATCAGTATCTTTGTGGGCTCCCCAAATATCAGCGCCCATAGACGAGTGGCCCGCGAGATAATTCTCTATATGATCATGGTTGGTTTCTGTTATATTAACTTTCATTTTCTTCCTCAATCAAATGTTTAATGTGTCTTTTGAGGATTTGAATTCCCTTTAGGTTCTGGTATCTCTTAGTATTCTCCTTTGTAGCCTCACATCGCTATCGGCATCGACAAAGACCTTGGTGTCTGTGATAGACCTAATCCTTTCATCATATAGAACAAGGATTCCTTCAATTAGGATAATCCTTGTAGGCTTAACCTCTATAGTCTCCTTGCTTCTGGTGTGGATATTGTAATCATAGGTCGGCATGGCTATAGTCTTACCTTCGAGCAGTTTTAATAAGTCCTTATAAAATAAATCATTGTCGAAAGCACCTGGGTAGTCATAATTAAGCTTGGCTCTTTGCTCAAAGGATATGTCATCGTGGGCCTTGTAGTAATTGTCGTGACCTATTACAGTTAAGTCATCCTTAAAATAATTTGCAATCTCTCTTACAATCGAGCTTTTGCCAGAGGCCGAGCCCCCAGCAATTGCTACAATTTTTACATCTGTCATAGTTTAATCTCGTTTACGATATTTCCTTCTAGGTATTGATAAAGGTTGTCGAATACAATGTCAGCCCTAATTTCCATGGCTTCCTTGGTGTAGAAGGCAACGTGGTTGGTTAGTATTACATTTTTGGCATTTCTTAGTGGATAGTCTTCTGGAAGAGGTGGTTCCATGTCGAATACGTCTATACCTGCTCTTAGTTTGTCTTCATTGAGAAGCTTAGCTAGGTAGTCATTATCTACAACAGCTCCCCTAGCGCAGTTAATAAGAACAGCCCCTTCCTTCATTAGGTCGAGCTCTTCACTTCCTAAGAAGCCCTTAGTCTCCTTGTTGTTTGGTATATGAAGAGATACTATATCACTTTCCTTAAGGAGGGTAGGAAGGTCGACATATTCTACTCCCTTGGCCTTGATTTCTTCCTTTTCTGTTCTTGAGTAGGCGATTATCTTGCAACCAAATACACTCAAAAGATCAATTAGCTTAGATCCTATATTTCCTGTTCCTATTACACCGAAGGTCTTGCCCTTGATAAGTTCGCCTAGAAGATAGTTATTTTCTCCATTGAAGATATTTCCCCTATTCTCGTTAAACTTCCTCAAAACAGAGATAGTAAGACCTATTACAAGCTCTGCAACAGAATCATCTGAGTAGCCGCTAGCATTGAGGACCTTGATTCCCTTTTCATTGCAAGCATCTAGGTCCACGTGGTCTACTCCAGTAAAGGCTACATCGATTAGGTCTAACTTTGTATTATTAATCACTTGGCTAGTTAGAGGCTTGTTGGTGATGATAGCTATATCAGTGTCCTTTAATCTTTCGATTTTTTCCTCATCACTACCTGCACTTTCTTCAAAATATTCAAACTCATGGCCTAAAGATTCAATTTTTTCTTTATGATTTTCAATAATTTGTCTATCAACTTCTAATGGATCAATTAGACTAATCTTCATTATATTCTCCTTTATTCAATATTAATATCGTTTACTTGCTATTATTATACTCTTCTTGCCCATATTTAAATAGAAAATTCATCTAGATTAATTATTAACTATACTTGCTTAGATAATGATAATGTGATAAATTATTAGTATGAAATAGAAAGGAATAGGTATGGCAGTTGGATTAGCTTTTACAGATGGTAAATGTTTAGAGGCTCTTCATTATTATTGCAATGTGTTTGGCCTAAAAGAACCAGAGAAAGTCATTAGATACAGTGATTTCGAGGAGTTCAATCACCCAAAGGAGATAAAAGATAGGATATATAATTCATATCTGGATATCTACGATAACAGAATCTACCTCTATGATGTGACTAATGACAAGTTGATTAATAGAGGAAACAATGTAAGGATTGTAATAGAGACGACTTCCGATAATCTCTACAGGGCTTACATGAACTTTAGAAAAGACTCCACAGTAACCATGGAGCCTCAAAAAGTGAACAAGAGAATATTTACAACTTTGATTGATAAATATGATATTTCATGGCAATTTATAGCAGAAATTACAGAATAGATCATTTCTTTGATTTATTCTTTTTCTTTTGCCTTAAATACCTAAAGAAAGTTTGGATTTCAAAGAGAGCCTCCTCCTCCATTAAGCCGAATTCCGCATCGACAAAGTGAAGCTGGCTCCTATCGCCGCAGACATTGGTATTGGAACCGCAGGCACCTCTCTTGTGATCTCTGATACCCACGACTAGCCTATCGATCCTTGAATTTATAATAGCTCCAGCACACATAGAGCAAGGCTCCATAGTTACATACATGGTGCACTCCTCTAGCCTGAAATCATCCATCCAGGAGCTCGCTTCCTTGATAGCCATAAGCTCGGCATGCTTTAGGGCGCTTTTCCCCTTGTAGGTTAGATTGTGGCCACGGCCTATGATTTTCCCATCGTAGACAACCACAGCTCCAACAGGAACTTCCTCAATAAAACGAGCGACCCTCGACTCATTGATAGCCTCAGCCATAAAGAAATAGTCCTCCTTGCTGAAGGTATTTTGAGGAATTTCTTCTATATCCACTTTATCTATATTATTTTCCATATTATTATCTTTACACATAATTTCCTTCTTTGATTTTTTTAGATATTTTAACTTATTTATTTACGTGTCGTCTTAGACTGTAGATCTATCGTCGCTTCGCTCTGTAGAGATGGAGTAACTTTGATTGAGTTTATCTCAAAGTATATGTCTTGTTGTATTTATATTGGTAAATGTGAGAGATTTCTCCACTCATTACATTCGGTCGAAATAAGGGAAAATTGTAGGAAAGCAAGCTTTCCTAGTCTTACCATAGTGTCGAGCGCAGTAGAGACATCTCTTATCATATACTATATTTTTATTAAAAATTTCATCATTCCGCCACCTCGAAAAAAGCCCGTCCGGCTCTGAGAGGACTATGTGAGAGGTCTACAGAACCTTGGGGAGTGTTTGGTTGGAGATTTTCTTATTTAGTTATTTACGTAGATAAGATGAACTTTAATATACACATGTCATCATAGACTGTAGATCTCTCAGTCGTGCCTCCTTCGACGGTAGTTTGCGGGCTTAGTTGCACTTCGCCTCGCAAATCCTCGATTAAGGAGTTTCATCAGTTCGCTATACTCACTGTGACAATTCCATTAGAGATGGCGGTAATTGTGAGAATTGCTATAATATTGGGTCTAAAAAAATTACACTTTTACTATTTCTAGTGAGATTTCTCCATTCACTTCGTTCAGTCGAAATAAGGGAAAATAGTTGGAAAGAGAGCTCTCCCACCCTTCCCTAGTGTCGAGCGTAGTCGAGACATCTCTAGGCTAATTCTCATCATTGATATAATCTTTTTTTCTCACAAAAAAAGCTGTTGTTATCAACAGCCGTAATTTGGTGTACCGAAGAGGATTCGAACCTCCGACACCCGCCTTAGGAGGGCGGTGCTCTATCCAGCTGAGCTACCAGTACAAATAAAGGACAAAAATCGTCCTCTATTATTATATTGTTTTTTATCTTGCAATCAATACTTGAATCAAGAAATTTATATTATTTTCTATATTTCTTTTGATTTTTGAAAATAAACTTGCTTCTTCAACGTCCTTTTTAGCTATAAGATCGATGGTATGGTCTTCGTTGCCGTAGGATACATCTACCTGGCCTAGGACTTCTCCTTCTTTGATTGGGGCCTTAATCTTATCCTTTAGGCTAATCTTAGTAGCTACTTTCTTGTCATCTTTGGATATGATACTTAGGTTTTCTTTTGGATATAATTCGATATAGCCTTGTTTGGCACTAATTTCATCTATGGTATCTAGGCTTTTGTTGGTATCTAAGACTTTTTCGCATGAGTAGTATCTGGATACATAATAAATAAGATCGCTCATTACGCTATCTCTGGTATCTTTTTGGTCTGCTCCCATTACTACACCTATAGTCCTAAACTCGTCGTTTCCATCGAGCTCTTTCATGTCAGTAGTTGTTACCAAGCAGTAGCCTGCCTGGTCTGTGGTTCCAGTCTTTAGACCGTCTACTCCCTTTATTTCTCCTCTTAGGGGAATGGTGGAGTTTTTCCTTATACCCTTGCCTGGGATGTTTACCTCATCCATGGTCGAATATCTTAGGATATCTGGGTATTTTTTTACTATCTCAGAAGATAGTTTGAAGAGGTCTCTGGCAGAAGATTTATTTTCCTTGCCGTCATCTGTACCAATTCCACTAGCATTGTAGTATTTTTGGCTAGTAAGTCCTAGATCTTTTGCCTTCTGGTTCATCATCTGGGCAAATTTATCCTCGCTTCCTGCGACAGTTTTGGCAAGAAGATGGGCACAGTCGTTTCCACTAACTGCTATAAGACCTTGGAGGAGCTCCTCTACCGAGTAGGATTCATTCTCCTTAAGTCCTAGGGCGGAGTACTCCCAGCTAGTAAGCTCTTCTGCCCTCTTATCTGCCTTGACACTGGTGTTTAGATCAATTTTTCCCGCATCCATTGCATCTCTTACTAGAAGAAAGGTCATAAGTTTGGTAAGAGAAGCCATAGGTAGGGCTTCGTCGGCATTTTTCTCATAGTAGATGTCGCCATTTTCTTGATTTCCTATAAGGTAGGCTGTAACATTGTCATCAAGTCCTACTACCCTACCTTCACCTGCCGCAAGGGAAGTCGTCCCAGTAAGTATCAGGATTAAGGAAAGGATAAAGGCTGTTATATTTTTCTTAATTTTCATAGTCTACCTCAAAAATGATTCGAGCTTTCTATAGTTCTTACGCAAAAGCTCAAGGGCCTTGACATCGGCCTTCTTGTTATATTCAAAACCTAAGTTCTCTGCCTCAGCCATGCCAACCTTTCTAAATAAGCCACAAGCCTTAAAGAGGCAATCGTAAATATCTAAAAGCTCGTTTGTATTATAGGATAATTCCAAATCTTCCCTATATTCCTTACTTAGGGAGTTGATAAGGCTTGATCCATCCTTACCCATATCTCTTAGACCATAGAACTTATCTATAATATGGAAGTTAAGCATTTTGATTAGCTCGTAACGCAAATCATCCATCTTGATGGAAGCTGCTATAGGGTCTTTCTGGTTAATATATAGAGAAACTTCGATAGCATTGGCGAAGAAATTGTCCACACAGGACTTAAATTCGTATTCCTTGGCCATGTCGTATTTGAAGTCCCTATTTGGAGAAAGTTTCTTCTCACCAGCTCTATTGTAAATAAATTCGATATCGCTTGGAAGCTTCTTTATGAAGTCTTCTGCCAAGTCTTTTGCTATAATTGATTCAGAAATCTTTATATTATCTTCCTTGTACACGTCTATTATAGTGTAATTTTGCTTGTTCTTGTCGACCTCGAAGCTATCCTTTCTCCTATTGATAAGGATTATATCATCGAAGAGATATCTTATATCATCTTCAAGCTTACCTATAATAACTTCGTCGACAACAGTGTATAAATCAATGAATTCGTCATTGGTATTTAATTTGATGTAAAATATAGAAACTATGGAATCTTTGTCCTTGGCATAGTCTACAAATCTATTCTTAATTTCACTTTTCATCTATAACCCAGCTTTCTATAAAATTCTTCAAAAGTCTCGCTGTAAGTCCCCAGATGACAGGTTCTGTATCATAAAAGTACAAGTCACTATAGCCCCTCCATGCCCTGTATTCCTGGCCGTTGGGGATCTTGTCGAAGGGGAAGTCTTTCGGATAGTCTACCTTGTAGGGTGACCTATATCTGATTGGTGGATTATCCTTTAGATAGTCTATATCAACAGCGAAAACTGACTCTACTTCTTCATTATACTTTATATCTTCAAAATTTTTCTTAATTCTACCATAAAAACTCTTCACATACCTGTAAGAAGAATTAAGACTCATAGAAGAATATCCCATATATTCGATATCGCTATAATCTAGACAAAGTTCCTCCATAGTCTCCCTGAGAGCTGCTTCCTTAAAGCTCTCTCCTTTTTCGACTCTTCCCCCAGGGAAGGATACCTCGCCAGGCTGGCTGATATGGGCGCTTCTTACCTCCAAGAGAATATGGTCCTTGCCATCAATCTCAATTATCGGGATAAAAACCGCGAAATTTCTCAATTTATTATAAAAATCGTCATCAACTAATAATTTTTTCATAATATCTCCTATAATAAATGATATTAAATTAGGGAATCAAAGTCAAATATATAATAATAAATTTGTATTTGGGTATAATAGTAGGGCAAGTAATTTTAGGAGGAATAATGTTAAAAGAATTTAAAGAATTTATAGCACGTGGCAATGTAATTGATATGGCTATTGGTATAATCATGGGATCTGCCTTCACAGCGATTGTAAAAAGCTTGGTAGATGATATCCTAATGCCAATCATATCAGGACTTACTGCCGGAATCAACTACGAAGATATAGTAGTTAATATTGCAGGAGCAAGCCTAAAGGTAGGTAACTTCATCAACGCTGTCATATCATTTCTAATTATCGCCTTTGTAATGTTTATGATAGTTAAGGCACTAAACGCAAGACACAAAGATGATGAAGAGGAAGAAGTAACAACAAAAGATTGTCCATACTGCAAAAGCGAAATACCCGTAGAAGCAACAAGATGCCCACACTGTACATCTAAACTTGCTGAATACAAAAACGCAAACGAATAAGAAAAAACAAAGCCGCTTATGCGGCTTTTTGCTTGGGGAAATTTATGCTTTGTTAGATACGTAGTTTATAAATAAGGAGATTTTTAAAACTTACATGTCATCTTTGAATATAAGTCTATCCAGTGCTCTGCACCCTTATATCGAGCGTAAGTCGAGATATCTCCATGAATTTCATAGATTAAATTATCTCTATTATTTACATGTCATCATAGACTGTAGATCTCTCTTCGCTCATTTCATTCGCTCTGTCGACGGTAGTTTGCGGATTCAGAGGCAAGCCCGTCCGGCTCTAGGAGTACTTCATCTCGCAAAACCTCGATTAAGGAGTTTCATCAGTTCGCTATGCTCACTGTGACAATTCCATTAGAGATGGTGGTTAATAGAAATCTATACTTTAATTTAGATTATATAATTAACTGCTCATTAAAAGTAACACGTGAGGTTTCTCCACGTTGGTCGAAGCAAGGGAAGTGCGTTGGTCAAGATAAGGTTGCCCTCCTGGTGGGCCACTGTTTGTCTGAAAGACAGACATTGTAGTGACTTTTGTTCCTTGGGAACAAAAGTAAAAAGAACGCCGAATGGCGTTCTAATAATTTTAATGAGACCTCTCCGCTGCGGTCGAGGTAAGGGAAAATGAGAGAAAACTTCGTTTTCTTTCTCCTTCCTAGTGTCGAGCGTAGTCGAGGCATCTCCTTTTTATCTCTTCTTTTCTTTGACATAGTCACAGGAGGAGCATTTTATTTCGTCTGTGGACCTGTTTTTCTTGTGGATTAGGAGAGAGCCACATTTTGGGCATTTTTCTCCTGTTGGTGGGTCCCATAGGGCGAAGTCGCATTTTGGGTAATTGTCACAGCCGTAGAATCTCTTGCCTCTTTTGCTGACTTTTTCTATTATTGTTCCGTCTTCACATTCTGGGCATTTGACTCCGGTTGATTTTACAATAGATTTGGTAAAGTTACAGTCTGGAAAGCCGGTGCATCCTATGAATTTCCCGTTTCTTCCGTGTTTGATGGCAAGAGGCTTTCCGCATTTTGGGCATTTTTCTTCTAAGATTTCATCTCTTACCTTGTAGTCCTTGCCGTCCTTTTTGACACCCTTCATGTCTTTTTCGAAGTCCTTGTAGAAGGATTTTAATGTTTCTTTCCAGAATCTATCTCCTTCTGCGATATTATCCAAGGCATCTTCCATTTCCCTGGTGAACTCTACGTTTATTACATCGTCAAAGTTTTCTTGGAGGAAGGTATTTACGGTTTTTCCTAGATCTGTTGGGAAGATTGATCTTCCTTCAAGTTCTACGTAGTTTCTTGAGATGATTTGGTTGATGGTAGCAGAATAGGTTGAAGGTCTACCTATGCCGAATTCTTCTAGGGTCTTTACAAGACTTGCCTCAGTATATCTTGCTGGAGGCTTAGTGAAGTGTTGGTCCTTATCGATTGACTCAGCACTTATCACATCTCCTTCCTTAAGCTCTGGTAGGATATTTTCGTTTTCTTTATTTGCTCCCAATTTATTGAAACCTTCAAATAGGGTGATTTTCCCGTTTGTCTTAAAGATTAGGGAATTGTTGTCGAATAGGACTTGGGTTGATAGGAATTCGTAATCTGTCATCTGGCTTGCTACGACTCTTTCCCAAATCATCTTGTAGAGCTTATATTGTTGGTCTGTTAGGTATTCCTTAATCTCTAGAGGATTTCTCCTAATAGAGGTTGGTCTGATGGCCTCGTGGGCGTCTTGGCTGCCCTTTTTCTTGCCCCCATAGGTGTTTCCCTTGCCAGCATATTCCGGACCGTATTTTTCCTTGATATATGAGAGGGCTTCGCCTACAATCTCCTTTGAGATCCTGTTAGCGTCAGTTCTCATATAGGTAATAAGACCCACGCTTCCATCTCCTACATCTATACCTTCAAAGAGCTGTTGGGCTAGCTGCATGGTATATCTTGTAGAAAATCCTAATCTGTTGGAGGCATCTTGTTGGAGGGTTGAGGTTGTGTAAGGCTTTTGAGGCTTTCTTCTCTTTTTAGTCTTGGTGATTTTTACAACTTCAAACTTATCCTTATCGATTTTATTTAGGACCTTATCCGCTCCGTTTTCATTGCTTATTTTTATTTTCTTGTTGATTTGTCCATAGAATTCTGAGTCGAATTTCTCCCTACCTTCCTTGTGGTGGGCTGTTATAGTCCAGTATTCTTCTGGAACAAAATCGTCGATTTCCTTTTGCTTATCTACTATAAGCTTTAGGGCAACTGATTGGACACGACCTGCAGATAAACCTGCCTTGACCCTCTTCCAGAGGATTGGGCTTATCTCGTAACCTACAATCCTATCCATTACTCGCCTTGCCTGTTGAGCGTCAACTAGGTTCTGGTCGATTTTCCTTGGGTTTTTGATGGCGTTCTTGACATTTTCTTTGGTTATCTCGTGGAACTCTACCCTGTTTTTCGCTTCAGGGTCAAGGTCTAAGAGAAATTGTAAATGCCAGCTTATGGCCTCTCCTTCCCTATCCGGGTCTGTCGCAAGGTAGACATTTTCTGCCTTTTTCGCTTCTTTTTTTAGTTCATTTATAGTCTTTGCTCGTCCCCTAACCTTGATATATTCTGGTTCAAAGTTATTTTCTATATCCACTCCAAACTTGCTCTTTGGAAGATCACGGAGGTGGCCTACTGTTGCCATTACCTTGTAGTTTCTTCCGAGCATCTTTGAGATGGATCTGGCCTTGGTTGGAGACTCTACTATTACTAGGTTCTTAGCCAAATACTCACTCCTTTATACTAAATTCATTATTTCCTATATTTTCTATATAATCCTTAAGCTCAAGCGATGTAAGGAGAAAATTGATCACGTCAATCTCTTCATCTAGACCACTAGCTATAGTGTCAGCACTTGAGTTGGGGTAGTTTACAATGTATCTTACCACTTGGGCCTCTGTCTTATCAAGTTTTGAATAATCAAGACTCCTTCGACCCAGATCCAAATCTTTCATATAGTCGAGCTCTTCTATAATATCTTCTGGAGAAAGCACGAGCTTGGCCCCTTCTTGGATCATCTTGTTGGTACCTTTGGAATAGATAGAGTTGATATTTCCAGGCACGGCGAAGACTTCCTTACCTTGGTCTAGGGCACACCTTACAGTAATCATGGTCCCCGATTTTTCCTTGGCTTCAATCACGACCGTACCTAGGGAAATGCCTGATATTATCCTATTTCTCCTGGGGAAGTTAAAGGCAATAGGCTCCGTCCCTAGGGGAAATTCTGAAAGAATTAGTCCTGTATCTTCGATTCTCCTGTAGAGGTCCCTATTTTGTTTAGGATAAATCTTATCGATCCCACAACCTATAACTCCAATTGTCCTCTTGCCGACATCAAGTGTTGCCTTGTGGCAAGTCGCATCTATCCCATAGGCAAGGCCTGACACTGTTGTAATTCCAGCCATTGCTATACTTTCTGCCAAGTTCTTACATGCCCATCTCCCGTAGTCCGTACACTTCCTTGAACCTACGAAGGCTATGGAATTTTTGTCAGCCCCTTCGTCAAACTCTCCCTTGTAATACAAGACAGCTGGCTTATCTTCTATATATAAGAGGTTTTTAGGATAAGCTTCATCGAGCATGGTGACATATTTATAATCCTTCTCATAAAGCAAGTCCAGATATGACCTGAAGGCCTCAATACTTTCCTTATCAAAAATCTTCCCATAAATCTTATCTGTAAGGAAGTCATAATAGGCCCTATCCTTGTCGAAAAAGTCCTCAAAGCTCGTCTTTTCGTAGAGGTCTAGGATTGTCTGGTTGTTCAAATATATGTAGTTTAGGTATAAAATAATTTCGTTTTTAGTAAATTTAAAAGGCATTTTCTATATAATTAATCTCTCCCACATCCGATATAACTTCAGCTACATCAAATCTCATAAGCAAATCTGTCATATTATTTTCTATGAGGAAGGCCTGGCTTGCCTGGATAACTTTCCTTTGCTTACTAGGAGTAACTGCTTCGGCAGGACTTGCAAAGTTAGCATTCTTCCTAGTTTTAACTTCTACAAAAACAATCATATCGGAAAGCTTCGCCACTATATCTATCTCGCCGAAGGGCTTCCTGTAATTTCTAGCAAGGATCTCGTAGGACTTATCCTTTAGGTAGCCTTCGACGAGATTTTCCCCATAATCTCCAAATTCTTTCTTATAGGTCATAGATACTAAGCTGTCTTTCGTGGAACTTCCTCAAGAAAGTCTGCCTGTGGATAGGAGTTTCTCCGTACTTTTCTAGACCCTCGTAGTGCTTTTTCGTCCCATATCCCATATTAGTCTCGAAAGAATAGCCAGGATAGATTTTTGAGAAATTGATCATAATATCATCACGTCTGACCTTGGCAAGAATTGATGCACAAGAAATGACATATTCATTTAGGTCTCCCTTTACTATATTCATCTGAGGAATATCGGTATTTATCCTTTCTGCATCGATTAGGACGATTTCTGGGCGGATTTTAAGTTTGTTTAGGGCATCTTCCATGGCCTTATGGGTGGCGTTTTTGATATTAAGCTCATCAATCAAAGAAGGATTGGCATAGCCATAGGCAAAGTCTATGGCATCATCTAGGATCTTCTCCTTGAGACTTAGCATCTTCTTTCTAGTAAGCTTCTTCGAATCTGTAACCCCTCCTATATTAGAATCTCTTTTCATAATCACAGCACAAGTTACTACAGGACCTGCCAGAGGTCCCCTGCCCACTTCATCAATACCAGCTATAAGCTCGTAGTCTTCATGGACCTTTTTCTTTATAGCATCATCGTATGGTGAATATCTCATGCTTTTTCCAAAGTAATCTTGCCAAGCTTACCTGACCTAAAGTCATTTAGGATGATATTGGCAGTTCTAGCATAGTCAAAGTCTCCACCAGAAATTATAGCCCCACGCTTTTTGGCTATAGCCTCGTAGATTTCTAGGGCAGGAAGGGCAGGATCAACTTCGTATCTGTCGACCAAGGCTTCTGGATTGTTTTCCTTCATTTCCTCCAAGAATTTAAGGGTCAAGTCTTCTATATTTAGAACCTCATCTTTAATAGCATTGGTAAAGGAAAGGTGGAGGCCGATTTTTTCTTCAAACTTAGGCCACAAAATTCCAGGAGTATCGAGGAGCTGGATATTAGATCCAGTCTTGATCCATTGTTTGGTTTGGGTAATACCAGGACGGTTACCTACCTTGGCTCCCTTTTTCTTTGAAACCTTGTTGATAAAGGTGGACTTACCAGAATTTGGCACACCTACGATCATCATCCTAATCATGGGATTGTCTATATTCTTTTTCTCATTTTTCTCAAACTTATCCTTAAGGAGGGTCCTTGCTTCCTTATATATCTTATCCACAGGGACATTTTCCTTTGAGTTCATCAAAAGGGCAGGGATACCTTCTTCTCTAAACTTCTTGACCCACTTCTTATTCTCCTCTGGATCTGAGAGGTCTGACTTATTCATTATTACCATCCTTGGCTTGTCAGCCACAATCTCATCTATCATAGGGTTTCTAGATGAAATCGGAATCCTCGAATCGATTATCTCCAAGATCACATCTACTAGCTTCAAATTATTTATAATAATCTCCTTGGTCTTTTTCATATGACCAGGAAACCAGTTAATATTCATCGTCATTATATCTCCTCCGTATTCTCTTCTATATATTATACATAAAATAGCCATACTTTTACAAGAAAAAAGACCTAGGCAACTTAAGCCCAGATCTATAGATTGAAATTCTTATTATTCGTAGGGATATTTTCTTCCGGAAATGCTAAGGTTAATACTACAAATAATATAAGAAAGAAGAGATTGAGAGCTAATTTTTTCTTAGAGATAATCTTTCCCTCAAAGTGAAGCTCATAGCTTATATTAAAGATAAGCAATAGGAAAAGTCCACAGGGATAAAGCCAGTGGTTCACATTTGTCCCCAAAAGTCCAAAGATTATAGGAATAAAATAGTTAATACCTTTCCTATACTTCTTAACTAAAGATTCTAAATTATTATCTCTCTTACTCATCTATTCTCTCCCAAAGACCTCAAATAAGCCCATTTGTTATAAGGGCAAAACATATAACTAGAAATGACCTCTTCCTTTGGTCAAAATCAATCGCTTTATTCTTTCTCCTTAAAAGAAAAGTCCCAAGCTCAACTAAGATAAAATATATAAGAGTCAAAAACACTAACCTAACAAATTTCATAAGCCCTCCTTCTATCTATTAAAATCCTACCCGAAATAGATAAATAATAAACGAAAATCTCCTCTAACTACCAGCATACTGATAATAAGACAAGGCCCTCTTCCAAGTATAGGAAGTTAGAGCAAACAATACTTTTGTATACAATGGAAAATATTGTATCCTTTGTCTAGAGATTTAAATATAGGATACTTAACTGATTATTTAATTCTCCGATATATTTTTTAGTCTTGAAGTTTGTTAATTACCCGATTTAAATAATATCTCATCCTTTATTACTAATACAATCATCTAATAATTATTAAAAGAATCGCTTGTTCTAACTTTTTTTAATAGATATCTAAAGCATATCACTCCCAAAATTATCCATACTGCATTAGAGATCAAATAATCTAATATAAGAGAGCTTTCTATATTCTGTCCCAAATACATCTGTCTCATAATTTTTATGCCTGCATTAAATGGGATTATGTTAAATAGCCTGCTTCTCACTCCGATCATATCTGATAAAAAAATCAGCACTGATTGTAAAATAAATACTAGGCTTCCTATTTCTTTTTCTATTAGAGATATGCCTCCTAATAATAGTCCAAGTCCGTACATTCCTATTAGAGCAGGGAAAGCTACTAGGTAAGATAAGAGTATGTATAATATATCTTTTGTATCTGCCTTTATAGATAGAATAAATATTAGGAAAATCACGAAAAAGCTTAAAAAGCTTATTATTAAATATGTAAGCATCTCAATAAAGAGTAATAGTTCTGCCGAATATTTGCTTTGCATTTTTAATTCAAGAGTTCCCGATACTGACTGTCCCCTAATATTAGCTGAGCTCCAGCCTAAGGCCGTTGTCGATATTTGCCAAAATATAAAGCCAATGAGTACTATCATTTTTCCTGAATTAATGTCTATTCCGTAAGAGTCAGCAAAGGCCGAGTCAAGACCTGTTATAAATATCGAAAATAATACAATGGCGAATATTAATATATCTGTAATGAAACTAACCTTATAACTTTTTATCTTTTTTATATCCAAACTAAGCTCAGTTTTGATTAAATTTATATAGTTCATACTTTCTCCTAAATAATTGAGTTAATTTCCCTAAACTTTTCTCTTATTTCCTCATTGGTCATTTGTGAAGAATATTGATATGTATTTTTCCCTTTCGATATAAATGTATAGTTATCTGCGATATCACTTATAAAATCAAGGTCATGGGTTGAGATTATAAATTTCCTATCTGTGTCTTTAGATACTTTTAGTATTATATTTTGTAAGTTGAGCTTGGCATCTATATCAAGACCATCAGAAGGCTCATCTAGAATAATTATTTTGCTATCTGAGCACAAGCAGCACAACAAAGAAGCTTTCTTCTTCTCACCAGTTGATATGTCTCCTACATTTCTATTTCTAAATTCTTCCATAGATAGTAGATTGATATAAATTTCGTACAATTCCTCTACCTTTTTAGAATCCATTCCTTTCAAGGCTCCGAAATATCTAACATTGTCATAAACCGAATTTCTAAATCTAAGACCCCTATCTCCTGATTGTAGGAAGGATATATTATCCCTCGCCCAGATAGGATAGTCCTTAGCATCGGAAGATGTACTTATTTCTCCGCTTTCGAAATAATAAATTCCAGATATGATTTTAAGAATAGTAGTCTTACCTGCTCCATTTGGACCGATCAAGGCAAAAATATTATTATTATCGAAATTAATCGTCCATGTAAAATTATCTACCGCTAGTCTATTTTTATAATATCTACTTATATTGTTTAATGTGATTTCCATAAGATCTCCAATTTGAATATGTTTTAATCATTTAATGTATGGGAATGTATATGTTTAAAATATAACTTATAAAAATAATACGATATTATGATAAATATTTCAAAGGCATATGTGCCCTTGACAAGGTTTTATGCGATATAAGGCATAGATGACGAATAATTTTAAAACATTATTTTAATATATAAATTTATAGATAAAAACTAGGATTGTCTTAGTATTTACTCTATCCTAGTTTTAGCTTAATATATTTTCTATTTTTCTATTCATTAGAAGCTGTAAATCTTTATTCACTATATTTTCTAATAGAATTTTTGTCACTGTAAGTGATTTCTCATAATTATCATACAATCTATAAGATGCAAGAAACTTTGAAAAATATAGGTATAATAAAGCATCTATCGAAGAGTTTTCTATTGCATATCCTATCCCTTCATTTGTTATTTTAATGGCTTCTTCATAATTTTTATTTATTATATTCCAATTAGCCAGATTATTACAAGTAGCTATTTTTACTATCTTCTCTTTATCTTGATTTTTGCACTTGTTAAATATCTCTACCCTATCAATTCCCTTAAAATCTTGGGAAGTGGTTGCTATATTTAATAATATGCGGAGGTCTATGCCTTGAAGGTCTAGATTTTCGAAGTTTTTTCTTTTAATTTTATTTGAGGATAGATCCTCGTATATTTCACTTAATTCTTCGCTAGTTATCTCAAAGTTTAAATATCGTATAAATAGATCTAGGAGGTCTAGCTCATATTTTCTTGCTCTTAGTTCTCTGCTATCTTTTATTAAGTCTATTTTTTCTAAAAGTTCTATTCTTATATCCTTTGTTAGAAACTTTGCATTTATATCTAATGAGTTCTTTATTTCTTCCAGTATGCAAAAACTTCCATAAATATATTTTTTGTATAAGCTTAGGATATCCAGGTCATATATTTTGGATAGTTCTATCAGACTATCTACGGATGCGGATTCTATTTCACCTCTTTCAAGCCTACCTATACTTCTTTCACTTAAATTAATAATCTCTGCTACATCAGCCTGTCTTAGGCCTTTCATTTCTCTTATTTCAATTAGTTTTTTGCCAAATTCTTTTCTTTCATCTGTCATATTAGCCCCTATGTATCTATGATTTAATATAATAATATCATAAATCAGGCGGATAATAAAAGAATAATCTCATTTTATCAGGATAATTGGTTGTATTTTGAAAAATCAGAAAAATTTAAAATTAAAAAGGACCATTGTTTATATAACAAAAGTCCAATGTTAAATTCAGAATCTTTTTCAAAGATTTTGTAAGGAAAGTAATCTTTTTAGAAGCAATGCTCGTTTTCCTCGCATCACTTCTAAAAAATTACATAAGGTTTCTCATCAGTTTTTACTTCGCAAGCTTTGCTTGCTCGAAAAACTGTGAGAATCGAAAAAAACATCGCTTACGATGTTTTTTTCTACCATTAGTAATTTGTTTTTTCTTTAACTTTAGCTGCCTTACCTTGACGATCTCTAAGGTATTTAAGTTTAGCTCTTCTTACCTTACCACGTCTAACAACGTGTAGTTTTTCGATTCTTGGTGAGTGATATTGGAATGTTCTTTCTACTCCAACTCCGTAGCTGATTCTTCTAACTGTGAAAGATTTGTTGATTCCACCTTCATTGATGTAGATTACAGTTCCTTCGAAGTCTTGAAGTCTTTCCTTATCTCCCTCTTTGATTCTGTAGCTTAGTCTTATTGTATCTCCTACGTTGAAATCGAAGTTTTCTTTACGTAGGTTTTCTTGTTCAATTTTTTTGATTAATTCCATCTTTGCTCTCCTCTCGTAAGAATTTCTCGTATAAGTCTGGCCTAACTCTTTTTGTTTTCTCTATTGCACTTTTCCTGTTCCACTCGGCTATCTTCTTGTGATCTCCGCTTACAAGCTCGCTTGGAACGAAGTATCCGTTGAAGTTTCTTGGCTTGGTGTACTCGTCTTGTTGCAAGAGAGTGTTGTAGTGGGAGTCTGTAGTTAGAGATTCTTTCTTTCCTACAACTCCATCTATGAATCTTGCCATTGAATCTATAAGGACCATGGCTGGGATCTCTCCGCCTGTTAGAACATAGTCTCCTGTAGATATTTCGTAGTCGACATAGTGGTTGGTAATTCTCGCATCAATTCCTTCGTAGTGGCCACATATTATTATTAGATCTTTGATTTCTGCAAAGTCGATTGCTAATTTCTGATTTAATTTCTTGCCTGCTGCTGACATGAAGCAGACTTTTGATTTTGGTTTCTTTACAGACATCAAACAATCATATAGAACTTGTGGTTTGATAAGCATACCGGCTGCCCCACCGTATACAGTATCGTCTACGTGATTGTGCTTGTCATTACTGAAATCTCTTATGTCTACTATTTTTATTTCTAATTTGTTGTTCTCTATTGCTTTTCCTATTACTCCATAAGTCTTGAGGAACTCGAAGCTTTCTGGAAATAGGGTAAGTATGGTAACACTATTCATAATCTCTTAGGTTATCTACTTCTATTTTGTTGTTTGCTATATCAACATTTTTGATAACAGTCTTTAAGGCTGGTAATAATATTTCTTTATTGTCCGTAGTTTCTATGACATAAACATCGTTTGGATAGACTCCAGATATAACGTCCTTGACCTTGCCCACTTTTTGCCCATTGGAGTAAGTATCAAGTCCTATGAGCTTGTAGATGTAGAATTCATCTTCCTTAAGCTCTCCTAGATCTTCTTCTTCGATAGTTATGTCCTTGCCAACTAGTTTTAGGGAATCATTTATGTCGTTATATTCAACAAACTTTATGACCTTGAGGCCTTTTTGGTCGAAGGAGTCTTCTATAGTGAGAAGTTCATCTCCAATGTAGACTTTACTTCCCTTATCGAATCTTTTCTCATAATCAGAAAATGATTTTACTTTTACATTTCCCTTGATTCCGTGTGTTGTTATTACCTCAGCTACTGTTATTCTCATATTCTTATGTTGACCTTAACATCTTCCTTGATTGCACAAGCACGGGCTATGGCTCTTATGGAATTGATGATGTTTCCACGAACTCCTATAACTCTGCCCTTGTCGGATTCTGCAACGTGAATTAGTATGTCTACTTCTCCACCATCTCTACTTTCTTCGATAGATACAGCATCCTTATCTTCTACTAATTCTTTAACAATTAGCTCTACTAATTCTTTCATCTTATGCTAATACGTCGTTGTCTTTGAATAGTTTTTCAACGATAGATGTTGGTTTTGCACCATTTTGGATCCATTGTTTAGCTTTTTCGTTATCTACTCTAAACTCTTTTGGATTTGAGATTGGGTTATATGTTCCAATTTCTTCGATGAATTTACCATTTCTTGGGCTTCTTGAATCTGCTACTACAACTCTGTAGAATGGTTTTTTCTTTTGTCCCATTCTCTTTAATCTAATTTTAACTGCCATTGTTTCCTCCTATTGATTTAGCCTAAAAGAAAGGCATTTTTGGTAGTTTTCTGCCTCTTTTGTTGGCTTTCATGCCTGTCATTTTCTTCATCATTTTCTTCAGTTCTTTGAACTGTTTGAGCAATTTGTTAAGTTCTTTGATGTCTACTCCTGAACCCTTGGCTATTCTTTCTTTTCTGCTCTTGCCAATGATTTCAGGTTTTTCTCTTTCTTCCTTAGTCATGGAACTTATGAGGGCTTCGATTCTAACAAATCCCCTATCATCGATATCAACTCCCTTAAGCATCTTGGAGTTTACTCCTGGAATCATCGCAAGTAAATCTTCCAATGGTCCCATGTTTCTTATCTGTTGAACTTGTTCCATGAAATCATCCAAGGTGTAAGTTTGCTCACGCATCTTACGTTCTAGTTCCTTGGCGTTTTCGATAGATAGCTCTTTTTCAGCCTTCTCTATCAGAGATAAAACATCTCCCATGCCGAGAATCCTGTTTGCCATCCTGTCTGGATGGAAAGGCTCAAGATCTTCGAGCTTTTCCCCAACACCGATAAACTTGATTGGTTTTCCTACAACTTGTCTAATTGATAGGGCTGCACCACCTCTGGCATCACCGTCTAGTTTTGTGAGTACTACGCCTGTGATGTCTAGGTAATCGTCAAAGGTCTTTGCAACATTGACCGCTTCTTGTCCTGTCATTGCATCGACAACAAGAAGTATCTCGTCAGGATTTACTGCTTCTTTAATATTTTTAAGCTCATCCATTAGGTCAGTATCAATTTGTAAACGACCAGCCGTATCGAGGATCACCACATCGTGATTGTTAAGTCTTGCATAATCTTTAGCTTCTCTTGCAGTCTTAACTGGATCTTGCTTATCCCTATCGAATACTTCTACACCAGCAGTTTTTCCTACAACCTTAAGTTGCTCGATAGCTGCAGGCCTGTAGATATCTAGGGCTGTAAGCATTGGGTTTCTGTTTTCCTTCTTTAGCTTAAGTGCAAGTTTACCCGAATGGGTTGTCTTACCAGAACCCTGTAGACCTACCATCATAACCATGTGTGGGGTAGATCCCTTAAGGTCAAGCTTGGAATTTTCCTTACCCATAAGAGCGGTTAGCTCTTCGTTTACGATCTTTACTACCATCTGTCCTGGTGATAGGGAAGTCATAACATCTTGCCCAAGTGATCTTTCCTTGATTGTCTTTACAAAGTCCTTAACGACCTTGTAGTTAACATCTGCTTCTAGTAAAGAGAGTCTTATCTCTCTCATAGCGGCATCTATATCTTTTTCACTTAATTTTCCTTTGCCTGTAAGTTTTCCAAGAGTCTCCTGGAGTCTTTCCGAAAGGCCTTCAAATACCATAGCATCCCTCTCTAAATCGTATCTATTACGTCCGTTATCTTACTAATTGCCATTTCATAATTTGAACTTTCCATCAGCTCTCTTATACTAATAAGAGCATCTTTCAGTTCCTCGCGGCTTTTCAGTAAAGAAAGCTCATCTTCAAACTCAAATAATTTATCCTCAGATCTTTTGATCATATCCGAAATAGCTTGCTTGCTCCTATCGGTATTGTCTGCAATCTCCTGTAGGGATAAATCTTCGTTATAATAACAATTAATAACATCTCTTTGTTTTTCATTAAGAAGTGCGCCGTATATGTCAAATAATTGAGCCACTTTTACTATTTTTTCCATAAAATCACCTGTCAAGTCTTTTACTTGACTCGACTATTATACACCCTTTGTACAGATGAGTCAAGGAAAAATATTGACTAGGAATATTTGTTTTAAGATGTCTCGACTACGCTTCGCTCCGCTCGACATAAGGGGGAGCTTTCTATCATCTTTCCTTAGCTCAAGCGAACCTACTTCCCCTTATCCCGACCGAAGTGGAGGGATCTCTTTTTAGATGTCTCGACTACGCTTCGCTCCGCTCGACATAAGGGAGATGACGCCTATAGGTATATATTACAAAAACAATGCTACACTAGGCAATATACAGTAGTAACTAAAAAAGACCCGGATTCCTCCAGGTCAATCATCTTATGGAAGGTTAAAGAATGGATTTAATCTATCTTTGCTTCCCTTATTATCTTCGCTTGGTTGAGCCTTATCGAACTCATCTATATTTGAAGAATCTATATTAAATTCTACATCAATTTCTTTCTTGACTCCATCCCTATAGACAGTAAGTTTCGCCTTATCTCCTACTGCATAGGATAGGAGGGCCTTTCTTAGGCTGTTCATATCCTTGACAGTCACTCCGTCTATAGCAGTTATCACGTCACCTTCTTCGATATCGCTATCTTTATCAAAGCTTGAGACAACATAGACACCCTCATCAGTTCCTAGCTTTTCGGTATTGAAGTTTGGAATTTGTTTTATATAATCAACAGATTGGCCAGTAATTCCAAGATAAACTGAATTGAACTTACCTGTCTTTCTTACCTTTTCTATAACTGGTTTTACTATATTAATAGGAATTGCAAAGCCGATTCCGTCGCTATTACCTGCCTTGGCAGTATTAATTCCTATAAGCTCTCCCTTGGTATTAAGTAGGGCACCTCCAGAGTTTCCTGAGTTTATGGCAGCATCTGTTTGCATTAAACCATCCATTCCCACCCCAGTATTAAACTTAACAGTCCTATTAAGACCTGAAATAATACCACTAGTTACGGTTGATTGAAGCTCAAAGCCTAAAGGATTTCCGATAGCTATAGCCTTATCGCCTATACCGACCTTATCACTATCTCCTAGCTCAATTGCTGGAAGATTGTCCTTTTTAACCTTGATAATAGCAAGATCTAGGGCTGCATCATTCCATACAAGCTCTGCTTCGCTTGTCTCACCATTAGAGAAGAGAACATTTATTTGGGTCACATCTCCATTACTTACAACGTGAGAGTTAGTTACAATATATCCGTCTTCTGTGACAATAGAACCAGAACCGATTCCTTCGACATAACCAGATTGTTGGCCGAAGAAGGTATTTTGGGTAACTTCAGAAATCGTATTGATTCCTACTACAGAGTCAATTGACTTTTTCACAACAACAGATTCTATTGAATCATCCGCACTTATATTTATATCTTTCTTTGTACTTTCCTTATTTTCCTTACTTTCTATTTGTTTTGGATTATTTTCACTTTCGGCAATGTTATTATCCTTACTGGCTGCCCCACCAAGGAGAAAATAAATAACAAAACCACCGATAACAGCTCCCAAAAGGGCTGAAATAAAATGCGAAAATCCTCCACCTGATTTATTTCTTCTCATAAACTACCTCCTGTTTTCCTTATCATACAAGAAATTTGTGGCGATACTTTGTCATATCTATTAAATTTATATAAATTTTTTGTATTATCTACTTATAGGAAATATATGATATATTCATCTGTAGTCAATAAGATCAGTAATTAGAGTAATCTATTACAGAAAAACTCTAATCACTACTAATTAAAATTAAGCACAAAAAAACGCCGATTTCTCAGCGTTTTTTGCATATATATAAGATTTATTATAATTCAAAAAAGTTCAATTGCTTCTCAGCTTCCTTTTCTTCATTAACATTTTCATTAATAATAATATCTCTTAGTTTAGGCTCAATTCTATTTATTATTCCCGTAACCAAAGCATTGCCCATCATAAAGTATCTCTGCCTAGATGTCATGCCCGTATTTGTCCAATTAGCTGGAAACATTTGTATTAATTCAGCTTCAACTTCGGTTATTTTTCTTATTTTATCCAAATCTTTATCATAAACTGCATGAGAAGATCTGTTATCAGTACCTTCTGATGTAAGTAAAGTTCTTGCAGGGACTTCTAGATCGTCTGGGAAATTCATTTGTCCTTCTGAATAAAAATATTTCTTGCCATTTGAAGAAACTCTTGGGATCTTTTTTTGCCCTTTTAAGTATTCCCACTTTTTTAATCTTTCTGAGTTTATTATATATCTTTCTAAGTCATTAGAATTATACTTTTTGGCTTCCTTTAAAATCTCTTTTAATGGATATACTCCTGTGGAATCTTCAATAACTTTAAAAGTATTTACTAATCCATCTATCATTATCCCTGAATTTTCGAATTTACCATCTTTAAAATTATCAGATATATCCAATATGTCCTTATAATGATTTAGATTTTTTGTATCAACTCTAATATCATCTTTTTCTACCGGAAATATTTCGTTGAAAAATCCATCATCTACAAGATATTTTTCTATATTTTCTACTCCCATAATTCTTTTTGAATAATCTGTATTTTTATTGCTAGCAAAAATAAAAGTACGCCTCCTTTTCTGAGGCATTGAGTATTCGCCAGCATTTATTACTCTCCATTGTGCCATGTAACCAAGTTCATCGAGCGTTTTAAGCATAATAGCAAAGTCACGTCCTCTTTGACTTGCTGGTGATTTCAATAATCTATCTACATTTTCTAGGAGGATAAATGGTGGTTTTTTTGCCTTGATAACATCCTTGATATCCCACCACAATACTCCCTTTTTTCCTTTAATTCCTTTTTCCTTACTTAAGGTTCTAGCAACAGAATAATCCTGGCAAGGAAATCCTCCAACTAATAAACTGTGGTTTGGGATTTCATCTTTATTTACTTTATTTATATCTATGTTTAAATTCTCGCTAGAACCAAATCTCTTATTGTAGCAATCGAAGGCTGGTTGGCTTTTTGTTGAAGGTTCCCATTGGTTTGCCCAAACAAATTTCCAATTTTTATTTTCTATAGCTATTCCTGTAGTTTCATCGAATTCGTTTATGTCATTTAATCCAACTCTAAATCCGCCTACTCCTGCGAATAGCTCTACGACAGTTAATTCCATTCAGTCCCTCCCTTATCTAAACTATACTTAGATTATTTAATTGATCAACTTTTATTTATTATTTCATCAAATACGTAAGTGTTATTTAACCAAAAACTTTGTTTTGTCATCATATCCCCATTAGGCAAGGTGTCTGCATCTTTAGATATATCACCTACTTCGAAATTCTTATCTTTGATTAAATAAGCGGCTTTATTAGCATGGGGCCTAGAATGTAGAATTTTAGTATCTCTAGCTTTTGGTAGACTATTATATACTATTCCTTTATCACTTATTCTAAATTCAACTCCAGAAACATAGGAACTTTTATATAATTCCCATTCTTTTCTTAATGTAGAATCTATATCATGCTTTGGCATATTCCAAAATTTAGCCTTATGCAAGATATAACCTTCATCACTTTCTATAAATTCTACGAATAAAAATTTAACTTCACTAAATTTCTTGTAAATATAGGAATCTTCCCAATCAGTTTTTACCAAATCATTAATTTTATATTCTGGAAATGACATACTCTCCTTAGGTTTTTTACCTAATTTGTATCTTATCGTTTTTATTTCAACATTAGCTTTTTCAAACTCTTCAGCATTATCTGTATTGACACCTAGCATCTTTAAAACTAACATATTATATTTCTGTTTAGCCTCAGATTTAATATCGAACTTCTCAAACAATTCAGTATCTGTCTTATTATAATATTTTGAAATTAAGCTAATTACATAATCCTCAAAATTAGAAAAATTCGAGTTTTTAATTATACTATCTAACTTATCTCTATCAGGATTTATGTAGTTTCTTAAAATAAAAGTCATATATGAACTTTTAAATGAAAAAGCTCTAGGTTTTGCCTCAATTTCAGAAAAAGGTTGACTTACCAATACGGATGAATCACTAGACTTTGTACAAGCACCTACGTAGTATGTATCTCCTTCAGATAATTCGTGAGCCTTACCATCTATAACTTTGTTTTTAATCACTTGAAAATCTTCCTTAATGATTACTAAATCCTCTTCAGAAGGTTTATACATATGTATAAAAAATATTCTGTAATCAATTCTTGGTACTTCTTTTTCCCATAGATAGAAAATCATTAATATTTGCTGTATTTTGTGCCAAAGATTACTATGATAAAAATCCATACCTACGATATTATTATAGTTTATCATAGATATAACTAACCTCTCTTTAGCAGATACATTTTTATTTTTTAACCTCTTAAATGGAGTTAACTTCAATTCGAGATTAACTTTATGAAAATCTGGTCTCGATTCGCTATTATTATCTATATCAAAATATACTTTTTCTACAAAATCCCCAAGTCCACCTTTTCTCAAAGAATTTATGTACGAAGCGATATAATCTTCGTTCTCATACATAGATGGAGATTCACTTACAGATTTTTCGTATTCAACTCTGTCCTCTAATATATCATTAAATGTTAAATATTTTAATTTCTTTGCGTATTCATATATAGATTTTATATCTGAATCATCATATCTTTTCATAGTCACTCCCAAAATTCTTCCTTAATATACTATAAATTGATACAAAAAAAACGCCGATTTCTCAGCGTCTTGCACTCATTGGTGCGGGATAAAGGAGTTGAACCTTCACGGGAAAATTCCCACTAGATCCTAAGTCTAGCGCGTCTGCCAATTCCGCCAATCCCGCATATGGGGTGAGTAGTGAGATTCGAACTCACGGCCTCCTGGGCCACAACCAGGTGTCTTAACCAACTGGACCATACCCACCAAGCCATCACTATTTCATGATACCATCATTGAAGTAGCTTGTCAAGTTTTTCTAACAATTATTTTCTTTTTTGAAAGTTTCAATTGTCATATCTCTCTCTCAACAATAAATATAATACCACGTTTTTTATTTTTGTGCAAGTTTTTTTGTAAAATTTTTCTTTTAGGCCTACAAGTAGTAGAATAGAAACAGAGGTGAATTATGAAAAGTAGAAAAACTATACTTAAAATTTTTGCAATCGTGATAGCTATATCAATGATAGCTCCTATTATCTATAGCGCCTACAATTCTTTTGCTAGTCTATGATTGTAGAAGAGATTGGATTTTCTGATAAGTACAATTTATGTAGGCTAAAAGTTTCTGGAGAGCTTTTTTATATTTCTTATGATCTTTTTAATGACTTAGATATAAAGAAGAATGAAGAGATAGACTTTGATGTTTTTTCTAAAATCCAGGCTGATAATTCTTACAATAGGGCAAAAAACTATATTTTAAATAGGATTTCTTATGCCAACAAGACTAGCTTTGAGATAGGAAAGATCTTAAGGGATAAGGGCTATGAAGCTGATGTTACTGAGAAGGTAATTGAATTTTTAACTTCTTATAATTTAATCGATGATGAGTCTTTTGTAAGAAGCTTCATAGCTGATAAGTCTTCGATTAATGGCTGGCCTAAGAATAAGATTAGATATAAGCTTAAGCTTAAGGGAATTCCAGATTCCTTGATTGATGAGAATTTGACCCTAATCGATGATGACATGGAATATGAGAAGGCCCTTTATTTTGCTGAAAAAAAGGCTCGTGACGATTATTCTTTTAAGATGAAAAACAAGGTCTATAGGCATCTGGCCTCCAAGGGCTTTGATTTTGATATTATAGGAAGGGTTATGGGTGAGCTTTTCTCATGAGTCATTTTGTCTATATATTAAGGTGCGCCGATAGGAGCCTTTATACAGGCTACACCACAGATGTCAAAAGAAGAGTGGCCGTCCACAATTCGGGCAAGGGGGCCAAGTATACTAGGGCAAGGCTCCCAGTAAGGCTCGTTTATTTTAAGGAGGTCTCCTCCATGTCTGAAGGGCTTAAGCTTGAATGTGCTATCAAAAAACTTAATAAGAAGAAAAAAGAGGACTTAGTCCGTGACTTTAACTTAGAAGATTTCTCTTCCTAAGCTCGGTCACGTTCCTAGCTCCTCTTCTTTTTATGGTCATTTCAAATAAGCCCATAGGAGAAAATCCAAATATTTCACACTCTAGGTCGTAGTCTTTCGATTTTTCCCTCATGGCTTCTTCGATTTTTTCTTTATTTTCATTTCTTAGAAAGTCGATTAATACCATCCCACCTATGTTTCTAGCCTTTAAGTTGTAAAGTATGGGATCTATTAGTTCCATATTGATGTTTTCCAAGAACTTATCTTTATTATTAGTACTTTTCTTACTATTAGAGTTGACATCTATTACAGTCATTGTCTCTAGCTCGTCTATGATTAGGGATAGGTCCCCATATCTTGGTCTTTTTTCTTGAATTAGTTCTAGGAAATCCCTAAACTCGGCAAGCTTTCCTATTTCAACTTTCCTTACTTCTATATCCTTGTTTTCTTCTAGATATTTATCCTTGAGGCTATTTTCATAAAGGAGTTTTGGTGTTGGGAAGAATTTTTCTTCTTGGATAAGTCTAGTTTTTAATTTTCCTATAGCTTCAAACTTAGCCTTATCTCTTTTCATCCCCTCCTTTTGCTTGATTAGCCTTGCGAATCTTTTGACATAATAGCTATCATTTTCTATCTTAAAATTAAGAGATCCCAGGGCTAGCTTGCCATTTGCGGGATCTCTTACGTATTGGACAATTACATTGTCCCCTATCTTATAGGATGTTTTGGAGTTTAGATAGAGGGTTTTTCCCTTATCGTATTCTACAAAATAGGCTCCTAGGGCGGCGTTTTTGTTTACGACCTTGCCCCTATAGATATTACCAAGGAGGGAATCGTAGAATTTAATTTCCACTATCCTACCTTCCTTTAACCTTCCCATAAGCTTTTCTTTTTCATCTACAAATACAAAATCTGTCATTTTTTAAACTTCATCTTTAGCTTCTCGAAGAATGTTAGGTCTGGGACAATTACATAATTGTCATTGACGAAATTGTCGATTTGCTTGTCAAAACCTTGGCCTAGGTTGACATTTCCTAGGTAGTTTTTGCCGTAGGATTCGATTTTTTCCTTGGATAGTCTGATATCTGTATCTGGGCTTGTTCCATTGATAAAGAAGCTATCTTCCGCTATTGTCTCTGGGAATTTATCTGCTTCTACTATAAATACAGATTTCTTCTCATCGACAAGCTTTATGTCAAGGGAGTCTATTACTAGATTCTTGTATCCTTCTTCTTTGAGAATCTTGTCCATATCTTCCTTATCGATTTCTTTTTTATCCTCTAGGAGGGGAGCTATAAGAAAGTCGAGATTTTCGTCCTCTTTGACTCTAACTTCTTTAAAGTCATTTACCCCCTTAAGATAATCTGCTAAGTCATAGGTAATCATCCCATCCTTACCGTAATAGTCTTCGATATTTGATTCATTTCTTTTTGTAGAGACAAGGAGGGTCTTGCCAGTTTTTTTGAGCCTTTCTGCCAAAGATACTGCAAACTTTACCCTGTCCTTATCTATTTGTGAATTGATTATATAAACTTTCATAAGAGATTAATTCCCTTCGGTATTTTCTGTGTTGTCTGTCTCGTTATTTTGCCTGGTATTTGTCTCTTCTGTTGGATGGCCACCATCATTTCCATCAGGATTTTCGCCTCCAGCGCCTTGGCCATATTCTACTTGTCCTATATCTTCACTAGAATCTCCAGAGTTTGATATATCTACTTTAAGGTCGAAGTATTTGGCCACGATGTCTCTTACAATAGGACTTACGTTGTAGCTGGTATCTCCCTGGGTTAGGATAACAGATACTGCAATTTCTGGATCATCATATGGAGCAAAACCAATCATCCAAGCATAGGATGAGTAGTCTGATCCGTCGGCGTTTTGTCCTTCTACTTCTGCTGTACCAGTTTTGACACCTATATCCATAGGAAGCTTGTTAAGAATCGGATTGTTTTGAGCTACTAACAAGGCTCCGTATTTGATATCTTCAAGATGTTTGGTATCCTTGATGTCAATTCTTTTACTATCTGGAACATTTTTGAAGAGGACTTCTTTAGAGTCGTGGTTGGCTATCTTATTAATCAAGGTGTACTTGTTTAGGTAGCCACCATTTGATATAGTCGCCATCACCCTATTCATCTGGATTGGTGTGTAGGCGTTTTGTCCTTGGCCTATTACTATATTTAGCATGTCAGTAATGTCCCAATTGGCTTGGTTAAGGAAGGTAAACTTGATAGTGTCTGCAAGACCTGCTATTTGTCCATCGTAGATTCCTATTGGTTCATATCCCTTCTCATCCAAGAATTCTATTATCTTATCCCTAGTCCATCCTTCTGGATCATCTGCGAATGAAACTATGTCCTCAATGTCCTTCTTGTACTCATCACGAGTCTTCTTTACTCCGTCTTTGATGAAGATTGTTAGGTTATTTTCCAGGTATTTTTTGAGCATGGTCTTGGTTACTTCGACTTTCTTGCCGATTGATGGAATGTTTCCAACTGTTTCGTTTGGTATATTTATCTCAATTCCTGTCTTTTGGTCAAGACCGAGTTTCTCCGCTGCAAGTCTTATATCGTTAAGCTCAAGTTTTACTCCTAGGGTGTCCCCATCTTCTGGGTTCTTGCCCAAGGCTAGGGTGTAGAAGTAATAGTTACATGAGTCTCTGATCGCCCCATAGAGGTTTTCTTCTCCGTGAGTTGACCCTGTCTCTGTCCAAATCAAGCAAGAAAATCTCCTATTCCCAATATCCATAAAGCCGTGGCAGTAGTTTATAGAAAGTGGGTCGAGTCCCTTTTCTAGGGCTGCAAGACTTGTTACAAGTTTAAAGGTTGATCCTGGCATAACCGCTGTTTGGGTTGCTATATTAAGCATTGGTCTTGGTACAAGTGGGCCAGAACCTTCTTCTACTTGGAGGCTCTCCCAATCTGATGCTGATACTCCAGTGGCGAAGATATTCGGATCATAATCTGGGTATGACGCAAGGGCTAGGACTTCTCCAGTCTTTACATTACTTACTACTACTGCCCCACTTTCGGCATTTGGTGCTGACTTGATCGGTGAGAATGTTCCGTATTCTGAATTGTAGCTTATACCTTCTCTGATTGCAGCAAGGACTCCCTTTAGGGACTCTTCGGCTTGTTCTTGGAGGTCTCTGTCTATAGTAAGGTAGACATCATCACCTGGCTCTGATGTAGACTTAGATATAGTCTGACGTCTGTTACCTGCGGAGTCTACTGTTACGAGACTTCTACCATTCTTGCCCTTGAGATTGTCCTCGTAGGATTCTTCGATACCAGTCTTACCTATGATTTCATCTCTGAGATAACCCCTATCGTTTACGTACTTGTTTACCTCATCTCCTGTTGCAATTGGTCCCATGTAGCCTAGGACATGGCTTGCTAGATATCTATTTGGATAGTTTCTGATCGGTATAGTATCGACTATGATTCCACTTGCCTTATCGATTTTTTCTTCGATCTTAAGGACTGTGGATTCATCCAAGTGATAGACAATATTTATTGGCCTATAGCCGAAGTTGCCTTGGCGGTTGAGCTTATTGTCTATAGTTAGGATTCCTATAGCTTCTTGGTCGCTATAGTCTTCTAGCTTGTCTACTTTTTTAATGTAAGAAAGAATCTTTCCTGCATCTTTTTCTTCTGAGAGGATGTCTACTACGTCGTCTGTGCTGTTTGTCCTATCCTTTTGGGCGTAGTAGGTATAGAAATCCTTCTCGTCTTTGGTGAAGGTATAGGTCCACTCTTCTGGGTCCTCATCTGTGATATCAATGTTTGGATAGATATTGTTTTTGGTATTGGCATTTTGGGCCATGTATTTGATATCTTCTGAAAGGATAAGTTTCTTAAGTAGCTTATGCTCGTCAGCGAGTTTTACAAGTTCCCTTACCGCAGATCCTGCTTGAGGGTTTTTGAAGCTTACATCAACTGAGTAATTGTTCTTATCATCGTCCTTTTCAGTAACAACCTCTGTTTCGAAGTTAGCATAGATTCCCATATTTTCAAGTTGCTCTATTAAGATATTGGCAGGGATGATATATTCTCCTGAATCATCCACAGTCGCTTCTGTCAAGACTTCTTCTATGGTTGAGTTTTTGACAATTTCATAGAAGTCATCAGCAGCAGTAGACTCGTAATTTATGTTTGGGAAAAGCTTGTGAAGCTTGGCCTTTTTCTCTAGGAAGTCTTCGTCACTTTTTACTGCATAGTCTTTAAGGACTAGGTCTCCTTCAAGGCCATTTTCCTTAAGCAAGTCATAAGCGAGCTTTCTTGCGTTAGGGTTTTGAAGAATTGTAAGAATTACCGACTCATCTTCCCCAACAGATTCTACAATCACGTCCAAGGGATGATCGTTTTTGCCAAAGCCAATTGATTTTAATTTCTCACCAGCATTTTCCTTAAAGCTTATAGCGAGCTCTCCATCTTTTTGCCCAACATGGCAAGGAATATCGATCCCTCTTTTCTTTAGGGCAAGGAGGGCAGTATTGGCAGTTTCGTATTCGATTCCCTCCTTTTGGTAGGATGATGATATAAATTCTCTTATGAGATTATTTTCTATAAGAAGACTTACTACCTTATCAATAGGCATCTTCTTGTGGTCAAAGTATGTATCTTCATCCTTGTACTCAAAGGAATTTAGCCTTAGGTTAAAGTCTTCGGTGTAGTTTACTCCGTCTTCTTCTAGGATATCGACAAGTTTTGAGATATTGTCTATCTTCTTATCCTCATCCATGCTTGACATTTGATCCTTGTATAATTGGACCGTAAATGATGGTATTGATGTAGCTAGAATCTTTCCGTTTCTGTCGTAGATATTTCCACGGCTTGCAATCTCATCAACTTCTTTAACTTTTCTATTGTCAGACAGGTCTCTGTAGTAGTCTCCCTTAACTAGCATAACCTTGCTTAGCCTTACGACTATGGCAAGGAATAATACTAGGACTAGGACTTGTACAAAAATCAGTCTTTTTTCTTTTGTTTTTTTCACTTAAACACCCCTTATATTTTGTAGGTTGGAATGTACATGATTTTCTTAACTATAATATTGTAAATTAGATAAACTAGACTGTTTAGGACAATTTCTGTGATTAGGGCTAAAGGCAAGTAATTTAATATATCAGCTCCAGGCTTTCCTAGGATAAAATATATCAAGGATATTAGAAGGAAGCTTCCTAGACTTGCTATAGCTGTAACTAAGACTCCACTTGACTTAACCTTCGGAACTTTCACTTCTCCTACGATATATCCTATTAGATAGTATGAAAGAGCCCTTACCCCAAAAAATGGCGTTAGGAGGAAGTCCTCCACAAGTCCTAGGACTAGGCCGCTTATACTTCCTGTCTTTCTTCCCAAAAATTGGGATAGGACAACTATAGCAGGTATGAAGATATTGACATTTGCTCCAAATATATCTATCTTAGAAAATACAGATGTTTGGAGGATAAATGATACTAGTAATAATATAAAAGTCTTAAATTTATTCATCTATTTCTCCTTGGTAGTCCCTATTTTCTATAACCTCGTCTACACTGTATTGGTCGGTCTTCTTTAGGACCAAGACCCTATACAAGTGAGAGAAATCCACTGGTGAGTTGAGAGTTATGTTTTTCCTTAGAGCATCTTCGCTCATAGTTACATTTGATACTGTTCCTATATAGATTCCTTCTGGGTATACTCCCCCAAGACCACTGGTTAGTAGGACGTCTTTAGTCTCTACTTCACTATCTACATCTAGCATGTAGCCTTGGATAGTCTTTTGAGTAAAGTTATCGATTACTCCATAGTCTCCGCTTTTGGAATTGACAAAAGAAACGTCATTTGACATGGAGTTTATTGTCTCAACCCTTGCTGTTGTCTCGTAGACTTCTACTACCTTACCGACAAGACCTGTATAGTACTTGCTGTCTCCTATAGCTTGGAGGATTATGTCGTTTTTCTCGATTCCGTCCTTTTTGCCCTTATCTATGGTGAAGTTCTTGGTCATAGAATTTGAGTCTGTATTTACAACTTTGGCCTTCATATAAGAATTTTCTGAATTATCGAGGGCGTTTTTTTCTTCTTCTAGGAAGTTTTTCTTGCTAATTATTGTATTAAGCTTGGCGTTTTCAATCTCGAGTGCCTTGTTTTCTTCCTCTAATTTCTCTACAGCTGCCCTTGTCTCCTTAGAACCTAGACTTCTTTCAACTTGCTCCTTTATGGTAGAAGATATGGAATAAGTCACTTTTTCTACTGGAGCAAAGATTGTATTAGCTATATTTGAACCTGTCTCGTTAATTTTTTTTGTTTGGGAAGAGATTGTTATAGTTAATAGCAAAACTACAAGAGTTGCTACAAAGCCCTTCCTGTCTTTTTTCTTTCTTCTGTATGCCATGATTACCTACTTACGATATTTCACAAATCTGTCAGGATTATCTAAAATGATACCTGCACCCTTTATAGCATCTGTAAGAGGATCTTCTGATATATTTACCCTAAGACCTGTCCTGTCTGCTATGTATTCGCTAAGTCCCTTAAGACCTGTAAGGCCACCTGTAAGGAAGATCCCATCTCTTTTGACATCGGAGCTAATTTCTGGTGGGATTTTTTCCAAAACCTCATAAACCAATTCACAGATATCATTGGCAAAAGGCATAGCACATTCTACCAAGTCCTTACTTTTAATTTCCACAGTCTTTGGCATAGCTGTCTCAAGGTCTCTTCCATCGACCTTCATCGTACTGTTTTTATCTGAAACTTTAAGGCTTATAAGATTCTTTTTGACTTCTTCTGCTGTGTTTTTACCAATTTCTAGACCAAGCTTGTTTCTTATAAATTCTGTAATCTCTTCGTCTATGTAGTCTCCTGCCTTGGCAATACTCTTCGTACTAATGATGCCATTTAGGGAAACTACTGAAGCCTCGCTTATACCAGCTCCTAGATTTAGCATAAATATCCCTCGTGGCTCATCAGGGTTTAATTCCATTCCGTAAGCTGCTGCAAGGGTCTGATCTACGAGGATAACGTCCCTACTACCTGCATGGAGGGCCGCATCTTCTACGGCTCTTGCTTGAATATCCGTGATGGAAGAAGGTACACAAATAACAACCCTTGGTTGAAGGAAAGAGAATCCTCCGTTTACCTTCTTGAAGAAATAATTGAGCAAGGCCTCAGTCAAGTTAAAGTCTGTAATTACTCCACCTTCTATAGGTCTTACTATGTGGATTTTCTCGTGGGTCTTTCCTAACATGGCCTTAGCCTCTTCTCCTATGGCCAAAACCTTGGTATTATTTTCATCTAAAAGCAAAAAACAAGGCTCACTTGCTATAAGCCCTTCGCCCTTCTTGTATACTAAAATATTGCTTGTGCCAAGATCGATGGCAAAATCTGAAGCAATCATTCTAAAACTCATAATCTATACCTCTTACAAATTCCCTTCTTTTTTAAAACTATAATAACTACTATTTCCTATAACTATATGGTCTAGGACCTTGATATCCAAAATATCCCCAGCCTCTGCTAGCCTATCTGTGATGAGAAAGTCCTCAGTCGAAGGCTTTGGATTTCCGCTAGGATGGTTGTGGACTAAAATCATTGATTTAGCACTCTTTTTGATAGCAGGCTTAAAGACTTCCCTTGGGTTTACTACAGTAGAGCCGAGATCTCCTATAGAAATTACTTCCTTGGCTATGATAACATTTTTGCTATCTAGTAAAATAGCATAGAAGTATTCCTTCTTTAGATTAGAAAGCCTAGGACTCATGATATCATAGACGTCCTTGCTAGATGTAATCTTTTCTATTTTCTTATCTAGGACCCTCTCCTTAATCCTTTTACCTAACTGAAGGCCAGCAACAACTCTTGTAGCCTTGGCCTCCTTGATTCCTTTAATATCAGTAAGTTCCTTAACTTCAATTTCTAGAAGTTCCTCATAGGAAAAGACTTCAAGTATCTCCTTTGATAACTCTATTACATCCTTCTCCTTAGTACCAGTAGATAAAATTATTGCCAAAAGCTCATAATCTGTGAGGGAAGAAAAGCCTTCCCTGATGAGCTTTTCCCTTGGCTTATCATATTTTTCTAAGTCTTTAAAGCTCTTTGCCTCTTTCATTTCTACCAAATCCAATCTTTTCCATATGCCTTATAAGATAATTTGAACTGAGACCTACAAAGAATCCACTAAAAGTCCCAATAAAGACTAGAAGTGGGAAATAGTAATACATCTTGATGTTTTCCATAACTATGGCAGATACTAAAACTTGACCAAAATTGTGGAAGAAAGCACCAATTTCACTTACTCCTATAAAGCTTAGGCTCTTGTCAAGATATTTCATAGCTAGGCTCATAGAAATACTTGCGAGAATCGCCCCAGCTACTGAAAAAAAGAAGGAGCTAACCATACCCGTTGCCAAAACCAAAAGGAATGATTTAAGTACTCCAATCAAAAGAGCTGCCCTAAGTCCATAAAAGTACAAGCTTACTAGTAATATTATATTTGAAAGTCCAAGTTTTGCACCTGGAATTGGAATAGGTAGGGGAATAAAATGTTCAACTAAAGAAATTGCAAGAGCCATGGCGACAAGTAGAGCCATAGTCGTAATTTTTCTTATATCTTTATTCATCTAACCACCTTATCTATCTTATCTTCTCTACTGTTATTAGCATCATCAGTAGAATAAACTTCCATAAACAACCTATGAGGTAAGCAGATTATTGTCTCTCCTACATCATGAATTGGGGCCATGTGAACACAGATCTGGTCATTGCAATCAGCATCTGACACATAGGCCTTACCGTCTTTTATCTTAACTATGTTAAAATGTCCCCCATATTCAATCCTGAACTCATCGTCCTTATCTAGAGGAACTTCCTTGATAACTTTGGAATCTTGCTCTATAACCAAAACATTTCCCTTCTCTCTTGAAGTCATATTGGAAATAGCAAAGGCAAAAGCCAAAGAAAATATCAAGAGAAAGCCTATAACATAGATATCTCCTTTTTTTATTTTCATTTTACACCTCAAGAACTAGTTTATCATTTTTATTGGGAGATTGTCAATTTTGGGCATAAGAAAACAGCGCAATTTCTTGCGCTGCAAATTCTATTCAAAAACTTCTATACATTTGTTTGGACATTTGTCTGCCGCTTGTTTTAGAAGCTCAGGATCGAAGTCATTTCCAATCTCTTCTACTGAAAGGAAATTATCCATCTTGAAGGCTTCTGGATAGGTCTTAGCACAGATTGTACATCCTATACAAGAGTTTTTACAATTATTCCTTGCATCCTTGCCCTTGTCATGACTTGAGCAAAGTACAACTTGTTTTTGGCTAAATGGAATTAGTGTGATGATATTTTTAGGACAAGTAGCTACACACTTACCACAAGCTACACATTTTTCTCTATCTACTACAGCAACTCCGTCTTTGACGTGGATTGCATCGAATGGACATACTTTTTCGCATGAACCACATCCTACACAACCGTAGTTACAAGCTTTCTTGCCACCGAAAAGTGCTATTTGTGCTCTACAATCTTCTATTCCAGAGTATTCGAAAAGATCCTTGGCTGCTTCGCATGTTCCGTCACATTTTACAACTGCAACTTTTCTATCAGCTCCGCCAGCAGCTTCTACTCCCATAGCTTCTGCTACAGCTTCTGTTGTAGCCTTGCCTCCTATAGCACAAGCATCAACTGGGGCTTCTCCCTTAGCAATTGCTGCTGCAAGTCCATCACATCCTGGGAATCCACAAGCACCACAGTTGGCACCTGGTAGGGCGTTTCTTACTTCTTGTTCTTTGACAGATTTTTCTACGTGGAATTTCTCACTTACTACACCAAGGGCAACAGCAAAGACGAAACCTAAGATAGCGAGAACTGCTATTGGAATTATTATAGTTTCTAACATTGCCCCCTCCTATGCTAATCCTGCAAAGCCCATAAAGGCGATTGCCATAAGTCCTAGGGTTACTAGGGTTATTGGAACACCCTTAAAGGTTTCTGGTAATGAGTTATATTCGATTCTTTCTCTAATATAAGCTAAGATTGTAATAGCTAGAGTAAAACCAATAGCTGCTGCTAGGGCATAAACTATTGTTTCTACTAGAGTATATGATGAGTCGATTGCCTTGATTGCTACACCAAGAACTACACAGTTTGTTGTGATTAGTGGAAGGAATACTCCCAAGGCACCGTATAAGGCTGGCATAGATTTTTTCATTACTGTTTCTACTGATTGTACTAATGATGCGATTACTAATATAAATACAACTGTTTGTAAGAATCCGATATTTAATGGATCTAGTATGTAATATTGGATTATCCATGTGATAATTGAAGCAAGGGTTATAACAAATATAACTGCCATTCCCATACCTCTTGCTGTCTCTACCTTGCTTGTTACACCAAGGGCAGGACATATACCTAAGAATTGACCGAGTACATAGTTACTTACGAAAATAGTTGCAATAATTATTGAAAATAGATTTCCCATAATATCTCCTATCTTATTTTCTCTTCTTTGAAATAGCATTAAATGCTGCAACTAACATACCAAGAACTATAAATGATGATGCTGGTTGTTGTAAGAATCCGATTGTGTATGCTTCTGGTATTATTTGAGCTCCGAAAAGTGTTCCTGCTCCTAGAAGCTCTCTAAAGAAAGCTAGAAGGGAAATTGCAAATGTATATCCTAGCCCTTGGCCAAGTCCATCTACGATTGATGCTACTGGTCCGTGGCTTGAAGCAAAACCTTCCGCACGAGCAAGGATCAAGCAGTTAACTACTATTAGTGGAATAAAGATACCCAAGGATTCATCTAGGGCTGGCAAGTATGCTTTGATTGCCATTTGTACCATTGTTACGAAGCCTGCGATAATTACGATAAATGCAGGGATTCTTATTTCATCTGAAATGAAATTTCTTAGTAAGGATATTACCAAGTTACTCATTACTACTACGAATATTACTGATACTCCCATTCCTATAGCATTGATCAAGGAAGAAGATATGGCAAGAACTGAACACATACCTACTGTTTGAACGAAAACTGGGTTATTAGCAAATATTCCTTCGATAAAGACTTTTCCTAAATTTTCTTTAGGAGCTTTCTTTTCTTTTTTATTCTCTATTGGTCTATCAATTTGATTTTCCATAATATCTCCTAATTAAGTTCACCTAGGACACTGGCTGCGTCATTGATACCTCTTAGGATTGTTCCTGTAGATATAGTCGCACCAGAGATGCCTACGATCTCATTTTCTCCGCCAGACTCAGAAGCTTTTACTTCCCCGTCCATGTTTACTCCTACCATTCCTTCCTTGAAGAAGTCTTCTTCCATTTGTTTACCGAATCCTGCTGATTCTGAGTGGTTTAATGGAGCAAATCCTGTGATATTGTGATCTTTGTCACATCCTATTAGAAATTCTATATCTCCACCGTATCCACCTGGTGATAGGATTTGGAAGACATATCCGTCTCCTTCAGCGCCTTTTGCCTTGTAGATTTTCTCAAGGCTTTCTGGCTTATCAGCTAGTTCTACTTCCTCATAGGAGTCAGCAGGTAGGACAACTGATAAAGATTCTTGAAGTTTCTCTTGGGCCTTAGCTTCTATGATTGGGCTTGTAGCATTGTTTGTCAATGCTAGGGCAAAGGCAGTAACTGATGTGATCAAGAATAATTTTAGGCCTAATTTTAAACTATTATTCATTTTCTTTTCCTTTCTTTGCCTCAACTTTACCGAAAGTCTTAGGTCTTGTGTGAGCTTCAATTATAGGAACTACTAGGTTCATAAGAAGAATTGAGTATGATACACCTTCTGGATATCCACCCCAAACTCTTATAATAGCTGTAAGGATTCCTGCTCCTATAGCAAAGACATATTGGCCTTTTATTGTCATTGGTGTTGTTGTATAGTCAGTTGCCATAAAGAAGGCACCTAGTAACAAACCACCTGATAGGACATTTCTGAGCGATGCAGCGAAACCATCAGGACCAAAGATTCCTAATAAAACTGTTGCTGTAAGTATGTATGTTAGTGGAATTCTAACGTGAATTACTTTTCTTACTATTAGATAGCATGCACCGATTAAGATTGCAAGGGCAGATACTTCTCCTAAACATCCTGGGATATTTCCGAGGAAAAGATCCATTGTGCTGAAGCTTGCTGGATCTGATAGAGGAGTTGCTCCTGATACCATTGACACGTCTTTTACAGTCTTAAGAGTTGCTACTCTTTGTGGTGGTACAAAGCTTGTCATAGTTTCTGACCAAGAAGCCATTAGGAAGGCTCTTGCTGCAAGTGCAGGGTTTACTATGTTTTGTCCGATTCCACCAAAGAACATCTTAGCTACTATGATTGCAAACATAGCTCCGATTACCATTTGCCATACTGGTAGGGTGAATGGAACGTTGTAGGCAAGTAGGATTCCTGTTACTACTGCTGATAAGTCTTTGATTGATTGATTTCTCTTTGTTGCTTTGTTAAATATATATTCTGATAACACGCAAGTTATGACAGATGCTAGGATTAAGATCAAGGCTCTATAGCCAAAGTAATATACTGAGGCTAGCCCTGCTGGTATTAGTGCTATAATTACATCTAGCATATCCTTTTTAACTGTACGATTGCTTCTAACATGAGGAGAAGCTGTTACCAATAGTTGTTTTGTATTTTCCATATTCTCCTCCTATTTACCTGCTTGTCTGATTTGTCTCTTACCAAACTTGATTGCTTCTACTAGAGGTCTGTTTGATGGACAAACGAATGAACAAGATCCGCACTCTATACAATCCATGATATTAAGCTCTTGAGCTTTTTCGAATCTCTCTTCTAGGGAGAACTTATGGATGTAGAGTGGAAGTAAGTAAACTGGACACACGTCAACACACCTACCGCATCTAATGCAAGGACTTACTTCAAGAGGCTCTGCCTCATCACTAGAGAGGACTAGGACGCAGTTGCTTGCTTTTTCTGTTGGTCTAGTTAGATCTGGTTGAGCAATACCACACATTGGACCACCATTTACAAGCTTAGCAATATCATCTGCTCCACCTGCTTCTTCTATGAGATAGCCAAATTCTGTTCCGCAACGAACTAACATGTTTGTTGGGTTTTTGACAGACTTACCTGTTACTGTAACGATTCTCTCGTAAAGTGGCTTATCCATATAGATTGCTTCGTATATTGCATTCATTGTAGAAACATTTGATACTATAGCTCCAACATCCATTGGAAGTCCACCGCTTGGTACTTGCCTGTTTAGGCAAACATCTATAATCCTTTTCTCGTCACCTTGTGGGTATTTTGTTTGAAGCTTCTTGATTTCAATATCAAATGATGAATTTTCCTTAGCGAATTTTTCTAAGGCACTTACCATTGTATCATAGGCCTTTGGCTTGTTATCTTCTATAGCGATAATTCCCTTTTTAGCAGATACTGCCTTCATCGCTTGGTTTAGGGCCTTGAGGATTCTTTCTGGCCTGTTTTTCATTAGATAATCATCACAAGTAATATATGGTTCGCACTCCGCCCCATTTACTATTACTGTATCTACTGGCTTGGCTGGTAAATATTTTATGTGAGCAGGAAAGGCCGCTCCACCCATACCTACTATTCCAGCTTCCTTAATCTTTGCTACTATTTCTTCTGCATTAAGATCGACATTATCTTTTTCTATGTATTCTTTATCTTGGTCGAAACCTTCGGTATCAATTACGACTGCCTTGGCGTTTTTGCCTGAGGCAGTTTGTAAATCGATAATGTCCTTTACCACTCCAGCTACAGATGAGTGGATATTTGCAGAGAAATTTCCGACAGCTGCTCCTATAAGCTGACCTACACTAACTTCGTCTTTTTTTGCTACAAGACATTTGCTAGGTGCACCTATGTGTTGGATAAGAGGAATTGTTACAAGTTTAGGAATACTTGCCATATGAAGTTCACTGTTTTCAGTAAGCTCCTTATACTCCTCCATGTGCACTCCATTTTTAAAAGTAATGGAATTCATAAATCTCTCCTTCTATTTTTATTTGCTCTTCTTCTATTATAAAGTAAAATCGCTTTTCATTCAATATTTATCTTATATTTCTAATGAAATCTTTAATAAAAATCTCAAAGTTTCTAAGACTTAGGCCTCTTAGGTCAGAAATTTCTTCCTCGCTTGGAAGTCCATCCTTGTAAAACTTTTTCATAACCTCATAATTAGCATTTACCTTTGTGACATATTGCCTAGTTTCTTCGAAAGGAATATTTAAAGGGTCAGGATTGTCCTTATCAAGAGTACCTTCCTTAATCCAGCTGTCAACATTGCCAACTCCCCCATTGTAGGCTGCAAGGGCTAGGTCTCTGTTGTTATAATATCTATAAAGATAGTCAAAATATCCTACTCCCAAATCTAGGTTGTAGTCGACATCGTTTAGCTTTTCTGGATAGTAGTCAATACCTACGACATCTGCAGAATGCTTGGCCGTATTTTCTAATAATTGCATTAGACCATGGGCTCCTTGGTGGCTTTGGGCATTATTGTCAAAGTCAGATTCAACCTTGATGATTGACGCAGTTAGGAGGGGATCTACATTATATTTTTCGGAATATTCATAAATTTGATCTTGGTAGGATATTTGAGTTCTGGATGTTTGATAGGCTATTAGGCCGTAGACTATAGCGAAAAATATGCCTATAGCAAGGACAATAAAGCCCAAAACTTTCCCTATAAATTTAACAACTTTCATTAAAGTCACCTCGCTTAATGATTTTTTCTATTTGCCTTCTTAAACTTTCTATATCGCCGCTATTGTCGATTATGATGTCACTTTGCTTTTTCATTTCTTCTAGCTCATCCTGGCTTTCAATCTTTTTTAGGGCAAAGTCATAATCAATCTTGTCACGAGCCATAAGTCTTTTGATTTGAACTTCCCTAGAGGCTGTAACAAGGACTACCAAGTCATGAGGAAATCTATCTTTGATTTTAAAAAACAAGGGAACTTCTATAAAGACCTTATCTTCCTTGCTGTTTTCTACCATCTCATCTATAGCAGATATTATATTGGCATGGCTTATTTCATTAAGTCTTTCCATCTTCTCCTTGTCATTAAAGATGATCTCAGCAAGCTTCTTCTTATCAAGAAAATCACCATCAAAGGCTGGGGCAAAGATAGGCTCGTTTTTGATGGCTATATAATTCTTGCCCCCCTTTTTGATAAGGTCTCTATTTACCTCATCAGCACTAATTAAATCGTAGCCTTTTTCTTTTAAAATATCTGCTACAGTAGACTTTCCTGATGCAATAAGACCTGTAATTACAATCCTACTTGGACTCATACATACTTACTCCTGTGTCAATATCTACTATCAAAGGAACCTCAAGATCTGCCGCATTCTCCATGGATTCTCTTAGGATTTTGATAGCCTCATCCTTGGATGATTCATCTGCCTCTAGAATTATTTCATCATGGATTTGGAGGACGATTTTAGCATCAAGTCCCGCTTTTTTGAGATTCTTGTCAGTTTCTATCATGGCAATCTTTATAATATCTGCTGCAGTTCCTTGGATAGGAGTATTTAGGGCAACCCTTTGGCCGAAGCTTCGAACGTTAAAGTTTCTCGAATTGATCTCTGGGACATATCTTCTTCTCTTAAATAGGGTCTCCACATAGCCATCTTCCTTGGCCTTTTCTACAATAGAGTCCATATATTCCTTGATTGAAGGATAGCTTGCCATGTAATTGTCGATGTATTCCTTGGCTTCCTTCCTTGGTATGTTCAGATTTTGTGATAGGCCGTAGTCACTTATGCCGTAGATTATTCCGAAGTTTACTGCCTTGGCCTCAGATCTTTGTCTTTTTGTAACCTTATCAAGGTCAGTGTGAAAGACTTTGGATGCGGTCTTGGTATGGATATCTACGCCTTCCTTGAAGGCATCTATCATATGGCGATTTCCTGAAAGAGAAGCGAGTATTCTTAGCTCGATTTGTGAATAGTCCGCATCTATTAGGATTTTTCCTTCCTCTGCCCTAAAGGCCTTCCTTATTAGTCTACCCTCGTCAGTTTTTATAGGAAGATTTTGTAAGTTAGGGTCTTGGGAAGAAAGTCTACCGGTAGCAGCTATATTTTGCCTAAAGGTTGACCTAATTCTTCCGTCTTCATCTATGGCCTTCTCAAGTCCTTCTATATAGGTTGAACGTAGCTTGAAAAGCTCCCTATATCTTTCGATTTTAGGAATAATTTGATGTTTATCCCTTAATTTTTCAAGGACTTGGGCATTAGTTGAAAAGCCTGTCTTAGTTTTTTTGATAACAGGAAGGTCCAAATCTTTAAAGAGAACCTCGCCCAATTGCTTGGTAGAGTTGATATTAAACTCACTACCAGCAAGTTCATAAATCTCTCCGGTAATCTTATCTATATCCTTATCGATATTCTCCTTTAGATCTTCAAGAACCTTTTTGTCTGTGACAAATCCCACGATTTCCATATCGGCTAAGACCTTTGAAAGTTTAATCTCAATCTCCTTATAGAGGTCTAGCATATGGTATTCGTCAAGTTTGTCTTCCAAGATTTCCTTAGAATCTTCTATTGCATTAATTCCGCTTGCTAGGTAGTTTCCAAGCTCATCAAAGTCTAGGTCCTCATATTTTAGGGCCTTCTTACCCTTACCTAAGAGGTCTACTGGACTTTTTACTTCGTAGTCTAGATAAGATTGACTTAAGACTTTTAAATCATAAGAAGACCTTGATGGATCGATCAGATAATGCATAAGCATCATATCGTCATAAGGAAGTTTAAGATTTATTCCAAGTTTATCTAGAAGAACAACATCTTCTTTAATATCGAAGGAATTTTTCACTATTTCTTCATCCTCGAAGACTTCCTTGAACTTACTAACAAAATCACTATCAGGATATATTATATAAGTAGGGGTGTCAGTAGTTTTTATTCCTAGCTTATAAATCTCGCTGTGAATATACCTATCTCCTTCATAAATGGACTTGAAGGTGAACTCCTTGTTCTTCTTGATAGCTTCGATTAGCTTATCTGGATTCTCTAACTTCTCATAGTTAAAGTCCTTATCCTCTTTAATACCTTCTCCTCTGTCCATATCTTCTAAGAACTTGTTGAAATTGTACTTAGAATATTTTTCTCTCAAGCTTTCAAGGTCTGGATCCTTCACCTTAAGCTCTTCAAGGTCAAATTCAACTGGAGCACTGGTCACAATTGTACCTATTTTCTTACTCATATAGGCTATAGCTTCACTATCGATTAGAGTCTGTTTGGTCTTTTTACCAGAAACTTCGTCTATATGGTCATAGAGCCCTTCAATAGATCCATATTTTTGGATAAATCCGATAGCCTTCTTTGGACCTATTCCATCAACTCCAGGGATATTATCGGACTTATCTCCTTCTAGTCCCTTAACTTCGATCAATTGCTTAGGACTTAGACCAAATTCTTCCTTGATGGTATCGACTGTGTATTCCTTTGTCTCGGAAACTCCCTTCTTGGTAAGATTGACTACGATCTTCTCATCTACAAGCTGAAGGTAATCCCTATCTCCAGTGATTAAAACAGACTCATAGCCTGCTTCTTGGGCCATTTTTGCATAGGTTCCTACAATATCGTCCGCCTCGAATCCATCGAGGTCAGTGTATTTAACATTAAGAGAATCTAAGATATCCTTAAGGATTCCAAACTGATAGGATAGCTCGCTAGGCATCTTATCACGTGTTCCCTTGTAGTCCTCAAACTCCTTGTGCCTAAAAGTCTTAGATGCCCTATCAAAGGCCACAAGGACATAATCTGGTTTATATCTATCAAAAGCGTTGTTATACATGGTCAAAAAACCATAAACGCCATTAGTCATAACGCCGTCATTGTTTGTAAGTTTAGGAAGAGCAAAAAACGCTCTAAAAATCAAACTAGACCCGTCAATTAACATAACTGTTTTACTCATTATTACTCCTTTACATATAGTATATCATACTTTGTTTTGAGGATTAAAAAAAGTAAGCGGACAAGCCGCCTACCCTATTCTTCTATGATGTAATCAAAGTCTTCTTTATTAAATTGTTTCTCATCCCCTACAAAAGTGTCTTTCACTTCTGAAGTATCAAAAGTAAACATAACTATTCTAGTATATAGTCTAGAATTATCTCTTTCTTTAAATTTAACCAAAATTCTTTTACCTGGAGGGATCTCTTCTTCATCTCTCATCCTATTAAATTTCTCTATAGCTTCCATCTGTCTTTGTGTTGATGGAGCAATCAATTCTGAAAAATAACAAGTAAAAATCAAAAGTGCTCCAAATAAGAGATTCAAAACATTATTTATATTATAATCAAGGCTTAGTATATATATAGATATCATTACAAGATAAATATGAGTTGTCCTAATATATCTATCATAACTTTCAAGTCTTAAGGCTTCACCAACATCCATGGAGAAAATATATGTGAAATAATTTCCTAGCTGATAGATAGCATAGAAGAAAATCACCAGCATAATTAAGTTTCTTATAATTTTATCTCTATTGTAAATCAAATATATTAAGATTAACAAAATGATAAGCCCTATAATAAAATAATCAGTCCCAACCCTCTTAAGGAATTCCCTGCTGATTTTAATAATTGTCTCTCTATCTTTTTGCTCAAATATCTTCTCATATCTATTCACTGAAACGGCATGTTTTGAACCTAAGGAAAAATTATATTTAACATGGTTCTTCCAAGATAAAAATGCCATCAATAAGGCAGCTATATTAACAAATACAAGTTTTTTACTAACTCTATAATATTTTATAAATAAATACGCTATAGCAACAGAGGCAAATAAAATAGCACTGGTTTTTACTAAAACGAGACTTACAAACATCGGTATTGCAAAATAAAGATTCTTGTAATTATTTACATCTGTATAATAAATGTAGGCAAAAATACCAAAGGCAGTCGTAGCTATAACTGTATCTACTCTTAGACTTTGAAATCTTATATCATAAAAGCACGCAAATACACCAAGAACTACGAGTAAGATTATTTTTACAATATCTTTCTTGTAATCTTTAATTGACGAAAATAAACAAAATACTCCCGAAATAACTAAAATAGCATTAGCTACTAACATTCTACTTTCACTATAACCAATAAGTCTCACAAGTCCATAAATAAAGTAAGCAGAGGCTTGTGGATATGCCGTATAATCAATTCTAGTTTCATGAACAGTATTTAAATGGTCTGTCCTTAATAATAGCCTAGCTAAAACTCCCCAGTGACCAAAATCATCTTGAACATACAAATGTTTACCATTTAAAACTAATCCTATAATACCTATAATTACAAAAAATATAATATATTCAGGCAATAGCCATTTAAGTTTTAATCCATTTCTATAAGCTCTTACAAATAATATTAAACCTATAACATTACTTATAATTACAAATTCTTTCATTAAAGCCAATTGAGCAAATACATAAATTAAACTAATATAACTTGTAAAAATTAAAAATGGTAAAAAATAAGTATTAATTTTAAATTTATTTTTTATAAATAAACTATATCCTAAAAAACTTAAGATTAAGAATATAGTTGCAAAAATAGCTCTCAAATCAATCTCCATTAAAAATAAACTTATTCTGAATAGTAAAAGAAAGCAAGAAGATAATAGTATCAACTATAAGTTTAATAAGGCTTGCATTCATATTTACTCTTTCAAATATCATATCCACAAAAAATGCAGAAAGTATCAGTTGGCAAAGCCACAAAGATACATACTCTATAAACTTTGACTTATCTTTCTTTTCATCAGCAAAAACTAGATTCTTGTTTACATTATAATTAAATATCCCAGAAATAATCCTTGCAAGTGCTGTAGATGCCCAAATTACCCTACTAGAAGTCGCCAAAAGTTTTGGTAAAAACTTAGTAAGAACTGTAAAAGCCCCAATATCCACCAGAAAAGATGAAAGGGATGAGATGATAAACTTAAAGAAAGTTCCAAGCATAACCCTGTAGATCTTAAAAGAATCCTTGATGGGGTGAAAGTGGGTCTCGCTATTATTATCAAAATAAACAGTTTCTATAGGAATTTCTATGATTTTCTTCTTAGTTTGAGATGAATTTATAAGCATATTTATCTCATACTCAAATCTTTCGCCTGGTAAATCCAAGAAATCTGAAAGATAGGCTTTAGGAATAGCTCTAAGACCAGTTTGAGTGTCCCCTATCTTATCATAAAACATAAGTTTATAGACAAAACTAGTTGTCTTGTTACCGAAAGATGATTTAAAAGGAACACCTTCCTCATTGAAGTCACGTGAGCCCAAATACATAGCTACTTCGCTTTCTTTAACTATATTTGCAATATTTTGGACATCACTTGCCTTGTGCTGACCATCTGAATCTACAGTAATTACATAGGAAAAGTCCTCGTAAGTATTTAATATGTAATTAAAAGAATTCTTCAAAGCTCTTCCCTTACCAAAATTCTTGTAATGGGTAAAGACATCAAAACCTTCCCTTATTAGTTTGTCAAAAAATTCATCGTATTCCGCCCTACTCCCATCGTTTACCAAAAGGATCCTAGTAAAACCCATATCTCTTAATTCGTAGAGATAGGATTTTAATATATCCCTTGGAGGATTAAGGGCAGGAATTAAAATAATAAAATCGTCCATAATTTCCTTCTTATATTATATTGTAAACATTATACTCTATTAGCTGAACATGTTTAAATAATCCGAGTTAAAGTTAAAATATACTTAATCGTACTATTAATATGAAACATTCCAAAATAAAAAAGAAGAACATTGAAAACTCAACATTCTTCTAAAAGTTCTGGCGCGTCATTGAGGATTCGAACCCCAGGCCTTCTGGTCCGTAGCCAGACGCTCTATCCAGCTGAGCTAATGACGCATGGAGCGGGTGAAGGGAATCGAACCCTCGCAACCAGCTTGGAAGGCTGGGGCTCTACCACTGAGCTACACCCGCAAAAGGATACTTAATTATTATATAGCAAAATTAAATAATTTCAATTGTAATTAATGTTAATAAAAATAAAAACTTACGAGTCTCGTAAGTTCAATATGGAGCGGATGACGAGATTCGAACTCGCGACCCTCGCCTTGGCAAGGCGATGCTCTACCACTGAGCCACATCCGCATATGAAAAATTATGGAGCTGATGATAGGACTTGAACCTACAACCTATTGATTACAAATCAATTGCTCTACCAATTGAGCTACATCAGCGAACCTACCATCAAACCATGATAGATAATAATTCATAACTATGAAGAATACTCCGCCGAAAAGGCGGTTATAAATATTCTTTCAGCTTTAGTTTTGGCGACCTGGATGAGATTCGAACTCACGACCTCCGCCGTGACAGGGCGGCATTCTAACCAGCTGAACTACCAGGCCAAAGATATCTAACTTTTATAGAAGTTAAATATTGATTCAATTAATATTTATTAATATTATGGTGGAAGTAACAGGGCTCGAACCTGTGACCCCCTGCTTGTAAGGCAGATGCTCTCCCAACTGAGCTATACTTCCAAAAGT
>QWCJ01000030.1_pt1 | contig 78858 bp, 69 predicted proteins | sample 1972501 | NCBI WGS metagenome assembly QWCJ01 (sample SAMN09866711, study PRJNA288562) | Human vaginal metagenome isolate term2_vaginal, whole genome shotgun... | isolation source: vagina | host: Homo sapiens | place: USA: California
ATTTCATTTCGGGCCCGGCTACCGGGTGTACTACACCCAACTAGGTGCAGTAACGGTTTTCCTGCTGGCCGGAGGAGATAAATCCAGCCAGGCTAAAGATATTCGAACCGCTCAACAGCTCGCACAACAGGTAAGGAAGGAACAGTCGTGAAGGAAGTAACGTTTTCAGCGTTCGATGCAAGCAAATATCTCGATAGCCAAGAAGCGGTGAACGATTACCTGGCTATCGCCCTCGAAGACGGTGATACGAAAACCGTACAGGTGGTGTTGCGTGACATTGCCAGGGCACACGGCATGAGCCAGCTCGCTAAAGAAACTCAACTCAACCGTGAATCCCTTTACAAGTCACTGTCAAAAGACGGTAACCCGTCCTTTGCAGCTATCACGAAAATCATGAAAGCCCTAGGGCTCAAAATAACTCTCGCTACACAAAATGCCTAGATACCTGCTGGAAACGCATCACCATGGATTGGTGGCTATACATGCACACGCAGGACGCTTCAAATCGACATTCGGTGAGGAATGCTTCGAAATCATCGGTGCTAAGGGGCTTCGCGAGCGCACGCTCCAGGAGCTGTACGCGGGCCTTGAGGTTATTTGCGTTTGAAATGGTCGGCTCCGGTTGTTCAGGTGGATCGATGAGGTCAGCGTAACTGGGGCGGGCGAGTTGGGCGACGGTATGCTGATTTGCGGCGCGGAGGGAGGCGTTCAAGATGCAACTGGAGCTACGTCGCACGAATGATGCTGAGCTTGTAGAGCGGAAGCGCACTCTGATGACTCGGCTCGGGGAGGAGTTGGGAGAGCGCCGGCTCACTCCGGGGTGGCTACGATTTCTTGCAGACTCGGGTTCCTTCACGTTGCAGGAGCGCGCTATTTACGATGAGTTTTGCCGCGTGAAAGCGCTGTTGCAGGAGGGGTAAGGTGCGCCGGGGACAAGTGGCCTTCGCTCATATAACTGGAAATGGAAGCCATACTCATGAACGAATTGGTGACTAGGCTTCGCGATTGAAGTTCTCTACATCCCACAGAGTCCCCAGTTAGGCACTGAGTCGACGGTTAAGGCTCTCAGCATGCTCTCCCACGCGGCTGCTACTGATGAGCGTCACGTTGAGGTCATGGCAAAAGTCCCTGAACAGTGCATAGTTCTTTCGCTGGGCAGACGTGGTCGGCTCTAGAGCAACCGCAGTAATCGAGAGGCGGTCTTTGTTGATGTCAATCAGGGAATCTTGGTGCGTTAGTTTGCAGCTTTCTTGCCACAGCTTGTCGATCTTCAACGTCCATGCATCGACGTGGGACCGTGTTTTAGCAGGATTATCTACTTGGAAATTGAAAGCCTGATTCAATTCCAAGACAGTCTCGTCCCATACAACGGCGAGGTTGAGATCGAGCTCGCGTCTGGCAACGGAGACATCTGCATCCGGACTGTCGCTTTTTCGAGTTCCGGGAACGAACGGTACGCAGTGCGGATATCGCGCTTCAGCTGGCAGATTCTCGGATTGGTATCGCTTTGCGCTTGACCACTGATCAAAGTGCTAAAAGCAACTCGGTTGCCTCTGCGATGTTCGCTGCGTCCATGCTTTAACCTGATCGACCCGGATAATGTTCATCCAATGGCTGTTGACAAAGGTTAAGTAGCCCCGAAGCGAATAACGATCCCCCAGATAGAGCGGTTCGGTTGGAGCGGAAAGCTGCTCTAGCTCGTCCTTAAAATTTTGCAGCGCATGTTTGATCGCGTCTCGATTATCAGAATCGGTGAGCGCTCGGTGGGCATCCTTGAACCGGAACTGCGATTGTCCCGTGCGTGGATCGAGCACGATTACACCCACGCCGATGGTGGTGATCCCCATCGGCTGGGGTACTGCCCGAACGGTCCAGTAGTCGAATCGCACGTCAGATTCCTTTGTGGCATCTGGGTCTGATTTCCAGGTAATAGTAGGTGGTCAGCGGGTCGGCCAACTATTCGCAAGCGATGCCGTCGCCGTCGCGATCGAGCTTCCTGCTGTAGCCTGGTTGTCCCTCATAGATCGGTGCGGCCCCAGCTGCGCGTGCTTCGGAGCAGTTGGCGTAGTAAACACGGGCTGGTGCTGGGGCAGGCGCAGCTGGTACTGGTTGTTCAATTACGGGCTCAGGTGCAGGAGCTTGTGCAGGTTCTTCGGCTGGGATGTCGGCGAATTTGGCGATGCCTGCCGTGGTCTCCTCGGTTGTAACACTGCTCAGGGTAGAGCTGCTGTGAGTGGAGCTGGTCGTCGACGTGCGTGTTGTGGTGGTTACTGCTGAGGTGGATTCACTCGCGGCAGAAGTAGTTGTCGGTGCAGCGCTAGTTGGTGTGGGCTCTGTATCTGGAGTGGATTCAAGTTCAGGGGAGAGGTTGCCGCCAGCGATGAACAAAACGAGCGCAGCAAGCCAAACAAAAGGCCACCTGCGGTTCACCGGGGTGAATTGCGGAGCATCGCCCATGCTGCTGAGCACCAACGCGTCACGTTCAGGATCGAGGAGCTTGCGAAGTTGTGCATGATTCGTAGCGGCTTCTTGTGACTCTTTGTAGTGCTTTTTGTCCTGGGCCTCGCACCACATCCACCATGAGCCGGGCACAATGAATGCCGCGGCAAACAGGACACCGCCGATGCCGCCTGAGAACAACATGATTGCGCCAACGGCTAAAGCGATCCAAGCGAGGGTTGTTTTCTTCTTTGAAGAGGACTGGGTTTGCATGGCTGACCTCTCGATACAAGACACGGGGGATACCATCAGGATAAGCGAAAGGCCCGAGGATGCGGAAACCTCGGGCCATTCGCTTTGCTCCTCCAACTGGGCTCGAACCAGTGACCCTTCGATTAACAGTCGAATGCTCTGCCAACTGAGCTATGGAGGAATACGCACTAGGTGCGAAAGACACTCTAGCGTATGTTACAGAACAATGGAAATCTGCGGTTGGCCCAGTCTGGGAACTGGCGTAAAGGTGGGTGAATGGGCGTCGAAAAGCGGGAAGAGGCTGTAGCGTGGGGCCATGGCTACGACATATCGAGTACAAAATCCGGCGACGAATGAGATCGTCGCAACGTTTGAGCAGACCACCGACCAGGAGCTGCAGGACACCCTCCAGCGCGCCGACGCTGCGTACAAGACATGGAGTGCCCTCAGCTACGAGGAACGCGCCGCATACCTGCGCAAAGTTGCTCAGCTTTTCGAAGAGCGCCGCGACACCCTCGTGAAAATCATCGCTGAAGAGATGGGTAAAGCCATTGACCAAGGCGACGGGGAAGTCAGCGAATGCGTGGAAATTTGCAACTACTACGCAGACCACGGCGCCGAATTCGGCGCGGACGAACCGCTGCCGCACGACGGTGGGGACATCGTGATCCGCAAAGTGCCACTTGGCGTGATCGTCGGCGTGATGCCGTGGAACTTCCCGTACTACCAAGTCGCACGCTTTGCGGCGCCGACGCTGATGGCGGGCAACACCATCATCCTCAAGCACGCGTCCATCTGCCCGCATTCCGCCGAAGCGATCCAGCAGATCTTCGACGACGCCGGCGTGCCCGAAGGCGTGTTCAGCTACCGGCGCATCAGTCACAGCCAGATCGAAGACCTGCTCGCGGATCCACGCGTGCAAGGCGTATCACTCACCGGTTCCGAGGGGGCAGGCAAGGCCGTTGCGAAGGCAGCTGGCGCCAACCTGAAGAAGGCCCTGCTGGAGCTCGGCGGTACCGACGCATACATCGTCCTGGATACCGACGATATTGATCGCGAAGTGCGCACCGCCATGAAGAAGCGCATGAGCAACGTCGGCCAGGCGTGCACCTCCAACAAGCGCATCATCGTGATGGACGACATTTACGACGAGTTCGTTTCCAAGATGGTGGACGCCGTGTCCGAGCTTCGCCAGGGTGACCCGTTCTCCCCAGAGCGCGGCTGCTACTACCCGCTGTCCTCCCGTGAAGCAGCCGAGACGCTGCGCGACCAAGTCGCCGCAGCCGTCGAAGCCGGCGCCACCCTCCACTGCGGTGGCCAACTGACAGGGGAGGGCGCTTACTTCACCCCGGCCGTCATCACCGACATCCCAGTCGGCTCCGATTCCTACTACGAAGAGTTCTTCGGCCCGGTCGTGGAGATCTACAAGGTGTCCTCCGACGAGGAAGCCGTGGAGCTGGCCAACAACTCCCGCTACGGACTCGGTGGCGCGGTGTTCTCCACCGACGAGGAGCGCGCCAAGAAGGTGGCCAACCAGGTTGTCACCGGCATGATCCACGTCAACATCCCGCAGGCCCGCGGTGCCGGACTGCCGTTCGGCGGCGTGAAGAACTCCGGCTTCGGTCGCGAGCTCGGGCCGCTCGGGATGGACGAGTTTGTAAACAAGCAGCGCTACTTCGTGGCGAAGTAGCGCTGGGGGACGGGGGCTTGCGGGAATAGTCGGGATTTTGTGAACAGAATTGCGTCTGCTGCGGGCGGGGTTAATCTCGCTTCAGCGGGCGCACTTCCACGTTGACGCCGACGGGGCCAGCCACGGGCTCGATTTCCACGGTGCGCGGCCCCTCACCGAGGAAGTCGAGGGAGGAGAGCGTCTCCGTGGCGTCCGCGGTGAACAGCTCGATGGAGCCACGGTCTAAGTAGATGTCCAAGGCATCGCCCGGGGTCCAAGGCATGGAACGGTAACCGCTGCCGGCGCCGTTGCCCCGCGCAAGTACTAGGTGGATGCGCTCGGCGAGGGTGTCGAACACGATGTGGGCGCAGCGGGCGTCGTCACGAATGAGGTGGAGGACCACCTGCTCGCAGGTGTTTGTCTGCAGCGGGACGAGCTGCTCCAGGTCGGGGGTGACGCGCAGCCATGCCTCCTCGAGCGGGGCAAGGGTGGTTGTTTCGCCTGCTTGGAGGGTGGCGTCGTGCGTCTCGGCGGGGCCGAAAAGCTCGGCGATTTCGGGGGCGGGCGCGCAGTGGAGCGTGAGGGCGTCGCTAAGCGAGAGTTCCCGAGGCAGGCTGAGCTGGCCGGACCAGCCGTCCTCGCGCGAGGCGAGCGGGTGAGCGAACTCGCCCATCCAGCCGAACGCCAGGCGCCGGTTGTTGGGGGCGGCGAAGGACTGGGTGGCGTAGAAGTGGTGGCCCCAGTCGAGAAGCCGGAAGTCGGTTTCGGGCACGAACTGCGCGCCGGGCTCCCACGAGCCCACAACGTAGCCGACGTTGTGGCCATTGCGCAGGCTGTACCCGGAGCGGATCGGCGTGCGCACCATCGGGCCGTAGATGAGCACCCACTTGCCGTCGAGGAAGAAGAAATCGGGGCACTCGACCATGAAGACGTTCGGGTCTGGGTCGATGAAGAGGGAGCCTGCCTCGGACCAGTTGTAGAGGTCCTCGGAAGTGTACAGCAGCACGTGGCCACGGCCGTCTACTTCGGCGCCGATGGTCATGTACCAGCGGCCGTCGTGGGAGAACACTTTCGGGTCGCGCGCGTCCGCGTTGACGGGCGGGACGACGGCGCCGTGCTTCTCAAAGTAGATACCGTCGGTAGAGGTGGCCAGCATCTGGGTCTGGAACTTGCCGTCCTTGTCATCGACGCCGTTGACCCAGCGGTTGCCCGTATAGAACGCATACAGCGTGCCATCGTGGACGACAGCGGAACCGGACCAGATGCCGTCGGCGTCATCGGACCCGGGATCACCCGGCGCTAGAGCGATAGGCTCTTCGCGCCACTCGAGCAGGTCCGCGGAGGAAGCGTGGCCCCAGTGCATCGGGCCCCACGCTGGGCTGTACGGGTGATGCTGGTAGAAAGCGTGGAACCGGCCGTCGAAAAAGCAGAGGCCATTCGGGTCATTGATCCAGCCACCAGGGGCTGCGACATGGAACGAGGGGTACCAGCGGTCATTGGTGTGGTGGAGGGGTTGCATGATGAAACCTTTCTAAAAACGTTGCGGGCTAGCGGGTTGGGATTTCTTCGGGGTTGACCACGGCTTCGTCGTCGCGCTTGAGCGCGAAGACCGCGATCACACCTGCGACGAAGACAACGCCCGAGATGACGAAGAACGTTGACTGGTAACCAATCTGGTCACGGAGCGAGCCCAGCGGGGTCGACAGGATCACGTTGCCGAGCTGCGAAGAAAGCTGGAATGCCACCAGGTAGAGCGTTGCGGAGAGTGCCTTGTTGAAGTGGATAGCGAAGTACTTGAAGATAGCCAGGATGCACAGCGGAACCTCAAACGCGTGCAGCATCTTCGCAATACTGATCAACACCGGGCCTCCGAACGCCGCGCACAGGAAGATACGGACAAACATCACACCGATCCCCAGCAGCAACGTATTACGGGCGCCCACCTTGCGCATCAACAGCGGGATGAGGCCCATCATGATCGCTTCGAGGAAGACCTGCACCGAGTTCAACGTGCCGTACGCACGCTGGCCGACCTCCGGAGAACTAAACAAAGACGTGTAGAAATCTGGGAACATCTGCTGGTCAAACACGGTGTAGAACGTCCAGGACAGCAACACAATCACGATGACCTTCCACACATGGCTGTCCTTGAGCAGGCCAAGCATCTCGGAGACCGGCGGGGTCTTCGCCGTGACCTCCTCAATCGAAGCCTCCTGCGCCGTGCCCTTCGGGTGCCAGAACAGCTGCGTGCACAGCAGCAGCGCGCCGAGCGCGGAACCGATCCAGAAGTTCAGCATCGGGTTAATGGTGAAGAAGATACCCGCAAGCAACGCGACGATCGCGTAGGCAAACGAACCCCACATGCGGGCCTGCCCGTACTCAAAGCCGGTGCGGTTCGCCATCCTCTCCACGAACGCTTCCAGCAATCCGGCGCCGGCCACGAACCCCGCTGAGAGCACCACGCCGCCCAGGATCGCGCCGATGATGAAGTGGTCCTTAAGCAGCGGCTGGTAAATGAACTGCGTGAACGGACCAATGAGGGTTGCGCTCGCGCCGATGAAAATAGTTAGCGGGCGCTTCAGGTCCAGCTTGTCCTGAAGCACGCCGTACACCAGCATCAGCACCATCGTGATAGCGCCTTGGATGGCGTAAACGGTACCTACCTGTGCGCCGTTGAGCTGCAGGCCACCAGACTCAGACGTGAGCCAAATTTGGTAGAAGGACCACCAGATTCCCCACGCGGCGAAGAACAAGAAAATCGTGGCGGAACCGAAGCGGTACGCGGGGTTTGAAAACTGCGATCGAAGCATATCCATCGCCGAATGTCCTTTCGTGTTAGGCCCGGGGGGTAGCCGGGCACGACAATGGCTTCGCAGGGATATGTGCAGGTGCGCGCGGTGCGCTGTTCATTTGTGGTCCTTGCAGCGACCCTGCTTAAACCTTTAAGCGCATAGTACGTCGGGGGTATGCAAAAGGCGGTGAAATTGCTAAAACGATTTAGCGAGCTTGGGAAACACTCCGACGCTCAACCACTTTCAGGGGGAGCAATGTGGGATTCTCGGCTTCGGGCTGTTCGCCGGACAGAAGGCCAACCAGCATGCGCGCCGCCCGCGCACCCATCTCCTGATACGGCAGCCGGAACGTCGTCAACCCCGGCCGCACCAACGCCGCCAAATCCTCATCATCAAAGGACAACACCGAAATTTTCGACGCCACATCCACCCCCGCGTCCTGCATCGCCTGATACACCCCCAACGCCAAACGATCGTTCGCAGCAAGGATCGCGGTGGGGTAGTTTGCTGGATCGTCGTCAAGAATTTCCGACATCCGCGCATACCCCGACGCCGGCTCCCACACCGACGCGTAGCCCTCCGCGTGCAGACGGATCCCGTGATGGGCCAAGGCGGCGTCGATACCGCGCATGCGCTCGCTGATGCTGAACGAAGGGGTTTCTTCGTCTGGGAACCGGCCAATCAACGCAATCGAACGATGTCCCCGCGCCACCAAATACTCAATCGCGTCCCTGCCCGCCGCATAGTCGTCGGGCAAAATCGCAGGAAGATCGCCGGCTTGTCCGTTGCAGATCACGAGCGGCAAGTTCGTCTTCGGCAAGTCGAGTTCGCGCGAGGCCATCAACCCGACCACAACGCCATCCACGTTCCGCGACTCCAACGTGCGCAACGCCGGAGCAAACCGATCCGAACGGTGGCCGGTCTCCGCCATCATCACCGCGTGGCGCAGCTGTTCAGCCTCGTCCACGATGCCCGTGATCATCGGGGACGCGAAACGGGTAGTTGTGACCTCGTCGGAGAGGAAACCAATCGTGTGCGTGCGTCCAGTCTTCAGTGCCCGCGCCAGCGTATTCGGGCGGTAGCCCAGTTCGCGCGCGGCCTCCCGGACCTTCCACGCCGTCTCCTCCGGGATGCGTGAGCCGGGCTTGCCATTGAGCGCGAGGCTCACCGTGGCCGTGGAGACGCCGAGATGCTTCGCGATATCTGCGAGCGTGACACGATGCGAACTTCTGGACATTTGAAGCAGTATAGCCGGGACGGTCTGGTCTTAGTTGGGATGGGCGTGATGGGATGCGGTGGGGTGGAAGGTGTCGTCGAAAGCTGAGTCGGGATTTTGTGAACAGAATTGCGTCTGCTGCGGGTCGGACTACTCGCAGGCGACGCCGTCGCCGTCACGGTCGAGCTTCGAACGGTAGCCAGGCTCGTGGCTGTAGATGGGGGTGACACCCGCGCGGCGAGCTTCTGCGCAGGACTTGTAGTGGCCATTGGCAGGCAGCTTGCCACTGCGTGCCGGCGCGGGTGCTTGCTTCGGAGCTGGAGCCGGGGCTGGCTTTGGGGCAGGGGCCGGCTTCGGTGCCGGTGCGGGTTTCGGTGCTGGTTTTGGAGCAGGAGCTGGCTTCGGGGCAGGATTCTTTGCTGGTGGTCCAGGGATAATGCCTGGCAGTGGATTCGGGATGATGCGTTGCTGGACCGCCCAGAACGTAGCACCAGCGCCGATGCCCAGTACCGCGAGGATGCTTGTGACTGCGATGGCGGCGATGGCGCCGTCGGAAAGCCCTTCTGAAGGGGTCTCCGGCTTGGAGGTTGTGGTGGTTGTCGGGACAGGACTTTCAGGAGCGGCGTGTGCTGGTGCTGCGACACCGAGCGCGAGCGAGCAGGCGAGGGCTGCTGCGATAGTTGTTTTTCTCATGTGTACAGCATGTCATAAACATTGGAAAAGCCTGAAATGGCATGTTGCAAGAGGGTGGTTGCAATCCCTCACTCGTCGCCGTGGAGGTATGAAGCCTGTGGGCTTTTGTAAAAGCTCTTTACATGTTTTTCGCTAATTCGCTGTCTTGCAAGCTTTCCCCTGAGCCAGTCAATGGCGGCTTCACCTCGTTTTAGTCGTTCTTCGTTTTCACCAAGCTCTGGTCCACCGCACGAGGTCGAGCCATCCTTATCAGCGATGGGGTGTGCGAACAACCTGGAGCTCGGAGAGTGATTTCATGCAGATGGAAAAGGCGAAGCGGTTTGTGTATGAACCATCACATAAAACTCTTGAATCGGTGGACATTATTGGTTATGATCAGGGCAATGCTGGCGATAAGTCCTCCAGGGGAGGACTTCTTACCCCGATAGGTGAGATAGCCAGCTTCTCTATGTTTTATGGGCGCCCCCATGGAAGGAACAAACTCGCAAGCGTCGGTTTAATGCACGGCTCAAACCATGTGCATTTCTTACCTTCTAAATGCCGCTGCACAGCCCAAAGACCGTAATCAGCTACTTGCAATCCCCACGCTGAGGGCGCGGTCCACACACATAGCGTGATATTTCGCTGTATCTGACTGCACACTTCTTCTACTGCTTGTCGCGCAGCTTCTCTGATTCCTTTGGTACCGAACTCTGCCACAATGACGAACAGCTCGTCTTGAGGCTCGGAAACTTGGAGGGCGATTTCTTTGAGGTGTAAGTACCAGGCTGTCTTGTAGAGACCCATTGGTCCAGCATCTTTGATGTGCGGGTATGCGTTTGACTTGTACAGGAAGGTTGTATCGAAGCGGGGCGCTTGCTTTTGGATGAGGCTGAACATTTCGTTTCGCGTTCTAGCAGAGTCGTCGACGGCGTGGAATCCGCGGGTGAGCTTAATTCCTTCTTTGGAGCGACTAGCGCGTAGGTGGAGACCCTGTAGGAGGTCGTCTCCGTGTGTGTCGTGCTGGAATGTGGCGGTTCCGAAGCCGAAGTAGGTTGATGCTCCGCCACCTTGTGGGTTCGGTGTCCCGTCGTAGTCAAGGTTTCCGGTTTCGTCGGCGTAGAGGTAGATGCGTTTATTCATGGCTTTCAGAGAAGTATTACAGTTTCGATCAAGTAGGCAGGTTTCGCGGTTATGCTTGTTGTCTTTGTCTGATTGCGTGGTCGCTATCAAGGTCTTGCCAGGTGGTGACAACGTAGGTTGTGGCGTCTAGTTTTGTGCGAGCAGGTTCGGGTTGTGCCGATAGAGGCGTTCACATAGCTCGGCCTCTAGCGGGGAGACAGGCAGGGGTGCAACGAATTGGTCAGCTTGTCGTTCTCGGCGGGCATGGAGCGACTCGCTCATCCCTGCGTGGCGCCCGTGGGTAGCGTGCCCCGACTCGTGTGCAAGTGCGTAGCGCCGTTCGATTGGGCGCAGACCGGGCGCAAGCAGAATCAGGTCGTAGTTGGGGAACTAGCCACCAGCGTCACCTGCGAGCCATACAGCGTCATCGACATCGACCTACACGCCGAGCTCGCTAGCCATGTCCAGCAGCGCAATGAAATCAGACGTCAACGGTATCTCCTTATTTGCGGTGCGTGGTTGGCAATTGCGTCACGCTCGCAATCTGTGACTCCACGGGCGCCGCCTCAGCGCTAAGGCGAGTCAACTCTGTGAGATCAACCGGATCGACGAAGGTGTTCTCCATCAGCACGTGGACAGGCTCGTGAACTTGCCAGCCGCGCCCGGAGATTTGCATGCGCAAACTCCGGTAGCGCTTGTAGTCAATCAGCTCGAGCTCATGGGTTCGTCGCACAATCGCTTGAATAGAACAGCCCCACTGCGATTTCAGGTGCGCATAGTCAGACAACGTCGCCTCTGGTGTGACGTTGTCAGCGACAAGCTGCGGGGGCATCAGCAATGCCCCCGCAAATTGGTTGGCTTCAGTCTCAATTACAGGGAGGTCGCGCCGGGTTGTTGCGGTGTGCAGGATGAGGTGGCCGAGTTCGTGGGCAAGGCTAAACCTGTATCGGTCGCCGCTACGTTGCCGGTTGAGGGCAATGACGCGCAGAGGTGCTGCTGTGGGGGTGGAAACGCCGTCGAAGTTGGTGCCGTCGACAACGTCGTCGGGAAGTGATGTGACGATCACACCGCATTGGTGCAGTGCTGCTGTCAGGTTGCCGATAGCGGTATCGGGTGCGAGTTGTAGGTGTTCGCGGGTGCGGGCGGCTGCTTCTTCGATGACGATCTGGTCTAGTGGTTGATCAGGCAGGTCTAGCTTTGGCAGGCTGCTGGTTTGGTCGGGGAAGCGGCGTTTGAGGTAGTGCTCGGTAATCGAGAACGCGGTGGCGATTTTCTCCGATTCGGGTTGCCCTAGTCGTGCTGTTCGGAACAGGAGGTCCGGTGAGTCGTAGTAGTCGATGGGTTCTTCAAAGAACTCGCGGGGAACCTTGGTGACAAACTGCGCGGTAGTCAGGAGCCGTGGCGACAGGTTGCGTCGTTGGCGTTCGACGCTACTAAGCGTTGATTGCGAAACCCCGAGCTCTGCGGCGAAGGCTCCTTGCGTGTAGCCAAGCAGAATTCTGATGTGTTTGAGGTTTGTGCTTGCAGTGGACATGTAGCTGGTGCTTTCTAGGTGCCGAAGTTGAACTCTTGTTCGTCGGCGCGTGTTGGGTAAAACTTGTCTTCGGTGATCTTCTCGTTGGGAGTAAGTAGCTGGAATTCTTGCGATAGTTTCCTTGCCTCTTCAAGGGTGCCTTCGCCGTCGAAGAGTTGTATCGAAAACTTGGTAATCGAGTCCGTCTCCGGCTTCGGGAACTCCCAGAACAATACGATACGGCGTTTGTTTTCGATTAAGGGTTGGTCCGGGGTCTCTATGGGGGAGTTGCGGAATCCTTTCTTGCGGCGCACCACCAGGAAGGCGTCGTCGTTCTCAAACCATAGGCGGGTGGGAAACCCTGATGCTTCGCAGAGTTTAAGACCTCCGAGTCCGCTCTCGCGGAACTGCCGATGCAGTGCTACGAGCATGGCTTCACGGTCTAACCCTGGGTACTCATCGAGGTAATCGACGTAGGGCAGATTTCGGCGGTAGTCCAGCGCGACACCGACTGCTTCGCGTAGCTCGTCGTGCTGCTTTGTTAGCTGCTTGTGGATACGGCGCACTAGTAGGGCGTTGTCTTGGCGGGGATGGGGCATCGTTACTCCTTTATGTAACATTCCGTGTGATATTTTCACACTTTAGTAATAATATCACTCGAACTGTTACATCGGTCGGGGTAAGAGGGTTATCGCGGTGACTTTTATGAAAGGGTGCCCGTTGCTCCCGTCGACCTCATAGCGTCGACCAACGCAGGCCAGCGCGATTTCGATCATTTGGGGCTATTCTGTCGATTTTGCGCTGACCTGCGTTGGTCAACCGGAGTAGGTCGACGAGAGTGGAGCCTCCGTCTGCCGACCCGCTAGTCTGAAACGCAAAAACCCGAGGCAACGCCTCGGGTTGTAGTTGCTCCTCCAACTGGGCTCGAACCAGTGACCCTTCGATTAACAGTCGAATGCTCTGCCAACTGAGCTATGGAGGAATATGTGCTTGAAAGCAACGAGCAATACTTTAACCCGGATGTTGGGATTTGAAAAATCGCCAGGTGGGGGCATGTTTCGTGGACATGGAAGGTGGGCGGTATGTAGGGTGGGCGCTATGAAACACTCACTGCTTGCACTCACTGTTGCTTCGGCTGTGTCCGTGACGGCCGTCCAGGCGCCTGTCGCGTGGGCGGAGGAGAACTCGGCGGACGGGAATGCGCAAGGGGCGCAGCAGACGACAACGAAGGACGGCAGCTCCGGGAGCTCCGACGGCGAGGAACTGAGCCCGGCTGCGATTGCGGGGATCACGCTTGGTGTGCTGGCCGCGGTTGGTGCGGGCGCTGCGTTCGCGGCGTCGCAGGGCATGATTCCGAACGTGGACCCGAAGATGGTTGCTGGGTTGACGGGGTTGTCCTCGACGGTGCCGGGGTTGGCGGCGTTGGGGTTCGGAGGGGCGTCGATAAATAGGTGCTCGCCGCAGGCTTTTGATGCGGTGATGCCGGGCTGGCCAGGCGTGACCGGGACGACTGTGCTGTACTGCGAGGGTCAGTGGGCCGTGGCGGGGCAGAAGCAGTCGGATTGGATTGTGCCGTTTGAGCGCAAGGGGGATCGCTGGGTGGCGCTGCTGCCGGATGGGACGTCGAAGCGCGGGCTGAACTCCGCGTGCTACAACGGTGACGCGCTGCGAGGCCGCGGTGCGCCACAGCAGTTTGTTGACAAGATCCGGGTCTGTGCCCCCGATGAGATCGGGCGGTAACGTGCCGCTGTAGTCTTGCAGCGTGGAAAAAAGAGGATTTCGAGTAGGCGCGCTGGTGCTTACTGCGCTGGTGATTGCGCTGGTCACCGCGTTTGCGGTGTTGAAGTTTGTGGTCCCGAACGGCCTGCAGGTCGGTCGGGAGGAGATCAGTGAGGCGTCGATAGGGGCGTCGTTTAGGCAGGTGGGGGAGCTCTCGGTTGAGGAGTATGCGTACTCGAACGTGGGCAACTACGACAATAAGGGGCTTGAGCTCGCGGGTGTGAAAGTGCCGCTGACCGGGCGCAACTTCTTGCTGAGCTACAGTGGGACCGTCAAGGCGGGCATCGCGGACGTCGAGGCGATCGGCGTCAACATTGACGACGCCGCCCAGACCATCACGGTGCGAGTCCCAGAGGTGAACGTGACCTCCTCGGAGATCGACGATAAGAGCGTGCAGGTGTATAAGCAGTCGATGAACCCGATCAACCAGGTCAAAGTTCAGGACGTCACGGGCTTCCTGGCGGAGGAGGAGAAACGCGCAGCGGACAGTGCGGTCAAGGAGGGGTTGCTGGATCGCGCGCACACGCGAGTGGAGGAGCTCATGACATCGCATGCGGAGGCGCTCAAGCAGGGCACCGCGATGCAGGACTACGAAGTGCACGTCGAGTGGGTGCGCAAGTAGCTATCATGTGGGCATGATTTTAGAAGAGCACCTTGCATCCTGGCCGGTGAAGCACTGCGCGGCGGCGCTCGTCGGTACGCATGGGGAAACCTACGGGGACCAGCACCGGGTGTTTGAGCTGGCGAGCGTGACCAAGCTGCTCGCCGCGTACGGGGTGCTGCTGGCGGTGGAGGAGGGAGCCTTCGAGCTGGACACCCCGTGCGGGCCGGATGGCTCCACGGTGCGTCACCTGCTGTCGCACGCCAGCGGCGTCGGGTTTGATAGCAGGCGCCCGCAGAAGCCAGTCGGGGAGCGGCGGATTTACTCGTCCGCTGGCTACGAGATTCTTGCGGACTTCGTGGAGGAAACCACCGGCATCGCGTTTCCGGAGTACCTGCGCGAAGGAGTCTTTGCGCCGCTCGGGATGGAGACGGCAGTGTTGGAAGGCTCCGCGGGCCACGGGGCGCGCGCGAGCGTCGCGGACCTAAGCAAGTTCGCCGCGGAACTGCTGCAGCCCACGCTGCTGCACCCGGACACCGTCGCGGGGGCGTTCCGCAACCAGTTCGGGGATTTGCGTGGGGTAGTGCCCGGCTACGGGATGCAAAAGCCATGCCCGTGGGGCCTCGGATTTGAGATTAAGGGGGAGAAGTCCCCCCATTGGACGGGGGACACCATGCCGGCCGACACGGTGGGGCATTTCGGTATGGCGGGGACCTATCTGTGGGTTGCGCAGGGCCAAGCCATGGTCGCGCTCACTGACGAGCAGTTCGGCGAGTGGGCGAAGCCCTTGTGGCAGGAAACGAACACTGCCATCTGGAACGCCCTGCTTTAGACTCGGGGGCATGCACGATACACACACGCCACCCCCGGAAGCAGGCCACCGCCTGCCGCCTGGCCAGGTTTGGCCCCTCATGCTTGCCCTGTTAACCGCCGTCTTCGCGTTCCAGCTGAACGCGTCCATGCTGGCGCCCGCGCTGGCGACGATGGAGCGCGAACTCGACGCCACCACTTCCCAGATCGGGTTGACGCAGACCGCGTTCTTTACCGCTGCGGCCCTGTTTTCCCTGTTTATGCCGCGGTGGGGAGATTTAATTGGGCGTCGAAAAGTGCTGGTGGGCATGATGGTGGTCACCGCGATTGGCTCGGTGGTTGCGGCGCTGGCGGCGAATGTCACCATGCTGTTCATCGGGCGCGTCATTCAGGGCGTGTCGGGGCCGACGGTCGCGCTGACGTCCGTGATGCTGCGCCAGGAGGTGCGCGAAGAGAAACAGTTCGCGCTGCTGATTGGCATCTTGACCTCGATTAACGGTGGTATCGCGGGTATCGATGCCATCATGGGCGGCTGGCTCACAGCCGCCTTCGGCTTCCGTTCCCTGTTCTGGGTCATCGGCGCCTTCGCGGTCGTGGCGGTGTTCGCCGTGCACTTTGGTGTGCGTGAGACGAAGTCCGACGCCGGCTACGCCATGGACTGGAAGGGTGTGGTCCCGCTGGTCGTGGCTGTCGGCGCGATCCTGACCGCGCTGAACGAGGCCGGTGCGTTGGCAGCCGCGAACTGGTTCATGGTCATTGTCCTACTCGCGGTCGGCGCGGTGGCGCTGGTGGTGTTCTGGCGCATCGAGTCCTCCACGGAGCACCCGCTCGTCGCCCCGCACCTGCTCAAGGAGCGGCGCACGTGGGCACTCTTGACGACGACCACCCTGACCATGACCGGCATTTTCGCCGTGATGAACGGCCTGGTCCCGAACCTTGCCCAGGACGAAACGTTCGGGCCGGGGATGTCGGCGGGCGTGGTGTCCTGGTGGACGCTGACCCCGTACGCGCTGGCCGGCCTGGTGTTCGGCCCGATCGCCGGGTTCTGTGCCGGGCGGGTGGGCTACAAGCTCATGCTGCAGATCGGTATCGCCGGCGCGTTCCTGTCGGTGGTCTTCGGCACGTTCGTGGTGTCCAACCCGACGAAGGGCCTGCTGTTGGCGCTGTCGGTTGCCGCTGGTGTGACCTACGCGGGTATCGCGAATATCATGCTCGGGTCGCTGCACGTGGTGCTGGCGCCGAAGACGAACCAGGGCTACCTGCCTGGCCTGAACGCGGGCGCGTTTAACCTGGGCGCCGGGATCTCCTTCACCGTGATCTTCGCGGTGGTGGCCACGTTCGCCGACCAGAACGGCGGCTACCGCGCCGGCATGATCGCGGGCGCAGTCCTGCTCATCGGCGCGTTCTGTACGTCGTTCCTCATCCCGCGCCCCGAATCGCTTCCTGACACGATCGCCGCAGAAGACGCGGCACGAAAGAAGGTGCAGTAAATGACAACCAAGATCATCCTCGACTGCGACCCAGGCCACGACGACGCCGTGGCCATCCTGCTCGCAGCCGGAAACCTAAACATTGAACTCCTAGGCGTGACCACCGTCGGTGGCAACCACACGCTGGAGAAGGTCACGCGTAACGCGGCGCAGGTGCTGACCGTGGCAAAGCTCACGGACGTTCCGCTGTACGCGGGTGCGACCCGGCCGATCCTGCGCGAGGTGGAAACCGCCGAGGGGATCCACGGCGACACCGGCATGGAAATCCACGGCTTCGAGCTTCCCGAGCCGGCGCTGTCGGTGCAGGAGACGCACGGTGTGCAGTTCATCATCGACACGATCATGAACGAGCCCGCCGGGACCGTCACCCTGGTACCTACAGGCCCGCTGACTAACATCGCGCTTGCAGCCCGGCTGGAGCCGCGCATCGTCGAGCGCGTCAAGGAGGTCGTCCTGATGGGTGGGGCGTATGGCACCGGCAACTGGACGCCAAGCGCGGAGTTCAACATCATCGTCGACCCGGAAGCCGCCCACATCGTTTTCAACGAGCAGTGGCCCGTTGTCATGGTCGGACTTGACCTGACGCACCAGGCGCTGGCAACCAAAGAGGTCGAGGAGCAGTTCGCTGCGCTGGGCACGAATGTCGGCGACTTCGTGGTCGGGCTCTTCGGTGCGTTCCGCAAGAACTACCAGGACGCCCAAGGCTTCGATGACCCACCGGTCCACGACCCGTGCTGCGTTGCCTACCTCATCGACCCAACTGTGGTGGAGACGGTCAAGGTACCGGTGGACGTCGAGACGCAGGGCTTGCTCACTACCGGGCGCACCGTGGCGGACTTCCGCAGCCCCGCGCCCGCCGACTGCCACACCTCCGTGGCCACGAAGCTCGACGCCGAACGCTTCTGGAACATGGTGCTCGACGCCGTCAAGGCGCTGGGGTAGCAGCCAGGTAGCTCCTGACCCTCAAGTAGAGCTTCAATAAACAGGGGGATCAACCAGTTGTTGAGGGTTGCCCGGTGTGTCTCGTGTCATGCAAAGTGATGCGAGAGGCCGTTGGGGAAGACGAACCTCGTCTCGCACGAAGATGTGCCCGCCTAGTCAGCGGGCGCGGAACCGGCTAGTCACCGGGCGCGTGCGCCGCACTGTCACACACAGAAGGGTCCCCACAAATGACAACAACTCTCGTTGCCCCGCGTACGTGGCGCTCTGTCTGCGCCGCGCCGACGACCTCCGTCATGAGCATCCAGGACATGCCCGCCGCAGCGCGCAGGCACGTCGAAGAGCTCCTGCTCATGCTCCCGGACGCGCCCGTCAACCCCGAAGCGCTCTGGGATGACGCCTGGTTCACCCGCTGGCGCCGGGACAGCACTGGCACCTACCAGTGCCGCGAAACCTTTCGCGCGACCCCGGACGTCACGCGCAGCTTCGCGGACGCGCTCGCGGCGCTAGCCGCCGAATACGGCTTCAGCGCCAGCATCGAAGCGGCAGGATAGGGCTAGCTGTACGCGCCGTCGCCGAAAGGATCGGTGATGACGTCCACAAGCTGGGCAACGGAATCGATCACCTTCGTTGGCCGGTACGGATAGCGGGCGATCTCGGCGTCATCCGAAATTCCCGTGCGCACCAGCAGCGTGCGCATGCCGGCCTCCAGGCCGGACTTCACGTCCGTATCCATCCGGTCACCAATCATCACGGTGTGCTCCGAGTGCGCGCCGATATTGTTCAGCGCCGAGCGCATCATCACCGGATTTGGCTTGCCCACGTAGTACGGCTCCATCCCAGTCACCGACGTAATCATGGCGGCCACCGCGCCCGTCGCCGGGAGAATGCCGTTCGGGCCGGGGCCTGTCAGGTCCGGGTTCGTGCCGATGAACCGCGCACCCTTCAGGATCAGGTTGCAAGCCGTCGTGATTGCCTCAAACGAATAGGTGCGCGTCTCGCCCAGCACCACAAAGTCCGGATCCTGGTCCGTCAGGATCCACCCGGCCTCGTGCAGTGCAGTGGTCATCCCGGCCTCACCAATCACGTATGCCGAACCCTCGCCGACCTGCTGCGACAAAAACGTCGCCGTGGCAGTCGCGGACGTCCAGATCCGCTCCGGCTCAATCTGCAAGCCCATCCGGACCAGCTTCGCCGAAAGGTCCCGCGGGGTTTGCATCGAGTTGTTCGTCAGCACCATAAACGGAATCGATTCATCGTGCAGGCGCTGAATGAAGGTGTCCGCGCCGGGAATCATCTGCCCTTCCTTGTGCAGCACGCCGTCCATGTCGGTGAGATAGGAAATAGTCAAGCTACGCTCCTTTGTAGTCCTCGTGCCCTTCAATGTAGGCGCTGAGCTCACCCAGCGTCGAGTGCTGCCGGTAGGTTTCCTCATTAATCGGCACGCCCAGCTCCTGCTCGATGCGCACCGCAAGCTCAATACGATCTAACGACGCCACCCCGGCCCCATCCAGCGTGGTCTCCCGGTCGAGCGCTTCAGTGTCCTCGCCGGTCACGCGCTCAATAAGGCGCGTGAGCTGAGCGAACGCGGAGGCATCCTCGGTGCTCGCGGTGGGGTCGGAGGGGGCGTCGTCAAGCTTGAGAGCGCTTAAATCTAAGCGTTGTGAGAGTTCCATACCCACATAATAAGGTGGAAGCATGCTGCAAACAGTTGCCTACCTCCGATCGCTGACGCCGAAAGCGCGCCGACAGCTCGTGGAAACCCGCGAACTGTTGCACACCGGCGACGGCGAATACGGGCTCAAGCCGGACCGCGAAGGCGTGCTCACCGTCGACGCCGGGGGAGAGCGCGTCAACATCCACTGGTACGAACTCGGCCCCGAGGATCCCGACGCCGTCACCGTCGTCTACGTCCACGGCTTCAACATCGCCGCCGAAGAGTTCTTCCTGCAAACCGAAGCGGTCGCAGGCCACGGGGTGCGCCAACTGCTGCTTGACCTGCGCGGGCACGGGCAGACCGGCAAAGTCGACCCCGATCTCTTAACTATCGACGCCGCCGCCGACGACGTCGCCGCCGTCATGCGTGAGCGCAACGTGCGCGGACCCGCCATCGTGGTCGGGCACTCACTCGGCGGACCGATTTCGCTTTCGATGATGCGGCGCTACCACCACGAATTCAACCTCGCGGGCTCGGTGCAGATCTCCAGCGCGGTCGAACCCTTTACCGTCCAAGGCCTGCCACAGATCCTGGCAGGGCCGATCGGCCGCTTCATCGAAGGCGTCGTCGCCGTGACCCCGCACTTCGCGGAAGGCGTGCGGCAAGTCGTCACCGACATGCTCACTCCGATCCTCGCGCTCGGGTTCTACTTCCGGCCGATGAGCTACCAGCTGGTGCAATTCCACGCCGCCATGATCCGCGAAACCCCGCTGGAAACCTACGCAGGCTACTTCGAGGATCTGCTGCACCACTCGGAACTCGACGCCGGCGAGGTGCTCAGCACCATCCCCGGCTACATCCTCGTCGGCGACCACGACGCCGTCACCCCAGTGTCCCAGAGCGCGAAACTCCACGAGATCTGGCCGCGCGCCTACATGCAGGTGCTGCCTGAAAGCGGCCACATGCCGCCTCTCGACGCCCCTGGCGCCGTCAGCACCGCCATCAACCGACTCATCCAACGCATTACCGAAGACGTGAAGTAACCCATGAATTACAAATTGCTCGCCGTCACCACCGCCGCAACCTGCGCCATCGCGTGCGCCCCGCACGCGGTGGCTGCTGATGTGAAGGACGCTGACCGCTACCAGCCGAGCTTCCAAACTGAGCCCCGTTACGTACCGCTGGTCCCAGGTCAGCTCTACACAGAGAGCACCCGATTCACCCCGACCGGGGCGCCGGAGGGGACAACGTTCTGGGTCGCCGGCGGGGGAGAAACGCAAGGGGTGCCCATCGTTGCCACGATCGAAAACGACACGACCCTTGTCGTGCGCCTCCAGTTCTTCAACTGCGACCAAGTCGAAGCCGGGCAGCTCTACGCACCGAGCTGCACCACCGTCCAGCGCGGCGAAAACACCCGCAAACTCGACATCGGTGTGAAATACCCAGACGGGACCACGGAGTACATCAGCGTGCCGGTCTCGCTCGTTGCCGACCAGCGCCTGATCTACGAACCCGTCTACAAACCAGTCGAGGTCGCCCACGGCACATCGTTCACAGCGACGCCGTTCAACCTTCGCGATCGCGTCGAACTCCCCACCGACGCGAAGTTCGAGCTCATCGACCCACCAGCCGGGTGGGACCTCTCCATCGACCCCGTCACCGGCACCGTCAGCGGCACCGCCACCGACGCCGCACGCACCCCCTCGACCGTCATGGTCCGCGCCACCTTCGAAGACGGCACCACCCGCACCGCATTCCTCCGGATCAGCCACGACGGCCCCAACCCGCCAGAGCCGACGCAACCGCAAACACCCCCAGCGGACTCGAACGGCTCCTCGGGTTCGAGGGCGCTCGTCATCACGCTAGGGGTGCTCTCTACGCTCGCGGTGGTCGGGGCGCTGTTCGCAGCGTTGGCGCCGAACATTCCGGCACTCGCCCCGTACCGCCCGCGCTAGCCCTTAGGCTTCGGTTGGGTCGTCGATCTTCAGGTCCTTCGCGGCCTGCGCGGCAACATCCATCTCGATCTTGCCCTCGTTCGCCAGGCCCATCAGCGCTGCAACCACCATCGACTCGGCGTCAATGTTGAAGTAGCGGCGTGCTGACTCACGCGTATCCGAGAAGCCGAACCCATCGGCGCCGAGCACCAGGTACTGGCCAGGCACGTACGGGCGGATCTGCTCCTGCAGGTCCGTGGCGAAGTCGGACGTCGCAACGTACGGGCCCTCCGTCTGCTTCAGCTGACGGGTCACGAACGCCTCGCCGACGTCCTCACCCGGGTGCAGCAGCTGCTCGTTGGCCACACGCGCACCGTCGCGCGCACACTCCACCCAGGAGGTCACCGAGTACACCGAGGCGCCCACGTTGTAGTCCTCCTGCAGGATCTTCTGCGCGCGAAGCGCCTGCTGCATACCGATACCGGACGCCAGCAGTGACACGTTGTGCTCGTGCTTCTCGCCCTCGTCGAACAGGTAGATGCCCTTGTGCAGGCCCTCAACGTCGAGGTTCTCTGGGCGCGCCGGCTGGTGCGTCGGCTCGTTGTAGACGGTGATGTAGTACATCACGTCTTCGCCGTGGCCGTCGCCGTACATACGCTCGATGCCCTTGGAAATCAGGTACGGCATCTCGTACGCAAAGGCAGGATCGTAGGTGACCACCGCCGGATTTGTCGACGCCAAAATCGGCGAATGACCATCCATATGCTGCAAGCCCTCACCAAACAGGGTGGTGCGTCCCGCAGTCGCGCCGATGATGAAACCGCGCGCCATCTGGTCGCCAGCGGCCCAGAAGTTGTCGCCCGTGCGCTGGAAACCGAACATCGAGTAGAAGATGTACATCGGGATCATCGGCTCGCCGTGCGTCGCATAGGACGTACCGGCCGCGATGAAGGACGCCGAGGAACCGTCCTCGTTGATGCCCTCGTGCAGGAGCTGGCCGTCCGTCGCCTCGCGGTAGGACAGCTGCAGGTCATGGTCCACTGGGACGTAGTTCTGGCCCTGCGGGTTGTAAATCTTCAGGGTAGGGAACCAGGAGTCCAGGCCGAACGTGCGCGCCTCATCCGGAATGATCGGCACCACTCGCTTCCCGATCTCCTTATCACGCATCAACGCCTTAAACGTACGCACCAGCGCCATCGTCGTGGCAACTTCCTGCTTACCCGAGTCCTTGAACATGGCCTTGTAAGCCTTCTCGAAATCCTGCTGCTGCTCCAGCGGCGTGAACTTCACACGACGCTCCGGCAAGAACCCGCCAAGCTCCTCGCGGCGCTCCTTCAAATACTTGATCTCCGGCGCGTCCTCGCCCGGGTGGTAGTACGGCGGCAGGTACGGATCCTTCTCCAGCTCCTCGTCGCTGATCGGCACGCCCTGCTTGTCGCGGAAGCGCTTCAGGTCCTCCAGCGTGAGGTTCTTCATCTGGTGCGTCGCGTTACGACCCTCAAAGTTGTGGCCCAGGCCGTAGCCCTTAATCGTGTGCGCCAAAATGACCGTCGGCTTGCCCTTCGTCTCCAGCGCACGCTTGTATGCGGCGTAAATCTTGCGGTAGTCGTGGCCTCCGCGGCGCAGCGCCCAGATCTCCTCATCTGACATGTCCTCGACCAGCTTCAGCGTCCGCTCGTCGCGGCCGAAGAAGTGCTCGCGCACAAACGCGCCATCATTGGCCTTGAACGTCTGGTAATCACCATCCGGAGTGGTATTCATGACGTGGACCAGCGCACCGTCCTTGTCCTTCTCCAGCAGCTCATCCCACTCGCGGCCCCACACAACCTTGATCACATTCCAGCCAGCGCCAATGAAGAAGGCCTCCAGTTCCTGAATGATCTGGCCGTTGCCGCGGACGGGGCCGTCGAGACGCTGCAAGTTGCAGTTGACCACGAAGGTCAAGTTATCCAGGCCGTACAGCGACGCCATGTGCAGTAGACCGCGCGACTCCGGCTCGTCCATCTCGCCGTCGCCGAGGAACGCCCACACGTGCTGCTGATCCGTGTCCTTAATACCGCGATCCTGCAAGTACTTGTTAAAGCGAGCCTGGTAAATGGCGTTCATTGGGCCCAAGCCCATCGACACCGTCGGGAACTCCCAGAAGTCCTTCATACCGTGTGGGTGCGGGTACGACGGCAGACCACCCTGCGGACGCGAATGCTCCTGACGGAAACCATCCAGATCATCCTCAGTCAGACGACCCTCCAGGAACGCACGCGCGTACATGCCCGGGGAAGCATGACCCTGGTAGAAAATCTGGTCGCCGCCCTGCTCAGCGTCCTTGCCGTGGAAGAAGTGATTAAAACCAACCTCATACAACGCCGCCGCCGACGCATACGAGGAAATATGGCCGCCAACCTTCACACCCGGACGCTGCGCGCGGTGCACCATGATCGCCGCGTTCCAACGCATCCAACGGCGGTAGCGCTTCTCAATCTGCTCATCACCAGGGAACTCCGGCTCCATCTTCGTCGGAATCGTATTCACGAAATCCGTCGACGACAACGCAGGCAAATCCACCCGCTTCGCCGACGCCCGCTCCAACAGGCGCAGCATCAAAAATCGAGCACGCTCCGGCGTGGACTGGTCCAGAATCCCATCAAACGAGTCAATCCATTCTTGGGTCTCTTCCGGGTCCGTATCATGCAGATACGAAGCGACACCCTCGCGGATCAACGGGATGTTGGAGTCATTATTGTGTTCAGCCAAGGAACGTCCTCCTAACGTTTCGGGCCTGCAACCAGCGAGGCACAGGCGGGAATGAAAACCTGCAAAACAGGATACGTGGTTTCAGCCAATTGCGTTGAACGTCACAAAACTCGAGGGCCCCCGGAGGCCGTCGCATATTTGTCCGGTAATGTGTAACCCGCAGATGTAAACTAAACGGCATATTTGCATACAACACTCATCTCATTGGGAGGAATAAGAACGTTGGGCGCCAACGGTGTCGATACATACGCTGACCGACTAGGGGTCAATCAAGGCGAAATCGTCCAAGAAATCGGCTGGGACGACGACGCCGACGCAACCATCTCCGAAGCGATCGAAGACCGCATCGGCGACCAACTCCTCGACGAAGACGCACAAGACCTCTGCGACATGATCCTGCTCTGGTACCGCGAAGACGACGGCGACCTTGTCGACGTCCTCGTCGACTGCTCCCGCAACCTCGACGACAACGCCCGCATCTGGCTCATGACCCCAGGCGCCTCCAAGCCCGGCGGCGTACAACCCGGCGTCATCTCCGAATCCGCCCAACTCGCCGGCCTGGTCCAAACCACCGCCGACCGCTTCGGCGAATGGCAAGGCTCCTGCCTCCGCTCCGCCGGTGTGCCAAAATAGGCGTTTACCTGCCCGTTTGTTGTTAATTTTGCGATCGGTAGAAGCTTTGTTAAAGTCTCTACCCAGCGCGCCGTTAGCTCAGCTGGAAGAGCAACTGGTTTACACCCAGTAGGTCGGCGGTTCGAGCCCGTCATGGCGCACCAGGCCAGAGGCCCTTTCCGAGGAATCGGGGAGGGTCTTTTTTACGTCGCCACGACATTTCTTTTGGGCTGGCGTGTTGGGCTGGCGCACCAAATTCGAGGTTTTTCGTTTGGAGGGCTTGCGTTTCCCCAGGTCGTTGTTGTCCTCGCTGGATTGTGGTGCACAGCTAGCGTTCAGGAAACAGCTTCGCTATGGGCCGCGCACCAAATTCCCGGTTTCTGATTGCCGCGTTTACGTTTCCCCTGGTCGTTGCTCGATCGCGCTGGATTGTGGTGCACAGCTAACGTTCAGGCAGCTTCCTTAGGTTTCTGGTCCGGGTTAAAAGCGTGAGATTCAAGGAGAGCGATGCTGGTCGCCGAAAATCGACCCGGGCCGGGCGGGAGGCGCGACCTGCATCGCACGCTTCTAACACCTCGACCGGAATGGGTCGGCATGGTCCTCAGGAAAGTTCCCCGCAGATCTGTGAAACCGGGAACGATCTTTGTGGGCATTCGTCGCGACCTGGCGAAACGGAACCGTTGGTCGACGCGAACCGGCCTAAAACGCAAAATAGCTCCCGGACGTGGGAACTTTTTCGGTTGGTTGAGGGATTGCACACCAAATCCCGGCATTTCGGCTCGGAAGTCGTGCATTTCCCCAGGTCGCGAACGTACCGCCCGGAAATGTGGTGCCCAGCGAACACCCAGCGGGCGCAGATACCCCTACAGCTCCGCCTCGATGGCGGTGAAGACGGCCTGCATGCTGGCCTGTGGCGTGCCGGGGACGACGTCGGCGAGGACGACGCCGACTCCTTGCGGGGCCTGGAAGGTGACGGCTTCGGCGTCGAGGGGCATGAGGGCGCCGATGATGGCCAGCTCGGCATCAGGGATGCCAGCAGAACCAGAAGAACCGGCCGGGATGTCGATGTCGGTGACATCCCACTCGCCGACGCGCAGGCGCAGGGAGCCGGTTTCGATGTTGTCAGGGTCAGGGAAGACGGCGACTTCGCGCAGCTCGGCGCGCAAGGCTTTGGCGGCGAGGGCGATGTAGTCGAGGAGGTGGACGAAGGCGTTGTCGGTTTGGGGGACGCTGTGGACGACGGAGTCGATGAGCGGGGCGTTGTGGGGGCCGCGCAGGCCGAGCAGCGTGGTCATGGGGGCTTCGCGGAAGGCGTCGAGGTCGTCGAGGATGGCGTCTTCGATGTCGGCGGGTTCGGCGGCGGCGTCGAGGTGGATGTTGGCGTCACCGAGCAGCGTGAGGCAGCGGGCGAGATGTTTGACGTCGCGTTGGGTGAGCTGGTGGGGCATTAGCGTTCTTCTTCCTTTTCGTATGATTTGGCCCAGGGGTTGCGCCGTTGGGTGCCGTAGCGGGACCGCGACTGAGCGGGAGCAGCGGGAGCAGCGGGAGCAGCGGGGGCGGAGGCGGGAGCAACAGGCTCGGCGGGTTCGGAGGGGGCGTCGAGAAGCTCGGCTTGTTCTTCTTTGAAGCGGCGGCGTTCGCGCGTTTCGGCCCAGATGAAGTAGATGAGGCCGGCGGGCGCCATGATGCCGAAGGCGATCCACTGCAGTCCGTAGGAGAGGTGGTTGCCGGTCTCGAGCATGGGCAGGGGGATGGCGGTGAGGACGCCGGGGGAGTCGCTCAGGAGTTGGACGTAGGGGCTGGCCAGGGCGGTGTCGGTGAGTTCGCCGACTTGACCTGGGCTGATGGAGTAGACCATGGTGTAGCCCTGGTCGTTGAGGGGTGCGGAGGGGTGTACGCCTTCGTCGACGCGCATCATGCCGGAGATGGTTTGTTCGCCGGTGGGTGGGGCGTCGATGTCGGGGACTTGGGTGGAGCCGATGGCGGGGACCCATCCGCGGTTGACCAGCACGCTTTGTCCGTTGTCCAGGTGGAATGGGGTAAGTACTTGGAAGGAAGGGGTGCGGTCGATGGGACGCAGTCGCAGCAGCACATCGCTGTCTTGGGCGTAGGTGCCGGTTGCGGTGATGCGGGTCCACTCGGCGCCGGGAGCGAGTTCGCCCTGCTTGTCGACGACCTCTCCGATCGGCACCGGGTCATGCTCGAAGGCGGTCTTGATGTGGTCGTTGCGCTCCACGAGCGCTTCGTTCTTGTGGAGCTGCCAAGGCGCCAGCAGGGTGAACGCGAAGTAGGAGAACAGCACGATCAGGATGGCGACGATGACCCACCCGGGGGTCAGAAACGTTTTCCACCATGGTTGTGCACCTGTTTCAGGTTGCATTGTTGCTCCCGCTTTCACAGATCCCGTACTTTCTCCGGCTAGTCTAGCTGCGCTTTGACCCAGCTGATAATACCTGGGGCGGCGGCTTCGATTTGTTCGCGTGTGGTTTGGAAGCCGTCGGCGCCGCCGTAGTAGGGGTCTTCGACGCCGGCGCCTTCGGGGGCGGCTGGGTCGAAGGAGCGCAGCAGGCGGATGCGGGATTCGGGCACGCCGCGGGCGATGAGTTCGGAGACGTGGTTGGTGTCGAGGGCGACGATGAGGTCGGCGTCGATTTGGTTGGCGCCGAACTGTTGGGCGCGGTGGCGGGTGCCGTCGTAGCCGTGGTTGGCGAGTTCGGCGACGGCGCGCGGGTCGGCAGGTCCGCCGACGTGCCAGCCGCCGATGCCGGAGGAGGTGACGCGGACGTGGTCGGCGAGGCCGACGTCGGCAAGCTTGGCGGCGATGATGATTTCCGCCATGGGCGAGCGGCAGATGTTGCCGGTGCACACGAAATCAATATGCATAGAGGATCTCCTTGAGCTCGGTTGCGGTTTGTGCGGTGTGGGTGGCCTGTGCCCACTCCTCGGCGTCGCCGTAGCCCCAGGTCACGGCGACGGACGGGATGTCGAAGTGGGCGGCACCCGTGAAGTCGTGGGTGCGGTCGCCGACCATGATGGGGCGCTTTGGTGCGAAGGTGTCGTGGACGTACTCCAGCACGGCGATTTTGGTGCTGCGGCCGCGCTCGTGGTCGGCGGCGCCGAGGAAGTCCAGGTGCGGCCAGATGCCCGCGCGCTGCAGCGCAAGGGTGGCGAAGGTTTCGCTTTTGGACGTCGCCGTGCCCACCCGGAACCCATCCCGGTCAAGCTGGGCGATCAGTTCGGCCATGCCGTCGAAGATGGTGAACTGCTGCCACCCGTCGGTGCTCATGAAGTCGGAGTAGACCTGCATCGCGGCGTCGACTTGCGCGGGTGTGCACCCGGCCTTCTCGTAGGACTCGCGCATGGGCGGCCCCGGGATCTTCGCGATGAACGCTTCGTCAGGCGGGGCGACGTCGATGGCGGCGAGCCCCCGCAGGAAGCCTTCGCGGATTCCTGGGAAGGAGTCGAGGATGGTGCCGTCGACATCAAAGAGCACGGTCGGGCGGTTTGTTTGGAGTGTCACGCCCACCAGCATTCCAGGTTTGTAGGCTAGTTGCCATGACGACGAAGACTGTAGGAGACATTGTTGCGGCACTCGAGGCCGCCTACCCGCCCGAACTCGCCGAAAGCTGGGACCAGGTCGGCTTGATTTGCGGCGACCCGGACGAGCCTGTGCGCAAGGTGGCGTTTGCCCTGGACTGCACGATGAGCGTGGTGGAGCGCGCGCTGGAGGAAGGCGCGGACATGCTGGTCGTCCACCACCCGCTGCTGCTGCGCGGGGTGCACTCGGTTGCGGCGAACACGCCGAAGGGCAAGGTCGTGCATACGCTGATCCGCGGCGGCTGCGCGTTGTTCGCGGCGCATACGAACGCGGACTCGGCGCGCCCGGGGGTCAATGACAAGTTGGCGGAGCTGGTCGGGATTCGGCCCGGCAGGCCGATTCGCCCGGTGGGGGATGTGGACGTCGATACGCCGGGGGCGCTCGAGCGAGCCACCGGCCTTGGGCGAGTGGGCACCCTGCCTGAGCCGATGACCCTGCGCGAGTTCACCCAGCGCGTGGCCGACGCCCTGCCTGAGACCGTGTGGGGCGTGCGCGCCGCAGGCGACCCGGAGCAGATGGTGCGCACCGTCGCAGTCTCCTCCGGCTCGGGCGACAGCTTCCTTGACGATGCGAGGGCGCTCGGCGTCGATGTCTATGTCACCTCGGACCTGCGCCACCACCCAGTCGACGAGCACCTGCGCGCTGGTGGGCCCGCCGTGATCGATACTGCGCACTGGGCGAGTGAATTTCCGTGGACGCAGCAGGCAGAGGGTATCGTGAACCCGCTAGGCGTGGAAACGTGCATCATCCCGGTGCGCACGGACCCGTGGACCGTTTCCGCCCACCCGAATCAAGCCAAGTAAAGGAGCAGTGCTTCCCCGTGAAACTTGCCGTAGAACTCCAGCAGGTACTACTGAATCTTGCCAAGACTGACCGCCAGGCCGCCCACCCCGAGGCCACGAGCGAGGAGGAAAAGGAGCTGCAGCGCCTCACCGCGGAGCTCGAGCGCATGCGCGGTGCGGCGTCTGCGGCGCAGCTCGCCGTCGACGACATGGAGCTGGAGATCCTGCGCATCCAGGAAGACGAGCGCAAGCTCAAGCGCCGCGACCTGGACAACAAGCGCATGCTCGGCGCGGAGACAGACGAGGAGCGCCGCAAGGACCTGCAACACGATCGTTACACCACGAAGTCGCGCATCGCGGATCTGCAGTATGAGCTGAAGGAGGCCCACAACGAGATCGCGGCGCTGCGCAACAACCGCGACAACCATGGGGCTCGCCTGGACGGGCTCGAGCGTAAGGTCGAGGCCGCACAGCGCGCCGTGGACGCTCTCCCGGCACGCGAGCGCGTGGACGCCGAAGTACTGCGCAGCCAGCTGCCCGCGGACGTCCTCGAGGCTTACGATGAAATCGGCGCCGCCGTGTTCAACGGCCGCACCTGCAACGGCTGCTTCATCGCGCTGCCCGCCACCGAGCGCAACCAGGTCAACGCCACCCCGGCCGACGAGGTCCCAATGTGCCCGAACTGCGGCACACTGCTCGTGCGCACCCAGGTACAGGAGTAGGCGCATGAAGGTAGCCATGTTTTGCGACGGCGGCTCCCGCGGCAACCCCGGCGTCGCCGGAAGCGGTGCCGTCGTCTACGGCCCGGACGGGGAGACGCTGGCGGAAGTTGTCTACGCGGTGGGCAAGAAGTCCACGAACAATGTCGCGGAGTACCACGGGCTCATCGAGGGGCTGAAGGCCGCCATCGACGCGGGCGCCGACGAAGTCGCGGTGTCCATGGACTCCAAGCTCGTGGTCGAGCAGATGAACGGGCGCTGGAAGATCAAGCACCCCGACATGCAGCAGCTCGCGCTGGAGGCGAAGCAGCTCGCGCGCACGTGCACCAAGGTGACGTACACGTGGGTGCCTCGCGCCAAGAACAAGAAGGCCGACGAGCTGTCCAACGTAGCCATGGACGCCGCCGCGAAGGGCCAAAAGGGCCTCATTGCGCACGAGTCGCCTGCGCAAGCGTCGAAGCAGGCGGCCAAGCAGGTCGCCCCGGCAGCACCAAAAGAGGCGCAGCCTCACGAGACCGCCAGCCCCGGGCACTGGTCCGGCACCGACGCCCCACGCACCCGTTTCGTCCTGCTGCGCCACGGCCAAACCGAGCATTCCGCACGCCGCGTCTACAGTGGGCAGGCCAACCCGCCGCTCACCGAAATCGGGCAGGCGCAGGCGCGCCGGGCCGCGGCTGCGCTCGCGGAGATGGGGCACATCGACGTGATCGTTGCCTCCCCGCAGGCGCGTGCCCAGCAAACCGCGCAGGCCTGCGCGGACGCGCTCGGGATTGCGCACGAGGACATCGTCACCGAGGAGGGTTTCCGCGAGGTGGACTTCGGCGACTTTGAGGCGCTCAGCAGGCAGGACGCGCAGCGGCGCTACCCCGAGGAGTTCGAGGCGTGGCAGGCCTCCGCCGCCACCGCGCCGCCGAACGGGGAGTCGCTGGCATCACTGCACCGCCGCGTCACGCGTGCCCGGCTGCGCGTCCAGGAACGCTACGAAGGCAAAACCATCCTCTTGGTGGCGCACACCACGCCGATCAAGTCGGTGATCCGCCAGGGGCTGAACGTGAGCGCTGAAGTGTTCAAGCACCTGTTTCTGGACTTGGCGTCGATTTCTGTGGTGGAGTTCTACGGGGAGATGGGCGTGGTGCGCTGCGTCAACGACGTCGCCCACCACCGAAAATAAAGCGCACCGGCCGCTGTGTTGTAGAGTGGCACAGTGCGAATGAGCCGGCCGGGCGACCGCGTCGCCCCGAACCGCCACACGCGTTGTGGCTGGCGGGGACCGAGGAAAGTCCGGACTCCACAGGGCACGGTGGTTGCTAACAGCAACCCGGAGCGATCCGCGGGCAAGTGCAACAGAAAGTACACCGCCAACCCAGGCAACTGGGTGGGTAAGGGTGAAAGGGTGCGGTAAGAGCGCACCGGCATGCACAGTGATGTGCGTGGCCAGGTAAACCCCACCGGGAGCAAGGCAAGAACCGCAGCCGCAAGGCTGGGGTCGTCGGACGTGATGAGGCTGCCCGCCCAGTCCGAAGGTAGCTGCTTGATGCGCCCAGCGATGGGACGCACAGATGGATGGTTGCCGCCCGCGCCTACGGGCGCGGGTACAGAATCCGGCTTATAGGCTGGCTCATTCGCCTTACACTTCGATCCTGCCAACCTCGCCCGTGGCCAGCGGGATGACCAGCAGGTTCTCCTCCATCCGGGAGGCAAAGTTTTCGGCTTTCGACGTCGGCACCAGCGCCAGCACCGACTGGGAGACTCCAGGTGCGGCTGGTCTAGCGACGCTCGCTCCGCACTCGCATGCAAGCTGGCTCAGCAGCGCCGGGGTTGCCAGGGCCTCATCGGCGGCGTCACCCGCGTGGGGGTGCAGCGCGTTGACCAGCGCATCGATCTGCTGAGAGCGCAACGCCTGCGCCGCACCCAGCGCGCGTGCCGTTTCGTCCTCACAGCGCTGCAGCACCGCGCGTGCGCGCCGCGGATCCGGTGCGGAACTATCGCCAACAGTGTGGCGGGCCTCCACCCACTGGACCACGCGCGCGGTCGCGTCAGGTAGTTGGCGCAGCGAGGCCACGCCGAAGTTTGCTGCTGCCGTCTCGATGAACTCCTGGCGCCGCCGCATCGACTCCGCGAACGCGTCCGGCTGCGCAGCCTGCTCCTTGGCCACCACGAACAGCCGCAGGCCAAGGCGCTCCGGGTGGGTGATCTGCGTGACCGAGCCGTCCGCCTGCTCCACAAGGTTCAGGGTGGTGCCGTGGCCGCGAAGCGCCGCGGTGTAGCGCGCCTTCAGCGGGCTGGATGTGGCGTACGCGGCGGCGGACTGTGCGCAGACCTCCGCAAGCTTCGTGCGCAGGGGAGGGGCGTCGATATCGTCGTGGGCGCCGGCGCACGCCAGCGTGATGGCGGCTTCTGCCGCGGCAATCTCTCCGAGGCCAACTCCGTGCGGGACGTGGGAAACCACCGAGATGTCCATTCCCGTGGTCTCGCGGGAAAGCACCTGGCGGTGGATCAGCGTATGGATCAACCCGGTAATCCGGTGCGCGAGCTGCGCTTCCTCGGTGCCCGCGGTGGGCGCGTTGAGCGCCGCCAGGGTGGTGGTCGCGGCGAGGACCTGGCCGTCGACACGCGTGAACTGGAGCGAAATGACATCGTCCGACCTGCGGCTCACCGCGGCACACACCCGCTGTGGGCCAAGCCCGATGATGCTCGCCCCGCCATAACTATCGACGCCATCACCAGCCACCACCACCGTTGCCGGCGCGGAAGCGACGTGGTCGGGGGCGCAGCCAGCGTGGTGGGCATGTGCAGCACGCATCTCCTGTTGGACATTCATAGGGCACAACCATACCCGCGGCGCTAAGGTGGGCGCCATGAACGGAAACTTCTACTACAACCCGACCACCGGCGAGATCACCGAGGGCAAAGAACAGTCCTGGGAAAACCGCATGGGCCCCTACAAGACTCGTGAGGAAGCCGAGGATGCGCTGCGCATCGCGGCCGCGCGTAACCAGCAGGCGGACGCGGAGGACGCCGCCGAGGACAACTGGGGCACCCCACCTTCCTGGGAGAAGTAGCCCCTACTGCCCCTACTGCACGTACAGGACTTACAGGGCTTTCTGCGCCGCCTTCTTTACTTCGCGGATCGCGCCGAAGTAGCCGCGCAGTGCCTTTTCACCGTCGCGGAGTTCGCGCTGGAAGCACATGCCGTAGGCGAACACGTCCTCGTCGCGCTGGCGCGCCAGCTTCGCAAGCACCAGCAGCTCCTCGCGCGAGGTCGCGCAGTCCTGGAAGTCACCCAGCATTGATTGCAGGCGCTTGCAGGCCTTGATGAGGCGCTTGAACTTCGGGTCGCCGGTGGCGGCCGCGGCGTAGCGCAGCCGCTTGGCGGCCTTGCGCACGTCGTGTACGTAGGCCTCGCGCTTCGCGCGCGGCAGTGACGTGTCGTGGTAGCGGTCGTCGACCTTGGCGTGGCGCTTCATCAGCTTCTTATATGCCTTGCGCACGTGGCGGGCCAGGGCCTCGTCGTTGTCCTTGATGCCCTCGCGCACCTGGGGAGGGTTCGCTATGAGTTCATCGATGGCGTCGAGAAGGTTGAGGTAGGCGTCACTGTTGCACATGTTGACGATGTTGCGGTGCGCGAGCTTGTACACGCTGTGCATATCCTCGCGCAGGTGGGCTGCGGCAGCATCATCCATGCAGCCGGAATCGTCGGTGTCGAGCAGCTGCAACCACCGGGCGTGCACCACCTCAGCGTCGCGCGCCACCCCGAGCACGCCCGCGACGTGCTTGAGTTCCTTCTCGATCTTCGAAAACGCATCGCCCTGCACGAGCCCGTCGAAGGTGCGCAGGATGGAGCGCAGCTCCCGGATTGCCACTCGCTGCTGGTGCACCGAGTCCCACTGGTCGGCGCGTACGGCGCGGTCGCCGTGGACGATGGTGTCGCGAAGCGTGCGTACGGAAGTTAACAGAGAATGTAGCGGGGAATCCGCAGGCAGGTGCGCCTCGGTGAGGTGCGGAGGCAGCGGAGCTTTCGCCAACGAGTCCCCGAGTGCGGACGTCAGCTTCGACGGCGAGGAGGACGGGCGAGCGCCGGAGGAGAGCAGGTAGCGCTCCGCCTGGCGCAGCAGGGACGCACCTGCGTTGGTACCCGCGACCTGCTCCGTGAGTTCGAGTTCCCACTCGCGCCAAGTGGTGTGCGAACCCCCTGGTAGCAGGGAGCGGGCGGAGACGTGGTCGTCGCAAAACTCGGCGACGGGCTGGCCTTCCTCGTCGGCGAGGATGGTTTCCACGCGGTGGTTGTCCACCTGGGCAATGGGCTGCAGCGGGTGGCGGCGAACGATGGCGCGGACGGCGTCGACAAGCTCCTGCGGGACCGTGTGCGGGTCCTGCAGTGGGCAGCGTAGCTCGGTGCGGCCTTGACCTGCTGGAATCTTCATGTGCCAGCCGTCGTCCGGGCCTCCCGTGCGGCGGCGCAGCGTGATCTTCTCGCGCGTCAGGCGCAGGTCAGCCGTGTCATAGTAGATTGCGGAGAGCTGCTGGTGGCTCGTGCTCGCGAGCGCGGACACCCCCGGCAGCTGCCGCATGTCGGGGACGGCGGTGGAGTCGTCGACAGCTAACTTGATCTCAATTTCTACGTACTCATGTGGTGCAGCCACGGCGAAGCCCTACTTTCAACACGAAGCATGTGCGGTCACCGCAAAGTCTAACGCGTTCGCCCACTTTCGCGGCGGCACGAGCGCAGGCGCAGTAGGGTACAACACTATGGACACGCAACAGGAAAACGTACTTCGCATGGTTGAACAGCGAGACATCGCGTTCATCCGCCTGTGGTTCACTGACATTTTCGGATCCCTGAAAACCGTCATGATGAGCCCCGCCGAACTTGAGGCCGCCTTCGACGAGGGCGTGGGCTTCGACGGCTCCTCCATCGAGGGCTTCTCCCGCATCTCCGAGTCCGACACCTTGTTGCGCCCGGACCCCTCCACCTTCCAGCCGCTGCCGTTCGACGAAGGCACCGGCCTGCAGACCGCCCGCATGTTCTGCGACATCACCATGCCGGACGGCGACCCGCTCTACGCCGACCCGCGCCAGGTACTGCGCCGCCAGATGACGCACGCGCGTGAGCTCGGCTTCGAGTTCAACGCCAGCCCCGAGATCGAGTACTACGTGCTCAAGCAGAACATGCCTGGGGAGGACCCGGTGCCGGCGGACAAGGGCGGCTACTTCGACCAGGCGAAGCGCAACGAGGCGCCGAAGTTGCGCCGCCAGGCGATCGCCGCGTTGGAGTACATGGGCATTGTCACTGAGTTTTCCCACCACGAGGCCAGCGCCGGCCAGCAGGAGATCGACCTGCGGCACACCGACGCGCTGACCATGGCCGATAACGTGGTCACCTTCCGCTACATCGTGAAGACTGTCGCGGAAGCCAATGGCGTGCACGCCACGTTCATGCCGAAGCCGTTCGCGGACATGGATGGTTCCGCGATGCACACCCACTTCTCGCTGTGGGAGGGGGAGACCAACGCCTTCCACGACCCGGACGATGAGATTTCGCTGTCTAAGACGGGCCGCCAGTTCATCGCGGGCATCATCGAGCACGCCAACGAGATCTCCGCGGTGACGAACCAGTGGGTCAACTCGTATAAGCGCCTCCAGTTCGGCTCCGAGGCGCCGACCGCGGCGACGTGGGGCGTTTCCAACCGCTCCGCGATGGTGCGCGTGCCCACCTACCGCCTGCACAAGGCGGACTCGCGCCGCATCGAGGTCCGCTCGTTGGACTCCGCCTGCAACCCTTACCTTGCGTACGCGGCGGTGCTGGCAGCGGGCTTGCGCGGCATCGAGGGCGAGTATGAGCTCGACGAGCCAAGCCGCGACGACGTATTCGCGCTGACTCGCCGGGAGCGCCGCGCGATGGGGTACCGCGACCTGCCGAACTCGCTCGACCAGGCGCTGCGCCACCTGGAGCGCTCCGAGTTTATGGCGGAAGTGCTCGGGGAGCAGGTCTTCGAGTTCTTCCTGCGTTCGAAGTGGGACGAGTACCACGCCTACACCTCCCAGATCACCCCGTGGGAGATCGAAAGCGGCATCGACCTTTAAGGAAACACCATGTCTGCAGATGCACCCTTGCCGAACCCTGCGAAGCTCGGGCTGACCAGCCCCCGCGCCGCCGAGGACTTAACCACACTCGGCATCACGGATGCGAAGGTGCTCGCAGCGCTTGCCGACGCCGGCGATCCAGACCTGGCGCTCAACACGCTCTACCGTCTCTTCAGCGCGCTTGACGACGCCCCATCCTGGCAGGACGTGCAGTCCCACCTGGCGGCCGACGGCCAGTTCCGCACCCGGCTGTTCGCGCTGCTCGGCGGCTCCACGGCGCTGTCCGACCACCTGGTGGCGCACCCGCAGCGCTGGTGCAGCCTGCTCGAGCCGCTCCCAGGCAGCGAGGAGCTCTTCCGCACGATGCTCGCGGCCGTCGATGCCGCACCCGCGGGCCTCGAGGGCGACACAGCAAGCGAGGACCTGACCACCCCCGGCACCTACCGGGCGGGGCAGGAGTGGTCGCGTCACGCCAGCGCCACCACACCGCTTCGCGAGCACTACCTCACCCTCATGATGCGCATCGCCGCCTCCGACCTCGCAGGTGAGGTGGGCTACCGCGACGTCACCGAGTACGTCACAACGCTCGCCGACGCCGCTCTGACCGCAGCGCTGGCCGTCGCCATCCGCGAAACCTACGGCGACGACGACCCCGACTCCCGCCTCGCGATCATGGCGATGGGCAAGTGCGGCGCCCGCGAGCTGAACTACATCTCTGACGTCGACGTCATCTTCGTCGCCGAACCAGCCACAGCCCCGGCAACCAAGACCGCCAGCACCGTGATGCAGCTTGGCACCGCGTGCTTCTTCGAGGTCGACGCCAACCTCCGCCCCGAGGGCAAGTCCGGCGCGCTCGTGCGCACCGTCGACAGCCACCTGGCCTACTACAAACGGTGGGCGCAGACCTGGGAGTTCCAGGCGCTGCTCAAGGCGCGCCCGATGACAGGCAGCGCCGAGCTGGGGCAGCGCTACATCGCGGCGTTGCGCCCGCTGGTCTGGGAGGCGTCGCAACGCACAAGCTTCGTCGAGGACGTCCAGGCGATGCGCAGGCGCGTGCTCGAGCACGTGCCGAAAGACCTGCGCGAGCGCGAACTCAAGCTGGGCAGCGGCGGGCTTCGCGACGTCGAATTCGCCGTCCAGCTGCTCCAACTCGTGCACGGGCGCATCGACCCAAGCATTCGGGTGAAGAACACCGTCGACGCGCTCCAGGTGCTTACCGACGGCGGCTACATCGGCCGCGAGGACGGCGCCAAGCTGATCGACGCCTACGAGTTCCTCCGCCTGCTCGAGCACCGACTGCAGCTCACCCGCTTCAAGCGCACCCACCAGCTGCCCAAACCCGACGACGCGAAAGCGCTGCGGTGGCTCGCGCGCACCTCAGGCTTCCGCACCGGCCCACGCGCGACCGCGACCGAGGCGCTGCGCACCCGCCTCAAGCAGGTCCGGTTCACCGTGGCCAACCTGCACGAACGCATTTTCTACCGTCCGCTGCTTAGCGCGGTGGTGAACCTGAGCTACGGCGAGGCTACCTTGAGCGCCGACGCCGTCAAGGCCCAGCTCGCCGCACTCGGCTACCGCCACCCGGCGCGCGCCCACGACCACCTCACCGCGCTGGTGAAGGGCACCTCGCGCCGGGCGAAGCTGCAGGCGATCCTGCTGCCGTCGCTCATGCACTGGCTGGGTGGCACCGCGGACCCGGACGCGGGGCTGTTGAACTACCGCAAGCTTTCGGAGGCGGCGGAGGATAAGAGCTGGTTTTTGCGCATGCTGCGCGACGAGGGCGTGGTCAGCCAGCGCCTCATGCAGATCCTGGGCACCAGCCCGTACGCCTCCGAACTGATCATCGCGGCCCCTGAGGTGGTCAAACTCTTTGGCGACGGCTCCTCGGGTCCGCGCCTCATCGAGGCGGCGCCCGACCAAGTGGAGAAGGCGATCGTCGCAGCCGCCGGGCGCTACGAGGACCCGGACCGCGCGGTGTCGGTGGCGCGTTCGCTGCGTCGGGCGGAGCTCGCGCGCATCGCCGCTGCCGACCTGCTCGGCTTCATGGAGGTGCGCCAGGTCTGCGAGGAGCTCACCTACGTGTGGGACGCCGTTCTGCGCGCCGCGCTCGCCGCAGAGATGCGCGCCCAGCACCAGGACCCCGAGCGCCCAACGCCGGCGCGCATCGCTGTGATCGGGATGGGCAGACTCGGCGGGGCGGGGCTCGGCTATGGCTCGGACGCGGACGTGATGGTGGTTGCCGCAGCCAACGAGGGCTACAACGACCACGAAGCAACCGTGTGGGCCGCCAAGGTCATTGAGGCGATGCGCGCGCGCCTGGCCAAGCCGAGCGCCGACCCACCCCTCGAGGTCGACCTCGGACTGCGCCCCGAGGGGCGCTCTGGCGCGGTGGTGCGCACGGTGGAGTCCTACGAGCGTTACTACACCGAGTGGGGCGAGGTGTGGGAGCGCCAGGCGCTGCTGCGCGCCGTCACCATCGCCGGTGACCGGGACCTCGGCGCGGACTTCCTCCGCGTCATCGACCCAGTGCGCTACCCGCCGGGGGGTGCCAGCCAGCGCGACATCAGGGAGGTCCGCCGCATCAAGGCGCGCGTGGATAACGAGCGCCTGCCGCGCGGGGCGGACCGCGCCACCCACACCAAGCTGGGCCGCGGGGCGCTCGCCGACGTCGAGTGGACCGTGCAGCTGCTCACCATGATGCACGCGCACACCCACCCGGCCTTGCACACCACCTCCACGCTGGAGGCCCTCGACTACCTCGCCGACCCAAACGACGACCGACCGCAAGTGATTGAACCGCAGCAGGCCCGCCAACTGCGCGAGGCCTGGCTGATGGCCACCAGGGCCCGCAACGCCATCGTGCTCGTCACCGGCAAGCGCACCGACCAGCTGCCCGCGCCGGGCACACAGCTCGGCCCCGTCGCAGGCTCCGCGGGCTACAGCCCGGAGCACCAACAGCAGTTCCTGGAGGACTACCGGCGCACCACCCGCCGCGCATATCGCGTGGTGGAGGAGGTGTTCTGGGGCGAGGCGCCGTCGCACGAGTTCGAATAACTTATGCTGGTGCCCATGGCTGTACAGATCTCAATTGACCTTGATAATGCAACGTTCGCGGACCTCGTCGCGCTTGTCGACGCCGCCCGCGTCGCCGGCGTCACCCCCGACACCGAACTCGAACTGGCAGATTCCACGCTGAGCATCGCCGTGGAGCCCGGCACCACGGATGCACACCAGCAGCGCGTGCCCGAGCGCACCCGCGAAGGCGAGGGGCCGACCACGGTCTCCACGCCCGGATCCTCGGCGCTGCCGCAGCTTGGCGACGCCGCCATCCGCTCCGTCGTTGACATCCTGACCGGGCGCCAGGAACCCCCGCGGCGCTAGTTTGCCTTCGTTGGTGGCGCTTGCTCGACGATCTTGAGTCGGCGCATCTGCGGCTGCGCCTTCGCCCGTGCCACCAGCAGGCCCACGATCAGCAGGACTGCTAGCACGTAGACCGCGATCCAGGCGTACTGGAAGTCCTCCCACGTGTACTGCACCGAATCTGCCGAGTGGTCCAGCAAAATCCCCACCGCCTGGGCTGCCACCATGGAGGATGTGAACCCGCCCATGTTGGCCAGGCCGGTGCCGGTCGCCACCATGGCGGGCGGCACGTGCTCGCGCACGTTATCGAAACCGAAGTTGGACGCGGGCACCACCGTGCCCATCACGATCACCACCGCCAGGATCGCGCCGAAGCCGCGCGGAGTGGACGTCGAAAAGAACCACAAAAACATCAGCGGCGTCAGCGAGCACAGCACGATGACCGCCATGTCACGGCGCACGCCCAAGCGTGCAGAGACCGCACCGAGCACCGGCGATGCGACGATCATGCACACCGTCAGCACGATGAGCACCGTGCCGGCCTCCTGCTCGTTCAGGCCCATGCCGAGCGTCATCATCGGCACACCCCACAGCAGGGTGAAGGTGATCATCGGGAAGATGGAGAACCCGTGGATGAAGAATGCCTCCCAGCACACCGGTGAGCGCACCACCGTCGAGAGCGTGGTGCGAAGCGGCACTTTTGCGCTTTTGGCCGCAGCCTCCTCGCCAGGCTTCGTGGGAGCGTCCGCCACTGCGACCACCGCGGCGAGCGCCACGAGCACCCCGACCGCACCGAGCGAGACGAACGCGACCTGCCAGCCCTTCGCGTGCAGCAGCGCCAAGAACGGCACCGCGGACAGGAACTGACCCATCTGCCCAATCGCAGTGGACAGCTGCGTAAACAGCGGCGTCTTGCGGGGAGGGAACCAGCTCGGCAGGATACGCATCACTGCCAGGAACGCCGTGGCGTCGCCCGCGCCGATCAGCACGCGAGCCGCAAGCGCGACAGGGTAGGAGGACGTAAACCCGAGCAGGATCTGGCCCACCGCCATCACGAGTGCGCCGACGATCAGCATGAAGCGCGGACCCTGCCTATCGATGAGCACCCCGGTCGGGATCTGCGCCAACGAGTACACGCCAACCTGCACTGCGGTGAACACTGCGATCCGAGAAGCGTCGATACCAAAGCGGTCGATCGCCTCAACTCCCGCGACGCCGAAGGACGTGCGGCCCAAGATGGCGACCACGTACACCGCGACCGCGCCGAACCACACAAAAAGGGCGCGTCGGGTGACGCGCTGCTGTGGATCGTTGGTCTGGGAGACAGGGGAGTTGGAATGGGGCATGCGGTACAAGGTACTCCCTCGGTTAGGCAATCCGGCATGCGGGTCCGGTGCGTCACGTAGACTGTGCAACCGTGGATTACATTTCAACGCGCGATACCGCAGGCACAACCTACAAGTTCACTGACATCCTGCTCACGGGCTTAAGCCCGGATGGCGGCTTGTTCCTTCCCGTGGAGTACCCGCAGCTGAGCCCCGAGCAGCTCGACAGCTGGCGCACACTGCTCGCCGAGCGCGGGTACGCGGCACTCGCCGCCGAGGTGCTCAAGCTCTTTATCGACGACATCCCGCACGCCGACATCGAAGCGATCACCGCCCGCGCCTACCGCACCCCCGTATTTAACGACGCCGCCATCGTCCCCGTGACCAAACTCGAGGACGACCTGTGGCTGGCACACCTCTCCGAGGGGCCAACCGCGGCGTTTAAGGACATGGCGATGCAGCTGCTCGGCGAGCTCTTCGAGTACGAGCTGGGCCGCCGCGGCCGCCACCTGAACATCCTGGGCGCTACCAGCGGCGATACCGGTTCCTCTGCCGAGTACGCGATGCGCGGCCGCGACAACATCCGCGTGTTTATGCTCACCCCGGCTGGCAGGATGACGCCATTCCAGCAGGCCCAGATGTTCGGCCTGGACGACCCGAACATCTTCAACATTGCCCTCGATGGCGTCTTCGACGACTGCCAGGACGTGGTCAAGACCGTCAACGGCGACGCCGACTTTAAGGCGAAGTACGCCATCGGCGCCGTCAACTCCATTAACTGGGCACGCCTGTTGGCCCAGACGGTCTACTACATCTCTACCTACCTGCGCGTGACCGAGAACAATTCGCAGAAGGTGAGCTTCTCGGTGCCGACGGGCAACTTCGGCGACGTGTGTGCCGGCTACATCACCAAACGGATGGGCCTGCCCGTCGACCGCCTGATCGTGGCGACTAACGAGAACGACGTCCTCGACGAGTTCTTCCGCACCGGCCAGTACCGCCCGCGCAGCGCGGCCGAGACCCAGGCGACGTCCTCGCCGTCGATGGATATCTCGAAGGCGTCGAACTTCGAGCGGATGATGTTCGACGCCTTCGGGCGTGACGCCGCGCTGACCAGCGAGCTCTTCGGCACCAAGGTCAACGATGGTGGCTTCGACGCCAATGACTTCGGTGGCGCAGACGTTCTCGACCACATCCGCGACGCGTTCGGGTTCTGCTCCTCCTCGTCCACCCACGCTGACCGCGTAGCAACTATCCGCGAGGTCCACGAGCGCTCCGGCGTGCTGATTGATCCGCACACCGCCGACGGGGTCCACGCCGCCCGCGCCGTGAGTGGCGACGTCGATACCCCGGTCGTCGTGCTTGAGACCGCGCTGCCGGTGAAGTTCGCCGAGACCATCGTCGAGGCCACCGGGACCCAGCCGGAGGTGCCCGAGCGTTTCCGTGGCATCATGGACCAACCACGGCACGTCACCGAATTGCCGAATGACGCCGACGCCGTGAAAGCCTTTATCCAAGACTCCATCGAAGGGAAGTAGCACATGGCACAGGAACAGTTCGCAGGCCCGGAGTACTTCACCGAGTTCGACCCCGAGAAGTTCATCCGAGACATGAAGATTCAGAAGGAAGAAGCTGCCAAGGGCGACCCCGCCTTCGCTGACGATGAAGCGGGCGATGAGCAGTAGCGGCGACCTCGCCAAAAAATACCAGCCCGAAGACGGGCAACAGTGGACGTTCCCGGAGCCGGTCGCCCCAGTAGGGCAGTCGGCGCCTCGTCGCGGGCTAGGTGGTGCCGCGTGGTTTACCGTCATCGTCACCGCGCTGTGCTTGGTCGGGATGGTGGTGTGGCTGGGCCTGCACACCTCTGAAATAGACACGCGCACCGCCGAGGAGCGCCAAGCCCAGGAAGCCGTCCAGCGACCCGGGGAGCAACCGCCTGCCGCGGCAACGGGCAACCGGATCCTGGTGCCCGAGTTCGCACCGTGGGCGCCGGGCTCGCTGATCCAGTCCACGGACCACTACCCGGAGCCGGGGGAGCGCTTCACCGCGCAGTCCTGCACCGTCGCGTTCACGTTCTCGGGTGCCGACGGCCGCTCCTACGCCGTCACCGCCGGGCACTGCGGGCGTGAAGGCAACCTGGTGTGGCCGAAGGGGGCCTCGGACACGAACGACTACTCGCAGGAAGTCGGCAGGTTTATCTACTCCGGGCTTTACACCCCTGATGTAGAGGACCCAGAGGCGGAGCGCATCGACGTCGGCATTATCGAGATCTACGACACGGACCGCGCTGTGCCGCTCGTCGGCGACCCGATCCCAACTGGCATCGGCGCCGACATTGGGCCCGTTGACCGCGTTTGCAAGACCGGCGGAACCACCGGCTACACCTGCGGCCACTTCGAGGCCGCGAGCCGCGTTCAGATCGTGACCGCCCACGACGACGAAGAACAACGTGAGTCCCGCGGCGACATCGCAGGCGTCTGCGCCTCCTCCGGCGACTCGGGCGGCCCCGTCTTCGCAGACGTGAATGGGCGCGCCACCATCATCGGCGTGGTATCCGGGACGGAAGCCGACCGTTCAGGAGAGGAGTGCTGGGAAGGCATGGAGGACCCGATCATGATGTCCTACTCCAACGTTGATCAAATTCTGAGCGTCATCGAGCGCGTCGTGCCGGACGCCCAGTGGGTCGAACAGCAGTGGTGAGCTACTGCGTATCGGGCGTCGGGTTCGTCTGCAAGTCGTGCTTGCCCTTGTCATCAATCTCGAGCGTGGTCACTTCGCCAGCTCCGTAAGCCTGGTAAATCACCTCGACGAAGCCGTCGGGGAGGCCAACGTCTTCCCACATTGCGATGAGGCTGTCGCGATCAGCCTCGTCGGCCACGTTCATCCACGTTACCTTGACTTTCTGTCCGAACGGGTAGTGCAGGAACCCAACGAAGTCGGCGTCGTAACTCAGCGCGAGGCGCATTTGCTGCGCAATCGACTCCGGGGCTGGAGCGTCGTGGCAGTAGTCCCACAAACTCACGTTGAGGTTGCTGCCCGTGCGCAGCTCGACGCCGGGGATGCAGTTCTGCTGCAGCAAACGCGACAGGTGGCCCGAGAACGAGTCCACTTCTTGCACCGCGGTATCCGTGATGTTGCCGCGCAGCGCTGCGCCGCGGTGTGCTTCGTGCACCTCCGCGTTCGCGATCAGGTACGGCCGGATGCTCGCTTCTATCGACGCGATGTCGGCCTGCGGTGCCTCGGGCTGAAACACTAGTTCGCGCTGCAGCCGAGTCTCCTGCGGAGCGTTGTGCTGGTAGGCGTACAACGCGACTGCCAGCGAGGCCAGCACCACCACGAGCGCTCCGTACACCGCCACAAACAGTGCAGTTGGCACCCGGCGAAGCAAAGCGCCAGACTGTGCGGAGTCATCAGTGGTGGTGTGCAACATGCCGTAAATAGTAGTCGAAGTACACTTGAACCCATGCCTATACCCGAGTTCATTGTGCAGACCCGAACAAAGATCGGAACCGACCCAATGTGGGTTCCCTCCGTATGCGCCGTCGTGCTGCGGGACTCCACCGCGGACACCCCGTGGGCAGTCCCCGAAGTGCTCCTCGTCCGCCGCGCGGACAACGAGAAGTGGACGCCCGTGACCGGCATCGCCGACCCAGGCGAGGACGCCCACGACGCCGCGGTGCGCGAGGTGCTCGAGGAGACCGGCATCAAGGCCACTCCGGCTGCGATCCTCGGCGTCGGCGCCATCGGCCCCGTCACCCACGACAATGGGGACATCGCAAGCTACATGTCGACGCAGCTCCGCCTCGAAGCCGTCGACCCCTCCCAGGAGCCCGTCGTCGGTGACGACGAATCCATCGACGTCGGCTGGTTCCCGCTGTCCCACATGCCGGTCACGGACGCGAAGTGGCGCCTTGTCATCGGCGACGCCGCCGCCCAGCGCAAGCGCCCCGAGGGCTTTCAGCCACGTATGGGCTTTAGCAAGCGCAACTAATGCGGTTCGGCGTCGACGTATCCGAGCACCAGGCAGGCTTTGACTTCACCGCCTGCCCACTCGACTTCGCCATCATCCGCACCACCGACGGCACCTACCAGGACCACGCGTTCCCCACCCTGTTTGTCGACGCCCGCTCCGCCCACCTCAACGTATCCACCTACCACTTCCTGCGCAGCCCTTCCGAGGGAACCAGCGTGGCCGAGCAGGTGGAGGCCAGCGTCGAGGTACTACAGCGCGCCCCCGGCGCCATGAATTGCCCGATGTGGCTCGACGTGGAAAGCCCCGCTGGGCTCACACTTTCCGACGTCCGCTCCGCCTACGACACCTTCCAGGGGTTTGGGGTGTGCGTTGCTGGCGTTTACACGAATGCCTGGTACTGGCGCCGGTACATGCGCCTGGCTCGACCCTCCCAGTTCGGCGCGCTCTGGCTCGCAGACTGGGGTTCCGACGAGCCAGCATTTCCAGGTGCCGACGCCTGGCCAGCCCCGCTCGGCATGGGCACCCCCGAGGTGTGGCAGTACACTTCCCGCGGCACCATCGGGGGATTCACGGTGGACCTCAACGCATGGAGGGACGTCGCATGAACGCTGTGCGCGCTGCGTTGGCAGCCGTGGTGTGCGCTGCGTGCGTTGTGGTCCCGTCTGTGGCACCGCCAGCTCAGGCGCAGTTACTGGGGAAAGGCGATAGCGAGCCTTTGCCCGAGGCCCCGCTCGAGTCGTACGAGCGCAACATCGCGACCCCACCGCAGCGCTGCACTGATTTCGAGATTGTCATCGCCGCCGGCACCGGCGACTCCAACCAGGGCGACGATCCGCTCCGCGTGCGTGGCCTGCGACCCGGGTCGACCCTGATCGCTGACGTCGAAGCGGCTGGCGAGAGCGTGTCTGCCTGGCAGGTGCCGTACACGGCCTCGGTTGGCGTGCTCGGCACGCTGGGGGAGACCAGGACGAACATGGCCCTGCCGTACGGGGCGTCGCTAGATACGGGCAAGCGTGCGGTGCGCACGCACCTCGCCACGCTCCACGACGCATGCCCGGACACGAAGGTGTTGTTCCTCGGGTTTTCGCAAGGGGCTGGCCTGCTCGGGGACCTCGTGGCGGAGTCCCCCGACCCGAGCCTTGTCGCGGCCTACCTTATCGCGGATCCGGGGCGCAGCCGCACCACCTACCACACGGCGGAAACAGTCACCGGCGCGCGTGGCGTCCGCGGCGAGAACGGCGAAATCCTCATCCCGCTCGACGGCGTACGCCTTGCTAGCGACGTCTCGGGTCTCACCGGGCCACGCCGTGCCGCATTCCACGACGCTGAGGTTCTCACGTTTTGCCACAGCAACGACCTCGCCTGCGCCACGCAGCACGACGGGTTGGCGCAGCGCGTCGGCGTGCGACTCGCCCAGCCCGCCGCGGCCCCGTTGCACAAGCTGGCGGGGCGGGGCTTCAAGGACTTTGGGCACAACCCCATCGCTACGCTGCTTGCACTGGCGTGGGAACTTGCTGCCGTGTCGAATGTGGTGCGGGGCTACGAGGGGCAGACCGCGCCGTTTTCTGGCGAGGACATCACGGGGTTGGGCGTGCTGCTCCACGTGGCCGCGCAGGAACTGCTGCCGATGGCCGCCGGGCTAGGCGTTCCTCAGATCCCGATGCCACTGATTGACCTCATCCCGCACGTGATGAACATGATGCCCCACCACCTGTCCTACTTCGAGGGCGGCGACCACCCCGCGTGGACCATCGACGGCGAGTCAGTGGAGTCGTGGATTGCCCACGACATGGTCGCCCGGATGCAGGCGAGCTAACTATTCCTTGTGGTGTACGTCTTACCTGGCACCGGCTGCGGCACCATCTGATCCAAGCTCGCCGGCCGCAGCCCCTTCGCCCGCAGGCCGTCGATCACGCACTCCACGGCTTGGGCCGTCGTCGGGTGGATGTCGTGCATCAACACGATCGACCCGGCCCGTGCCTGGTCAACCGCAGTCTTGCACGTCCGCGCCGGGTCGCGGTGCTTCCAATCCAGCGTATCGACGTCCCACAAGACCACCGCCTGACCCTGCACCCGCGCTGCCTCGGACACCGTCGCGTTGAGCGCCCCATACGGCGGGCGGACAAACCGCGGGGAAGCACCAGTGGCATCAGCAATCGCGCGGGAGCCCTCCTCCACTTCACGACGCACCTCCGGCTGCGAAAGCTTCGTCAAGTCGCGGTGCGTGGCAGTGTGGCTGGCTACCGTGTGACCGGCAGCCCGCATCCGCTGCACGGCGCCCGGGTTTGCGCGCACCTTCGGCGCCAACACGAAAAACGACGCCGTGGCGTGCTTGCGCGCCAGGATATCCAACACCTGATTCGTGGAGGCAGCCGGACCGTCGTCGAACGTGACGGCCACGCAGTTGGAACAGTCCGCAGGTTGATCCTGGGTCGGAGCCGGCGCGCTAGGCGCAGGTGCAGGAGCAAGCTGCTGTGCCAACGGATGGTTGCGCGCCTGCGGCGGCAGCGCCCGGTAGATAGCCGTGCGGAGCTCCTCACCAGCCTGGGAACTGGATTGAGAGAACGCCTGCGAGCTGCCCGCGAGCGGGTTCGCGACCGCGTGCGGCGCAGTACACAGCACCGCGGCAGCAACGAGTGTGGACATTACTTTGCGCATTGCTACACCACCATCCAGAGTCAGTACCCGTGTCAGAGTACCCGGTCTTCGGATTGTGCGAAATTGTGCCGCAAATACTCTGCTGCGGGCACCACCTTAAACTCTTCCAATTGTTGGCCGTGCTCGCCACGGTAGACCACCCAGCGCTGCGTCGGGTCAATGTCCAACTGGCTGCCAACCGTGGCGAGGTTTCTCCCGTGGCGCGAGCGAAACGTTGCGGAGGATTTTATTTCAACAGCGCGTGGCTCGTGCGTCATGTCGAGGAGATCCACTTCAATCTTGCTGTCATCGCGATAGAAATACAGGTCAGGGGCTATCCCTTGGTGGTGGTAGCACTTGGCTGTTTCTGCCACGATGAGGTTTTCCATCACCGCGCCGAAAGCCGGGGAGTTCACGAGGTCTACTTTTGTGCGGATACCCAGGAGGTGGCAGAGCAGTCCAGTGTCGTAAAAGTACAACTTAGGGGTCTTCGTCAGCGTCTTGCGGGAATTGGTGTGAAAAGGACGCAGTGTGAACACGATGAAGCTGGATTCCAGGATGCTTACCCAGTTCTTCACGGTCGCAAACGCGACGCCGAGTTCGCGAGCCAGTCCAGTGTAGTTGATGAGGTTGCCGGCATTAAGGGCCATCAGTTTCATCATCATTTGAAAAGCGTCCGTGTTCTGAACATTGAGTAACTGTGTGACGTCTCGTTCGACGTATGTGCGGAGGTAGTTCTGGTAGTAGATCTCCGGCGGCATATCTACTTGATAAAGGCGCGGATACCCACCGTGAACCATGAAATCTTCAGCGCTCGTGTCGGGTCGTGCGGTGAGTGCCTCCCGAAAAGAGAGTGGAAGCAGGTGGGTGATGCCGACTCTTCCGGCTAGACTTTGCGAGATCTTCTCCATTAAAAGGAAGTTCTGCGAACCAGAGAGCACGTATTGTCCAGGTGTGCCTCGTTCGTCCGAAATGACCTGCAGGGACGAGAATAGCTCGGGCGCATATTGAGCCTCGTCGATGATGAGGGCAGAGCCACGATCACGGATAAAACCCATGGGGTCCTCGATGGCGAACGCGCGTAGCGTTGGGTCTTCGAGATTGAGATAGGTGAAATCAGGGAACTGTTCACGAATCAACGTCGATTTTCCGCTTTGCCGTGGTCCGGTCACGCTCACGATCGGAAACCACGAAGCCAGTTGCTCAAGATGCTGGCCCAATTCCCTCGGAATGAACACTATTTCACCAAATCCCTAAAGTGCGACTTACCAAATCCCTAAAGTGCAATCTACCAAATCACTAAAGTGCGACTTACCAAATCCCTAACATGTTGACTGTTATCGCTGGTCGTGGTGGTAGTGGTGTCGTCGGTGGAATCGGCCTACATCTGTTGCAACGCGCGCTGAGCCCAGTCAAAACCAATCCTTTCTTGTTCGATTCGCAACCACGTGTTGTCCGCATGGGTATGAAGGAATTCAAGCGTGGCTTGCTCATCGTCGCTGAGCGTGATGGGTTCGAAGCGTTTGGAAGTAGTCTCTTCTACGCCGTACGCGGCATGCGCACGGGCGGTTGCGAGGTCCATGAGTACTGACCGTGTGCGGGGGAGGTTCATTCGTACATGGTCGAGAATGTAGAAACCGTTGGAGTCTAAATCTCCCCAGTACAAGACCTCCCTGTCGTGAAGCCAGGTGGCGTCGCGGGAAAGCGAAATCGCGTTCATTCCCTGCCCATAGATCGCAATGGTGTCCGGCATTTCCGGCAGAGCTATATAGGTCTGGTAGTTCTCTACGATGATGGCTCGTGACCCTGGTAACTGGTGGTGACGGACCTCATCGAGCTCACAGCAGACTCGGTGGAGTCCGAAGAGATCGCAAGATGGGTCGAGGCTGCGCATGTCCATCATGGCAGGGGCCTGTTTGAATTTCAGCGGTCCTGTGAGCGACTCGATGAGGGAGCGGTGCTGGGCTATCCATTTACTATCGATACCGCGAATCGGAAGCTCCCGCTCGTAGAAGCATGAGGTGTCGTTTGCATTGATCCAGGTGACCGTGTCGATGAACTGCGTCGCTGTTGTGTCGTCGAACTCCTTCCACGCTTTTAGTCGTAGCGCCAGCGGGGCCCGTACGTGCGTGCCAAGTGTCGTCTCAAAGCGGTCCACCAAGGCATTTATTCGTTGCCATTCCTTCAGCTTGCCTGCAGCGCGAGCGGCCACCACAGGGGAAGACAGGACTACTGCCGACGGGACCGTGTGGGTGCCGTAGACGTCCAGGCGTTTGACTGTGGTCTCAGGGTCTAACCAATGCCGTTCCCAGGTAGAAAGCCACTCGCGTACTTGGGAGCCGTCGTCTTTGGAGACTTCTGCAGCAGTGGGTGGGCTCAAGCTGATGCGTAGTGGGCTGAATTCACCGGCTAACCAGCTGCGGTGGTTGCGCCTATAAAATGTCAAAGCTCGATTGTGTACGTCAGACGGATACTTCACTGTTCGTCCTCTTCTGCAGCAGGGGAGAGTGATGCCGCGACTTCCTCGAACTTCAACTGCGCGGTGCGGGAATGCTTACGATCCGGGCAGTCGACCTTAAGGATGCCGCCGATGTAGTCTTCCACGGTTTGGAGGAGCTTGAGCGGGGTGGCCAAAATCATGTGGAAGCCGAATCGATGGAATGCCTCCATCGCGGCACGAGTGAACTCCGCGTCGGCGCGGTCGAAAGCCTCGTCCAAAATAACTGAGCCGAACTTGGGATAGGTCGCCCCGTCATGCACCACCGTGGCACGCTTTGCCTGCGCGGTGGTTGTTCCAATTCCAGTCAGACGGTATCGCAGCGCAGCAGCCAGGCAGAACGAGGATAGCTTTTGTGCTTGCCCGCCTGAAAGCCCTTCCGCAGAGTCGTAGACGGCGCCTCGCTCACCATCCGGAGTTACTTCCACTCCAAGAAATTTCACGTGTTCGCGGGTATCTAGACGCTGGATGCGCTGTCGGACAGTAGTTGTGTCGTTCACGGTGATGTCATCGATGACTGCCTTGAGTTTGGAAAAACGAGCTTCGCTGGCTGCCTGGTCGTCGTCGTGCAGGGACCCTTCCAGCGCGTCGTTGAGTTTTGCGATGAACTGGCGAGCCTCAGCGGGCTGGGACTCTTTGACCTCGATCTGGAGGAAGTTCGGGCCGTAGAAGCTGACTTCGGACAAGGATTCGTTGACAGGCCCGATGGAACTGCGGGTTTTCGCAGTGGCTTCCGAGAGTAAACGCCGCAGTCGACCCAAGTGACGGTCGGTTTGTTCACGCAGCAGCTCCCGGAAGTCAGCTTCAAAGCGGGGGAGGTCATCGTCTTCCAGGCGGTCCAGCTCGGCGAGAAAGTCCCCACGCCATTGCAGGTCAGGGTGGAGATCTCCGCGACGCTCCGGCCACCTATCCACGTACTTCTCCATCGCAGTGCGAATGGTGTTCTCCAGACGAACGATTTTTGATTGCAGACCAGAGATTTGTTTATTCAGTTCTTCCTGCAAGGTTCGTTGAAGCTCATCGATGTTTGAACGTTGGGCGCGTCGAGTGTGGCGATCAAGGCGTGCTGCGAGCCGTTGGATAACGCTCGAGTCCAGCGGCTCGGTTTCGTCCAAGACGTGCTGTGCCTGGGCATACTCTTGTTTGGCTCGCTGAAGCTGGCTGCTAAGGCCGCCAATTCGCTGGTTGAGGTCCGTCACGCGCGAAGAACAGTCGTTGATCCGTTGCGCAATAACCTCGAGTTCTTTGCGCAGTTGGGCCAGTTCCTGGTTCCCATCAACGAGGCGGTCGAGCGCTGCTTGCGCGGCGTTGAGGCTGTTTTCAGCAGAGGGGACGTCGATAGCAGAGAAATCCTCGGTCTCTAGCAGGCGTTCGCAGATGCCCACGCGGCGCTCCAGCCGCTTAACGTGTGCCTCAAACCGGGTGCGCTGTTCCTTGAGCTGCTGGAGCTCGGACTTCTTTCGCACGATGATAGCGGTGAGCTCGTCGATCTTATCGTCGACGTTGCCAGACAACACCCAGCGAGAACGATCGTCAATGCGCCGACGGTCGTCTTTTGTATGCCGAGTTTTGTTCTTGACCTGACCATTGAGGGTTACGGCTTTGGAAGCTGACCGGAACTCGTCAATCGTTTGTACACAGGCATGGTCGAACCGATCCGAGAGCTGGGATTGTAGCCAGTCATGAAAGCGGCCGCTGCGTACGAAAAGTTTTGTGCCAAGAGAACCTTGTACAAACGGGCGTGGCGTCGAGTGCTCCATCGATGAGGTCACCCGCACGTAATCAAGCCGGGCATCGAGGTGCGTGGAATCCACAGCCTTACTCACAGCCTGATAATGCTCTTCTGGGACGATCAACGTCCTGGCGAACCCGCCCACTATGCGTTCAGCAGCCGGTTGCCACTCAAGGTGATCTGGGTGCATATAGATTTCATCGGCCACGAACGGGAGCTCTTTGAGCGCGATGCCAGTGATATCTGCAATTCGCTGGCGGGCGCGGAGCAGGCGCGCATCCATGGAAGAGCGATACTTGCGGATGATTTGAAGCTCATCACTTGCCCGCGCGATGGCTTTGTCAGTTTCATCAATCTGCGGGTAGATCACCCCACGGCGTTGTTCTTGGGTAGCTACCTCGTCGCGAATGTCTCCGGCCTCACGGCGTAGCGAATCCCGGACGAGTGAAAATTGTTCGCTCGTCGTCGGGATTCCGGTGCCGTCGCCTAAGCGATCAAGCAGGCCTTCGTAGACTCCGGCCTGCTGTTGCACAGCCTGCAGGCGAAGTTTGGCATTGTCTCGTTGATTTTGTGCTGCTTGAATGCCTGTGTCACCAGTGCCATGGATCTGGGCGTGAAGCGAATCCTTCTCGGTATTGAGGCTATCGAGGATTGCTTCCACTTGGGTCCGCTCGTCCTCCACCGCATCTTTTTGTGCGTTCAGCTGCTCGACGTCTTCTTGGGCGAAGCTCGCTCGTTTCTCAGCGATGAACCGCTCGAGCCCAGCTTTATCTGCGTCGGCCTCATCGAGCTGGCCGAGAAGCTGAGTCGCTTCATTGATGGATTCGCGCATGGGAACCAAGTGCGCAATCTGATCACGGGCAGTAAGTACTGTCGAGTGCGCGGACTTGAGCTCGGTGAACATAGTCGCTGCGGTTTCCGCGACGGCAAAGGTTTCCGGTTCGGGCAGCATGAAGGTGCGCATCAGGTGGTTCAAGTCCCCGAGAGTCTTTGCGGACTGGGTGCGGTGCAGCAATGCCAAAGCACCATCGTCAGGAATCCCCAGCTGTTTTCTCAGTGCGGCGATGAACGGACGATGGCTTCGGTTGATTGCGAAGGCATCTTTGTAGGTGCGCTTGGCCAGGCCGATATCGGCCTCCTGTACGGCAATGGGTTCGAAGTCCGCTAGGTTCACTTGCCCTGGCAGCGCCAAGAATAAGTTCTTCACGTCGGCAGCAACATGGGCGTTGGCACTCAGATACATCAGGTAGACCGCACTGACTTCTCGACCAGCGCCGTCTGAATAGGTGAGATTCACGCCTGACCATGTAGCGCCTGTTCGTAGGAATGAACGGGTGAGCTCGTCGACCTCTACGGAGTGCTCCCGACGCCACGCACCACGGCAATAAGTAATGAGGTCGCGGCCTGAAGCTTTCGCAGTGTCGGAAGCAGCCGCGTTGAATTTCCGCTTTATTGGAGGGACCAAGATCGTCGATACAGCATCGATGAGTGTCGATTTACCCGAACCGGACGCACCTGTGATGAGGAATCCCTTGCGTGCAACGTCTACTGTGTGCAGGTTGTTAAACGTTCCCCAGTTGTACACCTGGATGCGTGATAACCGGAATTGGCCTGCGATCAGATCAGTCATGCGTTGTCCTCCAGAACCTGTTGGTAGCTTGCGGTAACTGCAGCAATTTCTTCGGCAGAAAAGAGGATTCGCAGCACCGGTGAAACTTCGTAGCGGCCAGTCGTCGGGGTCTTCACCACGATGGAGTTCTTCTTGAACTTATTCCATGCAGCATCGAACCGTTTGCGCTGTTTCGTGTGGTCAGTGCCCTCTGCAGCTTGATACGGAAGCGTGGCTTCGAAGACTTCGTTTTCATCTACGATGGTGCGTTCATTGGGGTTGGTGTGGATCAGTGCTTTGCGCAGATGCAGCAGTACGACAGTGTCGACAAACTTCAGCGGCAGTGTGCGCAGCATCGCACGTTTATCAGGGTGATCAGCTTCCCACGTCTTCGTATAGGCAACGCCGGCATTGTCGTCGATAATCAAGGTCAAGAACAAGTTGTCGAGCTGTTGCGCTAGCACTTCCCGCGAGGAGGAGACGATGCTAAAAATCTCCGGTGAGGTCAGCATCGACACATACGGGCCGCGGATGAGCTCCGCGAGGGCCCTGCGCTGGCCGGAAGTGAGCGTTCCGGTGTCGCCCTCGTACAGAGTGGTGGATTCATTGTCATGCATGGTGGTTTCCTCTTAGTTGGTTCCTTCGAGAGACTGGTCAAAGACATGAGTAGGGAAGCGGGCTTGCCAAGGGTGTCCACTAATCGACGTCCACCTCAGGAGTTCACTGCCTTCAGTCCGCCGACCATGTTTTTCTGCCAACACAATGACGCCTACTACGCTGGCGACTCCTTGCGTAGCAGGGTGATCCTGCAGGACCTCGCTCAACGTGGCTACACCACGGCGGTGAACGGACGCGTTAATGGCATCGGTGAGCTCCTGCCAGTCAATCTCCGATTCTCTGATCTGTCGGCGCAGCTCCTCGAGGTCTATCTCCCCGATCTCAGCCTCTTCTACCGTGGTCTCGATCCGGTAATCCAGCGGGTCCCACAACCTCCAACTAGAGACGGACTTAGCCTGGTGCGTGCTCAGCTCCAGCTCAAGGAAGATGTGTTGCCCGGGGGCTGCGTTGGTGCGCGCAACCTGTAGAGCACATGCGTTGGCGTCATTAATCGCTTTCGTGAGTGCTTGTTGGGACTCGGCTTCCCTCGACTGCACGAAGCGCCGCAGTGACCTCGATAGGCTGGTCATGGAATCATGCACTTGCCCGGAGGAGGCGTCGAGCGTGCTCATGAGCAGGTGCAGCTGGAGGCGCTCCTCGGGAGTGAGCTTAGTCACGAAATCGCGCGACATGACCGCTTCCAGTGTGGCGTCGAAACGATGGGACTGCTCCGGATCCAAGAACAAGTCATAGAATCCGCCGAATGCCTTGCCTGCATCTGACTCGTTGATGAGGTCTACGCCCCGGAACACGTTGTCCAACACGTCTGCGGCGCTGCGCTCATCCTCCACGATGGATTGACGCAGCTCTACGTTCACTTTCTCCACCTCAGCCTGTACACGTGCAAAATCGGCAGGCAAGTCACTGACTAGATTGAGAATCTCGCGTGCTCGTTCCACAGCTTCGGCATCGGCGAGGACGTTGACTCCGTGCTGACTAATCGCATCGATCTGACGCTGCAAGCTATCACGCTGGGCTTCCAATCGTGCGATCGCAGTGGCCTCGTCCGGGTCAGTCTCTGCAGCTAGCGAATACAGTGACGCCATCAACGTGCCCAGGCGGGATTTCGTGACCGTGTGCTGGGGGTTAGTCAGATGCATCGCATAGTCCAGCGCCGAGTGTGCATCCGGGGAAAGCTCATATGTTTCATCGTGCAGCTCTTTCGGACTACGACGAACCAGGTACCCGGCCTTCACCCAATCATTTACGTACGCGGTTGCAGCCTTGGGTAGTTCCTCGTCTGTTTGCTCTCGAATGTCGGCAAGCAGGGGTTCGACAGCGGAGATGAAGTCCTGGCCGGCAATGGGTTTGTCCTCACCCTTAAACACTGTGCTGAGCACCGTGAGGATAGTCGGAGCATTATGCGCGCGCAGCAGCGTCCATGCAGGGGACTGCTTGGCAAGGCGCGAGAGCGTAAATACATCGGCCAGCGACTGAGCTCGGGTCATGTGCAATTCTCCATACTGCTGGATCATCTACTAGGCCCGATCTTAGAGGCGGGGTCCGACATAAAAGAGGCGTTGGCGTACGTATCCAGCCATCATTAGAAAGGAGATTCGATTGAAGTGCTTGCCGGAGCGAGAACGACCAGCGGAAAGTGCTACCTCCAGAAGCTGGTCATGCCACGCTTGGTGGCAATCTGGTAGTCAATGAGCTCGCCGAGCAGCTCGAAGTTGAAAGGGGAGCCCCAAGGCTGGCGGATGATATTCTTCGTGAAGTCTGCGCCCAGGGCTTCGAGCTCTGGCTGGAAATGCGTGATCGTTGCTTGCTCAGGTGCGATGGCCATGTGTTTCGACGCCACCGAAAACCCAACGATATACGTGCCGCCGAGCGTAAACATCGGCTGGCTCCATTTGATCTGTAGCTCAAGATCCGGGTAGTTGCTGTGCACCCAGTCGATGACGTCGGTCATCCGGGCGCGCTTGTCACCTTCGGGAACGGTTGCTAGAAATTCGTCAAGTGTTTTCAGCGCCACCAGACCCAACATAGGCGATAGCAGCGCCATGCATGACACAAGTCCGCCCAGCAACCACCCAAGTAGGGTTAGACAGGCAGCCTGCTGCACAATCCCAATCCATGAGACCTCTGCGTCGCGGGAGTACCCGACGCGTGCTTACCTACAGGCTTTCAAATACCAGGGTTGCCTGCACGCGGTCGCCTCCGAGCAGCCCTTTACTGCCAGATGAGGTGGTGGTGATGGTGTGCAGGCGATAGCCTTTCGCGCACTGGGTGTTGATGACGTCTTCGAGTTCGGAAAGATTTCTGGAGGCAGTGCCCATGAGCTTTTCTTTGAGCACCACTTGCAGTACAACGTAGGTTGGATTCGTGCACGTAATCCTAATGTGATTAGCTCGTGAGTTTTAGGCATTTCGGGGGGTATCCGAGCGCCGGAGAACACAGCTTCACATAACAAGCCTTCGTTCTAAGAAATCAAAGCGATCCCGGTAATTAGGCATCGAACTCGGGCAGACGAAGAATATCTGCGACCACATGGGTGCGAAGGTACTCGCGCAGATAGGGGAGAGCGAAGTCTGCGGTGCCGCGGTCGTAAGTGATTAAGTCGGCTTCGCTAAGGCGGCGTCGATAGTTGTACGCTTGTTGTTCGCTCACTTCGAGGCGGCTGGCGACATCGCTGATTTTCGAGGCACCATCATCAAGCGACATTGCCGCAAGGAACCTACGATCCTCCGCAGAAAGATCGTTGAGCGCTGGTTCATGAACAAGTTGCCCGAGTTTCTTTCGTGCACGCGTAATGGCCTTTTCTGTAGCCTCCAATTGAATTGTGTCAGAGGATTCAAAGCGCCAAGCGAAGTTGCCAATCAACTGGATCATGAACGGATAGCCTCCAGTAGCTTGTACAGCAGTCGCGAGGGCTCCCTCGTCCCACGAGCGTCCGGCCTGTTGGACGGGAACTGTGAGCCCCTCACGGACCTCTGTACCTCTGAGTCGGCCGAGATCCACGCGGTTTGCACGCCTTAAGAAAGTGATTGGATTGCGCCCTTCGTCACTGGCAAGCAGAGGTCTCACCGAACTTGGAATACCGGCCATTACCACGGCGATTTCCCTGTTTTCTCGAACGAGGTGTTGAATAGCCGTCGCGAACTCAACAATTTCATCATGATGTACGAAATGAAGCTCATCGACCGTAATTAAGACACCACTGGCAGAACGGTTAAACCTGTTGTGGTTCGCGAGCGTGTCAAGGACCTCCGTGAGTAGAGTACGGAGTGAACGTGGCCTTTGAGCAGGCCGTTCGAACTCATGCTTGAGGCGCAAAGCGCTCGGACCAACTTGAAAAGAGGTTCGGGTCGGCGCATCGCTCTCGAGAAACTCTGTAAGCTGGTCTCTCAACTTATCGACGAACCCCTCAGTCGCCGTTTCGGAAAACGTTAGCCACCCAGCGTTTATTGCGGTGTCTTCTAACTCGTTGAGTAGGGCTGTTTTTCCAATACCTCGTGCGCCAACGAGGAGTGAGATGCGTTCGTGTGCACCTGGTCCTTCTTCAAGCCCGAGTCTGAAGTCATCGATTACTTCGTCGCGGCCGACTAGGAGCGGCGGGCTAGTCCCAAGTGAAGCACGGAAAGGGTTTTGCGTGGTCGTCATAGTTACACATTAGCGCTCTTGTGTGGAGATGTGTGGTTTGTGTGGAGATGTGTAATTTGTGTGGAGTTATGTATAGCGGGGATGTCGCTGGTTCTTGCGAGTGAGCTGTGCACCACAATCCGTCCGCGGACTTCGGCCACCTGGGGAAATACTCAAGTTTTTCTGGGAGAAATGGGAAATTTGGTGTCCTGGCCTGAGATGCAGTGACAAGGGACGCAAGTTTGAACTTCGACCTCCACGTTCCCGCAGGTCACAAAAGGGCTAGATGTTATGTGTTGTGTCTTTTGGCACTGGCACGAAGCGGCCCGCACCAGATTCCTGGGTTTGGGAAGGGGACGTCGGCAAATGCGCAGGTCGCCGATTTCGCGTGAGGGAATGTGGTGCAAAAGTCCGCTGCACAGGAAGAAGACAAAGAAAAACCCACGGCAACCGTGACGGAAACCGTGGGCAAGAGGCCAGGACGAACCTGGGCTCAGAGGGGTGTTTGTGGAACCGCGTGGTCAGCCGCTGTGACGTTGGTTCACAACCCGTTCCCACCGGATACCGCCCGGTTTTCCCGCGCCGTGTTAGTTCGGCGAGGTCACGGGCGAACTGACCGCCAGCAACTTCTTCCACGTGCCGGAGTCCCGAATGTCCTTCTCGTAGGCGATGACGTAGCCCACTTTCAACTCGCACATGTCGGGGTCCGTGGCCATGAGGTTGATTGCTTCTTCGGCGGCGTCGCGTTTGCGCTGCACCTCCTCGTCGGTTCGTCCCCGCTCGTCCTTGCCCTCGACAATCCAGGTCCGCCCGTTGGTATCACGGACGATGAAGTCTGGGTGGTAGGTGGAGTTGGCACCGTAGGCAATGCTTGCACCGTCCTCGCGGTAGAGCCTGGTCCACCACTCGACGTCGGGGGAGACGTCGAGGTCGCAGGCCAGTTTGGCCTCGCCCGATTCAGAGTCGAACGCGGCGGCGTTGTACAGGTTGTTCTCCCAGCCGGTATAGAACTGATACCGCACGTATTTCCCACCGGCTTCGGGCCGCGGCTCAATGGTCTTGCCCGCCGCGAGTGTGTAGGAACGACGGTGCTCACGCGGCAGCACCAGCGGGCACAGTTTGACCACGGGCTGCAACGCCTTTGCGAACTTGGTGACTTCGCGGTCAATGAGTTCGCCGAGCACCGACGCAGCCACGGCCAGTGCGTCCAGTGTCCAGGTGTCAAATGGGACGGCGCGTAGGAACTCGGGCAGGATACGGTTGTCGATTTGTCCAATGTTGTCGCTGTTCGGCTCAATGAGTCGGTGGCGCAGAAGCGTCGTCTTGAGTTCCTTGCGCACGGTTTCGGTGTCCACTTCCAGACCGGCCACGGGCTGCTGGCGCAGTCGCTTCGCCGCGATGGTGTGGGGTTTGAAGTTCAGTTTGTAGCGCTCCATCACCGCCGTGCTGTCGGCTCCGACCCGGTAGGCGGTCTGCACAACGTCGCTGGTCGCCAGTTTGCTTAGCGAGTAGTAGGAGTCCTCGCGCACGCGCGTGGTGCGCGGGAACAGGAAAGACACGTCGGCAAAGCGCTCCATGATTTCAACCACGGCAGGCGACGTGGGCGCGGGGTGCCACTCGTCTGCCGGGGTGCCGTCGCCGCCGAGTTCGCGCAGTGTCGTCGCGGGTGCCGGGTCCGCTGGGACTGGGTCCGGGGCTGGGGCAGGGGACGAACCGGCACCGTCTCCGCTGCCCGGCTGCGGCGCGGGGTCCGGGTCCACTGCTGGGGCCGGGTCCGGCTGCGGTGACGGGTCCGGCTGTGGCACCTGCACCTTCTCCACGCCAAACGAGCGCAGCACCTTCTCGCTATCGAGCAGGCGGCGGAACGACTCGTGTGCCACCACGTCGAGCGTGTCGATGGGTTCCTCGTCCGTGTACGTGCCAAACGGTAGTCGCAGGCCACGGCCCAGGGTCTGCTGGGTCAAAATGTCAGAGTCCATTGCGCGCAACGTCACCATCACCGCAATAGAGCGGGTATCCCAGCCCTCCTTGAGTTTGTTGACACTGACCACCGCGCGCACCGGCGAGTCCGGCGAGTCCAGTTCGTCCAACAACGTGGCCTTCTCGTCAGTCATGGAATCCGAGTCCACGCGCAACACCGCGTACGGGTCGCCGAAGAAGTCGGGGGATACCAACATTTCCTCCACGTCTTTAGCGTGCGCAATGTCCTCGCACACCACCAGCATGACCGGCGTAATTGGTGCCTTATCCGGGTGCGTACTCGCATACGCCGCGTAGTGTCGGGCTTTGACGTCGAGCAGGGTGCAGGCGTCTTTGAGTTGCTGGTACCTGCCGTTGTCGCCGTAGCCGTCCTTGCGGTAGGCAATCACGGGCTGTTTGACCGACTTGTCGGCAATGGCCTCGCGCAGCGTGTAGCGGAAGACCACGTCGTCCCCATCGCCTGCCGACGCGGTAAAGCCCACGGTGACGGCTGGTTGAAGGTCACGAATCGCGGCGTTGAACGCCTTGGCGCTGGCTGAATACAGGTGATGTTCGTCCGCCAGAATCACGAGGTCGTCAAGTGCGGCAAGGTCGTCGTAGAGCACGCCAACGTACTCGGAGAACTTGCGAATACCGCGTGCGGTGGCCTGCCTACCGCCGCTTTTCGTCTCACCCTCCAAGGTGTTCGGCGCAATGAGTTGCTGCACGTTAAACACGTAGATGTTGCTGGCGTTTGACTCGGTGAAGTCGGCTTGGGCCGTGTGCGTGGTGGTGTAGTTGTCCGGGGTAATCACGTTGGCTTCAACAGGTGCGCCCGCAATGTACTTGCGTGAGCCAGCGGTGAAGTTCGCCACGGTCTTCTTCTGCACCACAAGGCCAGGGGTGACAACCATGACGTTGCGGTGTCCCTGACGGCGCAGGTACTCGATGAACGCGGCCATGACATAGGTCTTTCCCGCACCCGTTGCCATGTCCATGACCAGGGGGTTTTCGCCCGTGTCCTGGTGTGCTAGTCGCTTGGTCAGCGCGTCGAGTGCGCGGATATTTGCCTTGCGCAGCCCGAAACTTGCGGCCAGTTCAGCCACCAGTGCCGGGTCGTAGGTGAAGTTGGAAAGTGTCATTGTGTTCGTCCTTTACGCCTTGTCCGACAGTGTGGTGAGAAACAGCCCGTCCGGTATGACAATCACACGGGACCCGCGGCATTTCTTCGCCAGGTACTCCGCGACCTCGGGTGACGCCGACGTGGCCGCGACTGTGACCGCTTCATCTTCTGCAACGTAGCCAAGAATCTCGTCAATGAACTCGGTCGTGACCGGCTGGCGAGTCACGGTGAGGTACATGTTGGCCCGCTTCGCCGCGAACACCGGGTGGTCCGGGGTCATGGTAAACCGCAGGTGTGCCGCCACCGCACGCGCCAGGTTCGCAGCCGTGACGTGCTCGGTGAGCATGGTGGTGCCTGTGTCCTCGTCCACGTCGAAACACGGCTCCGACAGCCGCGCCACAGTAAACCCGCCACCGCCGCGCCAGTTGATTGTGTCCGGTGCCTTCTTCGTCTTGACCAGTTGCTTCACCGCGCGCAGGTCCGCAGACTTTTTCAATTCCGGTTCGTCCCTTATTGCCTTGTTCAGCAGCGACGTGAGTTTCTGCGCGTCCTTGGGCGTTAGCCCCTCCGGCAACCCATCGGCGCTATTGTCCACGCGCTCGCCCTTCGTCACCGTGATACCGCCCATATCCTCGCCACGCACCACCTTCTCCAACCGTGGCCGGGTAAAGCGGTCAAACGTGTCCTCCACCAACTCACACGTCACCCAACGCCTTCCCATCTTCTGCGCCACCGCCGCCGTGGTACCAGACCCGGCGAACACGTCCAACACAATATCGCCAGGGTCCGTGGCAATGTGGATAATGCGCTCTAGCAGACGCTCCGGCTTCGGCGTGGCGAAGGCGGACGTTCCGGGGAACAGGGCTTGGACCTCACGTTTTGCTCCACCTGTAGTACCTACTTCATCAGCCGTCCAGAGGTTCTTGGGTACTAGGCCATCCTGAACTTCCGATAGAAAACGCTTCAACCTGGGCACATTATTTCCCGAATCGCCAAACCACACTCGTCCATCTTCTACCAGTTCCTTGTATCGCTGTTCGGTGTATAGCCAGCATCTGCCCGGTGGCGGATCGAGCTTCGCGCCACCTGGAGTGACCAAGGTATAGAACTGGGTTGGAGTGCCACGTCCTGCCTGGGCAGTGAAGTCGCCAGAAGTCCACGGCCCACGCGGGTCGTTATCTGGGTTCGCATATAGCCCACTTGCTCCTCGCGGCAGTAGGTTGCGAACATACTTCCAGCCGGTTGTGTCGTTCTTGGCGTAAACCATCACAAAGTCTTGGATGTCAGAAAAGGTGCTTCGATTGTCTCTATCTGTGCGTCGTTGCCAAGTGACGGTAGTGAGATAGTTCGCCGCCCCGAACACCTCGTCCATCAACATGCGCATACGGTGGTTTTCCACGTCGTCGAGGTGGACCCAAATGGAACCGTCGTCGCTTAGCAGTTTCTTGAGGTGCAGCAGCCTATCTCTCATCATGGTCAACCAGATTGAGTGCTCTAGGTTGTCCTCGTAGTTAGCGAAGGTCTGCGCGGTGTTGAACGGCGGGTCGATGTAGACACACTTGACTTGGCCGACGTACTTGTCTGCCAATTCCGGCACGCGGGTCAACGTTTCGAGCACGTCGCCGGACTCGCCCAAGATAAGCAGGTTGTCGTCTTGCGGGTCCAGGTCCGCGCGCTCGGAGTAGGTTCGTCCCTCTTGCTTGGGCTGTTGTTCACCGCGTACCACGTCGCCGTATTCAAGAAAGTTGGTCTGGCAGTAGCGCGGGTCCGTCGGGTCCACCCACGTGTAGCCGTAGCGGCCGCGCGTGGTGGGAATGAGCGCCTTGTCCTTGTTGTGCCACGTAATTTCGAGTTTCTGCTTAGACATTGTGGTTGTTCTCGCTTAGTCGGTATCGGTGTCGGTGTCGCCGGAGCGGGCGGGGGAGGACAGTTCGGGGGACGTGACGGAAATCGGCCCGTTCCACAGCCGTCGGCCAGCCAGGTGCTCGAAGCGGGCGACGGTGACAGAATCGGGCCACACTTCGCCGCGAAGTACCTTGCTCAAGGTGGCTTTGGCGACGTCGGCGCGGCGGGCCAGTTCGGCCTGGGATACGCCGTGGCCTGCTTGTTCGTTCACGTATGCGGCCAGGTTGCGCACGAACACCTGCACCAGTGCGTGCGCGCCAATGGCGGCGGGGTCCTCGGGCCACGCGGGGTACAGCGCGCGCGGTTTTTGCCGTGCCGCGCGCCCGTGAGTTGGCTTGGTTTCCGTCATGTCCCCAACACTACCGCGCGTGTCCCGAAAGAAACGGGGTGGCGGTTTTGGCATGGCTGTGGGCAAGAGAAAACCCCGCTGCGTTGGGCGGGGCTGCGTTGCTCTAGTCGATTGGTGCTACTCGGAGGAGATTGCCGTCCGGGTCGGTCGCTACGAATGTAGTACCGAAAACTTCCTCGTACGGTTCGCGGACAATGGTGACTCCCTGTTCTTTCCATCGCTCGAAAACGGAGGATACCTGGGCGGCCGGAACGTTCATGCACACTTCCGAAGTGCGTCCTACCGCTCCCTCCAGGGCGTCTGCGTTGCCGGTCCACAACGCGAGCGACACACCATCGCCCAATGAGAACGTCACATAACGCGGAGAGATGAAGTCGGTTTTGATTTCGAGTAGGTCGCTATAGAAACCGACGGAGGTGTCTATGTCTGATACGTAGATGATAAAGACGGTTTCGCGGTTCATGTTTTCCTTATTTGAGTGTCGGGGCCGTGGGTGAAACCCAGGATAGGTCAGTTAGTTAGCACTCTACCTTCCGGCGCGCCGGAAGGTGCGGGCGCGGGCTAGGGAACCGCCGCGCAGGTAGGTCACAGTGGAGGTATGCGAAGTTTCTTCTCCCGAACCCGCCACAGGTGCGCGCCAGTACCGTGCTCCAACTTGGCGAGCGTGAGCGCACTCGGCCACGCAGCGCCGCGTACCACACTCGATACGGTGGCTACCGGCACGTTGCACGTCCGTGCCACGTCACTTGTCGAGGTTTGTAGTGTCAGCCGCTCCACGGCGCGGGCAAGTCGCTGTACGACCTCGTGGGCGGGGTTGGTCACGTGCTTGTCATGCGGCCACGCCGGATACAGGGCGCGGGGTGACTTCGGTGACTCTGGCACGGCCTCCGATTATGCCCCGGGGGACACGAAAACGACTGCTAACACGCCGAATCGGGTGCGAGTATGTCAGAACTAGGAACCCTGGAACAACAGGCCCGCCGCTACCGTCCACGGCGAAACCCAGTGACCGATGATGTGGCCGAGGTGATACAGCACGTGCTGCTGCGCGGTGTGGCCTTCGGGCATGACGGACCCGTACGAGGGATTGATGCCCGCAAGCGGTTGCAAACCGTCGGCGGTCTGCTTGCGCGCTATTTGACCAGCGTGAAGCAGGTCTGGGGCAGTGTCAATGAGGACGACGTACACGACCTGTTTGGCCACGACCTCGTGGACTGGTGGGTGGCCGAACAAGTGCGAGAAAACCCGGCGACGCGGCACGAGCGCTCCCTGCTTCGGTTGTGTTGGGCGTGGACATCGCCGGACCCGCGCATGGCAGCACGCGAGTTGTCGGAACTGCCGCGAACACGCCCGTTTCAGGTCCACAAGACGGTGCCAGAGTCGCGGCCGCTTTCGCCGGACGAGTTGCGCAAGGTCTGTGACTGGTTGGAAGTCGCACCGACGATACAGAGTCGCGAGCGGGCCACGTTTGCGGTGGCACTGACCATCGGCGCGGGCTTGCGGACCTCGCAGCGTAGAGCACTTAGGGCCAGCGACCTCGACCCGCACGGCGAGTTCGTGCGCGTGGACGGCGAGCAGGTCCCGGTTCGTCCCGAAGCACGTGCGGCCGTGGCGAGTCTGTACGAGCGTGGGGTCAATGGTGCCAGCCAGGCGTTTCCATTTACAAACATGCAGCCACTCGGGTTCGACCTGAAACCTACCCGGCTCATTGACACGTGGGTGGTCATGCAGTTGCGCGATGGGGTGGAGGTTGCCGAGTTGGAACCGCGCTCGAACTACGCGCAGATTTGCCGGGCCGCGATTGTGGCCTTGCGATTCGACGCCGACTACTCCGGCATTGTCGTCCCGCCGTTGGAGGGCCACACGCGGCCCGGTTATGGGCACCTTTGCGTGGTCTCCGACACAGGGGAGGTTGGCAAGTGACCCCGTTGAGCAGGCATGTTCTAATCGGTGTTCGAGTGTGTGACGCGACGTCCTGGTTGCCGCGTAGAGTTTCTTTTAAGAAACGTTGCAGGGCAAGGGGAGTGACCAACATGGGAACTAGGGACGAACTACGCGACGCGGCGCTGAACTACATACCGCGCTCGATGAACAAGGACGACTGGGTACAGGTCCGCGACTTCACGCAGTCCGTGACCCTCGAACACGTGATACCAACCGAACCGGACCGTGCGTCGCTGCGGCTAATCATGCTGGCGGTGGCACAGGCAGCGCACGTGACACTCAACCAGGTCGGTGGGGAACTGACCTACGCGGACGTGTTCGACCCGCTGGTGGTGGAATACGTCGTCTCGCAGACCGGATTGACCGACAGGGCCAAGGGTGTGCGCCGGTCCCTGCTGTACCGACTGGGCCGCGAACTCAACCCGAACTGGCCGTTTGACGACCGCACCACCAAGTACGGCTACAAGGCACCAGACGCGCCCTATACCGAGCAGGAGCAGGACTTCCTGCGCCAGTGGGCACAGGGGCTGTCCACTGACTACCAGCGCGCCGGTGCCACGCTCACGCTCGCGCTGGGGTTAGGTGTCGGGCTTCGCGCCGGTGAAATGGCACGACTGCGCGGGCGCGACGTCACCGTCCACAGCGACAGCGGTGTCACCATCACCGCCCACGGCTACCGCGACACCGCGCCGCGTGAGGTACCGGTGTTAGCCGAGTGGGAACAGGTTGTGCGCGACGCGGCGGGCGGTGCTGGGACGAACGGGTTGGTGCTTTGGCCTAACCGCGCACACGCCACCACGGAGTCCGTGGCCGCGATTCTTGGCCGTATTGGCAAACCGCACGCGGTGGCACTGGATACGCGGCGGCTGCGCACAACGTGGATTGTCGGCCACCTCCACCACAACGTGCCCGAGGCCGTGGTCTGCCAGGCAGCGGGACTGACGGACCTACAGCACTACGCGCGGTGGTACCACACCGCCGAGGTGCCAGCCGAGCAGGCGCGTGCGCTGCTGCGGCGAACGCCGTACCCAAGCCTCCACATCGCCGAATAACCGAACACAGACCAGGGACGAACCACACAACCGAGGGAGGTGAACACCATGACAACGCAAAACCCGGCAACCTACGAGGGCACCATTTCGCTCGATATGCTGAAAATTGCAACCGACGTGGTGGACACCTCCGGTGTGGTTGAGCAACTAGCCGAATGGGATAGCGCGGACCGCGCCGGGCGTGGCCTGGGTGGCCGACCCGCGCACATTCCGGTGCGCGCCGCGTTGATTCTGTTCATTCTCCCGGCACTGCTGGGTAAACCGATGTTCGTCCGCGAGTCCTCCGAGATTCTGCGCTACCGTCTCGACGGCAAGGCGTGGAATGCCCTCGACATTGACCTGCGCAAGTGGGACTCTCGCACTGCGACCACGTGGTACGACCGGCTCTGGCGGACCCTGCGATACCGCGTGCGCGACGTGATTGACCCGTTCCCGGAAACACCACACTGGCGCCGGTTGACCAAGGAAGAATACGCCGAACTTGAGTCGAGCCGAGACCCCGAGTTTGTGGCGTCGCGCCACGCCAGGACCTCGATTTTCATGTCGATGCTGGCGCTGGCAAGTGCGAAGGTCCTCAACGAGAACATGTTTGATGGTTGGGACGGAGACATCGCTATCGACGGCACCCCAATTGAGGTCACTGGGTATGGACGCACCGAGAAGTCACGCCGTGTACCGTCCACGCCGGAAGCCGGGTGGTACCTCCGTACCGGCGACCACAAGGGCGATGGTGTCAGTGGTGTTGAGCACATCAAGAAGTCTGCCTGGGCGTTTGAAGCCACCGCCGTTGTCGCCGTCGGTGGTGAGTTCGGCACATCTCTGCCAGCGCCGGTGGTCGGTCTGTCGTTGGATAGGCCGGGCTACAAGCCTGGCTACAACGCCCGTGTGGCGCTGGCCCACTTGGAAAGGACGAACCTGCCCCGGCGCTATGCAGTCACCGACATGGCGTATTACCCGCTGTCGAAGGCCGAGCATTACCAGATTCCTATGCGGGAGAAGGGCTGGAAATTGGTCGGTGAAGTACCAAACAGGGCGGAGACCAAGGGTGTGTCTGCTGCATATCGTGGCGTGACACTGGTGGACGGCACCGGGTATTGTCCGGCAATTTCCAAGCGCAAGGACTTACTCGACCCAAAGGGCGAGTTCGATAAAGGACACATTACAGAGGAACAGTTTGCGCAAGCACTAGAGCAGCGCAAGCGGTTGCAACTCGACATTAAGGAAGTCGAAAAAGACGGCACCGTGCGGTTTTCGTGTCCCGCATTATCTGGCAAGGTGGCGTGCCCGCTGCGTAAAAACGACGAGCAGGCGAAAAAGAACGCGGCGCGAAAAGGTGCTGTCGGCAACCCGGCGCTTCCGTTGTCGGCGCGTCAGGTACCAAGCCAAAAGTCATGCGGTGATGTGTGCCGTCAAAAGTCTGTCTCCGTAGGTGTCAACGACCCAGACGCCACGCGCTTTAACAAGTACCACCAGCAAGGACCCGCTGCCTACACCGACGAGTGGCGGGCGCTGTACAAGCCCTACCGTGCAAGGAATGAGGCGGCGAACGCGTTTATCAAGGGCGAGTCGCACCTTGGCACAGGGGATAGAACCAAGAAGGCCATGCGTGGTTTTACAGGCGTGGCGCTGCGTACTGTGCTGGCGGTGGTGGCGTCGAACGTTCGTCTTTACATCAACTACCAGCGCCGCCTTCGTGACGGGCTTATCACTCCGCCACCGACAAATCCGGGCGGTGGCAAACCGTGGAAGAAACAGGCGGTGGACTTTATCGACATTGCCGGACCCAACGCTCCGCCACAGCCAGGCCACACGGCCGCTTAAGACCAGGACCGTCGCCCATCAGGGCCACGGTCTCGAAGTGCTGGCTAGGTACTGAAAATAGCCCGGTTCGTCCCAAAACCCGCCCCCGTTTCCACGGCCAGAACACAAGAAAACCCCCGGTTTCCATGTTGGATACCGGGGGTTTTGGTTTTCGGGTTAGTTTCGCAAATAACACCAGGTCAGTTACGTGAATGGCCCTCAGAATCTAGCAGTCAAAGTACAGCTCAAACTCCAGGGGCGTCGGGCGCAGGCGTGCCGGGGTGATCTCGCTGTCGTACTTCAGCTTCACATACGTGTCGATGAGGTCCTCGGTGAAGACGTCGCCTTCGGTGAGGAATTCGTAGTCCTCCTGCAGGGCCTGGAGCGACGCCTCGAGCGAGGTCGGTGCCTGCGGGATGTCCTTGGCTTCCTCCGGTGGCAGCTCGTAGAGGTCCTTGTCCACCGGAGCGTGTGGCTCGATGCGGTTCTTCACACCGTCAAGGCCTGCCATCATCATGGCAGCGAAGCCGAAGTATGGGTTGCCTGATGGGTCCGGTGCGCGGAACTCAATGCGCTTCGCCTTCGGGTTGGTGCCGGTGATCGGGATGCGGATCGCGGCGGAGCGGTTGCGCTGGGAGTACACCAGGTTGATTGGGGCCTCGAAGCCGGGGACGAGGCGGTGGTAGGAGTTCAGCGTCGGGTTGGTAAACGCAAGGACAGCGCCGGCGTGTTCGAGGATGCCGCCGATGTACCAGCGGGCGATGTCGGAGAGCCCGCCGTAGCCGTTCTCGTCGTAGAACAGTGGCTTGCCGTCCTTCCAGAGGGACTGGTGGGCGTGCATTCCGGAACCGTTGTCACCGGCCAGGGGCTTCGGCATAAAGGTGGCCGTCTTGCCGTACTGGGTGGCGGTGTTCTTGATGATGTACTTGAAGTCCTGCAGGTCGTCGGCTGCGTGCAGGAGGGTGTTGAAGCGGTAGTTGATCTCCTGCTGGCCGCCGTTGCCTACCTCGCGGTGGAAGCGTTCGATTTCGAAGCCGGATTCGCGCAGGTTCTTGACCATGGCGTCGCGCACGTCGACGGTCTTGTCGTGTGGTGGGACGGGGAAGTAGCCGCCCTTCACGCGGTTGTGGTAGCCAAGGTTCGGGCCGCCGACTGCGTCGGTTTCCTTGCCACGATTCCACCAGCCTTCTTCGGCGTCGATCTCGTAGAACGCGCGGTGGCCTTCGACCTCGTATCGGATGGAGTCGAAGAGGTAGAACTCGGCCTCGGCGCCAAAGCTACAGGTATCGGCGATGCCGGTGGAAGCCAGGTACTGCTCCGCCTTGCGCGCAACGTTGCGCGGGTCGCGGGAGAACGCTTCGAGGGTGAATGGGTCGTTGACGAAGAACTTCACGTTCAGGGTCTTCGCTGCGCGGAACTGGTCCAGCTTCGCGGTGGCGAGATCCGGCATGAGCGTCATGTCGGACTCTTCGATGGTGGTAAAGCCACGAATCGATGAGCCGTCGAAGGCGAGGCCTTCTTCCATGACGGTTTCGTCAAACATGGAGGCAGGGATAGAGAAGTGGTGCTCGATGCCGGGGACGTCGGTAAACCGGACGTCGACAAACTCCACGTTCTCGTCCTGAATGAACTTCTTTACGTCTTCGATAGTTTCGAAAGACACGACCTTTTCTCCTTCGGACGGCGTTGGGAACTTCGCACAATTCTAGCGTGTAGCTCCCGCTCTGTAACAGCTTTTCGGGAAAAGAGGATAGGCTATGTCGCATGTCTGCACCCCAAGGAAAACGATGGCTCGACGGCCCGGAGCTTCCCGGCCAGTTCAAAGGCGATGATGCGATCCCTGACTACCCGGGGCAGTTTCTTGGGCTGCCGAAGGAGGGCGCGGGCGCGCAGGCGTCGGTGGCGCGACGCATGGGAGGCGTCGCGATCGACTGGGCAATTGCCTGGGCGGCTGCAGCGATCATTCATGCCAACACCACCGTTTTCGGTGGCACGTCGACGTTGACGTATCTGTTGTGGATCGTGTTGGGCATCATTTGCGGTTGGCTATTTGCACGCACGCCGGGCATGGCGATCCTCGGGATGGGGGTGGCCCGCGTCGACGCGGAAGAGCCCGTCGGGCTGTGGCGCGCGGCAGTGCGCACGCTGCTCACTGCGTTCATTCTGCCCGCAGCGCTTGTCGACGCCGACGGCCGCGGCATGCACGATCGTGCGACCAACACGACCGTGATCCGCAGCTAAGGCTCGTCCAGCGGGCGGAATTCCACGGTGCGCTGGAACGCCCAGTTCTTGTCAGTGAGCAGACGGGCCACCGTCAGGCCTCCAGAGAGGAACAATACCGTGAGCACGACGGCGGTAGTCGAGTCGATTGCCGCGGAGATATTGCCGTTCGTGATCTGGTGCAGCGCCGCGTAAATGGTGGGGCCGGGGATCATGACCACGGCTGCGGGGATGGTCACCGTGGTGCGCGGCACCCGAAAGTGCTGGCCCAGCCAGGACCCAAGAATGCCGATCACAAGGGTCCCCAGCAGGCAGGCGAGGAAGTATTCCACGTGGGCGTCGACAAGCATGAGGCGCAACACATTGGCGACAGTGCCGAGCGTGGCTGCCAAAAGTGTCATCCTGCGTGAGGCATTAAACAAAATGGCGAACCCACCCACGGAGACGAAGCTGGCGAGCGCCGCAGCCCCGTAAAACGCAGGATCCGGGGTTGCGCTGACCGTACTGGGGGCGGGCGCATCGGTGACCATCGCGATGACCGCAACCGTCAGCATCATGGTGAGGACCACTTCGAGCGCGAAGAAGAGCCTCGGCAGCCCCGAGGTGAAGTCGAAGCGGGAGAGATCCATCAAAGAAACGAACAGGGGAAAGCCCGGCACCAGGTACAAAATAGCGGGGACGAAGCCCGCGGAGAGCTCAAAGTCGGAGTGGGGAAGCGCCCACGCGAGCGCCAAGAACAGCAGCGTCGAGACGAGCGCCGCAGCCATTACCACACCCAACTGCAGGAGGTGTTGACGCGCCAAGCGCAGCCGCACGTACTGGCCCACACCAGCCGCAATAATCACGAGCAGCGCGGTGAAGTAGGAAAAGTGGTTCAGCACCGCGAAGCCGCCACATGCAAGGCCAGCCGCGCAGCTGGAGGTCAGCGGACCCCAACGAGGGGTAGGGATTGCCTCAATCTCGTCGATGGCGGCGTTGATTTCTTCCGCGGTGGTGTAGCGGTGCATCTCGTGCTTGGTCAGATTCTCGAGCGCCTCGATGCGCGACGCGTTCACCCCTGGCAGCGGAAGATCAGCCACGAGCGTGCGGAAATTATCACCGCGGTGGACAGTGCACGTGATCGTGTCGAAGCCGACGACCACGTCGGCGTCGTCGAAGTGCATCGCGCGGGCACAACGCTTCACGGCGCGGGTGACCCGGTAGCCGGGAGCGCCCGCGGACAACAAAAGAGCGCCGAGGCGCAGCGCGGTGCTGGCCTCGACGCCCATGTCGAAGGAAGACATACTTACTTGCCTTGACGCTGCTGCATTCGGCGCATACGGCGGTTCATACCCGCCATGTTCTGGGCCTGCTTCGGCAGCGGGCCGCCAGGCAGACCAGGCATCTGGCCAGGCTGCGTACGAGCGTCCATGGCCTCGAGCTTCGCGCTCATGGAGTAGACGTCATCCTTGCGGTAGTGGCGTGGCAGCTTCATCAAGTGCTTCTGCAGGTCACGTACTGCAACCTGGCCTTCGCCTTCGCCCACGTACACCTCGTGGATCGGCACGCCTGCCAGTAGGCGGTCCACGCGGCGGGACTCCTTCTTCATCAGGGTGCGTAGGCGGTTCTCGTTGCCCTCACCGACCAGGATGACGCCTGGCAGGCCAATCACGCGGTGCACGGTATCCATATGGGTGTTGGCCTGCACACCGGTCTTGGTGATCCACACCATGCCGATGGTGTTGCGCAGGTTCTCCAACGTCCAACCGGCAACGCCCGGGGTGTCACCGACCTCGTCGTACATCGAGCGCTCCAAGCGGCGGGTGAACATCCACATCGCCAGCACGGTACCGAACGCCAAGCCGAGCGCCAGCATGTACCACTGGCCGCCCCAAATGAGGCCGATCAAGAAGAAAAGCAGACCCATGCCAAGCAGGCAGGCCAGCATAATCGGGATGAGCTTCTTATCCCGCTTGCGCTGAATCTGAAACGCCTGCCAAATCTGGCTACGTGTCTGCTTTCCCTTTGCGCGCTTCGCGGCGCGCTCCTGCTTCTTCGCAGCCTTCAGGGCTGCCTTATCCTTCGACTGAGCCATGCCGTCAACTCTATGTCACGAACATGGCCGGACCAAAGTGGCCAAAGCGGGTTAGGAACGTGTTGCTACCGGGTGATCCTTCGAAGCACCGTACTTCTCCAGGAGCGTCGAGGCTTCCTGGGCAGTGTCGCCCTTCGAGGTTTCCGCCAGGTGGCGCAGGTTTTCCGGCAACTCCAGGCCGCGGTGCTCCATCGCCTCGACGTAGAGCTTGCCCGCGCGGTATGAGGAGCGCACCAGTGGACCCGACATGACGGCGCCGAAGCCCATCTCGTAGGCCGCGTCGCGGTACTCGATGAACTCTTCGGGCTTTACCCAACGGTCGATCGGGTGGTACATCGGGCCGGGGCGCAGGTACTGGGTGATCGTGATGATGTCGGTGCCGGCGTCAACAAGGTCTTGCAGCGCCTGCATGACCTCTTCCTGGGTCTCACCCATGCCCAGGATCAGGTTGGACTTGGTGATCAAACCGAAGTCGCGCGCCTGGCGGATGACGTCCAGAGAGCGGTCGTAGCGGAACGCCGGGCGGATGCGCTTAAAGATGCGCGGGACCGTCTCCACGTTGTGCGCGAAGACCTCCGGACGAGCTTCAAAGACCTCCTGGAGCAGATCCGGCTTGCCGGAAAAGTCCGGGGTGAGATTTTCGACGCCAGTATGCGGGTTGAGCTCGTGAATCTTGCGCACAACCTCCGCATACAGCCACGCGCCCTCATCCTCGAGGTCGTCGCGGGTCACACCGGTGATGGTGGAGTAGTTCAGGTTCATCTCGCGAACTGACTCCGCCACACGCTGTGGCTCGTTGACGTCGAGCGGCTCGGGCTTCGCCGAGTTGATCTGGCAGAAGTCACAGCGACGAGAGCAGTTCGCGCCACCGATCAGGAATGTCGCCTCGCGCGACTCCCAGCACTCGTGAATGTTGGGGCAGCCGGCCTCCTGGCACACGGTGTGAAGGGACGCGCCCTTCACCTTCTTTTTCATGTCCTCGTACTCAGGGCCGGTCTTGACCGCGTTGCGGATCCAACGCGGTTTCGACTCGATAGGGGTCTGGGCGTTGCGTTTTTCTACGCGAAGTAGTTTGCGTCCTTCTGGTGCAATAGTCACGCCGTCCACCGTAACGGACAGCCCCTCCAAAGTCGAGGTTTAATGGGAGGCTCGCCTTACATCTCGACGTTTGAGCCCCTTCGTCGGATCCGGTGCCGAACCAAAGCTGTGGTCGGCCACCACGAGCTCGCCTGCAAGGGCGCGCTTGAGGGCGTCGAGCAGCGGAGCGGTCATCTCCTTAGGCGTGACGTCGCGGCCAAGCTCCAGGCTCATCGTGGTCACGTCGGCGTCGTCGATGCCGCACGCAACGATGTGGCCGTAGTGCTCCAAGGTGTTGTCGCAGTTCAGCGCGAGCCCATGCATGGTCACTCCGCGGGTGATGCGGATACCCAGCGCCGCGATCTTCCTATCGCGGTGCGACGCCGAGCTATCCGCCGCGTCGACGGTTTTTGGCACCCAGACGCCGGAGCGGCCGTCGATACGCCCGGCGGCATGTACCCCCGCCTTGCGCACCGTTTCGATGATCGCCTCCTCCAGGCGGCGCACGTAGTCCACGACGTCTACCGGCTGGGCAAGCTTGATGATGGGGTAAAGGACAAGCTGGCCCTCGCCGTGCCACGTGATGCGTCCTCCGCGATCAACGTCCACGACCGGGACCGGGTACGACGGATCCGGCAAGTCCTCCGGCTGGGTTCGCTTGCCCGCGGTAAACACCGAGGGGTGCTGCAGCACCAACACCGTGTCCGGGATCTCGTCCGACGCACGCTGCTTGGCCAGCTCAGCCTGGAGGTGCCAGGCTTCCTCATAATCAACGAGCCCCAGCTCGCGCACATCAATAGGCGCGGCTGAGGCCCGAATGGATTTGTCGGCAGGGAAGAACGGATCGCGTGGAGCTGTCATGCCTGCCAACGATAGTCGCTAGTTTTCGACACCGTTAGCGGCAGCGTACTCGTCCGCCGTCATCAGCGGACCAACCTCCTCGACCTCAACCTCGAAGAGCCAGCCAGCACCGAACGGGTCCTCGTTGATGGCCTCGTAGGCGCCATCAATGTCCTCGTTGACCGCGGTCACCGTGCCAGTCACCGGTGCGTACAGGTCAGACACCGACTTCGTCGACTCGACCTCGCCACAGGTTTCACCCGCCGTGACCTGGTCGCCGACCTGCGGCAGCTCAGCGAACACGACCTCGCCGAGGCGATCCGCCGCAACGTTCGTGATGCCTACGCGCACCTTGGTGCCAGCAGCATCCTCAGGGCGAGCGTTGATCCACTCGTGGTCCTCCGAGTAGTAAAAATCAGGGTTCAAAGACATGATTACTTGTCCTTTCGGGAATAGAACGGTGTGTCCACAATAGTAAACGGATAGCGGCGCCCACGGATATCAATTTCCACATCCGTGCCCACCTCGGCGTGCGCTGGGTCGATGTGCGCGAGCGCCACCGGACGCTGCAGCGTGGGCGAAGGCTGCCCGGAGGTGACGACGCCGATGCGCGTATCGCCCAGGTAGATCTCGGCACCCTCGCGAGCGGCGCGACGCTGCTCCGACGACAGGCCGGCAATAACCACCGAGGGCTCGCGGCTGACAAGCGCGTCCTTGCCCACGAAGTCCGCCTCTTTCTTCGCAAACGCGCGGCCCATCCCGGCCTCGACCGGGGTGATCTCGCGGGAAAGCTCGTGGCCGTACAGCGGCATCGACGCCTCGAGCCGCAGGGAGTCGCGCGCAGCCAGGCCGCACGGCGTCGCGTTCGGTGCGAGCGCGTCCCAGATCGCGCGAACGCCCTCGCGGTCGCAGTAGAGCTCGAAGCCGTCCTCGCCGGTGTAGCCGGTTCGGGCGACCAAGACGTCGCAGTCACCGAAGCGCATCGGTGCCGCCGAGTAGTACGCCAAGGCGCCGGCGTCGCCGTCGAGGTGCGAAGCGATCGTCGATAAGGAATCAGGGCCCTGCACCGCAACAAGCGCGACGTCCGCGCTACGGTTCGTCAGCTCTACATCGAAGTTTGCTGCGCGCTTTTGGAATGCCTCCCACACCGCGGGCGTGTTGCCAGCGTTCGGCACGACCAGGAAGTGATCGTCTGCGAGGCGGTAGGAGATCAAATCGTCGATGATGCCGCCATCTTCGGCCACGATCATCGAGTACTTCGCCTTGCCAACACGCAACGTAGACAGCGTGGAAATCAACGTGTAGTCCAAAAACTCCGCAGCCTGGGGGCCGCGTACATCAATCTCGCCCATGTGGGAGAGATCAAAGATGCCGACGCGCTCGCGCACCGCACGGTGCTCCGCAAGCTCGTTGTCGTACTTCAGCGGCATGTTCCAGCCACCGAAGTCCGTAAAGGAAGCACCAAGCTCCTCATGCGCTGCAAACAAAGGGGTCTCAGCCATCACAATCACTCCTTACTTTTCCGCTCTCGCTGAACTTTCAGAAATATCAAACGCCTCCGGCGGCGGGCAGGAGCACACCAGGTTGCGGTCGCCGTACGCCTCATCAATGCGGCGCACAGGCGGGAAGTACTTCTCGCGCACCAAGCGCTCTACCGGGTAGGCGGCCTGCTCGCGGGAGAACTCGTAGTCCCACGCAGTGCTAGCGACGCTGTGCGCGGTAAACGGCGCATGGTGCAGGACGGAGGCCTCGTAGGATACCTTGCCGTCGATGATCTCCTGGATCTCCGTGCGGATGGAACGCATCGCCTCGATGAAGCGATCCAGCTCGTCCAGATCCTCGGACTCGGTCGGCTCCACCATCAGCGTGCCCGCCACCGGGAACGCCAGGGTAGGGGCGTGGAAACCGTAGTCCACCAGGCGCTTCGCCACATCCGCCGCGGTCACGCCCGAGCGGTCCGTCAGCTCGCGCAGGTCAAGGATGCACTCGTGGCCCACCAGCCCATGCTCGCCGGTGTAGAGCACCGGGAAGGAATCGTGCAGCTCGTGAGCCACGTAGTTCGCCGCCAGCACCGCATGCGCAGTTGCGGACGCCAACCCCTCCGCACCGCTCATCGCGATGTAGGACCACGCGATCTGCAGCACGCCCGCCGAGCCGAACTTCGCCGCGGCAACCGGCACGCCCTCGCCAACTGGGGCAGGGTCGGCCGCATGCGTTGGGTCGACGTTCGGGTCCGTCGGCAGGAACGGAATCAGGTGCTCCGCCACACCAATCGGGCCAACGCCCGGGCCGCCACCGCCGTGCGGAATCGTAAACGTCTTATGCAGGTTCAGGTGCGATACGTCGCCACCAAAGTCACCCGGGCGCGCAAGCCCAGTCAGCGCGTTCATGTTCGCGCCATCGATGTAGACCTGACCGCCCACCGCATGCACCTTCTCCGCGACGGCCTGCACCGTGTCCTCATACACACCGTGCGTGGACGGGTAGGTGACCATAATCGCTGCGACGTGCTCGCCGTGCTGCTCAAGCTTCGCATCCAAGTCAGCCAGGTCGATCGAGCCATCCTCCGCAGTCTTCACGACGACCACCCGAAGGTTCGCCAGCGTCGCCGACGCAGCGTTCGTACCGTGCGCCGACGCCGGGATCAAGCAGATGTCACGGCCATGGTCACCACGGGAAACGTGGTAGCGGCGAATCGCCAACAGGCCAGCCAGCTCGCCCGTCGCTCCCGAGTTTGGCTGCATAGATACCTCGGCGTATCCGGTGATTTCGACAAGCCAGGCGCGGAGCTCGTCGATAAGCTCCCTCCAACCAGCCGTGAAGCGATCCGGTGTGTACGGGTGCACGTTCGCGAATGCTGGCCACGTGATGGTCTCTAGGCCCGCGGTCGGGTTCAGCTTCATCGTGCAGGAACCCAGCGGGATCATCGTGCGATCCAGCGCGAGGTCCTTGTCGCCGAGCTTGCGGATGTAGCGCATCATCTGCGTCTCAGAATGCACCGAGTTGAAGTTGGGGTGCGTCATGAACTCCGTTGTGCGGCGCAGCGCCTCGGGCAGCGCGGACGGCGCCTCGTGAGCAACCGTGTCGACACCGAAGCCAGCGAGCAGCGCCGCGAGGTCGTCCTCCGACGTGTCCTCACCGAAGGAGACACCCACCGTGGTCGCGTCAATCGGACGCACCAGGTAGCCCGCATCCGCCAAACGCTCGCACACTTCCTCGGAGCGGTCCACGACGACGGCCACCGTGTCGAAGAACGCGTCGTGCTTTAGCTCGACACCAGCGTCACGCAGGGACTTGGCGAAACGCGCCGCCCAGTCGTGCACCTGAGCAGCGATAGCCTCGAGCCCGCGCGGGCCGTGGTACACGGCGTACATCGACGCTGTCACCGCGAGCAACGCCTGCGCGGTACAGATGTTGGAGGTCGCGCGCTCACGACGAATGTGCTGCTCACGGGTCTGCAGCGCCAGGCGGTAGGCAGGAGTGCCCTCCGCGTCCTTCGACACACCCACCAGGCGACCCGGCAGCTGGCGCTTCATCTTCTCCTTGACCGCCATGTACGCGGCGTGCGGGCCACCGTAGAACAGTGGAACACCAAAGCGCTGCGTGGAACCAATCGCGATATCCGCGCCAAGCTCACCAGGGGACTCCAGCAGCGTCAGTGCGAGAATATCCGCATCCACCGCGACCAAGCCCCCGCGCTCGTGCACCGCCTCGACCACCGCGCGAGGATCAACCACGTCGCCCTCGGTGCCGGGGTAGGCCACGATGGCACCCACGAGGCCCTCTCCCACGACCCCCTCACGCAGGTCAACGACCTCCACCTCGAGGTCAAGCGTGCGAGCACGCTCCGATGCGACCCGCAACACCTGCGGGTGCAGGCGCGCATCCAGCAGCACCGTCCGACCCTTGCGCACTGCGCGAGCCATCAAGCCGACAGCCTCCGCAGCCGCCGAAGCCTCATCCAGCAGGGAAGCGTTCGCAATGTCCAGGCCGGTCAGGTCCTGCACCATAGTTTGGAAGTTCAGCAGTGCCTCAAGACGACCCTGCGAAATCTCAGGCTGATACGGCGTATACGCCGTGTACCACCCAGCATCCTCGACCACACCGCGCCGAATTACCGGCGGCGTCAACGTCGACGAGTACCCCTGGCCGTAGAACGCCTTGAGCACCTCATTTTTCGACGCCAACTCCCGCAACCGATCCTGCGCCTGGTATTCCGTGAGCGGGGCAGGAAGGTCGAGCGGCCGTTGAAGTAGCAGATCGGCGGGGATCGCGGCAGTGGTCAGCGCCTCGAGTGAGTCGTAGCCGACTTTCGCGAGCATCGCCTCCGTTTCCTGCGTGTCCGGACCGATATGGCGGGTGATGTAATCCAAGATCTACTCCTTTGGTAGTTCTGAACCTGATGTCGTGAATAGTCTACGGGGCAAAACTGGCCTGGGTCGGCCAGTCAGCTGAAAATATGCGGAGGTGAAAACAGCGGTGGCCCCAACACCGTATTGGCATTGGGGCCACCGCTAAGATTCCTCATCTTGACCTGTTTTAGAGGTCCAGATCGTCTTCAAAGTCGCCGGTTTCGATGCGGTCCTTGATCGTGGTGACGAAGCGGCCTGCATCTGCGCCGTCGATCAGCTGGTGATCGTAGGTGAATGGCAGGTAGCACATCTGGCGGATCGCGATCGAGTCACTACCTTCCTCTGTAACGATGACCGGGCGCTTCTCAATCGCCGCGGTACCCAGGATGCCTGCCTGTGGCGGGGTGAGCACCGGCGTATCCAGCAGTGCACCTTCGGAACCGATGTTGGTCACCGTGAACGTTGCACCAGACAGGTCGTCCGGGCGCAGCTTCTTGTTGCGTGCGCGGGTCGCCAGGTCGTTGATAGCTTGCGCGATCTGCGCCAGGTTCAGGTCCTGTGCACGCTTGATCACCGGCACGAGCAGGCCCTGTGGCGTATCCACTGCGACACCAATATTGACGTCCTCGTGGTAGGTGATCTCCTTCTTCTCCGCATCGTAGGACGCGTTGACGTTCGGGTGGGAGACCAGGGCCTCGGCCGTCGCCTTGATGAAGAACGCGAGGTAGGTGATGTTGGCGTCGTGCTTCTTGATGAACTCCGGCTTCACGCGCTTGCGCAGCTCTGCGATGCGGGTGACATCGACTTCCTGAACGTGCGTGAGCTGAGCCGTGGTCTGCAGCGACTCGACCATCTTCGCAGCGGTGATCTCGCGGATGCGATTGACCTTCTGGGTGGTGCCGATCAGCGACTGCTTCTCCGGATCCACGGACTTGGTGGACCAGTTGGAGCGTGCGCCCTTCTTTTCCTCGGACTTCGGAGCCGATGCCTCGGTCTTGTCGTCGGATCCACCCTTCGCCGCAGCGATCACGTCCTGCTTGCGGATTCGGCCACCAACGCCAGTGCCCTCGACCGTGGAAAGATCAACGCCGTGCTTTTCTGCCAGCTTGCGCACGAGCGGGGTGACGTACGGGAGGGAACCGTCGGACTTGTTCACCTTGGTCGAAGCCTGCGATGCAGGCTTCTCGTCCTTCGGCTTCTCCTCCTTAGGCTCTTCAGCCTTCGGGGCTTCCTTCTTTTCTTCCTTGGGTTCTTCCTTTGTCTCTTCGGCCTTTGGAGCTTCCTTTTCAGCTGGCTTGGCGTCAGCGTCGCCGATGCGGGCGATGACTTCGCCGACCTCGACGGTGTCGTCTTCCTCAGC